>Ga0070665_100002972_pt1 | contig 18317 bp, 17 predicted proteins | sample KBSS13metaG_FD_65862 | JGI IMG/M metagenome (GOLD analysis project Ga0070665, IMG submission 65862) | Switchgrass rhizosphere microbial communities from Kellogg Biological Station, Michigan, USA - KBS S1-3 metaG | ecosystem: Host-associated > Plants > Roots > Rhizosphere > Soil ...
CTGCTGGAGATCCGGCTGCGCGACGGACTTCCCGTGCTGACCCTCGACGCCCACGGCCGGGCCGCCGTCGCCGACCTGATGGCGCGCGACCTGGTCGAGCTCACCGCCGAACGGCTCGTGCTCACCCGCCAGGGTCGGCTGCTCGCGGACGCAGTCGTCCGCGATCTCCTGCCCTGACTCAGCCGCCGGAGGCGCTGGACCAGCCGGGCGGTGCCTGCAGCTCGACGATGGCGGCGGAGCGGTGCAGGACGGTCCAGTGCAGCTGGTGCTCGAGCGCGTAGGCCACGGCCGTCGGACGGAGGACGGCGATCGTGCAGCCGGTCGCCCGCAGGTCGGTGTCCCATCCGGGAGCGAGGTCGGCGATGTCGGTGTTCCGCTGGAGCTCGGCGATCGTGAACGTGTCACCGTAGCCGTGCATCAAAAGGTCGAGCTGCGGGTAGCGCCACATCAGGTAGCCGCCGTAGTCCCAGGAGTCCAGCACCTTGGTGCCGGCCGGCAGCGACGAGAGAGCGGGATCCACCCACGCCGGCTGGGACGGCGGCTGGTCGGCGGTGTGCGGTACGACGAACGCCAGCGCCAGCAGCGTCAGGGCGCCCCCGATCGCCAGGAGGGCTCGCTCGGGCCGTCGTGCGGGCGTCGCCGGACTCCGCCCCGCTCGACTCTGGACGGCGGCGAGGGGAACCAGGATCGTGGCGGCGACCGGCACCGTGCGCCAGGACCACACGGCGCACACGGCCGCCACCAGCAGGAACGCGAGGTCCGTCCACGAGCGGACCCCACGCCGCAGCATCAGGCCGACGGTCAGGACGAGCAGGACGCCCAGCGCCCGGCAGTCGACCGTCGAGTAGTCGGGTGAGCCCCACTCCGAGAAGTACTGAGAACGGTTGCCGACGCCGATCACGGCGCCGTACAGGCCGGGTCCGACGGGGGTGACCGCAGCCGCGACCGCCGACAGCAGGGGCACGGCGGCGGCGCGAAGGAGGAGCGGTCGTGGCAGGGTCCGGTCCAGCGCCATGCCGACGACGGCCACGACGCCGAGGCCGATCCCGATCGGCCACATGCCGTGCACCATCGCCCAGACCCAGGTGAGCGGGACCAGCCACCATCGGATGCGCCGGTCCTCTCGCGTGCGCAGCCACGCCGCGGTCGTCACCGCCACCAGGAGGAAGCTGAGCAGCTGGGGACGCATCCACAGCTGTTGCGAGGCAGACAGGAGGGCCAGGCAGGTCAGCCCGACGGAGAGCAGGGGGCCCGCCCAGCGGCGCGCGGACAGGTAGAGCGTCGTGAGGAGCGCTACGAGGAGGAGCCCGTACAGCCAGGCCACGCCGGCCAGGCCGAAGGCGTCCTCCGTCCGCGCCATCACCACCTCGGACAGCCACTGCGTCGGCAGCCAGTCTGCGGTGGCGAAGCTGCTGACGGAGCCCGGGTCCCGCAAGGACCAGCCGTCCAGGAACTCCGACCCGAACCGGAGATGGAAGTAGGTGTCGGTGTTGCTCAGCGGTGCCGACGCGAGCCGGAGCACGACGATCAGCAGGGCGACGTACAGGCCACCGGCGACCATCTCGCGCGCGTAGGGATAGCGGGGCTCCCGGGGCGCAGGAGTCTCGGGATCCGCGCGCCCGGGCGCGGAGTCCCGCGTCGCGGGCGAGTCCTGCAGCACGCCGTTCAGGGTAAAGGGCGGGCGCCCCGCCTCGTGGCGTATTTGCGCGAGTGCCCTGTCTTCCCACGTCGGGGGTGATTCCGCCCGTAGTCTGGTCCGGCCCCGTTCCGACCCGCCCCGGAGCCATGACCCAACCCATCATCAAGCTCGTGCTGCTGGCCGCCATCGTGGTGGTGGCCCTGTTCGCGCTGCGCGGGAGCACCCGGGCGTTCCACCGGGTCGTGTGGCGCGGTTTCGTCATCGGCGGCCTCGTCGCCGCGGCCCTGAGCGTCGTGTTCCCCGGCGGCCTGACCTGGCTCGCGCACAAGGTCGGGGTCGGCCGCGGCGCGGACCTCGTCCTCTACGTGCTCGTGGTGACCTTCATGCTGGTCTCGGTGATCCTGTTCCGCCGGATCGCCGACCTCGAGCGCAAGTACGTCGTGCTGGCGCGCGCCCTGGCCATCCGCGAGGCCCGGGAGCTCGACGTCCGTGAATCCCCCGAGACGGACCAGGACGCATGAGCCTGGCCGTGCGGCGCGGCCTGCTGGTCCTGGTCGGCGTCCTGCTGCTCCAGTCCGCGTGGATGTTGGCGGTCCCACCGTTCCGTGGCAGCGACGAGTTCGACCACGCCTTCCGTGCCGCCGGGGTCGCGACGGGCCAGTGGCACCTGAGCCAGGGCGCCCACGACGGCCGTGGCCAGCTGGTCTGGGTTCCGCGGGAGCTCGCGGCCGCGGCCTCCGCCCAGTGCGCCTCCCTGTCCTACCCCGGACCCGACAACTGCCACCCGGTCGAGGTGCGGGGCGACCGGGCACTCATCGCCACCGCCGCAGGACCCTACGACCCGCTCTACTACTGGGTGATGGGGACGGCGGCCCGACCGTTCAGCGGGTCCCATGCGCTCTACGCGATGCGGATCACCACCGCCCTGATCTGTGCGCTGCTGCTCGCGCTGGGCGCCGGGCTGTTGACGCTGGCCGGGTCGGGTCGCTGGGTCACGCTCGGAGTCGTGGCCGCGATCGTGCCCGAGGTGATCTACAGCGGCGTGGTCGCGGCGCCCGACGGGCCGGAGATGTCGCTGGGCCTGGTGCTCTGGGCCAGCCTGCTCGCCCTGGTCCGGCAGCACGACGTACGCCGCGAGCGACTGCTGCTGTCGACCGCCATCGGCTCCGCCGTCCTCCTCGCGTTCATCCGTCAGCTCGGGCCGCTCTGGATCCTGGCGATCCTCGCCTCGGTGGTCGTCTTCCTCGGACGTGCTCGGGTGATGGACGTCGTACGCCGACACCGGGCGCTCGCGGTGTCGGGCGTCGTGCTGGTGTTCCTCGCCACCTGCTGGTGGGCGCTGTGGCAGCTGATCGCGTCCCACGTCACCACGCCCGTCGGTGCGGTCCCGCAGACGCGCGAGACGCGGAGCTGGATCCTGGCGTTCAACCTCCCGGCCTGGATCCTGCAGATGATCGGCGCCTTCCCCTACCGCGACCAGCCGGCACCGTTGTGGGTCTACCCGTTCGTGCTGATGGTGATCCTGCTCTTCCTGGTCGGCGCCTACCGCAGCTCGCGCGCCACCCGCGACCTCCGCACCGTGCGGCTCGTGACGGCGGCGACGCTCGTCATCCCGGTGGCCCTCTCGATCGTGTTCATGCCGTCGTACGGCGCGATCTGGCAGGGGCGCTACGAGCTGGTCTACGTCATCGGGGTCCTGCCGTTGTGCGGGCTGCTCCTCGATCGTCGCGGCTTCGCGCCGGTCGAGGGAGTCCGACTGACGGTCACCGCGCTGCTGTTCCTGGCCATGGCCCAGGTCGTCTGCGTCGTGAACGTGATGCACGCCGAGCTGGCCCGACCCGAGTCCACCGAGCACTCCGGCTGGGTCCACCCGCCGCTGGCCGTGGTGGCCCTGCTGGCGCTGCTCGGCAGCGGGGTCCTGTCGCGGATGGTGTGGCAGGCGACCGGCGATGACTGAGCGCGTCTCGGTGCTGATCCCGGTCCACGCCGGCATCGAACCTGCGCACCTGGAGCGCGCCCTGGACAGCATCGCCGCCCAGACGCGTCGCCCCGACGAGGTCGTCCTGGTCGAGGACGGCCCGCTCTCCGACGCCCACCACACCGCGATCTCCACCGCCGAACGCGCGCTTCCGGAGCTGGTGCGTGAGGTACTTCCGGTCAACCGCGGTGCCGGTGTCGCCAACCAGGCCGGGCTGATGCGCTGCACCGGCACCTGGATCCTCAAGGCGGACGCCGACGACATCTCGTTGCCCGACCGTCTGCAACGTCAGCTGGCGCATGCCCACCAGACCGGGGCGGACGTCAGCGGCACGGCCATGTGGGAGTTCCGTGGCGCCGAGGACGACGTGGTGTCCGTCCGTACGCCGCCGCTCACGCACGACGACATCGTGCGCAGGATGCGCTGGAACAACCCGATGAACCACCCGACCACGCTCTACCGGGCCGACCTCGCCCGGGCCGCCGGAGGCTACGGCGACCTGCGCTACATGCAGGACTACGACCTGTTCGCCCGGATGCTGTCCCGCGGCGCCCGGTTCGCCAACCTCGCCGAGCCGCTCGTGCTCTTCCGTGCCGGTGACGCCGTCATGACCCGTCGCCGGTCGCCGGCGATGCGGCGTTGCGAGTGGGAGCTGCAGGGCAACCTGCACCGCTACGGCATCGTGGGTCCGGTGCGTCGCTACGCCAACTTCGGCGCCCGGCAGGGCGCCCGGATGCTCTCGGCGTCGGCCATGGCCCGACTCCACCGCACCTTGTTCTCGCGCGCGGCCCCAGGAGGTTCCTGATGTTCACGTCGGCACAGCTCCGACACCAGGCACGACTGATGGGCAGGTCGGTCCGGCACCTCGCGTCGCACCCGCGCGACGGGCGTGAGGTGGGGCGGTTGGCACGGGCGGGCGTCCGGTCCACCGTCAAACTCCGGCTCCCGTGGCTTCCCTTCCGGCTGATCGACCTGCTCGGCGAGCGACTCCGACCGGGCATGCGGGTGTTCGAGTACGGCGGCGGCGGGTCGACCCTCTGGTTCCTCGACCAAGGCTTGGAGGTCGTCACCGACGAGCACGATGCCGCCTGGGCGCGGATCCTGAAGGAGACCACGACGAGCTCGTCGTGGGACCTGCTCGTCCATCCGCTCGACGACGGCGGGGCGGCGTACGTCGGCGCCATCGACGCCTACCCCGACGGGCACTTCGACCTCGTCGTGGTGGACGGCCGCCACCGAGCCCGGTGCGTGGCCGCCTCTCTGGCCAAGGTCCGTCCCGGCGGCATGCTCGTCGTGGACGACGTCGACCGCGAGCGGTACGCCGCGGCGCTCGACGCCGTTCCGTGGCAGCGCACCGACATCATCGGCTTCGCGCCCGCCAAGCCGTCCCTCTCGTACACGAGCGTGCTCGTGCGCCCGGATGACTGACCTCGCCGCCACCACCCCGTCGGCACGGCTGACGCCCACGCGGCTGATGCTGGGAGTCACCGTGCTCACCGGCGTGCTGGGCTGGGTCTGCATCGCGGTAGCCGGACATCGCCTCGGTCCCGCCGGCTACGCCAGGTTCTCGGTGGTCTGGGGCGTGCTGTTCGGACTGGGCGGGGCCTTCTCCGGGCTCCAGCAGGAAGTCACCCGCTCCACCTACCGGGCGCGGCCGGGTGACCGGCCGGTCTGGCCGCGTGCGGCCGTGGTGGCGACGTCGTTCTGTCTGCTGTCCGGCCTGGTGATCGCCGTCGTTCGGCCCGTGGAGCTGGGAGGTACGCCGGCCCAGCTCCTGCTGGTGGTCGGTGCACTGGCCGGCTTCGCCGGCCTGACCTTCGTCAACGGCGTCCTGTCCCAGCGTGAGCAGTGGTCCTGGGTCGCGGCAGTTCTGGCCCTCGACGCGGTCGTGCGCACGGCTGCGGTGGTCCTCGTGCTCGATCGGGAGCACGTGGGCAACGCGACGCTCGTCGCGGTGATCGGCGTCGGCCCGTTCGCCTGGGCCGTCCTCTTGGGTTCCACCACCGTCCGCGGGGCGCTCCGCGCACCCGGCGCCGATCCCGGCGGCTTCACCTGGCGCGCGTGGAGCGCGATCCTCTCCGCCGGGTGCACCTCGGCGCTCGTCGCGGGGTTCCCGTTCCTGCTGGCGATGGTCTACTCGGGTCGCCTGGATGCCAAGGCGGGTGCCCTTCTCGCCGGTCTGGTGCTCGTGCGAAGCCCGCTCCTGCTCGTGGTCTTCGGCCTGCGTCCGGTGCTGATGCGCGCGTTCCTCGGTTCGGACCGGCCCGCCCGCGACGTTCTCCGGCTGTGGGCGTGGTGCCTCGGGATCGCCGCACTCGGTTGCCTTGCAGCCGCTGCGGTCGGCGGACCGCTGCTGGCTGCGGTGATGGGAGAGGGCTTCCGGCTGCCCGGCTGGCAGCTGGCGGTGCTCCTGGCCGGCTCGGCCGGCCTGGCGATGCTGACGTTGTCCGGGCTGGCGCTGATCGCGTCGGACGCGCATCTCTGGTCGACCCTGGGCTGGTTGGGCACCTTGGCCGCGACCGTCGTCCTGCTCGCCCTCCCGGGCACCGCGGAGCAGAGGATCCTGACGGGTCTCGCGCTCGCGCCGCCGGTCGGTCTGCTGATCCACGCCGCCGCACTCCGGCGCACGTCGGTCCGCGGCCGCGGCTGAGCGGTCGTGCGACGGCGAGTCGCACGACCGCTCGCGCTCAGCGCTTGATGGTCGCCTTCAGTGCCGGGGTGACGCTGCTCGGCACCAGGGCGTTGCCGGCCCGGTCCTTGATCTTGGGCGCCAGGAAGATCAGGACGTAGTCGCCGGACTTCAGCCGGCGCTTCGGATCGAGGGTGGCGACCCTGCCCTTCTTGGCCGTGCGCACGACTGCTGCGACCAGGACCCGCTTCTTGTGCACCTTGCGGTACAGCCTCAGGGTCTTGCCGGAGACACCGTGGACCCGCTCGCTGAACACGGCCTTGATGGTCGATGTCGGCTTGAGTGTGGCTGGGGTCACCGAGATCACCCGGGGCGGCGTCCCGTCGACGCGGAACGCCCGGGAGGCACTGGTGCCCAGGACCTTGCCGGCCGAGTCCAGCGCCACGACGTGCCACTGGTAGGAACCGTCCCCGATCCGCGAGAGCGGGGCGAACGCCGTCGCCGGAGTCGTGAACGTCGACTTGGCGTCGCCGGTGAAGACGAGCTGGTACGTCGCCGCGCCCGGCACCTCGGTCCACTCGAAGAGCGATCGGGTCGCCGGGGACCAGACGCCTGTCGCGGGGCGCACCAGGGTCGGGGACGCCCCGGTCGAGACGAACGAGCCGGTGCTGGACCACGGACCCGGGTTGTTGGATGCGTCCAACCGACGGACGCGCCAGACGTAAGGGCTGGAGCTCGCGGGGAGCGGCGTGGTCGGCACGTAGGCGGTGGTCTTCACCGTCACCGAGACCACGCGGTTCTGCGAGCCGAAGGCGACGTCGTTGTCCTTGTAGACCTCGAGGTTGTAGGAGCCCGCGAACGGGGCTGAGCCCCAGCGGAGGGGCGTGGTGCCCGACACGTGGACTCCACCGACCGGAGAGGTCAGCGCGACCGCGGGACTCACCTTGGTGAACGCCTGCGGAGTGGACCAGCTCTGGCCCTGGCCCTCGTCGTCGACGGCCTGCACCCGCCACCAGTAGTTCCCGTCGGGGTACAGCTTGCTCCACTCGGTGTACGTCGCCTGGTCGACGAGCTGGGTGTCGATCGGGGACCCGAACGACGAGTCGTCGTCGACCTGGATCCGGTACTGCTTCGCGGTCTGGTTCGACTTCTCACCGTTCCACGTGGTGGCCCGGTTCGTGTCGTAGTAGTCGTCCCAGCTGAAGGTGATCTCGCTGGAGTTCGGGGTCGTGCTGGTCAGACCCGTGATCGCCGGTGACACCTTCCGGAACGAACGGGTGTCGGGGAGGACGGTGGGGCTCGAGGCAGGATCCTCGGCACACTGGCTCAGCGTCAGGTTGACGCAGGGACGCACGTGCCAGTAGTAGGCGACGCCGGCCTGGTTGTCCGGCAGCGAGCTCTTGGAGTTGCTCGTGTTGAGCTGGAACATCGTGTTCGTCGTCACCGGGACGGCGGGGATGGCGCTGGTGGTGAAGTTGGCGTTCTGCCCGTAGTAGACCATGTAGGCACCCGCACCCGGCACGGGGTCCCACGACAGCACGGGAGTCGTCGGCATGCCGGTGCAGATGTCGTCCACCGAGGTGCCGGTGCAGCCGGTACCCGTCGTGGCGCCCGTTCCGTCGATACCGATCTTGAGGCCGGTGACCTGGACGTTCGGGTCCCAGCTGCCGACCGGCGGGGCCGGTGGGGTGTAGGTGAAGGCCTGGGCCTGCGAGTAGATGCCGGGTAGGCCGCCGGGGTAGGGCTGGTCCATCGGCCGCACCCGCCAGTACGCCACCGTGGAGCCGGAGGGGAAGGAGCAGTCACCCGCACCCCGTGGCGTGTACGTGGTCTGAGCCGTCGTGCAGGTGTCCGTCACGCCCGGCGAGAAGTTCGCGTCGGGGGACACCTGGAGCTGGTACTCCGTGGCGTGCTTGGCCGGGGTCCACTGGTAGTAGGCCTTGGTCCCGGTGATCGCGGCCGGCGCGTCGACCGCGCCCTGCGGGTAGACGGCCGCCGGAGCCTCGGGCCACACCCGGTTGAACCCGTACAGCGTCGCGGTCCAGGGGGTCTGCTGGCCGGCCGGGTCGACCGCGCGCACCCGCCACCAGAACTGGTCGCTGTTCAGGGTCGTCGGCGGTGAGTAGCGCGTGCTCCGGATGTTGGTCACGTTGAGCGCGATGTTGTTGAAGTCCTGGTCCAGCGCCACCTGTACGTCGTACGTCGTCGCGCCCGGTACGGAGTTCCAGTCCAGCACGACGTCCTCGATCGTGCTCAGGACGACGTTGTCGGCCGGGTAGGTGATCGTCGGCGCCACGAGGGGCTTGACGTGGAAGTGCGAGATCGAGGACGGCAGGCTGTTCAGACCCGATCCCTTGCTGGCGGTGACCTGCCAGTACCAGTCACCCACGGTCAGTGGGTCAGGGACGACCAACGAGGTGCTCCGGGTGGTGTAGCTCTTCGCGCCGATCATGTCCGGCTCGCTGTCGACCTGCACGGTGTACTGCGTCGCACCCTGGACGCCGCCCCACTGCAGGAGCGGAGGCTGCGACGGCTGGGCGAGGTCTGCGTCGTTCTGGGGCGACAAGAGGATCGGGGTCGCGACCGGCGCGACGGTGAACGACGACTGCGACCAGCCGGAACGGGTCGCCCCGACAGCGCGGACCCGCCAGAAGGTCACGCCCGAGGGCAGCACCCGGGTCGGCACGATCCGGGTGTTGACCGTGGTGGCGGCGAAGTCGGGGCTGTCGAAGCCGCTGTCGGTGTCCACCTGCACCTCATAGCTGGTCGCCTTGGCGACCGGCGACCACGACAGGATGTGGGTGCTGGCGTTGCGTTCCGCGTCGCCGAGGTTCTTGGGCGCACCCAAGGCCTGGGCCGGCCCCGCGACCAGGAGCGAGGCGCCGAGCGCCGCGACGGTGGCGGCGGCCGCGACGGCTGCGCGGCGATGACTGAGAGAGCGGTGACCGAGCACGAGATGAGGCCTTCCCCGATACGAGTGACGAGGCACCCTAAGCCGCGGGAGAGCCCAAATTTTGCCGTTTGCCGAAGATGTGTCCGAACGGTCGGCTAAATCTGGTCAGGCCCCTGGCCCGATCAGTCGACGCCGACGGCGAAGGCCGACTCCAGGTCGTGCTTGGAGTAGGCCCGGAAGGCGATGTGGGTCTCGGTGGCGGTGACGCCGGGGACCTTGTTCAGCCGGTCGGCCACGACGTCGGCGACGTCGTCGTGGTTGCGCACCCGGACCAGCGCGATCAGGTCGATCTGGCCGGTCACGGAGTAGACCTCGCTGACGCCGTCGAGGTCGGCGATCGCCTCGGCCACCTCGGGGATCTGGGCGACGTCGGCCTTCACGAAGACGATGGCGGTGATCATGTCCGCACCCTAGCCGCGCGCGAGGAACGAGCGCACGGCGTGGGTGAGGAGGTCGAGCAATCCCGCTGCCGACCTGCGAGGCGGCGACGGAGGCGTCGAGACCAACACATCCCCTTGACCCGACCTGGCCCGCAGCAGTCACCGCACCGGCCGCGCAGCCACCGGTAGGTCGCGGCGCTCGTCGAACGGCACCAGGTCGAGGCGGGACTGGTTGACGGCGTCGTGGAGGGCTAGGTGGCGGGTGGCGCCGCCGACCGGGCAGGTCCACTCGCCGTCCACCTCGACCAGCCGGATGCCCGGGGCCTCCAGCCAGCGCAGGATCTTCTCGGTCTCCTCGGCGCTGGCCGCCGGCACCGGGCCCGGCCCGCCGCGCACGGACTCGCTGCTGGCGACGAGCTCGGCGACGTACTGGTGGGCGTCGGCCCCGGAGGGGATCACTCCGGCGGCGGCGAGGCGGCCGTGCCGTACGACGTGCACCGCCCACCGCCCGTCGTCCTCGCGGCGGGCGGCGACCACCTGGGGGATGCCGGTCAGTGCGGTCAGCCGCTGGGTGCGCGAGGCCGCCCGGACGAACGCCGCCAGCCGGTCGCGGTGGACGCCGGCCTCCTCGTAGCGCTCGCCCTCGGCCAGGGCGGCCATCCGGCGGGTGATCAGCTCGACGACGTCGTCGGGCCGGCGGAGCAGGTTGTCACGCAGCTGGCGCACGACCGCGGCGTACGTCGTCTCGTCGACGCTGCCGTCGCAGGGCGAGAGACACCGCCCCATCTCGGCCAGGACGCACGCGGACCCGGACGGCCGTCGGGCGATCCGCTGGGAGCACTGGCGGACGGGGAACGTCTCGTGGAGGGCGGCCAGGCACTTCTCGGCGGACTTCTTGCTGGCGAAGGGGCCGACGTAGTCGGCTCCGTCGTCGGTGACGCGGCGGACGAGGGACAGCCGTGGCCATGGCTCGCGGGTGAGCTTGAGGTAGTGGACGCGCTCGGGGAAGCGCGACCGGCGGTTGTACTTCGGCTTGTGCTCGCCGATCAGCCGGAGCTCGCGCACCTCGGCCTCGAGCGGCGTCGCGCACTGGATGCCGGTCACCGACTCGGCGATCGCCACCATCTCGCCGATGCGCGACCGGGTCTCGGACGCGGTGAAGTAGGACCGGACGCGGGTGCGCAGGTCGCGCGAGGTGCCGACGTAGAGCACCTGCGAGCGCTCGTCGCGGAAGAGGTAGACGCCCGGCGCATGGGGGAGACCCTCGGCGAGGTGACGCTTGCGACGCTGGGCGGTCGAGACCTTCGCGCTGAACGTCGCGAGCTCTTCGAGGGTGAGGACGCCCAGGCCACCGAGTCGCTCCATCAGGCCGTGGAGCACGTCGACGGTCGCCCGGGCGTCGGACAGGGCCCGGTGGTTGGGCGTCGTCGTGGCGTGGAACGCCAGCGCCAGCGAGGAGAGCTTGCAGTTGGGGGCGTCGTCGCGGGTGATCACACGACGCGCGATCTTGGCGGTGTCGAGGACCTCGAACGTCGGCCACGGGATGCCCTGTCGTGCCGCGAACCACTGCAGGAAGCCGACGTCGAACGGTGCGTTGTGGGCCACCAGCACCGAGCCGGCGGCGAACTCGAGGAACGACGGCAGCACCGACTCGATCGGTGGAGCCTGGCTGACCATCGAGTTGGTGATGCCGGTCAGCACGGCGATGAACGGAGGGATCTGGGTGTGGGGGTTGACCAGGGTCTGGAACTCGCCGAGCACCTCGCCGCCGCGCACCTTGACGGCCCCGATCTCGGTGATCATCGAGCCGCCCTGGGCCGAACCGCCGGTGGTCTCGAGGTCGACCACGCAGAACGTCAGGTCGCGCAGCGGCCGGCCGAGCTCGTCGAAGCTGCGCTGGCTCTCCCAGCGGCGCCGGGCCGCCGTTGCCACCGACACCGAGGGCACGCCGGAGCCGCCGGGGAGGCGGAGCGGCGCGGTGGTCACGCTGTCGACGCTAGGGCGGTGCGCCGACAGGACGTCGACACCACGGCTCGACACGCCGTGCAGCTGTCAGTCACCTTGCGAGCGAGCTCGCTTCGGTCTCGCAGCGGTCGTTGCGCTCCGACTCCGTCGGATCGCAACGTCCTCGCCCGGACTGTCGGTGGTCCCTGGGATGGTCGGACCATGACGACGAGAATCGACTGCGACACCTGCCTGGTGCGGGGCCAGGCCTGCCACGACTGCGTGGTGACGGTGCTGCTCGGACCGCCACCGGAGCTGACCCTGGCCGACGACGAGTGCCGGGCGCTCGACGCCCTGGCGGCCGGTGGCCTGGTGCCGCCGCTGCGGCTGGTGACCGCCGTCGACCCGCCGGTCATCGAGTCGGCGTGACCGATGGTGTCGAGACGGTCGCCGGCGACCTCCTCCACCACCGGGGCGTCGCGGTCTCGGCCGGGAATCGATCCTGTGGGAAGGATGCGACGGATGGGGCGAATGTGACGCGTGTGACACCTGCCGGGCCCTGGTCACGAAATTGTCACGACAGGCGTGGTTGAAAGTTTTGCGGTCCCCCTGGGGTGTGGTTAGTGTGACCGCTCAGATGCCCGTGCCGATGGACCAGTCCGGTGTCCATGCGGGTGTCGCGCCGAGTCATCAACGTGACCGCTCGGGGTTGCGGAGAAGAGCCGGGGAACCAACCCACCTGGGGTGAATCACCGTCGAGGCGTTGGTGCGGGAGACCGCGCGAACGAGGAGGCGGTGTAGGGCAAGTCGTGCCCGAACCCGTCAGCTCACCTGGTAGGCGTACGACAGCAAGGGAGTCCTTCCGCTCGTGCTCAACGGCCGGAAAAGCCTCGTTACGTTCATTGCCTCAGCCGCAGTCCTCACCACCGTCGGGATGATCCCGTCGGGGACTGCCGAGGCGCAGCCCAGCATCCAGGACGTCCAGCACCGCGTGGACCGCCTTTACCATGCTGCGGAGCAGGCGTCGGAGCGCTACAACGCGATCCACGTTCAGCTCAAACAGATGCACGGTGACGTCTCAGCCCTGCGTGCCGACCAGGCGCGCCAGCAGAAACAGACCGAGAAGGCACGGCGCGTCGTCGCCGATTCGATCGTGCGGCAGTACGAAGGCGACTCGTTGTCCGCCGTCGGCCAGGCTGTCGTGTCGAGCGACCCCACTGCGTTCGTGTCCCAGCTGACCACGATGTCGGCGTTCAACTCGATGCAGGCGGGGCAGTACTCCTCCTACCTGACCGAGGCGAAGGCCCTCAGCATCCGGCAGGCCGCGACCAAGAACCAGCTCGCCAGGGTCGCGCAGCTCGAGCAGCAGGCCGCCGCGGACAAGGCGACGATCGCCAAGAACCTCAGCGACGCCAAGAGCCTGCTCGGCAAGATGGAGGCCGCGGCCCGCGAGCGGATGCTCAGCGCGTCCCGCGACAACACCCGGATCAACCCGTCCGACATCCCGGTCTCCGGCCGGGCGGCGGCCGCGGTGCACTTCGCGATGGCGCAGATCGGCAAGCCCTACGTCTACGGCGCCGCCGGTCCCAACTCCTTCGACTGCTCCGGCCTCACCATGGCCGCCTGGGGTGCTGCCGGCGTCGGCCTGCCCCACTCCTCCAGCGCCCAGTACGGCTCCGGGACCCACATCTCGGCCAGCCAGCTGCAACCGGGCGACCTGGTCTTCTACTACAGCCCGATCAGCCACGTCGGCATGTACATCGGCAACGGCATGATCGTGAACGCCGAGAACCCGTCGGCGGGCATCCGCGTCACCGGCCTGTACTCCATGCCGTACGTCGGCGCCGTCCGTCCTGGCTGACCCGGCGCCCCGAGCGCGTCGACAGGCCGACCGCCCACGTTGGTGGGTGGTCGGCCTTTCGCTGTTCCTGGTGGTCGTCGTCGGTCTCGTGGTGTGGCTGACGCACCAGGAGTCGACGTACCATGCGCCGCTCGACCGGCCCCCCGGTCCGCACGTCGACCAGAGCGCGGCGACGACCCTCCTCGAAGACCTCCAGTCCGCCGTCCGCCGACGCGACGTCGCCGCCGGCACCCGGCTCGGAGCGACCAAGGGCGACGGCGCGGACCTGGGCGAGGTGGTGCGCAACGCACGCGCCGGGCACGTCACCGGCTTCACCCTGCGCTACATCGACACCGACACAGTGGTGGCGCCGGACGGGTCGTGGGCCGCGGACGTGGCCACCAGCTGGCGGTTCGCCGGCTTCGACCGGCGCGCCGAGCATCTCGAGGTGCGGGTCCGGTTCGCGCGGGCCGACGGCGACCTCCGGATCGCGGGCATCGGCGGGGGAGCCGACCGGACGCCGGTGTGGCTCTCCGGGCCACTCCACGTCCGGCGCACCGCGACCAGCCTGGTGCTGGCGGCCGGATCGGCCGAGCACGCGGACGCCGTGGCCGCGCTCGCGCAACGGGCGGTGCCCCAGGTACGCCGGGTGCTCCCGGCGTGGCCGGGCGGACTGGTCGTCGAGGCACCGGCGTCGCAACGCGGACTGGACGCTGCGCTGGGCGCGGACCCCGGCCAGTACGACGGGATCGCGGCGGTCACCACGACGCCGGACGGCTCACGCTCGCGTCGCGCCCCGAGCCACGTCTTCCTCAACCCGCGCGTCTTCGACCCACTGCGGCCGCAAGGGGCGCAGGTGGTGGTCACCCACGAGGCGACCCACGTCGCCACCGATGCCGCCAACAGCCCGGCGCCCATCTGGCTGGTGGAGGGGTTCGCCGACTACGTCGCCCTCAGCTCCCAGCCACTCCCGCTCTCGACCACAGCAGCCCGGATCAGCGCGCTCGTGCGTCGCGACGGCGCGCCGCGCCATCTCCCCGGGACGACCCAGTTCGCCGCTGGTGCGCACGACCTCGAGGCGCGCTACGAGAGCGCGTGGCTCGCCTGCCGGCTGTTGGCGCAGGACCGCGGCCCCAGCGCTCTCGTCGCGTTCTACCGGGCGATGGACGGGGGAGGGGCACTCGCGCCCGAGCTGCGCCGACACTTCGGGCTGACGCCGGCAGCCTTCACCCGGCAGTGGCGAACCTTCCTGTCACACGTGGCGGCGTGACGGGACGGGCTGGTCCCTCCTGTCAGACTTGCCGGCGTGAGTGAACGCCGCTGGTCGCTGGTCACGTTCCTCGTCGCGGCGGTCGCCTTCGTCGTCGTGGCCGCCTGGCGGATCCCGTGGCACCCGGTCCCGGGCGGTACGCCGTCAGCCGTCCCGGCGGGCCAGGTGTTCACGCCGTCGCAGATCGCGCGGGCCAACGACTACTCCGACCCCGCTCGCTGGCTGGGCTGGGGCTCCCTGGCCGTCTCCCTCACCGTTGCCATCCTCCTGGGCTTCACCTCGTGGGGTGCCCGCATCCTCGGCCGGCTCCGGGGCTGGTGGTGGGTGCGGGTGCTGCTCGCGGTGGCCGGTTTGGCGGTGATCGGCCGGCTGGTCACGCTGCCGTTCGCGATCGTCGGGCACCACCGCTCCCTCGCGTACGGCCTCAGCACCGAGGCCTGGGGTCCCTGGACCGTCGACCTGGTGAAGGGGCTCGGCTTCTCGGTGGTGATCTCCGGGCTGCTGGTGCTGGTGCTGGTCGGGTGCGCGCGGCGCTGGCCCCGCGGCTGGCCTGCGGTCGCCGGGACCATCCTGGGGTGTCTGGTGATGCTGGGCTCGTTCGTCTACCCGGTGCTGGTCGAGCCGGCGTTCAACAACTTCTCGTCGCTGCCGGACGGACCGCTCCGTACCCAGATCCTGCACCTGGCCGACGTCGAGCACGTACACCTGGACGACGTGCTCGTGTCGAACGCATCGGCTCGTACGACGACCCTGAACGCCTACGTCTCGGGCTTCGGCAGCACGCGCCGGGTGGTGCTCTACGACAACGTGATCCACGACCTGCCCCGCGACCAGATCCTGGCGATCGTCGCGCACGAGCTCGGTCACGCCCACCACGACGACGTGCTCAGCGGGTCGATCCTGGCCGCGCTGGGCACCACCCTGGGCATCGGGCTCCTGGGGCTGGCGGTGTCCGCCGTACGCCGGCGTCCGGGCGGGATGAGCGACCCGTCCGTCGTCCCCCTCGTGCTCGCCCTGGTCGCGATCGGGACCTTGCTCTCGAGCCCGGTGAACAACGGCCTGTCCCGGCGGATCGAGACCCGGGCCGACGTCGCGTCGCTCGAGGCGACCCGCGACCCGGCGGCGTTCGTCCGGATGCAACGAGCGCTCGACCTGCACTCCCTCAGCGACGACCCACCGGCCTGGTCGGAGTTCTGGTTCGGCTCACACCCGACGACGCTCGAACGGATCGCGATCGCCCAGCAGCTGGGCCGGCGGTTCGGGGTACCGGTCGCTCCCGACGTCCTGCTCGGGGGCTGAACCGCGCGGCAGCGGGACCACAGACAAAACGATGGCCGCGGGTCCCCCATGGACCCGCGGCCATCCCCCGTTCGAGGTGGGTGAGCGATCAGCAGCTGCTGGTGACTCCGGCGCTGGTGCCCACGCTGTTGCAGGTGGCCTGGAAGATGCCGGAGATGACTCCGCCGAAGGCGAAGACGACGATGACGATGAGAGCCGCGATGCCGGTGATGAGCAGGCCGTACTCGACGGCCGAGGCGCCGCGCTCGTCCGTCCTGGCGAGGCGGGCGGCGATCATGATGCGGGCGTAGTCGAGCATGGTGGGTGGCTCCTAGATGAGGTCCCCTGGGGGATGCGTTGTCTCCATTCTGGGGAATCGCCGCGCGCCGCACACCGATCGTTCGCACGAACCCTCCTGACCCGACAGGACTAGACGACACGGCCACCGGAACCTGCCGACGCTGTCCGATCGTCGCCGTCAGGGGAAGGCAGGGACCAGGGAGCCGAGGGGATCAGCACGCGAAGAGGCCGTGGACCCCGTCGGGTCCACGGCCTCTCGTGGTGCTGCTCTGTCAGCAGCTGCCGCCGCTGGAGGCGCCGACGCTGTTGCAGGTCTTCTGGAAGATGTCGTGCAGAACGCCACCGAAGGCGAAGACGACGATCACGATGAGTGCGGCGATGCCGGCGATCAGCAGGCCGTACTCGACCGCGGATGCGCCTCGTTCGTCCATCTTCGCGAAGCGGGCGTTGAGCATGATACGGACGTACTCGAGCATGGTTCCCCCCTAGGTTGTGCACAAATGTCGCTCGCACAGTGTGCGCGTGGAGCCGCCCCGGCGAATCCGACGTTCGTCGACTTCAGGTGACCCGATCGCACTAGGGATCATGGCTCGACCAGAGGACGCCGACCGGGGGCGGATTGTGCGGTCCAGGGGGAAATGACACGAGACCGCGGACCCGATCGGGGTCCGCGGCCTCGAGTGGTGAAGCTGAGGTCAGCAGCTGCCGCCGCTGGAGGCGCCAACGCTGTTGCAGGTCTTCTGGAAGATGTCGTGGATGACGCCACCGAAGGCGAACACGACGATCACGATCAGGGCGGCGATGCCGGCGATCAGCAGGCCGTACTCGACCGCGGACGCGCCGCGCTCGTCCATCTTGGCCTTCTGCGCGTCGAGCATGATGCGGAGGTAGTCCAGCATTTTCGTTCTCCTACTGAGTTTTGATTGTCTTGGCGTTTTGAGAGCCGAGAAGGCCGGAGGCCTCCGAAAACAATGATGTCTCCTCGGGCCGCTCCGCGGACCGGAATTTCGGATGAAGCCGGATAGTCCTTCCGGACCATTCCACCCGATGCAGATGGGGCAAATCCAGAATTTCCAGGACAGCGGTGTCGTCGTTGTGCTTCAGCTCGAGGGACGCTGCACGGTCGAGAGCAGACCGATCCGCATCGCCGTCACCAAGGCCTGTGCCCGGTTCTGTGCGCCCAGCTTCTGGTAGATCCGGGCGATGTGGGACTTGACCGTCGACTCGCTCATGTAGAGCTGCTGGCCGATCGCCGCGGCGTTCGCGCCGTCGGCGAGGAGCAGGAGGACGTCGTGCTCGCGGGTCGACAGCCGCGTGGACTCCGCGCTCATCCGTCGCATCATCGCCCCGGCCAGGCCGGTGCACAGGAACGACCGCGGCGAGACGGCCGCATGCCGAGCCGCGCGCACCACCTCGGTCGACGGGGCGTCCTTCCCCACGAACGCCGACGCTCCGGCCTCCATCGCCGCGAAGATCTGGTCGTCCCCCGAGTGCATCGTGACCACGACCAGCCCGATCTTCTCGTCCGACTGCCGCACCTGCCGGATGATGTCGAGCCCGGTGCCGTCCTGGAGCTGGAGATCGGTCACGATCACGTCCGGGTGGTCCTCGCGATAGACCGCGACGGCCTCGGTGACGGTCCCGACCGACCCGATGACCTCGGTGCCCTCCTCGCGCGCGAACGCGCCGACCAGGCCCTCACGGACCAGCTCGTGGTCGTCGACGATCAGCACCCGCAGGGTGGCCTGGTCAGTTGTCATGGAAATCCTCGGCTGTCGGGGCTCTATGCGAGAAGGGTGTCCGCTTCGGGGGCCAGCTCCGGTGTCGACACGCCGCTGAGACGTACGGCCACCACGGTGCCGTGGGGAAGGTTGTCGACCACAGTCAGGTCGCCGGAGACCAGGGCGGCGCGCTCGCGCATGATCTCCAGGCCGTGCGAGTCCTCACGTCCGGGGCCGAGCCCTCGACCGTTGTCACTGATGACGATCTCGGCAGCCGGGGGAGCAACGGAGCACTGGACGTTGATCGCGGTCGCGCCCGAGTGGCGCACGGCGTTGGTCATCGCCTCCTGGGCGATCCGCAGCAGCTCGCTCTCGATCTCCGGCC
>Ga0070665_100002974_pt1 | contig 18312 bp, 20 predicted proteins | sample KBSS13metaG_FD_65862 | JGI IMG/M metagenome (GOLD analysis project Ga0070665, IMG submission 65862) | Switchgrass rhizosphere microbial communities from Kellogg Biological Station, Michigan, USA - KBS S1-3 metaG | ecosystem: Host-associated > Plants > Roots > Rhizosphere > Soil ...
GCTGCAGCGTCCCGCTCTCCGCTTCGGAAATATCCATCAAGGTGTTCAGCATCACGAGCACCCGATCGGATTCCTCGACGCAGTCGGCAAGCGTCTCGCGGTAGAAGTCCGCCTGGTGCACCCAATCGCCCTGCGGCGGCGACGCGAGTGCCATCTCCGCGGTCCCGCGCAAGCGGGTCAGGGGCGTGCGTAGATCGTGCGACACGTTGTCGAGCGCGCCGCGCATGGCGGTGACCAGGCCCTCGATCTTGTCGAGCATCGTGTTGAACAGCGACGTCAGCTCGTCGATGGAGTCGCCGCTGCCGGCGAGCGGCACGCGCGCGTCCGTCCGCCCCGTGCGGATAATCCGCTGCACCGCAAGCGTCAGCCGCCGGATCGGGAACAGCGCCGATTGCGTCGCCAGCCAGCCGCCGGTCAGCGCGATGATGACGACGAGCAGCGTGACCACGCCGAGCGTCGCGCGGAACCTGGCGAGCAGATCGTCGCGTGCCTCCGTGCTCTTGCCGACCTGGACCAGCGTCCCGTCGGCGAGCGTCGCGGACACGAGCTCGAGCTTCGAAGGATCCCAGCCTTCGTTGTTGCTCAGGACCACGGCCTCCACGCCGCGATCCACGACCCGCACGAAGAGCCGTTCGGGAGCGACCTGTTGCTCGGCGCGCACGGTTGCGGCCAGCACGCGAACGCCGCCTCGCAGGTAGGCGGCCGCGTAGTCTCCCAGCTTGCCGTTGATGATCTGACGGTCGCGTTGTGCGAGCGACGCCGAGGTCAGGAAGTACGTGACGAAGACGATCGCGATCGCGCCTGACACGAACAGCGTGGCGTACCACAAGGCGAGCTGGAGGCCGAACGTCCGCTTGAAGAGAGGCGGCGAGGAGCCTTCTGAGAGCGGCTCACGTCCCTCGCCCGTGCCGGCGCTAGGCCCGAAGGACATAGCCCACACCCCTCACCGTGTGGAGAAGCTTCTTCTCGAACGGGCGATCGATCTTTTCCCGCAGCCGGCTCACCAGCACGTCGACCACGTTGGTCTGCGGATCGAAGTTGTACTCCCAGACGTGCGACAGGATCATCGTCTTCGAAACGACATGGCCGGCGTGCCGCATCAGGAATTCGAGGAGCGTGAACTCGCGCGGACGCAGATCGAGTGCCGCACCGCCTCGCGTCACCTTTCGGGACAGCAGATCGAGCACCACGTCATCGACGGTCAGCGTGGTCGGCTCGGGCGCGCGCGTCGCGCGCCGCACGAGCGCCTGGACCCGGGCGAGCAGCTCAGCGAACGCGAACGGCTTGGTGAGGTAGTCGTCGCCGCCCGACTGAAGGCCGCGGACACGGTCGTCGACCGAGCGGCGAGCGCTGAGAATCAACACCGGAGTGGCGACGCCGCCGCTCCGCAGCGCTTCGATCAACGAGAGCCCGTCGCGCTTCGGCAGCATGAGATCGACGATCGCGACGTCGTAAGGCTGCTGGCGAGCGGCGGTCAGCCCGGCTTCGCCGTCGGCCACGTGATCCACGGCGAACCCCGCCTCGCGTAAACCGCGAACCACGAAATCGCCGATGGTGGCGTCGTCTTCGACCAGGAGCGCACGCACACGGCGATCATACTGGTAACAGTTTCCTCTTGTGGCGCAGGCCTTCAGGCCTGCGGGAACTGCGCGGTCGAACCGCTGTGCCTGCGGCAACGCAGGGCTGAAGCCCTGCGCCACAAAGACTCCCATGTGGTTTCGCGTATTTCGTGTGTTTCGTGGTCTGTTATCGCGACGGCGTGTCGCGATGCGCCGCTCTCAGGTACTGCGGCGGCCACGGTGTACGGTGGCCCAGCGCGTCGGCCGCGTGCAGCGGCCAATACGGATCGCGCAGCAGTTCGCGCGCGAGCAGCACGACGTCGGCCTGACCGCGGCTGACGATGGCGTCGGCCTGCTCGGGCGTGGTGATCAAGCCGACCGCGCCGGTCATTACGCCCGCATCGCGGCGAATGCGCTCGGCAAACGGCACCTGGTAGCCGGGCCCGAGCACGATCTGCTGGTCGTGGACCGCGCCGGCGGATGAGCAATCGACCAGATCCACGCCGTGGGCGCGCAGGCGCCGGGCGAGTTCGACCGCCTGCTCGAGATCCCAGCCTCCCTCTTTCCAATCCGTCGCCGAGATGCGCACGAACATCGGCAGGCGCTCGGGCCATGCCGCGCGCACGGCATCGACGATCTCGAGACACAGACGGACCCGATTGTCGTACGAGCCGCCGTATGCGTCGGTGCGTGTGTTGACGAGCGGCGACAGAAACTCGTGAATCAGGTAGCCGTGGGCCGCGTGCAATTCGACGATGTCGAAGCCGGCCGCCAGCGCGCGTCGAGCGGCGGCGGAGAACGCGTCGACAATGGCCGCGATCTCGGCCGCCGTCGCCGCCCGCGGTGTCGGGTAGTTGTCGGCGAACGGTTCGGCACCCGGTCCGACGGGTTCCCATCCGCCGCCTTCACGCGCCACGGCGCCGCCGCCTTCCCATGGCCGCGCCGTGCTCGCCTTGCGGCCGGCGTGCGCGATCTGCATCCCCGCCAGTGTTTTCTGCGACTGGATGAAGCGCACGCATCTCGCCAGCCCGTCGACATGACGGTCGTCGTAGATGCCGAGATCGTTCGGGCTGATTCGACCGTCGGCCGTGACTGCCGCGGCCTCCGTCATGACGAGCGCGGCGCCGCCAACCGCCCGCGTCCCCAGGTGCACGAAGTGCCAGTCGTTCGAGAATCCGTCGACGCTCGAGTACTGACACATCGGCGAGACGACAATACGGTTCTGCAGTGTCAGCGAGCGAAGCGGCAGCGGATCGAAGAGGTGCGACATCCTCCTAGATTACATGGTCGATACGCAGCACGTGCTCCCGTGGAGCCAGCACGAAGCGTCCGGCTCGTGGATGTCCCGCCGCAGGCGCGTCACCTTCATCCATCGCATCGGCCCTTCCGCGAGCGCCTTGCCCACCCGATCGTTCATCTCCGGATCGCGGATCCCGAGCGCCGAGTACACCGCCACCACCGTGATGACGCGCGCCTTGAAGGCGCCGGACTCGTCCCTGGCAATCAACAGCGCGACGCCTTTGCCCAGCGTCGATCCCATGGCCGCCATACTCGTCGTGACCGGCAGCATCATCCGGCCGCCGGGCGCCAGCGCATCCAGCCAGGAGTCGAGCGGATGCGTCACGCCCGCGTTCACGAGGATCGCGTCAACTGTTTCCCGGAGCGGTTCCGACGCGTCGCCATGGCGCACTTCGATCCAGGGACGAGAGGTCAGCCTGCGCGCGGCCTGACCGGCCAGCACCTCGTCGATCTCGAACGCGAGCACGCGGCCGGCTGGGCCGACGCACTCGCCCATCACGGCCGTGTAATAGCCGAGGCCGGCGCCGACATGGAGCACGCGCGACCGGGGCGCCAGATCGAGCGAATCGATCCAGAAACCCAGAGTTCCCGGCTGTCCGTTGAAGAGTTGACGCCCGGGATCGATCGCAACCGCGATGTTGTGGTAGACGCGCGCGGGATCGGCATCCGGCGTCGATCGCAGGCGCTGCGGGCCGGAACCGATCTGATAGGTCAGATCGCTGTCGGCGAGCACGGTCCACGGGCCCGGCGGGAGAAACTGATCGCGCGGCACCGTGGCAAAGGCGTCCACCAGCGCCGGCGTCCGCAGTTTGCAGACCGCCTCCAACTCCTCGGCAAAGAACCGGCGGCGCAACTCGAGGTCCATCATGGCCGTCTCCCTTTGGTGGCGCGTGGCGCCGTCCGGCGTTTCGAGCGCGGCGGATCCGGCTCGGTCACGGCTCGCATCGCCTCGCGCTCGAGGTCGGCGTCGCGCATGAACGCCTTGATGTCCGCGCCAAGCGTCACGACGTGCCGCCCGTGATTCCAGATGTACGCGTGCTTGCCGGAATCCACCTCTCCGTACGTCGCGAAGGCGCGCGGGATGAAACGCAGTTCACCCGAATCGTTGAGACGTTTGAGGATGGTGTGAATCGCGGCGAGATCGTTTTGGTACTTCGAGAGGTCGAAGCCGATCGACTGCAGCCGCTGGCGCACCTCCGCCGGCGTCACCGGCACGCCGGCGCCTCGAACGACCAGGCGGCACGCGTCGGTCAGGCCCAGCGGCACGGTCGGGACCAGCCCGCACAGGCGCGACAGCGTGCCGATGGTCTGCATGACTTCTGCGAGCCGCTTGTCGATGTCCTGGCGCTGCTGGCCGAGCGTTTCGTACTCACGAATCGCCGTCGCGAGCGCGCGGCGATAGTCCTCGGTGGTCATTTCGCACGATCTTATACGTCATGTGTAAATTAACGTCAAGCTCGCTCGGCTGAAGCCTTCGCGCTACGGACAGCCGCGAAATACACGAGACGCACGAAACAAGAAAAGAGGAAAACACGATGTTTCCTGAGTTTCGTGAGTTTCGTGAGTTTCGTGGGTTTCGTGGGTTTCGTGTGTTTCGTAGGTTTCGTGTGTTTCGTGAGCTTCGTGTGTTTCGTGATCAGCGCTGGAACGCGTACGACGCCTTCACGAACACCTGGCGCCCGGTTTTGACGAGGTCGTTGATATCCGGATCTTCGAACTCGAAGGCGGCATAAAAAGAGATCGCGATCTACTGATGAGGTTTTGCGACACCCCGAATTTAGACGGCACCGTCCGAGACGGGGTTCTTTTTCATTCGATTGTGCGTGTACACTAAATGATTGCGATATGAACCATCATCCACGTAGACAGGCTTTCCTTCTCTTGCTGACACTCGCCGCAAGCGTTCTCGCGACTCAGCCGATCTTCGCGCAAGTCCAGGTGTCTCCTCCACCCGCTTCGACACAGCCCGTGCGTTCCCAACCGCTCGCTGTTCCACCAGGAACCTTTCTCGGCGGCGTCCCGACCGGCGATCGCACGGACACTGTCGAGAAGATCACGGTGATCTCGGCCATCAGACGCGCACTCGAACACAACCTCGGCGTGCTGACCGCCGAACAGAATGCGGGAAAGGCACAGGGCACGCGCACGAAAATCCTCAGCGAGCTGCTGCCGAATATCAACGGCCGCGTCGGCGAGACGCGCCAGACGCTCAACCTCGCGGCGTTCGGCTTCGGCAGCACCGCGGGCACGCCGTTCGCCGACTTCCCGTCGATTGTCGGTCCGTTCAACGTCTTCGATGCGCGGGTCTATCTGTCGCAGTCGGTCTTCGACTATGCCGCCATCAACAACAACAAAGCGGAAGGGCACAACGTCGAAGCCGCAAAGCTGACGTTCAGGAGCGCGCGCGACTACGTCATTCACGTCGCCGGCAATCTCTTCGTCCAGGTGCTGGCCGCGTCGGCACGCGCCGACGCCGCACGCACTCAGGAAGAAACGGCTCGCGCGCTGCACGCCCAGGCGGTCGATCTCAAGCAGGGGGGCATCATCGCCGGCATCGACGTGCTGCGCGCAGAAGTCCAGCTCAACGCGCAGTCGCAGCGGGCGACGAATGCGGTCAACGAGTTCGAGAAGACCAAGCTCACGCTCGCGCGCGTCATCGGCTTGCCGCTCGGCCAGCGGTTCGAGCTCGATCCCACGCTCCCCGAGCTTCCGGTGCCCGACATCAGCCTCGACTCCGCGGTCGCGATCGCATACGACACGCGTCCCGACTACAAGGCGGCGCTCGAGCGCGTCAGCGCGGCAGAAGCGACGCGTGCCTCCATCAAAGGCGAGGCGATGCCCTCGGTCCGTTTCAACGCCGACTACGGGGCGATCGGCCTGTCCCCGTCCGACGCGCAGGCGACGTTCACGGTGACCGGCGCGGTCAGCGTCCCGATCTTCCAGGGGAACCGCACGCGCGGACGGCTGGTCGAGGCGGACGCGGACATCCGCAACCGCAAAGCCGAGGCTGAGGATCTGAAGGCGGCGATCTACTACGAGGTGCGCGCCGCGTTTCTCGATCTCGACGCGACCGGGAAGGAGCTCGCAGTCGCCGGGAAGGCTCGCGATCTCGCGAATCAGCAGCTCACGCAGGCCCGCGACCGTTTCGCGGCCGGTGTCGCCAGCAACATCGAAGTCGTGCAGGCGCAGGACGCGGTCGCGTCCGCGACCGAACAGTTCATCGCCGCGCAGTACGGATACGAGCTCGCCAAGGGCGGACTCATTCGTGGCACCGGCAAGTCGGAAGAAATGTTGCGTCAGATCATCGGAGGCTCGCGGTAATCATGCTTCAGCAATCACGCGTACGTATCGGTATTGGCATCGTGCTGCTGCTCGGGCTCGGTGCTGTGGTCTGGGCCTGGTCCACGTCCGGGCGCGAGAGCACGGACGATGCGCAGGTGGATGCGCACCTGACCCAGATGTCGGCACGCGTCGGCGGCACCGTGACGAAAGTGGCGGTGGACGACAACCAGCTCGTCGAGGCGGGTACGCTGCTCGTGCAGCTCGACCCGAGCGATTATCAGGTGGCGGTCGACAAGGCGAAAGCCGAGCTGGCAGACGCGGAAGCCAACGCGCTCGCGGCCCAGAGCAGCGTTCCCATCACATCGACGACGACCACGAGCAACGTCACGACGGCGCGCGGCGGCATCACGCAGGCGCAAAGCAGCGTGGCGGCGTCGGAAAAAGAAATCGAGGCCGCTCGCGCGCGCATCGTGAGCGCGCAGGCCAAGCTGCGCGAATCCGAAGCGAACGCCGCGAAATCGGCGCGCGACGTGGAACGGCTGCGCGGACTGCTCGCGAAAGACGAGGTGTCCCAGCAGATGTTCGACGCGACCTCTGCGACGGCGGAAGCGCAGAAGGCGACCGTCGATTCATCCCGGTCGCAGGTCGCCGAGGCCGAAGCCGGGCTCCGGGTCGCCGAGAGCAAGCTCGCGCAGGCTCACGCGAGCGAGCAGCAGGCGCATGCGGAACTGCAGACGGCGCAGACCGGACCGTCGCAGGTCACCGCCACCAAGGCGCGGGCGGCCGCCGCGGAAGCCCATGCGCAGCAGGCTCGCGCCACGCTCGCGCAGGCGGAGCTCAACCTGAAATACACCACCGTCACCGCACCCGTTCGCGGCATCGTCTCGAAGAAAGGCGTCAACGTGGGCCAGGTCGTCGCCGCGGGGCAGCCGCTCTTCGCCATCGTGCAGATCGACGATGTGTGGGTGACGGCGAATTTCAAAGAAACGCAGCTCAAGGAGATGCGCGCTGGTCAGCGCGCGGTCGTCTCGGTCGATGCGTACGGCGGTAAGGACTTCACCGGGAAGGTCGACAGCATCTCAGGCGCAACGGGGGCACGCTTCAGCCTGCTGCCGCCGGAAAACGCGACCGGCAACTTCGTGAAAGTGGTTCAGCGCGTGCCCGTGAAGATCGTGCTGGATCCGGGACAGGATCCGGATCATCGTCTGCGCCCGGGTATGTCAGTGACACCCACGGTCTATCTGAAATAGAAACGCGAAATTGCAGAAAGGGTGGATTGCAATCTCTACTTCCTGCAATCCTGCAATGACGTCATGAGCGATCAGAAACACATCAATCCGTGGCTGATAGCGGTCTCGGTGATGTTCGCCACTTTCATGGAAGTGCTCGACACGACCGTCGTGAACGTGTCGCTGCCCCACATCGCCGGCACGCTGTCGGCGACGATCGACGAGGCGACCTGGGCGCTCACTTCGTACCTCGTCGCCAACGCGATCATCCTGCCGATGACCGGCTGGCTCGCCAGCATGTTCGGCCGGAAGAACCTGCTGATGCTGTCGGTGATCGGCTTCACGGCGGCGTCGTTCCTCTGCGGCCTTGCACCCACGCTGGGATCGCTGATCTTTTTCCGAATCCTCCAGGGCGCCACCGGCGGCGCGCTGCAGCCGCTGTCGCAGGCGGTGCTCCTCGAAGCGTTCGCGCCGCAGGATCGCGGCAAGGCCATGGGCTTCTGGGCGCTCGGCATCGTCGTCGCGCCGATTCTGGGTCCCGTGCTCGGAGGCTACCTGACGGACAACTACAGCTGGCGCTGGGTGTTCTACATCAACATCCCGGTCGGCATCGCGTCGATCGTGATGACGAAGCTCTACATCTTCGACCCGCCGTACTTGAAAGCGGAATCTCGCAAAGTCGATTACTGGGGCATCGGCATGCTCGCCGTTGGCATCGGCGCGCTGCAGATCGTCCTCGACAAGGGCCAGGAGGACGACTGGTTCTCCTCCAACATGATCATCGTGCTCTCGATCGTGGCGGCAGTGACGCTGACCTTGCTGATCTGGCACCTGCTGGTCACGGATGAACCGATCGTCGATCTGCGTGTGTTCAAGGAACGCAGCTACGCCGTCGGCGTGTTCCTGATGACGGTCGTGGGTTTCGTGCTCTACGGAAGCATGGTGCTGCTGCCGGTGATGCTGCAGACCCTCCTCGGATACCCGCCGTTGCAGGCTGGCATCGCGATGGCGCCCCGCGGCATCGGCTCGTTTTTCATGATGCCGATCACCGGCATGATGACCGGCAAGTTCGATCCACGGAAGCTGCTGACGGTCGGCCTGCTCGTCGGCGGCTCCACGCTCATCTGGCTCTCGCTGTTGAACCTGCAGGCCGGCTACTGGGACATCTTCTGGCCGCAGCTGCTGCAGGGCGTGGGCATGTCGCTGCTCTTCGTGCCGCTGACGACGATTTCGATGGACGCGATCCCGCGCGAGAAGATGGGCAACGCGACAAGCCTTTTCAACCTGATGCGCAACATCGGCGGCAGCATCGGCATCGCGATGACCGGCACGCTGCTCGCGCGGCACGGACAGTCGACGACCAGTACGCTCGGCGCGAACGTGACGCCCTTCGACCCGGCGTCGCAGTCGATGCTCGCCGGCCTCCGTCAGGCGTTCATGGCCGCCGGGGCTGACCTCAGTACGGCGACGGCCCGCGCCAACGCTGCGCTCTTCGGGATGGTGCAGCGGCAGGCCACCATGGTGTCGTTCGTCGGAATCTTCCAGCTGCTCGGCGTCATGTTCGTGGCGCTGATTCCGCTGGTGCTGATCATGAAGCGGCCGAAGAGCGGGGCGTCGGCTGCCGGCGCGCACTGACAGAATTCTGAATTCAGAATTCTGAATTCAGAATTATTCGGTACACTACCGTTGTGCTGATCGCGCTCACGCTCGCCCTCGCGCTCGGGCAGGAACCGGCCCGCCCGTCGTTCGCTGAATGGCTCGCCAGCGTGCGGGCGGAGGCGATCGCGCGCGGCGTGAAGGAGCAGGTCGTCGACGAAGCGCTGGCGGACGTGACCGAGCCGCAGCCGGTCATCCTCGAGCGCGATCGCGCGCAGGCCGAAACGGTCTTCTCGCTGGAGAAGTACCTCGGACGCATTCTCACCTCGAATCGAATCCTCTCCGGCCGGGCCGCGTTCGGGGCACATCGCGAGCTGCTGGGTCAGGTCAGCGAACGGTACGGCGTGCCGGCGCCGATTATCGTCGCCATCTGGGGGATGGAATCGAACTTCGGGCGGTTCAGCGGCGTCCGCCCGACGGTGCCGGCGCTGGCGACGCTGGCGTGGGATCCGCGTCGAGCGACGTTCTTCCGCGGCGAGCTGTTCGACGCGCTCGAGATCTTGAACCGCGGCGACATCGATCTCCCGAGCCTGAAAGGGTCCTGGGCTGGTGCGATGGGCCAGGTTCAGTTCATGCCGTCAAGCTATTTGAAATTCGCCGAAGACTTCGACGGCGACGGCAAACGCGATATCTGGTCGACGCCGGCCGACGTGTTTGCGTCGATCGCCAACTATCTGAAAGGGCACGGCTGGACAGCCGGCCAGGGCTGGGGCCGCGAGGTCAAGGTGACGCCCGAAGTGGCTCACACCATCGCGCGCGACGTCGCGCCGCGCACCGGAAGCTGCCGGGCGACGCGCAGTATGAGCGTGCCGCTGCCGCTGAGCCGCTGGCAGGAATTGGGCGTGCGGCTGCCGAAGGGAAAGGCGCTCCCGAAGAGCGATACGCCGGCATCAATGGTGTCGGGCGACTCGAGGCACTTCCTCGTCGATGCCAACTACGACGCGATCCTCGAGTACAACTGTGCGCATTCGTACGCCATCAGCGTCGCCCTTCTTGGCGATGCGATTGCATCGGACAAGGCCCCAGCGGCGTCTAAACCAACGAAAGCGGCCACCACGAAGAAGAAGCACGGCCGCTAACGCTCGGAGGAACCATGGCAGGAACCGTACAGCTGGATGATCGCGGCGTCATCGTCGAGTGTGCCGGGTGCGGGAAGCGAAACCGGCTCGCCTACGAACGTCTCGGCGACTCCGTGCAGTGCGGCGAGTGCAAGAAACCGCTGAGCGCCCCGGGCGAGCCGATTGAAGTGCAGCGAACCGCCGACTTCGACCGCCTCATCGCGACCTCGTCGCTTCCGGTAGTCGTGGATTACTGGGCGCCGTGGTGCGGCCCGTGCCGCATGGTCGCGCCCGAACTGCAGAAGGTCGCCGCCCGTCAGGCCGGCCGGGCCATCGTCGTCAAGGTCAACACGGACGTCTTGTCGGACCTCGGTCAGCGGTTCGGCATCCGCTCGATTCCGACGCTCGCGGTATTCGAGGACGGCAAAGAGATCGCGCGCGAAACCGGCGCACGACCCGCGCCCGAGATCGAAGCCTTCATCTCTCGCGCGCGAGCGGCAGCCCCCGCGCGGTAAGAGGGCGCAGCTCCGGATCATCGAAGCGCCTGCTTGAAGTGATCCAGGAAGAACAGCTTCCCCTCGGCGAGGATCGCCGCATTCGGCTCGCGCCACAGGATCGGCCGCATGAAGGTGGTCACCTGGAAAGAGACCAGGCAGAAGAGGGCGATCCAGAGCATGAGGGCGCCCGTCGGCACTTCCGGCATCGCGGCTCTCAGAAATCGCGTGCCGAAGATCATCGCGATCGTCCACAGCGCCAGATGCAACCAGACGACGAACGCGAGCGATTGCGTGCTCACTGAGAAGAGCCATTCGATCGGCAGCAGGCCGGCCATCACCAGCGCGAGCATGCCGACGAATCCGGTCAGCGTCACCGCAAAGCGAGCCCGTGTCAGCGGCGCGCCGGCAAGCAAACCGAAAACATAAAGACTCGGCACGCACAGGAGTGCGCTGCCCGCGACGATGAGCGGCGCCTTCACCGCGGCAAGGCCGATCTGCCAGCCGCCGGCGAAAAAGCCGCTGCCCGCTCCGTACAGCGACCAGCAGCCGAGCGTGCCGGCGATAGCACGCAGCGTCCAGGCCCGAACGGGCATACCGGCGCGTGCCCGCGCGAAACCGGCTCTGGGTTGGCGGAGGAGCTCGTCGAGGGTGCCAAGCACGCCGCGCGGCTCACGGGGGGCCAGGTCGATCGAATCGTTCATCAGCAGATCCTCATTGGCGGCGGCGCGACCAGAAATACGGGACGATGTCGCGTCCGATGAATTCGTAGACGTTGCCCTGCAGTGCGTCCTGACGGAGAAAGACCACCGGAAATTTCGGGCTCACGCTGCCGACGAACGGACGCAGCGCCCAGGCGACTTCGCCGCCGACGACGGCATAGCCGAGCACCCACACCAGGTACACGCGCCGCAGCGTCGAGCGCGCGCGACCGAGCCGCGTCATCGCATGCCACAGCGTCCGGGTGCCCGTCAGTCCGCAGGCGCCGACGAACGTGGTGTGCATCAGGTACAACGCGTTGTGCGTCATCCTCGTCGCGGATGAGGGTGCCGGCGCACACACCGTGAAGAACCACGCGATTGGCGCGAGCGACAGCAGCGCGACCGCGGCTGCGGCGAGCGCCAGAAACGTGAGCACCGCGACCTGGGCGAAGCGCAGCGGCACATTCAGGGCCTGCGCGGCGATCCAGCTGAACGCCACCGTGAACGTCGACGTCAAGACCAGGACGAGCGGCAGCTTGATCGCGTCGTAAGCTGCGAGCCGCGTCCCGTGCCACATCCCGAGCACCAGGCCGTACCCGGCCGCACTGACAGCCATCAGCAGCGTCAGCTCCGCCAGTGTCCGTCCCAGCGGCCGGTCGCTCAGAATGTGCGAGAGCAGCTCGTCGCCTCGATGCAGGAGGCGTCCGAGCATGGTGGTCATTTCACGACCGTGAGGGTGACGTCGATGTGCATCACCTCGCCCGTCACCGGATCGGTGGCGGCGATCGACTGCCCTGTTTCGTGATCGCGTAGGAGCAGCGAGAAACTGGACGTGAACGAGCGAATGAGCTGCGCGTTGTCGCCCGGCTTCGGGATCGTCGCCTGGAGATGTTTTTCGTCCGTCTCGAAAACCGAGCTGTGATTCACGGCAAGCCCGATGCGGAAGCGCCCTCCGTCCGCAGGGCTCGCCGTGCAGTCCATGTTCGTGCCGATGTCGTGGAACGTGACCGTCGGCCCGCTCGCACCCGCGCCAGCCACGGGGAGGGACACGCCCATGCGCAGCGTGACGCGGTTGTCGCGATCGCCGGCGTTCACCAGCAGCGTATACGGCATGCTGGAGAGCTTCTTCTCGCCGTCGTAACGCGACAGCACGACCTGGACCTTGAGCGGCGTCACCGGCGATGCCTGCGCGCGCTCCTGCGACTCGGCGGGCGCGGCGCTCACCGCGAGCGAGAGGATCGACAGCATCAGCATCCGAATCACGAGCACTCCTTCACTTGTCGAGGATGGCCGCTGTACCGGGGATCTCGGAGATGACAACCGGATCGATCCGCAGCGGTGCAATCGTCAGCGCTTGCGTGTCGCTCACCGTGTCGCCGCCGCGCAGCCTCATCAGCATCGAGACGACGTCCGGTCGACCGGTCCGGAGCGACGCAGCCAGCCGGCCGACCGCCGCGCGCTCGCGTTCGGGGACGAGGACTTCGGGTGCCGCGGCCGCACGACTCTCGGACGCCGGCCTGACGTGGCCGCGCCGGGCGCGTCGCTTGGTCAATTCCGTCCCCGCAGGCTTCGCGTCCTCGATCGTCGACCCCGCAGCTGGAATCCGAGGCACTTCAACGGGGATGGACGCGATCTCACGCGGCGCAGACGGCTCCGGCGCCCAACGCGGAACGAGCAGCGCAACGGCCAACAGGGCAAGTGCTGCTGCCGCCGAGGGGATCAGCCACCGGCGCAGGGCCCATCGTGGCGCCGCGACTTCCACGTGCGCCCGGACCCGCGATTCGAAATGCAGGGACGGCGTCGCCGACGCCACGTCCGTCAACGCCTCGTTGATGGTGGCAAGCACGCGGCTCTCAACGTCGAACGCCGCCTGGCAGACCGGGCAGGCCGTGAGGTGTACCGCGGCTTCCCCAGCCAGCGGTGCACCGAGGGCGTGGGCCCTTATCGCGGCGGCAAATCGCTGACAAGCCATCGCAGGTTCTCCGCCAGGGTTTTTCGCGCCGTGAACAACCGCGACTTGACCGTGCCTTCGGGCAGGCCAAGCAGCGTGGCGACCTCGCGCATGTCGTGCCCTTCAATCGCGGACAGGACGACGACGAGACGCAGTTTTTCGGGCAGCTTCTCGATCGCCATCCACACGTGGGCGGAACGCTCCCGCGCGGACGCAACGTCTTCGGTATTGGGCGACACCGGCTCGGCGGCGGCCTTGTCCTCGCGCGCCGTCCGGCGCTGATCGGCCCGCCAGCGGTCGATCGCCAGACGCCATGTCATCCTGGTCAGCCATGACCTGAACGCCTCACGTTCGCGCAGCTGCCGGAATCGCCCGAACGCCCGCGCAAACGCGTCTTGCGCGACTTCTTCGGCGTCCGCGCGATTGCGAAGAACACCGTAGGCGATGCTGAATGCCAGGCGGGATGAATCGCGAAGACGTGCCTCGAACTCGCGCTCCAGGTCGGCGTCGTCGCTCACCAGGCTGTCGGGCCACCGGCCCACCCACTCATGCATCGTTGTCCGGACACAAGACGGCACCGACCCGGATCCGGTTCATTCTTACAATTCTGGATAGCGCTCGGTTGGTGCCAGGAATGACGTCAGTGGCATGCCGTATTATCTGCGGATGCCGCCCTCTTTTTCGAGCATCGTTCGCCACACATTCCCCGTCATCGGCGCAATGATGGCCGTCGCCTTCGCACAGCCTCCCGCACCGTCGTCGCCTTTCGATTTGGAGGAAGCGACGATTGCCACCCTGCAGCAGCGCATGCAGTCGGGACAGGACTCGTCGCGTTCGCTCGTCGACAAGTACCTCGCCCGTATCGAGGCCGTCGATCGCTCTGGGCCAACACTGCGCAGCGTAATCGAGATCAATCCCGACGCGCGGACCATCGCCGACCAGCTCGACGCCGAGCGCAAGGGCGGCCGCGTCCGCGGACCGCTGCATGGCATTCCGGTTCTGATCAAGGACAACATCGCCACCGCCGATCGCATGATGACGACCGCCGGGTCGTTCGCGCTCGAGAGCGTCAAGCCGCCGAAGGACGCGTTCATCGTCGCGCGCCTGCGCGAAGCCGGAGCGGTGATCCTCGGCAAGACGAACCTGAGCGAATGGGCGAACTTCCGCTCGACCCATTCGACCAGCGGCTGGAGCGGCCGAGGCGGTCAGACGAGGAACCCGTACGCGCTCGACCGCAATCCATCCGGGTCGAGCTCAGGATCGGGCGCGGCGATCGCGGCGAACCTGGCCGCGATCGGCGTCGGCACCGAGACCGACGGCTCGATCGTGTCGCCCTCGAACAACAACGGCCTGGTCGGCATCAAGCCCACCCTGGGCCTCCTGAGCCGGAGCGGCATCGTGCCGATTTCCCACAGCCAGGACACCGCCGGGCCGATGACCCGCACGGTCGCCGACGCGGCGGCGCTGCTCGGCGCGATGAGCGGCGCGGATCCTGACGACGTCGCGACGAAACAGGCTGATAGCAAAGGCCGCCGCGACTACACGCCGGCGCTCGATCCGAACGGCCTCAGGGGCGCGCGGATCGGCGTCGTGCGCAACAAGTACTTCGGTTCCAGTCCCGCCACCGACGCGTTGGCTGAGGCCGCGATCGCGGTGATGAAGCAGCAGGGTGCGACGATCGTCGATCCGGCCAACATCCCCACGCTCGGCAAGTTCGACGACGGCGAGTTCCAGGTCCTGCTCTACGAATTCAAGGCGGACCTGAACAAGTACCTCACCTGGCTCGGTGCAGCGTCGCCGGTGCACTCGCTGCAGGACGTCATCGCGTTCAACGACGCGCACAAGGATCGCGAGATGCCGTATTTCGGCCAGGAGATCATGACAATGGCCGAGAAGAAAGGACCGCTGACGACTGCGGCCTATGTCTCGGCGCTGGCGCGCAACCGCCAGATGGCGCGTGCGCTCGGGATCGACGCGACGATGACCAAGTACAAACTCGATGCGCTCTTCGCGCCGACCAGCGGCCCGGCGGGCCTGATCGATCTGGTGAACGGCGACAGCGGTGGCGGGTCTTCACCGTCGACCGTGACGTCGGTCGCGGGCTACCCGCACATCACCGTCCCTGGAGGGTTCTATCGCGGCCTTCCGGTGGGCGTGTCGTTCTTCGGCGGGGCGTGGAGCGAACCGACGTTGATCAAGCTGGCGTACTCGTACGAGCAAGCCACGAAGCACCGGAAGGCTCCAGCGTTCCCGCCAAGCGCCGACATCACGCCCCAGCCGCGTTGATCTGTCGCCGGACGCGGCGATCAGGAAACACCAGAACTCGTTGATGACTCACCCTTTTGGAACAGGGATGACATCAACCGACGATGCCGGCGTGTGCAGCCCCGCGAATGGGAACGACACCACCGTCACCCGCGCGCTGGCACCTCCGTTGCCCTGCCTCATCCGTAACGGAGGTTTGCAAATGTTGATGTTCAGCCGGTCGCAGCTCTATGTTGGCCTCGGATTGGCCGCCGTCGTCGAGATCATCATCCGCGTCGTCGTGCACTAGAGCGCCGCTCCAGCGGACGTCGCTACTGGACGCTCTGCCAAAGCGCCCGGCCTACGAAAAACGGGCCGAGCCGCTCCAGGTACAGCGACGTCTGCTGCGTCTTCCTCATCGTCTGCACCAGCGCAGACAGCGGGTACAGTTCCTTGCCGATCAGCCCGATGACGAAGTCGTTGTCATCCCTGTCGAGGCCGTGACAGGCGAGACGGATGTCGTGTGCGTAATCACCGACGCCGAACGACATGCCGATGGTCCCGTGCTCGGCGAGAATCACGCGCTGCTCGTCGGCCGGCAGCTGGGCGAACTTCCCCGCGCGTCGCAGCGGATACCAGACGGCCCATTTCCACGCCGGGTTCAAGACCGTGCGCTTCGGCCGGTGCAGCAGCACCTCCGGAAGATCCGGCTCGTAGCCAATCGAGTACGTGCGGCCGAGCATCGTGTACTCGGGTTTCAGAGCGAGTCCTGAAAATCCCGGGCCGTTCAACACGGGGCGCACGCGATCGAGGAAATAGTCCGGCGTCTCGTTGAACGTGAGAAGACCGACGCCTCGCGGATCGTTGGCGTCCTCGTAGAGGACGCCGGAAATTCTGGCGCGTTCAAGATCGTTGGCGAGCGGCGCCGGATCCGTGCAGCCGCCGAAGGCGACAAACTGCATGAACAGGCGCTCGTTGGAATGCTGAGGCTGCCCGTCTTTGTTGCCGCCCTTCTCGCTGAGGTCCGGGGGCTCGGGTCCCCGCCGCGCTGCTTGTCCCGAGCTGTGCCCCGATCCCTGTCGGGCGACGGTGTCGTCTGCCATCCGCTGAGTATAATTCGCGGACGTGTCCAACGATTATCGCGTGCGCGCCGCGACGCTCGACGACGCGCATGTGCTCGCGCGGCATCGCATCGCGATGTTCACCGACATGGGCGTGCCGCTCGATGCTCCCGAGCTGGACAAAGCGTTTCGCGCATGGCTGGCGACGACCATGCCCGCCGGCACGTACCGTGCGTGGCTCGCTGATACGATCGACGGACAAGTCGCCGCCGGCGGCGGCATCACCATCATTCCCTGGCCGCCAGGACCGCGCTATCCGGGCGATCGACTCGCGTTCGTCTACAACGTCTACACGGAGCCGGCGCATCGCCGGCGCGGGCTGGCGAAGCTGATCATGGAGACCATCCACGGCTGGTGCCGCGAGCACGACATCGGCTCGACCGCGCTGAACTCGAGCCCCGAGGGGAAGCCGCTCTACGAGGCGATGGGGTACGCCGAAACGCCCAACCCGATGATGTTTTTTTCAGTTGTCAGGGTATAATTCCCCGGCTCAGAGCTTGAAAAAGCCGACCATTCAGGTCCCATAACGGAGACGCAGCGAGCATGCCATTCATCATCACTGACCCGTGTATCGACACCAAGGACACCGCCTGCGTGGACGTGTGTCCGGTGGATTGCATCCACCCCCGCAAGGACGAAGCCGAGTTCGCCGAGGCGAACATGCTTTACATTCATCCTGAAGAATGCATCGACTGCGGCGCGTGCGTCCCGGCGTGCCCCGTCGCGGCGATCTACGAGAGCATCGATGCGACCCCGTCGCACCAGAAGGATCTGATCGAGGCCAACGCGGTCTACCGCCTCGGCGACCCGGACGCGATGGCAAAGGCTGAAGCGATCGTCGCGGCGCACCGCGAGGCCCAGCCGGCGCTGATGGCGATTCCCGGGCCGGAACGCCAGGCCGCACACGCATCACACTGAAACTCGCCACCTGGAACGTCAACGGTATCCGGGCGCGCCAGGCGCAGGTCCAGGAATGGATCGCGCAGGAGCGTCCGGATGTCGTTTGCCTGCAAGAGCTCAAAGCCACATCGGATCAAGTGCCAACCGCCCTCTGCGAGATGGAGGGCTACTGGTGCTACTGGCACGGCGCTCGAGCGTATTCCGGCGTCGCCATTCACGTCAGCAAGGCGTTCGCGCCCGAGCGGCCTGCCTTCAGTCATCCCTCATTCGACTTTGAAACGCGCATCGCGACCGTCGATGTCGCCACGCCGGTCGGCGAGGTGACAGTTGCGTCGGTGTACGTCCCGAACGGCGGAAAGGACTTTCCGGCCAAGATGCAGTTCCTCGAGGCGATGGACGCGTTCGCCGTCTCGTATCAGGAAAGCGGACGCCTGCTCGCGATGCTCGGCGACATGAACGTCGCGCGCACCGAGCGTGACGTCCACCCGAAGGAACGGAAGCCGCGCGCGATCGGCCAGCTGCCGGAGGAACGTGCGCTCATCGAGCGGATTCTGAGCCGCGGTCTCGTAGACCTGGGCCGAGCCCTCGATCCTGACAACGACGGCCTGTTCACGTGGTGGGCGCCGTGGCGCAACATGCGGCAGCGCAACATCGGGTGGCGCCTCGATCATGTCTTCGCCAGCGGAGCGCTCGCCGCGCGGGCAACGGAGTGCCCGGTGCGAGCCGAGATCGGCACCAGCGATCACGCTCCCGTGGTCGCCAGTTTCACTTAGCGACCCTCACCCATTGCAGGATTGCAAAATTGCAGGATTGCAAAA
>Ga0070665_100002975_pt1 | contig 18309 bp, 10 predicted proteins | sample KBSS13metaG_FD_65862 | JGI IMG/M metagenome (GOLD analysis project Ga0070665, IMG submission 65862) | Switchgrass rhizosphere microbial communities from Kellogg Biological Station, Michigan, USA - KBS S1-3 metaG | ecosystem: Host-associated > Plants > Roots > Rhizosphere > Soil ...
GGACTTCGCAAGCCCGGCTCCCTGCGTCAACCCGGAAGCCTGGGCGCCTTCGTCAACACCGTATGCAATAACGTCCTCTTCGAGCACTATCGTGCATCCTCGCGCAGCCAATCCCTCGATGAGGATGGGGCGCAAGAAATTGCCTCAAAAGGCGCGGACGCTCATAGCATTGCGGTTGCCGGTCAACTCAAGATCAAGGTACAGCAGATCTTGCTAGGCCTGCCCGTTCGCGATCGTTCCATCCTCAAGGCAGTATTCTTCGACGAACGCGACCGCGACGACATCTGCCGCCAGTTCGGCGTAGATCGCGAATACCTCCGGGTTCTGCTTCACCGCGCCAAACAGGATTTCAAGGCTGAGTACCTTAAGAAGCTAGGGCCCGCACTTTATTAGCAATAGATGAAACGAGAATGAGTGCTGCGTCACCATCCAACGATGGGATCAGCTAGGAAAAGGCGATGGATCACGGAGAAGCATTAAAAATGATGGCAGCCGAGCGTTACCTCCTCGACGAACTCACGCCGGAAGAGCGGGATGCATTCGAACTTCACATGTTCGATTGCCAGGAGTGTGCGCTTGATCTCCGCGCCGGAACAGCATTCATCAATGAGGCCAAGTCTCAATTGGGCGGAATGGAACTCGATTCCCCTGCCCCCATTACGCGCAAGCCTGCATTAGGGAATCCCGACGCGAAGAAAAAGAGGTGGTCGTTCCTCTGGCAGCCTGCCTTTGCCATGCCGGTGTTTGCCATGCTGCTCGCTGTCATCGCGTATCAGAATTTCTCCGCAATTCCTTCGCTGCGCCGTGCGGCTACGGAACCGAGGGTTCTCTACTCCAATCCCATTCACATCGGAACCCGAGGCGACGTTCATACCCCGGTGCAAGCCGACCACCGCGAAGGCCTTTCCCTTTCGTTGGCCTTGCCGCAGTCGTCCACATATGCCTCATGTGTTTTCGAGTTGTATGATCCCAGTGGAAAGCAGTTCTGGACTCGGAACGTAAGCCGTGGAACAGGAGACGAAAGCTTGGTAACGCTCGTTGTCCCCGGTGCAGGCTTGCGGCCCGGTTCCTACACTCTCGCCATTGTCGGTGTCACCCCGCAGAACGAGCGGGTTGAGATCGACCGGCGCATCCTCGATGTCCAATTCGAAAACTGAAAACTTGTCTTTAGAAAGTGACCTCCCACATGACCGACGCCTCCCACCGGTATCACGACTATCATGCAGAAGCGGCCATCTTCGAAGGCAATCTCAAGTTGCCTTTCGCCCAGAACATCGGCTCGCACACCTACTCGAAACTAAATGAGCAGGGCGGATACGTCACGCAGCACTCCCAGAACGTCCGCCTCGGCGGCGCAATCTCCTTCAAGTCTGCCCATACCCACGTAGCCGGGAATCGTTCAGATAAGCATGACCACGGCTGGAACACTCTCGCAACTGCGGTCATCGAAAACCTCAACATCATGGAGATCGTAACCGTAGATCGGATTGTCGCCCAGATCGCCACCGATCACCCGCTTGAGGGCTACGTCCCGCGAGTCACGTTCCTCGGCACCCGTTTTGAAAACCTCCGGATCGTCGGCAACCCCATCACCGTCGAGATTGACAACAATGTGCTCGGCGAAAAGCCCGCGGAGGACAGCCCCTATACCAATCACCCTCATTTCATCAATAAGGCAGCCGCCTGTTATCAACGTGTCCAGGACTGCAAGAACCTTCCTGGCGAGATTAGCGAGCGGTACAATCAAGTTCCGAAGGCAACAACGGATGGGGAGTCGATTGAGTGCTCACTGGTCACCCACGTTTCTGGTTCCTTTCCTGGGACGATCTATGGGCATGTGCTCGACATTCCCGACTTTGGAAAGGTTTATCTCGGCACCCTGAGCGTGAAGCACGACTACGAGGGTGGCATTGCGAAAGCCACGACCATCCACCTGAAAATGCTCGAGCTCAAGATGGGCTGCGTCATCAGCGGCAGTGGAACTGGTGGCGATTTGATCACCAACGGCCGAACCAAGCCGTAACGTGGACCTTTGCCGTCTCCTCAGGAACTGAGACAGCCCCTGCATCAACCACCAGCTCTTCGCGATCTAGCCCAGATTTCGAATCACTGAAGCGCTCATCTCATTGGGGATGGGCGCTTCTTCTTTTGCTGCTTATTCCGCTAAAGGACGTTCGCTCCGGCAGCAGCCTCAGGCAATACGAACGTACTCGTCAGCTTTTCGTACGCGGATATCTGGAACGATGCCAGGAGCAAGCCGATCGCGAGTACCGCCGATCCCGCAACGTTGATCCGGCCCTCGCTCGCAAGTTCCTGTTGCTCGAAGCGGAAGCAATGCTCTGGCGTGACCTGAACGAGGATGCCTCGAAGCTCCTATCTCAATGGTCCCCCTCTGGCGCAAGTGCTGAAGAAACGATTCGGGAACGAACTCTCGAGGCTGTGGCGCTCCATCATCTTCAGCGCTTCACCCTGGCGAATGAACGATTCTCGGAAGCCGGGCGGCTCTGCGCAGTAACCGATTATGCTTCCTGCGGCGATCTGCTTCGCGCGCGCGGAGCAATGTCCATAACACGCGGAGACCTCATCACTGCGCGCGAGGAACTGCTGAGCAGCCTCGCCCATGCGCGGAAGTACAATGACCGGCTCGCCCAGGCAAATGCATTTCTGAACTTAGGAGTAATCGGCCTCCAGAATGATCACTTGGACGAGGCCGTAGATTGGTCCGATGCCGCATACAAATTGGCCTCCGAACTGGGATCCGAGGACCTCGCCCAAACTGCGCTCGGGAATTTAGGATGGGCAAGCTTCAAGCTCGGGGATGCAGAACGAGCCCTCCAGCTTTTCGATGAAGCTGAGAAAGAGGCAATCAGGCTCGGAGATCCTGGCTCTGAAATCGGATGGCTGGCCACGAGCGCCTACGTCTACCAAAGCATCGGCGACCTGGATCGCGCATCAAGCTTCGACGCACAGTACCTCGAGCGAGCCAGACAGATCGGCAGCAAGGACGATATTCTCAACGCCCTTGAGGACCTTGCCCACGTCTCCATCGCCAAGGGTGACTTCGATGGAGCTGCAAAGTACATCGATCAGACGTCTCCTTTCATTCAATCGAATAACAATCGCCTCGATCAGCTCGTTGTAATGCTGGCTCAGGGAGAAATCGCTGCCGGTCGACATCAATATGACCGGGCCGAGAGAATCTTTCGCGACGTTGAGAAAGATCCGCTCGCTCAGACGTCGATGAAGCTCGGCGCGGAGCATCAACTCGCACTGCTCGACGAAGGCCAGGGCGACACAGTCTCAGCTGATCGCGCATATCGCACCGCACTCGCCACCTTCGAATCGGCCCGGGATCAAATCAAAAAGGAAGACTCCAAACTTCCCTTCCTCGCCAATGCCACCACCATCTACGACGATTACATTCACTTTCTAATAGCTCAACACAGACCTGCAGACGCCCTGCTTATCGCCGATCAGAGCCGCGCCCGGACGCTCGCTCAAGGCCTGGGAGTATCTTCGAAAAACATCAGCAGCATATCCAAACTTCGGCCACAAGAGGTCGCTCGCAAAACTGGATCCACCCTCCTCTTCTACTGGCTCGGAGCAAAGCAGTCTTACCTGTGGGCAATCACTCCGAAGAACACCTCTCTCTACACGCTCCCCCCGCAGCGAGAGATCAAGGAAGCCATCGATCGCTACCGCAAGAGCCTGCTCGGAATCGGCGATCCGCTGGAGAACTCCGACGCCAGCGGACGCGTGCTCTATGACAAGCTGATCGCCCCGGCATCTGCTTCGCTTCGGCCGGACGCAAACGTCATCGTCCTTAGCGACGGTCCTCTAAGCCAACTCAACTTCGAGACACTGATAGTCCCAGGGCCACAGCCGCACTACTGGATCGAAGACGCGACCATAGGCTCGGCGCCATCCCTGCAGATGCTCGCGTCCTCGCATCCCGCGCCGTCTGCACATCGCAAACTCCTTCTCATCGGGGACGCCATTTCTCCCGGCCGCGACTATCCCAACCTGCCCATGGCCTCCACCGAAATGCAGCAGATCCAGCAGCAGGTGGGATCTCGCGACACGCTGCATTTCTCGCGGGAACGCGCCACCGCTACTGCCTACCTGAGTTCAAGTCCTGAACAGTTCGCCTATATCCACTTCGTCGCGCACGGCGTCGCCAGCCGAACCGATCCCCTCGACTCGGCCATCATTCTTTCGCGCTCTTCGTCGGCCGAAGATTCCTTCAAGCTCCACGCTCGCGACATCATCCAGCATCCCATCCGCGCTGACCTGGTCACGATTTCCGCGTGCTATGGAAGCGGCTCACGTGCATTTGCCGGCGAAGGGTCCATCGGTCTCGCGTGGGCGTTCCTCCGTGCCGGCGCGCACAATGTGATCGGCGCTCTGTGGGAAGTCAGCGACGAGTCGACCCCGCAGATGATGGGCGATCTCTATCGCAGCCTTAACAGCGGTCTGCCGCCGAGCGCTGCTCTTCGACAGGCAAAGCTCGCGATGCTTCACTCGAAGAAGGAATTTCGAAAGCCGTTCTACTGGGCGCCGTTGCAGATCTACACCGGGCTTTGACCAAAACAAGTCGAGCCAACTGCCTGTAAGGCAATCGGCTCGAAGGCTTTCTCTTCTCAACTCATCAGAACGTAAATCTGCTCCCAAACTGAAATTGTCTGGGGCTGTTGATGGTGTTGCCGATCAGTCCCCAATCAGTTGGAATCGTCAGGTTCGGAACGTTGGGCATTCCCAGCTGAGCGTAGTTCCCCACGTTATAAGAGGAAATCTCGAATCGCAGATCCTTTTCTCTTCCAAACGTGAAGTGCTTGTACACGGACAGATCAACATCCCTGGCGCCCGCAGTACGTACATGATCCAGATACGCCGGGGCAGTTCCGGGTATAAACGGGCTCGATGGAATCGAGAAGCAATCCATCTTGAACCATTCATCCGAAGTGTGCAGCGCACCCTTGCTCGGATCGCACGTCATATCGGCGCGTTGGTTGAAGTACGACGGCTCCACTCCCGACGTCGGCGAAGCGATAGGAACGCCAGTGCTCAGGTACACGATTCCGTTCATCGTCCATCCACCAAGAATCGCATTGCCCACCCCACCCATGTTCACCGCGCGTCCCCGGCCGATCGGCAGATCGTAGGAAGCCTGTCCTGTGAACTGGTACTTCACATCCTGCGGGCTCACCGAGTGCTCAAGCCCCAGGTTGCGCGCGTTCTGCGGTCCGCCACCGTGCGAGCCCACAAACGCCAGCGGTGGATTGCCGTCATCTGTCATAAGCTTCGCCCATGTGAAAGTTGCCAGCGTGGTGAAGTGATGCGTGAGCCTCTTCTGCACCTTCGTCTGCAACGAGCTGTAGTCTGAGTCGCCGCCAGGATAGCCTGCAACGTTTACCCCGTTGCCCCCTCCGTAGTTGCCGCTGCCAAACTGCGGATACGTCTGCAGCGATACCCAGAGCGGAACCTCGGCCGCACCGTAGTTCGAATTCGTCGAGGGCAGAATCGAAGCCCATTGGTTCGGAACCATCTCGCATGCAGCGTTGGAATTATCCACGCAAAGCGCGGCACCGTGACTGGCAATCGTATTGAGATCAAGCTGGTTCAAATCGAGCGAGCCCAGCGGCAGGAAAAGCCCGCGGCTGCCGACATAAGCGGCGCTGAAGATCACCTGATGCGGGAATTCATATTCGAAGCCGAAATTGAAGTTGTACGTTGTGGGCGTCCGCTGCGTGCGCAGCATCGTGTACAACGTTGATCCCAGGTTGTTGGCCAATCCACTCGGCGAGTCGATAAGCCCGACAACTCCGTTCGGGAACGGATTGCTCAGCGAATAAATTCCCGTTGTGCTGGGCGCCGGGCTGCCTGGCGCGGCATCTGCGCACAGAGAAGTACCGTTGTACGTCGTGTTGCCACCATCCGTAAAACACGTAGAGTCCCAATTCGAAACCGACGCGAATCCATCACTATTCTGCGATGCGCCTCCCACCATGTGCGGGCTGGGGCCGTAGTAGTATCCAGCGCCGCCGCGCACAACCATCTTGGGCACCACTTGCCATGCGAATCCAATCCTCGGCCCGAAGTCTTTCAGGTTTGCGTCAAACGGCGAACGACTGCCCTTGCCAACGTAGACCTCAGCACCCGTGTATTGAACTCCGCCCACCGTGTTCGAAGCGGACGGATCGAAATACTCAAGCCGGTTGTGCCGCTCCGTCTTACCGCCAAAGATGTCCCACCGCAATCCCACCGTCAGCGTCAACGACTTGCTCGGGTGAAAAGTGTCTTCTATAAATGCCGCATAGTAAGGATTCGCCTCCGCGACAAAGAGGTCCTTGGTGAAGTTGTAGCTCTCGGCTCCGGGTACCGACCCCATGCCAAGCAGGAACGACGCGAAATCGCTACCGTCCTCACCCGAGTCGATCGACTTATCGGTTGCCGAGGTGTCGAAGCTATACCAACCCGATGAGGCGGGCGGTTGCCCGACATTCAGGAAACGCTTCATATATTCAAAACCGGCACTGAGCTCATGCTTGCCCAGGGTCTTTGTCAGCGAAACATTGGCATCGCTGTTTTCGCTGGCGTAGACAAACGTGTTCCAGTTCGAAGTGCCGCCGATGCCGCCGCCCACATCCCAGAAATCTGCCAGCGGCAAAGTTTTGTACACCTGCTCGGCCGCCAGGGACGCCGGGAATCCAAGCGTCGTGATATCGAATCCGTTCTGGCGGGGATCGCCACCCTGGTTCTCGTAGTGACGCGTAAACGAATAGCGCAATTGCAAAACCATCGTGGGACTCAATGTCAGATCGTCGGCGAGGATGAAATTGCGTCCGTTGGTTGCGTTCTGCGCATAGTACGGATCCCACATGCTATTGAATGCATTCACCAGCGAGAAAAATAGCTTGTCATAGGAGAAGCGTCCATAGATGCGTTGCTTCTCGCTCTGCACCCAGTCAATGCGCACATCGAACTTGTGTGCCTTCAGCGGGTCGAGCCCCGGCACGTACAGGTTCCGCGTCGCACCGTCGGTCAAAGAGTCGCAGGAATCGCTGGCTTCATTCGTATCTGGATTCCAGTTGCACTTGGGAAAATGCGAGAGCATTTCCACTGCGATGGGATTTGGATTGGGGATCACGTTATTTACGAACGGCTGCCGAATCTGTTTGGTACTGTCATTCGGATCCTGTACCTCGGGCACCATCGGGTTGTAGATCGTGAACGAGTCAGCCGAGAAATCACCGGTACGCTCCGCCGATGTCGGCACTGTAAACCAGTTCGAACCATCGAACTGCTGCTGCTGCGTGTCCTCGTAATCGCCAAAGAAGAAGAGTTTGTCTTTGACGATGGGGCCGCCGATCGCGCCGCCCTCCTGATAGCGGTGGTAGTCCGGCGTGGCGAAGCCGCTTCGCTTGTTGAAGTATTCATTCGCGGCCAGAATATTCGGGCGGAACATTCCAAAAGCATCTCCATGAAACGCGTTTGTGCCCGACTTCGTGACCAGGCTGATCACGCCCGCGCCGCCGCTCTGGTACGAAGCCGGCGTATTCTGCGTCTCTACTCGCGTCTCCTCAACGCCATCCTCCGGCATCTCCAGCGCCGGAATGATCGCTCCTGCATTGTTCTCCGCAATGCCCAGCGGGCTGCCGTCGACCATGTAATACACGGAGCCGATAATCGCGCCGTTGATCGTGTAGGAAGAAACATCCACGCCCGGCCGGCCGCTCGTGATGCTTGAGATCTGCTGCGATGTCGAAGAGTTGGGAGTTCCGTTCGCTGGCGTCACGCCTGCGCTCAACTGCACCAGGTCGAAAACGTTACGCGTCAACAGCGGAACGCGGTCCATCGTGTCCGCTCCAATCAACTGCCCAACGGTCGAATTGGTCGCCTCCACCAGCGACGTCGAGTCATTCACCGTCACCACTTCGTTCACGCTTCCAATCTTCAGTGACAGATTCGCGGTAGTTCCCTGGTCAACCGAGACTCGGATATTGTTTGCCACTAACGTGTCGAAGCCTTGCGCCGTTGCTGTGACCCGGTAGATTCCGGGTGCCAGCGACACAAAAGAGTACAAGCCTGCGTCCGTCGACACCGTCGACAGCTTCAGCCCTGTGGCCTGGCTCTCGGCAACAACCTTCGCCCCGGGCACGATGGCACCCGACTGATCGCTGACGAGTCCGCTGATCGATCCTCTGCCCGCCTGGGCAAAAGCTGACGACGCGAATGAGGTGAGTGCAAAGACGGCAAGAGCGATCGAAAGCGCAAGGTTCGATCGCGAGCGCGGGCAGGTCATAGCAAGCTCCCGGGGCTCAAACGTCCTTATTCAAACGTTTGAATCTCTTGACAAGTGAATGTAAGATTGTTCCTTCCGACTGTCAAGCGGAAAGTGACTGCTCCATTTCCGCCGGCCCATGTAGCTGCACTAAATGGATTTGCTCAATGAGTTCCGAATGCAATGCCGGTCGAATTTACCTCGAAGCTGGCCCGCGAAGGAGGCTGTAAGGTGCAACGCAAGTCTGGCCACGTCACGCTGCTCGACATCGCGCGCGCCTGCGGTTACTCCGTCTCCACCGTCTCCATCGTGCTCAGCGAAGCGCCCCTCTCGCAGAACGTCGCCGTTACCACCCGCGAACAAATTCGCAAAATGGCGCGCGACCTCGGCTATCATCCCGACGCCTACGCGCGCTCGTTGCGCCGTCGTCGCAGCCAGACCATCGCCGTACTCGCTTACGATCTTTCCGATCCCTTCTGCATTCCCATCGTCCACGGCATTCAGGCAGGACTTCAGCCCGAAAGCTACATGCCGCTCCTGGTCGACGCGCAAACTCAACGCAAACTTTTCGACAACTATCTCCGCATGATCCTCGAGCGGCGCGCTGAAGGCGTCATCGTCATCGCAAGTTGGATCTTTCAGGAGACCAACCTCCTCGACGACGTCGAGAAAAATCAGGTCCCCATCGTCATCGTCGGTCGCGACCTCACCAACCGGAACGTTAGTTCCCTTCTGGTCGACAACGAGGCGGGTGGTGCGCTCGCCATGCGCCATCTCATCGAGCTCGGCCATCGCCGCATCGCAATTGTTCAGGGCCCGCAGGAACTATTCGACACCGAGCTACGTTGGAACGGCGTACAGCGCGCCGCCGCCGAAGCCGGCCTCAAGATCGATCCGAAGCTCGTCTATCAACTGCCCAACATCACCAACTCCACTTCCGGCTTTGAAGGCGGCCTTCATTTCGCCCGTGAGATGCTAGCCTCCAAACGTCCTTTCACCGCTGTGCTTGCGTTCGACGACCTGACCGCACTGGGCATCGTCCGCGGGCTCCATGGTGCCGGCGTCAATGTCCCCGACGACTGCTCCGTCGTTGGCTTCGACGACGTTCTCCCCGCCTCTGTATCGACACCCGGAATTACCACCGTTCATCAGCCTCTTAAAGAAATGGGCTTGCTTGCATCGGAGTGGACACTCCAGGCCATCAACGCTCGCGAGCATCAATCGCCCAAGCCCGTTCAGCTTCACAACGCCTCGCCCGAATTGATCGTGCGTATGTCCACCGCTCGTTGCCCCGCCGCGCGTCGCAAGACCGAACCTTGATCAACATCAACCTACTCGAACACTTGACTGACCCCGCAGGTGAATCATGAAACGGAACGTCCTGGCCCTCCCGGTACTCCTTCTTCTTTCGCTCTCTCTCTCTGCAGAGACGCGCACGCCACTTCACGATGACTGGCAGCTGCAATCCGCCTGCAAGAACACGGCAGAAGGCGCCGCCATCTCTGCCCCCGGCTTTGAAGCAGAAGGCTGGATCAAGACATCCGTTCCCAGCACTGTTCTCGCCGCGCAGGTAAAAGCCGGGCTTCTTCCCGACCCTTTCTTCGGCGACAACCTCCGCAAGATTCCCGGTACGACCTATCCCGTCGGGCACAACTTCTCCAACATCGCGATGTCACCCGATAGCCCCTACGCCTGCGCATGGTGGTATCGCAAACAGTTCAATGCACCCGCGCTCACAGCCAAAGACAATCGCGTCTGGCTACACTTCGGCGGCATCAACTACCGCGGCGAACTCTGGATCAACGGCAAGAAGATCGCAGATTCCGCTCAAATCGCCGGCGCCTACCGAACTTACGACTTCGACGTCACCGATGTGCTCACTCCCGGAAAATCCAATGTCATTGCGGTCAAAACCACCGCACCCACCGAGAAAGACCTCGGCATCAACTGGGTCGATTGGAATCCCTGCCCGCCAGACAAGGACATGGGCCTCTGGGGCGCGGTTGACCTCGTACAGTCAAGTTCCGTCACAATTCGGTCCCCTCTTGCAACCACACACTTCCCGGATGCCTCTCTCAATCGCGCCGACATCACCGTCTATGCCGAACTCCACAATGCATCCGCCAGCGCAATCAAAGGCGTCGTCTCCGGAACCGTCGCCGGAGTGAAATTCGAAAAGCCCGTCGAACTCGCTGCTCATGAAGACCAATCCGTCGCATTCAGTCCGGAGCAATTCCCCGCTCTCCGCGTTCAGAATCCCAAGCTCTGGTGGCCGCGGCAGATGGGCGACCCTCATCTCGAACGCCTCACCATCAGCTTCTCGACGCAGGGTCACAGCGCAGACGAACAAACCGTCAACTTCGGCATCCGCGAAATCACATCAGAACTCACCGCCAACGGAAGCCGTCTCTTCCGCATCAACGGCAAGCCCATTCTCATTCGCGGCGCCGGCTGGTCGCAGGACATGCTGCTTCGCACCGACGACAATCGCCTGCGCAGCCAGTTCGATCTCGTGCAGGACATGAACCTCAACACCATCCGCCTCGAAGGCAAACTCGAAACCGAAGAGTTCTTCCGTCTCGCCGACGAGCGCGGCATCCTCGTCATGCTTGGCTGGTGCTGTTGCGATCACTGGGAGCATTGGAAAGACTGGACACCGCAGGACCTCACCATCGCCACTGCATCGCTCCGCTCGCAAATGCTGCGCCTGCGCCATCATGCCAGCCTGCTCGTCTGGCTCAATGGCAGCGACAATCCACCTGTCCCCGAAGTGGAAAAGGCATATCTTCAAGTCGAATCTGAAGCCCACTGGCCGAACCCCATCCTCTCGTCCGCTACGCAGGCTCCCACCACGGTGACAGGCGAGAGCGGCGTAAAGATGACGGGGCCTTATGACTACGTCGCACCCAGCTACTGGTACACCGCTACACACTACGGCGGCGCTCAGGGCTACAACACCGAAACCAGCCCCGGTCCTGCAATATCGTCACTCGCAAGCCGCAAGCTCTTCCTCTCCGATCCGGAAGCGTGGCCTCCCACTGCCGACTGGAGCCTTCACTATGGCGGCGGAGAATTTGCAAACCTGAAAGTCTTCGATGCGGCAATGGAAGCGGTCTACGCCAAGCCGCAATCAGCCGCCGACTACGAGCGCATGGCCAACACCATGGAGTACGACTCCGAACGCGCCATGTACGAGGCCTACAGCAAGAACAAGTACACCTCGACGGGTGTCGTACAGTGGATGCTCAACAACGCATGGCCATCGATGATCTGGCACCTCTACGACTACTTCCTCGACACCGGTGGCGGATACTTCGGCGCGAAGAAGGCCTGCGAGCCTCTTCACATCCAATACGCCTACGATGACCACGCCATCGACGTGGTCAACAGCACATACTCTGAAGCTGCGGAACTGCGCGCCGAAGTTCACGTCTATGGTCTTGCATGGAACGAAGTCTACAAAGCCACATCGACCCTGACCGCACGCTCGGACAGCTCGCAGCGCGTCTTCACCATTCCGGCGAACCTCTACTCCGGCCCTGAACGCATTCTCTTCATCGACCTTGCTCTCTCCGACTCGTCAGGCAAAGCACTAAGCCACAACTTCTACTGGGTCCCCACCACCCTCACCACCTTTGACTGGGAGAGCACCGACTACACGCACACTCCCGCCTCCCATCACGAAGATCTGAATGCGCTGACGCATCTGCCTGCGGCTCAAGTTGACGCGCATTCTGAAATCGTCACGTCCGCGAAAGGGCGCGAAGTCCATGTCCACCTCGCGAACAAGTCGAACGCTCTCGCCTTTCAGGTGCGCGCTGCCGCTCGCACGGCATCCGGTGGTCTCATCGCTCCCGTGCTCTGGTCCGACAACTGGATCGAGCTCAAGCCCGGCGAATCCACTACGCTCACCGCACAACTACCCGCCGGCGACAGCAATGTGCCTACGGTGCAGATTGAGGGCTGGAACGTCGCGCCCATCTCGCTCACTCCTACCACCGCAGTCGCGATGCGCTGAGGACGCTACATGTCGGCAACTCCCGAGCAGGACCGTTGCCGACATTTTGCTCTGCTCAACCGCGCGAGCATTCCAGAAACAGCAAAGGCACCCCGCTGTGCGAGGTGCCTCGTTGTATTTGAATTAGTTTCTCAGCTCGCTAAGCGACTCGCCCGAGTTGCAATCCCGGCTGCGCAGCCTGTGCCATCTCGGTCACAGGAAGGCCTGATGTAGCGTCGCATGTGAACTGCACGAAAGCTCTGCACGACGGACAATGCGCATGCAGATCGCCGTCTTCCGTGCCCGATACGTTCGCAACCGGGAAGGCACGAAGGCAATCGGTGCAAGTCAACAAAAGCGAAGGAACCCCACGGCCATCGATTCCTGTACGGGCAGCCTGCACCCTCGGCGGCTGACATGGATGGTAGTTCGTAGGCCGCTTCAACGGCTTATACATGAGCTGACGAATAGTCTTGATGAGTTCATCCGGATTGCTCTGGCCCTTCGGATAGAAAGCATCGGCCATCACTCCCGCCGCGTAGCTCTGGCTCAGATCGTATGCACCGCTCACTGCGATCGCAGGCAGAGACGGGAACCTCCGCCGAACGACAGACAGAAATTCAACCCCCGACATCCGGGGCATATGCAGATCAGAGATGATCAGGTCCGGAGTTCGCATGCGAAGTTCCGCGAGCGCTTCCAACCCGTCGCCTGCGGTGATCACGTCGAATCCTTCTTCACTGAGAATCAGCGCCATCACTTCCCGCATGGCCGCATCGTCATCTACAAACAGAATCGTCGCTCTTGAAGAGTCTGAAATGTTGGTCACCGCTTGACCTCGCCCCCTGGGAAATGGCGCTGGTATATGCACTTCGAAGACTCGGTCGAAAGAAGTGAAAGCAACCCAGGCACAACCACCACCTGCAAATTCGGATGCACAATATTTGCCGTCGGATGCCCCACTACCCCTTTCGATCCAACCGGCGACAGCATTGTGGCATCGACCCCTACCCCAAAAGACGCATATTATGATGGCCCCATGCCCAGCCAAATTCGGCTCTGCGCGGTCCTTGTCGCGGCTCTAGGTCTCGGTTCCGTCGCCGCCACCGCGCGCTCCCAGACCGCACCCCGCTCGTCTGCAATGGATGCTTTCCGCCCTCATTTCCAGGGTGTCCTGCAGCAACACGGCGTCATTGGCGGCGGGTTCGCGCTCGCTCATACGGGTGCCGCGACCGAGACTCTTTCCTTCGGCGAAATGGCCGCCGGTTCGCACCATCCCGTAGACTCCGGGACCGCCTACAACTGGGCCTCCATCACCAAGACCCTGACCGCCATTGCCATCCTCCAACTGCGCGACCGCGGCAAGCTCTCCCTCGACGACCCCGCCGTCAGATACATCCCTGAACTCCGCGAAGTACATGACCCGTTCGGCTCCATCGACACCGTCACCATCCGCCACCTGCTCACCCACAGCGCCGGCTTTCGAAACCCCACCTGGCCATGGGATTGCGATGACTCCTCCAACTGCGACTGGCAGCCCTTCGAGCCAGCCAGATGGACCCAGGTCGCTTCCATGCTTCCGTACACGCACATCGCCTTCGCTCCCGGCAGCCGCTGGAGCTATTCGAACCTTGGCTATGTCTTCCTCGGCCAGATCATCGAGCGGCTCAGCGGCGACGACTTCGAAGTCTACATCGACAAAAACATCCTCAAGCCTCTCGGCATGACCGAGAGCTACTTCGACCGCGCGCCGTATTTCCTCGAGAGTCATGTCTCCGCGAGCTACTTGCGCGCCGGCTCCAAAATCACGCCACAGCCCCTCAATTTCGACACCGGCATCACCACCTCCAACAGCGGCCTCAAAGCTCCAGTCACCGACATGGCCAGGTACGCGCGTTTCCTCATCGGCGACACCGCCAACGCGCTGTACGATGTTGTGTTGAAGCGCAGCTCGCTTGAAGAAGCCTGGACCGGCGTCCTGCCCGTAACGGAACCCGGCCAACCACCCACCGCTTACACCGCCGGCGCAAACGGAACACCGCCCATGATGGGCCTGGGCTTTTTCATCCTGAACAACAAGGGCCATCGCTACATCTACCACGACGGCGACCAGGGCGGATTTTCCTCGGAATTGCTGATCGATCCTTCAGATCACTGCGCCGGCATTCTCGTCGTCAACACCACCGATACAGGCGCTCCGCCCGCAACACCGGAACTCCACCCGCAATCCAACACCGAGCCCGACGCAAAAACGGATCTGCGCCAGGCGCTCCGAAGTGTATTGATCGATCAGGTATTCCCTAAGGTGAAGTAGCTACATCGATCCTTTGCCGATATCCATCGCCGCTGAAATCGGATTGCGCTCGTCGATGTATTCCTCGATCGTCTTCTCGAGAATCCCCTTCGCCTCGAGAATGAACTCCACTGCATCGCGTCCGGCGCCGTATCCGCCCGCATTCGGCGTTACGTAGTGCGCCTCGGCCTTCACCTGCGCCCGCGCATTCGCAACCGCCACCGCAAAACCGCACTCGCGCATTACCGGCAAATCGATCACGTCATCGCCGACGTAACAAATTTCTTCGAGCGTCACGCCTTCCTTCGCCATGATCTCGCGCACTGCCTGCATCTTGAACGCCTGCCCCATGTAGACAAACTCAAGCTTCAGGTCCCGGGATCGCGTCGCCACAGTCTCGCTGATCCGCTTCGTGATCACGCCGCACTTCATCCCGCCAAGCCGGGCCAGCGAAATCGCCGTGCCGTCGTGCGCGCTGTAACCCTTCGCCTCCATCATGGTCGAGGAGTGCACGCCGAAACCAACCTGCCCCTCATGCTTGGAAAGATGCGACTGCGTGTTCACGCTGCTCGACTCGGGATTCGGCGCCGGTACCAGCCAGATGGTCCCATCCGTCAGAACACCATCAACGTCAAAGAGGATAATTTTGATGCGGCGTGCACGATCCTGCGCGGTCAGTGTCATGCCTCGATTCTAAATTGCGAATAGGATCGAGACCGGGTGGCTTCGCTCGTCTGAGAGAATCGAAAAATGGACCGCGAGCCGAAGCCGCAACCCGCACCATCTCCGGCGCTCGACCCCGGTGACTACTATTTCGACGGCCCATTCATGGTCTTCACCGCTGCCTACCTGCTCAAGCGCGGAACCTGCTGCGGCAACGGTTGCCGCCACTGCCCTTATCGCGGAACCGATCGCGACCGCAATAAGCCGCAACCTGAATAGGCCTAGGCCTCGTCGCCGTTCTCCCCGAACTCCCAGTCACCCGTTACCGCCGGCTTCTGCAGGTTCTCCTTCGCCGGCTCTTCAACCGCCTCTGTGATCGCGAGGTGCATCTGAGCCTGTCCTTGGCTTGAGGACGGAAGCGCCAGAGTCTGCTCTGCCAGATGCCCCGGAGCCTGAGATGAGCCTGTCGAAGGTTCTTCTGAGTTTGGCGAACTGAGGTGCGTTGCCAGGGGAGCCGGAGCCTGCTCAGATTCTGTTAAGCGCTCTGCCGAATCTGAAGACTCAGGCGCTGACTCGGTGGGCGGCTCGGTGGACGGCTGGGCGCTCGCCGCCTCTTCCGTCGCCTCACTCAGATGGTTTCTATGCCGGGGCGAAGACTGCTCAAGGATGAATAGCACCATCCGCGCGAAATCATCCGGCTCCAGGGAATACCCCGTCGAATCCTCCTGCGCGATCTCCCAGCGATGATGCAGCCCCGTCTTCACCAACCCCGGCTGAATGCACGACACCAGCACATCGCCATCGCCCAGCTCCGCAGCCAGCGCGTCTGTCAGCACCTCAACCGCACGCTGCGTTGCTGCATACGGAGTTGGCCGCGAACTGCTGCCCACCGTGCTCGACACATTCACCAGGTGCCCCGAACCTTCCGAGACAAAGTGCTTCAGAAATACATACGCAACCCGAAAAGACCCCTCAACATTGACGCGAATCATGCTGGTCAGGCGCTCGATATCAACCGTCTCGATAATTCCCGCCTCGTACAGCGCGCCGTTATTGAAGCAGATATCGCACCGCCCGAAGCGGTCCAGAGCGGCATAGAGCAGCGTCTCCGGAAGGTCCTCGTTCCCCAGGCTGCCCTCGATCACCGTGCAGGGCCCCTTCAACTGCGCTGCCAGCGCGGTCAGCTTTTCCATGGAGGGGGCCGTCAGCACCAGCGAATACCCGGCCCGCGAAAGCTCCTTCGCTACTGCTGCTCCCGCTCCCCCGGTTGCCCCTGTAATGACTGCTACCCGCGATGACTCGCCGTCGTTCATTTCAACCCACCCGCTTAAGAATACGCGGATTGGGCGTCGCGCAAAATTGAGCAGTTTGAGTCTAGTTCAGCCCGCCACTACCTGACCCAGCAGCCGTGGTCGCAGGCCCCGGCACAGGTTCCCGTACCAGCACCGCAAACCTCGGAAACGCAAAACTCCCCCCCGCATCATCGATCACGTTCAGCTGGCACACATACTGCCCCGGCTTCAGCCCTGTGAGCGGAACATCCAGCTCTACCGCCACAGCATCCCGGCCCTGCACGTTCACCGCCTTTGCCTGCACGATCGGCGTCTCATACACCTTCGTCGCCCCCTGGAGCAGCTCTAGGCTGCTCAGCACATTCACGCCGGGCTTGGTCCCCTTTGGCTGGTTCTCCGCCGGCTTCTCCCGCGACGGCCCGTACACCTCGTAGAGCAGGTACAGGTGCTGATCCTGCCGGAAGACGTGGCTGATATTCGGTACATACTCTTCGCCGCCACGCACCAGGGGCGACTCCTTCTTGCTCGGCTGCCGCGCCGACGCCAGCACAATCGAGCTCATTTTCAGCGGCTGCTTCTTCATATCCGGCAGCGTGATATCCGCCTCGAACGATCCCATCCTTCCGGTCTGATTCTCCCTGACCACAAACTTCAGGTGATACTTACCCGGCGGCAGATTGAAGCTCGTCGTGTACTGGATGTTTTTTTGCCGCGCCTTCAGTGTCGGATCGAGATTCAGCTTCACCGTCTCCCGCGCGTTGCCGATCGGCCGTTTGACCTCATCGATCACTTCGCCGATCACGTCCAGCGTCGCCTTATCCTTGTCGCCGCCCTTCACAAACGGAATCTGTGATCCCGGCACGATCAGCGAAACCGGAACTAAGAACCGGTTCTCCTCCAGACGGAAGTACATCGCATCCAGGTACACCGCCATGTCGGTCGCCGGAAGGTCGCTCGTCAACTGCTCTTCCAGCTCGCGCTCTCGATCCTCGCGTCCCGAGTGTTTGAAGTCCGCCGGCGCATAGTAGCCCTGCCTGTATTCCACCTTCATCCCCGGGTGGTTCACCTTGATGGCGAGCTTTCGATACTTCCCGTCCCGCGCCGGATTTGACGAATGGAACCCGATCGCGTAATACGCCGATGTATCCTTCTGCACCTGCGCAAACGCCGGCGCAAAATCATTCGAGTCAAAGAACGCCTTCCCGCCGGTATCAGAACTCAGCGTCCCCATCACTTCCTGCGACGCAAAATTCTGATTCATGTTGTTTGTCAGCGCCGCGCCATTGAAGGCCCCCGACCCGCGTGTGCTTCCCACCGACGCATCGCCCAGCGGTGAAACTGCCTGTAATCCGCGCGTGTCCACGCTGTAGATCGACAGATTCGCTCGCACTGCTGCATTGGTCGCGGCCCGCAGCGAAGCCTGATTCTCGATTCCATCCCGCGAGATTCCTCCTGAAAAATACAGCAGGGACTTCTTCACCGAGATCTTCTCGAGCGACTTAGAAATCGCTCGCAGCGCAAACAGCTCGCGATCCGTGTTCAGGTCGTTGTACTCGCTCTCATCCGGCGTGTACCCGGTCGCATCCTCCGCCTGATTCGAATTCGCCGTCGCCCCCTGCGCGAACCCCTGCCCTTCCGTCCCGTTGTAGATCCCCACCTCGTTCGCCAGCACAGCTTTGTCTGCCGTGAAGTCCTGGTCCACTTTGAGGGTGTCACCCAGTGAAACCAGGGCCACCAGGTCTGCCGGTTGCATCTTGTTCGTCAGGAAATCCCGTGCCGCCTT
>Ga0070665_100002977_pt1 | contig 18302 bp, 11 predicted proteins | sample KBSS13metaG_FD_65862 | JGI IMG/M metagenome (GOLD analysis project Ga0070665, IMG submission 65862) | Switchgrass rhizosphere microbial communities from Kellogg Biological Station, Michigan, USA - KBS S1-3 metaG | ecosystem: Host-associated > Plants > Roots > Rhizosphere > Soil ...
ACAGGCTGCGAAAACGTGGGATCCGAACCGACAGTGGCAACTGGGCGGCGGCGGCACCGCATGGGACAGCATGGCGTGGGACCCGGAACTCAATCTTCTGTATGTGGGCACGGGCAACGGCGCGCCGTGGAACCGCGAATTGCGCAGCCCGAAAGGCGGCGACAACCTGTTCCTGTCCTCGCTGCTGGCCATCAATCCGGATACCGGTCGACTCGTGTGGTACTACCAGGAAGTGCCGGGCGAGCAGTGGGATTACACGGCCACACAGCACATCCAGCTCGCCACGCTGACGATCGGCGGACAAGCGCGCAAGGTGCTGATGCACGCGCCGAAGAACGGCTTCTTTTACGTGCTCGATCGCAAGACGGGCGAGCTGCTGTCAGCGGACCCGTATGAGGACGTGACCTGGGCAAGCCACATCGACCTCAAGACCGGCCGCCCCGTGTTCAACGTGGCGCGCATCGATTACGAAGACGGCAAAGAGAAGGTCATCTTCCCCTCGCCGGTGGGCGCTCACAACTGGAATCCGATGTCGTTCAGCACGCGCACGGGTCTCGTGTACATCCCGGCCGTGCACTTCGGGGCGACGTTTCGCAAGCCCGATCACTATGGTCCGTATCGGCCGGGGCGCTTCAACACCAATGTGTCGGCGGGCTTCGGCGTGACGACGAAGGATCCCGCGTTGCTCAAGGCAAGCCCGGACCCGACGCCGTGGGCCGCGCTGAAGGCGTGGGATCCGGTGAAGAAGCAGGTGGTGTGGACGGGCCCGAAAATGGGTTTCATGGATCACGGTGGCGTGCTCTCCACCGGGAGCGGCCTCGTCATCCAGGGTGGCCTCGACGGCAACCTGCGCATCTTCGATGACGCGAACGGCGCGCTCCTGCGCGAGATCATGATCGGCAGCGCGATGATCGCGGCGCCCATGACTTACTCGGTGAACGGCACCCAATACGTTGCGATCCTCACGGGCAGTGGGGGTGGCGGTTGGAGCACGTGGATGCCGGACAACATCGCTTCACGCAATGGCAATGCCAATCGCATCGTCGCGCTTCGCCTCGGCGGCGGCGCGGTTCCGCAGCCGGAGCCGTTGGCGCCGTTGCCACCGTTGAGCGAGCCGCCAGCACGGATGGGCACGAAGGCGGATATCGACGCAGGTCGCAAGCTCTTCGCCGAGAACTGCGCGCACTGCCACACCAATGCGGGCCGCGGCCCGGCGCCGGACCTGCGCCGCTCTACACCCGCCACGCATGAAGCCTTCCAGCAGATCGTGCGCGACGGCGCGCTGCAGCCGCGCGGTATGCCGCGCTGGGATGACTTGCTCTCGGAGCACGACGTCGACCAGATCCACGCGTATCTCATCGACCTCGCGTGGCAGTTGTACGGCGAACAAAAGCACTGACGACAGCGGGCGCGAGTCCAACGGCCGATGTCCGGGAAAAACTCCCGGCGACTTCGGGAAGGGCTCTCTGGTGTGACCTGATTCGTTGCCGGAGACTTCCGGCGCCGCGATCTTCCGCGGGCGAATAATTACAGGTATCACTCCCGTGAGTCGATCTACGCGTCGCGTTGCAGTGTTCATTTCCACTACGGCCATGGCCGTTGTTTCGTTAGCCGCCAACGCGGCAGACGGCGATGGGCTTCCCATTGTGGTGGTGATCGGAACGACTCCGTTGCCGGGCGCGGAGCTGGACAGCTCGCTTATCGCGGCGCCCGTGCAGAAGGCGACTTCGCAGGAGATCGATCGCACGCACGCGCTCGATCTCACGGCATTCATGAACCGCACGCTGGCCAGCGTGTATGTGAACGAAGTGCAGAACAACCCGTTGCAGCCGGACATTAGCTATCGCGGCTACACGGCGTCGCCGCTGCTCGGTACGCCTCAGGGTCTGTCCGTCTACATGGACGGTGTGCGCCTGAACCAGCCGTTCGGCGATGTCGTCAGTTGGGACCTGATTCCCCGCGAAGCCATTTCGACGCTGACGCTGATGCCCGGGTCGAACCCGATGTTCGGTCTCAACACGCTGGGCGGTGCGTTGTCGTTGCGCACGAAAGACGGCTTCAGCGATCCGGGCTATTCCGTGGAGATCAACTACGGCTCGAGCTCGCGCCGGGAGATCACGCTCGAGGGCGGTGGTCACGCTGATAGCGGCTTCTACTGGTACGGCACGGCCAACAAGCTGAAGGAAGATGGCTGGCGCGACGATTCGCCGACCGACGCGAGCCAGGTGTTTGCGAAAGCGGGTTGGCGCGGTGACGTCACGGACGTGGCACTCACCGGCGCCTATGCGGACACGGATCTGAACGGTAACGGTCTTCAGGATCTTCAGTTTCTGCGGCGTGACTACGATAGCGTTTACACCAAGCCGGACACCACGCAGAACAAGGCGTATCTCCTCAACCTGACCGGGTCGCAGAAGATGAGCGATGCGGTCACGCTCTCCGCCAACCTGTACTACCGCAATATCAAGACCGACACGTTCAACGGCGACATCAACGACGACTCGCTGGGTGAATCGCTTTATCAGCCGAGCGCTGCGGAGCGCGCTGCGCTGACCGCCGCCGGCTACACCGGTTTTCCGACGAGCGGGGAAACCCAGGACAACACGCCGTTCCCGCGCTGGCGCTGTATCGCCAATATCCTGACCAACGAAGAGCCGAACGAGAAGTGCAACGGCCTCGCCAACCGCGGAGCCATTCGCCAGCATGAGGCGGGGTTTTCGCTGCAGGCGACGTTCACATCGATGTTCGCCGGTCGACAGAATCACTTCACTGTGGGAGGGAGTCTCACCGACAGCCGCGCAACGTTCACGCAGTCTTCGGAGTTCGGCTATCTGACTCCGGATCGCGGCGTCGTGACGGTCGAGGGTCCCGGTGCGTTCGCCGACGGCTCCCAGGATTCGGAGAATGCATTCGACGCGCGTGTCGATCTGCGGGGCGACACCAGGACACGCAGCCTCTACCTCACCGATACGTGGGATATAACGGCGATCACGCACCTGACGGTCTCCGGCCGCTACGATCGCAGCGAGATCGAGAACCGCGATGGTCTGACGCCGGGCGGTGGTCCGGGCTCGCTCGACAGCAACCAGCATTTCGACCGGTTCAATCCGGCGCTGGGTGTCACGCTCACGCCGAGTGAGTTGCTGACCGCCTATCTGGGCTACACGGAAGGCAGCCGCGCGCCTTCGGCGATCGAGCTGGGCTGCGCGGACCCCGAGAATCCGTGCAAATTGCCAAACGCGATGGCCGGCGATCCGCCGCTCGATCAAGTCATCACGCGCACCGTGGAGCTCGGCTTCCGCGGCCGCGCCCGCGACAATCTGCTGTGGAGCGTCGGTTTTTTCCACGCCGAGAATCGCGACGACATCATGTTCGTGGCGGACGATACCTCAGGCTTCGGGTTCTTCCGGAATTTCGGCAAGACGCGGCGGCAGGGTGCGGAGGCGGGCGTCACTGCGCGCTTCGGCTCGCTCGATGTGGGTGCGAACTACACGTTCCTCGACGCGACGTATCGTTCGCGGGAGGAAGTGCTTGGTGAAGGCAACAGCACGAACGAAGAGGGCCCGGGGTTCGAGGGCACGCTCGACGTGGAGCCGGGCGAGCGCATTCCGCTCACGCCACGTCACATCTTCAAGACGTTCGCGACCTGGCGCATCGTGCGGCAGCTCACCGCGAACGTCGACGTGATCACGATCTCGGGCAGCTATGCGCGCGGCAATGAGAACAACGAGCATGAGCCGGATGGCGTGTTCTACATCGGGCCGGGGCGCACGGGCGGCTACACGGTTGCGAATCTCGGCCTGACCTATGAGCCGGTCTCGCCGCTGACCGTGTTCGCGCAGGCGAACAACCTGTTCGACCGCCAGTACTACACCGCTTCTCAGCTTGGATCGACGGGTTTCAACGGGGCCGGCAACTTCGTCGCGCGGCCGTTCGCCGGCCCGATCGTCGATGGCGAGCGGCCGCTTCTCGGCTCGACGTTCTTCGCGCCGGGCGCGCCGAGGTCGTACTGGGTGGGTGTGCGCTACTCGTTCGGCAAGTAGCGAGACGTCGCATGTGGCGCGTCGCGGGCGGCGTGCGGCGCCGCTACTCGCCCGCGTTTCGAATGGTTTTCTCGCGTGCACTGGAGGCGGGGGCGTCGCTTGCGGCAGGCAAGGCGTGCGGGTCCGCGGCATCGGATGCGGGCGCTGTGATTGCCGCGGGCGGCGTCGGCGGTGCCGCGGTTTCGCTCGGCGCGGGAGGCGCGGGCAGTTCTTCCGCCGCGAGCCGTGCCGCGTTGATCACTGACGGGTCGTCGCGCAGCTTCAAGTAGAGCCCGTTCTTGCCGGGATGGGGCACTGGCAGCGCGCGCCCCGGGAAACCTTCTGGCACCGGCGTCGCCTGCGTGAACTCCCGATCGCCGGAGAACGAGTCGATCAGGAACAGATTCGCGCCCGTGAGCTTGCAGGCCTTGTCGGTCTCCGAAGGACACTGCAGCGCCTGCAGATCGGGCAGACGCACCAGCGTGACCAGGGGCTGCCAGTCGCCGGCCACGCCGCCCGCCACGACGCGGAATTTCAGTTTCCCGAAGGCCGACGCGCCGAACGCCTTGGCGGGGTCGATGTTGGCGACGGCGACCTTCGAGTCCGCCAGCATGAGCCCGCGATTGGCGAGGTTCAGCGTCGTGGCGAACGCTTCATCTTCCGTGGCGACTTCGAGGCTCGCGTCGCGCCCGAATGTCGCGGGTAGCTTCGCACGCACGGAGAAGGTGAGCTGCGCATCCTGCGGCAGCTGATTCTGACCCGTGAGCTGGATGTTGCTGTCGTCGCCTTTTGCAAGCTGCACGCTCTTGCCGAGCAGATCGACGCTCGGGCGGGGCGCGGTGACCGACACGTTGACCATCGATACGCGGCCGTCGCGCAGAGTGACCTTGGCCTTCGAGGTTTCGCCCTGCTTGAGAGTGGTGGTCGGCGCGGTCATCACAGGAGCACTGGCCGCCGATGTCGCGCCTGTCGGCCCGCTCGCGGCGGGCGCGCCGCCTTCGGCTGACGCAGTCCCAGCCACAGGCGCCACGCCGGCTGCCGGTGCCGCGGGTTTCAACGCCATCGTCAACGACCCCGTCTCCGTGCTCGACGCCGCCGGTACCGGCAGGAACTCGAATCCCTTGATCGACAGGCTCGCGACTTCTTCCAGCCGGCTGCCTTTCAGAACGCCCTGCGCCTCACCGGCATGAATAGTGAAGCTCTCGAGCCGCCCCGCCTCGGGGAACGCGCGCAGCTCCACGGGCTGCGGATCCTTCGCGCCGAACTGGGTGACGAACAGCGTCATCTCGCCGGGCTCCCACTGTTGCAACGGCAGATTGATCTCCACCTCGTTGCTCTTCACCGGCGACCACTCGACCTGCAGCTCCTTGCCCGCAGGATCTTTCACCATGATCCGATCGATGCACGCCACACTGCCGGCCTGCAGATGAAGGGTGTTCGCGCGCCCGACGATCAGCGCCCCATCGTCAGCAGGCGATCGCGACCACGGCTGCGCCCGCGCGTTCACGAGCTGGAAGCGCGGTCCGTCGAACTTCTCGAAGCCCCAGTACCCATGCAGCGAACCTTGAATGCGATCCGCCAGACTGGCCGTGCCGAGCGGCGTCGTATCGATGATGAACCCGCCGCGCACCGCATCTGCCGTCGCCGGCAAATCGAGCATCTCATCATTCTGACCCGTGACTCGAAGCACTGTGTCGTGCGCATACTCCGTCGAGAACACGAGCGGCGCGCCTTCGACCGGCAGCACCAGCGAATCCCGCCGCGCGCAGTAGATGTCTTTCGGATTCACCGCGTGCAACGGCGGCGGCTGCGCGGCTTCGATGGCGGGCAGGGCCGCAACCATCACCGATTTAGGCTCGTGAAATGACGGCGGCGTATTGAGTGTCAACGAAAGCCGGGGGCCGACCGCCGTCGCGAGCGCGGGAATGTACTGAAAGTTGGCCGTACGGAACGACTCGAACAGCCGCCCGAGATCCAGCACGGTCGAGATATACGGGCTGTAGTAACCGTAGCCGCCTTCCGGCGTGAAGCTCGCCGCCATCGCGAGATCGCTCGCCGGCCCCGACGTCAGTGCTTCGACGATAGACATGCTGTGTCCATCATTCAGGATCAGCGACTCCTGCCCCTGCATGAGGCACGGCGCCTGCAGCTGCGGAATCCTGTCGAGACACTTCTCGTCGACTTTGATGCCCAGGCTGCGTGCGAGCAGCGGAGTCGATGTCTTCAACGCGACCGGGTCGCTCGCGCTGAACCTGCGGATCGCCGTGAGATAGCGTTCGAGCCGCGACCGATCGAGCGTCGCCTGATTCAGATCCTGCGTGGCGCGCACGAACGCGCCCGGCCGTCCGCGCACGGCGTTGACCATTGTTTTGAAATCGCCGCCCGTCTCGGGCGCGAGGAACACGAGCACCTGCTGCGCGCCCTCGGGGATCTTCACGCTGAGGCCCTTCGCGGCACAGTCCTTCTTCCAGGTCGCGCACTGGTAGAACCAGTCCTTCGGCGGCGGATTGGTCGAGCCGCGCAGAAACGCGAGCACCATCAGATAGTGCTCGGACTGCGTGTCCGGAAAGTTGCTCTTGATCGCGAGCTGGTCGCCCGCCGCGAGGTGCGGCACCTCCGCGATCGGCAGCGTGGTGGCGCCGCGGGTGACGGTGACGTCGAGCGTCGGCCCCATCAGGTCGAAAGGCGCCGGGCCCGCAGCGTTTACGTGGGCGGAACCCAGCCCGAGGGCCAGGGCAGCGGCGGCCAATCGCCAGTCGCGAAGTCGTCGAAGTCTCATGGGTGCGGAATCCTAGGGAAGACAACCCGCACCCGCAAACCATGACGAAGCTTTGCAGCTCCAGCTGTCTCCGCTTCGCTACACCCGCATGCCCCCATCGACGTCGATGCACCGTCCCGTCACGAAATCGTTCTCCACGACGAACTGCGCCGCTTTGGCTACCTCGTCTGGCGTGCCGGGCCGGTTCAGCGGCACCGAGCGCAGCGCTTTATCGAGCATCTCTGGCCGCATCGTGGAAACGATGTCCGTGGCGATGAAGCCCGGCGCGATCGCGGCCGCGCGAATGTTGAACCGCGACAGCTCCTTTGCCCAAACGACCGTCATCGCCGTGACACCGGCTTTGGCGGCGGAGTAGTTGGTCTGCCCCGCATTCCCATGCCGCGAGAGGCTGGAGATGTTGATGATCACGCCGCCCTTGCCGGCCTTGATCATGCGTTCGGCGGCTTCGCGCGCGCACAGGAACACGCCGGTGAGATTCACGTCGATGACCGCCTGCCACTGCGCGAGACTCATCTTGTCGAGGATCGCACCGTCCTTCGCCTTCACCATCAGCGCGTCGCGGATGATGCCGGCGTTGTTGACCAGGATGTCGAGGCTCCCGAAATCCGTGACGACCGCTTCCATCGTGCGGGTGACGTCGTCTTCCTTCGCAACGCTCGCCGTGTAGGCGCGCGCGGTGATGCCGTGAGCAGCACATTGCTGGCGCGTCTCTTCCAGCGCCTGCGGGTCGAGATCCAGCAGCGCGATGTTCGCGCCCTGCTGCGCGAAGCGCAGGGCAATCGCGCGGCCGATGCCGCGCGCGGCGCCGGTGATGACGGCGACTTTCGATTTCAATTCCACCAGAAGGCCTTTGACTTCAGTGTTTAAGGTGCGGGTGAAGACTGGCGCATCCGGCGGGCGGCGTCTACAGCGTCCTGCCCGGAACGGTGGTCGTGGCTGACCCGGGCGATGTCACGGTGGCGGCGGTACACTCGCCGCATGCTCTCACGGACGTATCTGCTGTCACTCCCGGAGCGCGTCGTTCGCTCGGCGCTGGGGCTCAGCGCGGGGCTGCTTCGCGAAGTTGGCGAAGTCGTGCTGCCGCGAGGCGTGCGCCAGACGCAGCTCTACAAGAGCCTCGTCGATACCACGTTGCGCTTTGTGATCGAGCAGGTGGGTGGCGCACAGGGCGTCTATCCCGCCGATCAACCTCAACCCGACGATTTTCTCATGAGGCGCGGTGCCGGCAACGCGGTGGAGTTGCTCGGCATCGTGGCGTTTCGTGTGTCGCCTGTGTGGGTGCTTGCGGCGTTGGCTGACCTCAGCGGCCTCGGGCGGCGAATGATTCCCGAAATTGCCGATGCGCTCAAAGCGCAGGGCCTGCTGGAGCAGGAGACTCAGTTCGAGAGCGTCGATCAGTTGCTCGATGGCCTGGAGAAAACCTCGTCGCGCCTCGCCGAGACCTTCAACACGCCGCCGCTCGATGTCGGCGAGCTGAGGAAAGAGTGGGCGGCGATTCGCACCGAAGCGAGCAACCTGAAGCCCGCCGCCTTGCCGTCGCCGCGAATGATCGGCGATCAGTGGGAGGCGCTGAAGCAGGAGTCGGCGCGCCAGGGCCGCTCGGTTTTCGAGACGTCCTCCGTGATGGCGGTCTCCGCCGTTCGCGCATTGCCGGGCAAGGCGCTATGGCTGTCGAGATCGGCGCGCGTGGGCGCAACGTACGCAGGCAAGGTTCTCTCGACCGCGATCCTCGACCATTACGGCCAGACGCTGAAGGAACTGCACGACGTCGGCTATCTCACCTACGCGAAGCTGCAACTCAGTCCGTATGTGCGCGCAAGCGTCGAGCAGTTTTCGCCCCAGCGACGGACGCTGACCCAGAGGCTGCTGGAACGAAACCGCAAGGACTAGCGCCGGTTCACTCCAAATCCGGCGCTCCGTGCTTGCGGGTGCCCGTGGTTTCAGGTACTTACATACGCGGCGGTCAACACAGGGATTGGCGCAGCATGGCCCGCGGGAAAATGGCGGAGTTCGACTACTACGAGTTCACGAAGCTGCTGCAACGGGCTTCGGATGCCGGCGCGCGCATCGACCCGGGCGACCCGCGCTGGGCGGACTACGTGAAGACTCATGGCATCAACGAGGTGGCCGCAACGGCCATCGCGCGGCAGAAGTTCGAGCAGTCCGTGCCGGTGATCCTCGCCGAAGGCCGGGACACGGACGGGTTGTACTTCTATTCCCGGGACGACGAGGCCTGCCTGAAGCTCACCGCGCTCTAGCCAGGCGCTCTCAGGCGGTGGCGCGACGTTCAGGCGCCGTCTTTTCGAGACGGCGTGTCAGCGCCGCCGTGGTGTTGTCGAGCACGAGGTCACCGCGAACCGCGCGACGCACCTCGAGCGCCAGATCGCTCTCCACGATCTCGACCGCACGCACACCATGGCGCGCCAGATCGTCGTTCAGGTATCGGCTGATCACCGCGGAAATCGCGTAACCGCCGATCACTGCCTCGCGCGCGATGTTCGCGTGCCCGGTCTCCAGGGCGACGTTGTAGCCACCCAACCCGTGCTTGCGCAGAAGCGCATCCACGCTGCGCCGGAAATGACAGCCGTTTGGTGGCGCCACGAACGGAAACTCCCGCAGGTCCCCGAGCCGCAGATTCCGTTTCGAGAACACCGGATGATCGTGGCGCGCGCAGATGCAGATCGGCTCCCACCACGCGAACTCCGACTCGATCTCGTTCACGCGGCCGGACGAATAGAAGTACGCCATGTCCGCATGGCCGCTGCCGATGCCCTGAACCATCTCCTCGAAATAGGAGCGCTTGAGCGCAATGTCCATCGTCGGATGCTCGGACGCGAACGCCGCGATGGGCTTGGCGAGATGGGCATCGAGAATGGCATCCGAGAACACCGACAGGCGCCGAACGGCAGCCGGCTTCAGATCGACCATCACGTTCGCGAACGCCTTGGCATGCCCGAGCAGATCGCGCGCTTCGCGATAGGCCCGCGTGCCTTGCTCGGTGAGCCCGCAGAGCTTGCCGCGACGGCGGACGAAGAGCATGCAGCCGATTTCTTCTTCGAGCTGGCTCACCTGATGGCTCACGGCCGCCGGTGAGATGTCGAGCCGATCCGAGCAGGCACGAAAGCCGCCGGAATCGACCACCGTGACGAAAACTTCGAGTCGTCGGAGTGTCGTGCGACTCACCTGCGCCCCCCTCGAAAGTGTTCGAAAAAAGTTAACGCTGCCGAACCGATTGGTGTCTGTCCGCGCGCCGCCCCCGCTTTGCATGCTGTGGGAAACAACAGAACGTGAAGAGGGGGCGCATGAAAACTTCACCTGTCTCTATTGCCGTCACATTGGCATTGTCTGCTGCAGCGACTGCTTTTGGCCAGAGTTCCGACGAGCTGCAGGAGGTCGTGGTCACCGGCTCGCGCATCGTTCGGCGCGATCTCACCTCCGCCAGCCCGATCGTCACCGTCAGCAGCGAATCGCTGTCCAGCACGGCCCAGATCGGCCTCGAGGCCCAGCTCAACAAACTGCCGCAATTTTCGCCGGGGAACAACCAGTTTGGCGGCTCCGGGGACGTGCAGGCGAGCCCGACGAACAGCCCGGGCGCCGCGACCCTGAATTTGCGCGGGCTCGGCGCCAATCGCAGCCTGGTGCTGGTGGACGGCCGGCGCGCCCAACCTTTCAATGCGACGCTGGCCATCGACCTCAACAGCATTCCGGCGGCGGCCATCGAGAGCGTGGAGGTGATCACCGGCGGCGCGGCGGCGGTGTATGGCGCGGATGCCGTGGCCGGCGTGGTGAACTTCAAGCTCAAACGCAATTTCAAGGGCGTCGAGTTCGACGGCCAGTGGGGCGAGACGGCGGAAGGGGATGCGCGCCAGTTCCAGGGCAGCGTGTTGCTGGGGGCGAATCTCGATAACGACCGCGGCAACGTGATGCTCGGGGTCAACTACGCGAAGCGCGATCCGGCGTATCAGAAGGACCGGAGCTTCTACACCAAGGCGTGGACCGATCCGCTCACGAACGGGGACATTTTCCTGCCGATCCCGCAGTTCTCGATCACCGATACCACCGGCTTCACCACCAACGCGCCCAGCCAGGCGGCGGTGGATTGCGTGTTTGCCGGTGTGGGGGTGGGCTGTCCCTACCCGGCGAAGCGGTTCAGCGGCGGCGCGGCCGTGCCGGCCGGTGAAATCACCGGCGGCGCGGGCGGTGCGAATTTGTACGGGGTGAATGCGGATGGCTCGGTGTTCTTCCCGGGCACCTCTGCGACGTCGCGCGCCGTCGGCTACAACGGCGCGCTGGCGCCGGAGTTCAAAGTCCTGGGGACGGCCGGCAACAGCAACAACGGGCTCGTGCACAACAACACCACCGCGCAATTTTCGCTGCCGCTCGAGCGCTACTCGCTCTTCGGAAACGCCTTCTACGACGTGAACGACAACATCACGGCGTTCGCGCAGGGCAATTACACGCACACGAGCACCACGTCGGTCGGCGGCTATCCGCCCGCCTCGATCGCGTGGTCCGCGATGATTCCTTTCAACAGCAATGCCCAGGCGATTGATGTGGCCACGGTGGGCTTCGGCGGAGCCACGCTGCCTCAGTACGTCGCGCAGGGCTGCGCGCCGGTCGGCGGCTGCACCTACGGGCAGAGTCATCCGGTGCCGGCACAGCTGAAGTATCTGCTCGACCGTCGCACCCAGCCCGATGCCGCCTGGGACCTGAACATGGAGCTGAAGTACCTGGGCCCCACATCGATCGTGAACATAACGAACACGTATCAGGTCACCGCAGGCTTCCGCGGCAAGATCGAGCCCGTTGCATTCCTGCGCGACTGGACGTGGGAGGCCTACGCGTCGCACGGCGACACGGAGATTCTTACGGACTACAGCAGCGGATTCGTCAACACCGTTGCGTACCAGACGCTGATCGCACAGCCTTTCTTCGGCGCGGGCTACTCAAACAGCAACAACTTCCTCGGGCGCTCGGCCACGTGCACGAGCGGCCTGCCTGTGTTCAAAGAGTTCACGCCTTCGGCGGACTGTCTCGACATCATCGCTGCGCGCATGAAGGGCACGACCACCATCGCGCAGGATGTGTTCGAAGGCTTCGTGCAGGGCGGGCTCGTCGACCTGCCGGGCGGCCAGCTGCGCGGCGTGATCGGCGCCGACTACCGCCACGACCGTTTCGCGTTCAAGCCGGACTCGACGATGACGAACTCGAACATCCTGTCGTCCGCGAGCGGTGTGTTCGACGTGGCACCGACCGACGGTGCCACGTGGGTGAAGGAAGGGTACATGGAGCTGCTCGTGCCGCTGCTGAAAGGGCTGCCGGCTGTGAAATCGCTGGGGCTCGAGCTGGGTGCACGCTACTCCGACTACAACACCGCAGGCACTGTGGACACGTACAAGGCGCTCGTTACGTGGCAGACACTCGACTGGCTCACGTTCCGCGGCGGCTATCAGCTCGCCAACCGCGCGCCGAATGTCGCGGAGCTGTTTCAGGCGCCGACGACGCTCGTCACCGTGGTGCCGACATTCGACGCGTGCTCCAGTATCACGACCGCACCTTACGGCAACGTCGCATCCAACCCGGATCGCGCGAAGGTGCAGGCGCTGTGCTCGGCACTCGCGGGTGGCGTGCCGATCGGCAACAACTTCATCGGACTCGGGCAGTTCACGAGTATCGCGCTCGATACACAGGCCGGTAACCCGAATCTCGAGTCGGAATCGGCGACGACGTGGACGGGCGGTGTCGTGTTCCGCGCGCCGTGGGACAGTCCGCTCATCAATCGGCTGACGGCGACCGTCGACTGGTATCGCGTCAAGGTCGCCAACGCCATCAGCGGCCTCACCAGCTCGTCGGTCTATGAGCAGTGCCTGAATGGCACGGGCACGAACCCGACATACGACCCGAACAACACGTTCTGCAAGCTGATCAACCGTGACAACATCTTTGGCTTCCCGGCGGGCGTGGATGGCATTTACACGAACATCGGCGCCATCCAGACGAGCGGCGTCGATCTGCAGCTCAACTGGCTGGCGAACCTGAACGACCTGGGGATTCCCGCGCCGGGCGCGTTGTCCCTCGACGTCGCGGTGAATCATCTCGGCTCGTACGAGATCCAGAACTCCTCGGGCGCGCCGTTCATCGACTACGCGGGCACGACGGGTAACGGCACCACCGGCTCGCAGTTCAGGAACAAGTACTACACCACGCTCGGCTATGCCGTTGGCCCAGTGAGCGCACGGCTGAGCTGGCGACATCTGCCAGAGCTCTCCAGCACCGTGCCGGCCGCGTTACCTAACGGCAAGCACGATGAGCTCGATCTCAGCGGGATCTGGACAGTCACCGATGGCGTCACGGTGCGGGCGGGCGTCGAGAACCTGACGGACGCGGAGCCGGAGATCGTCGGGCGCATTCCGGGCGTGAACAACGCGTATGGCCAGACGGATCCGGGCTACTACGACGTGTTGGGCCGCCGTTACTACGTCGGTTTCTCTGCGAAGTTCTGAGGGAGTTTTCGAATGTCCACTGTCATGCCGGGGGCACGCGATGGCGTGCTCCTGGGCCCCGGGCGGCTGCGCTTCATCATCGGTGCGTCGGCGCTCGGCACGCTGATCGAGTGGTACGACTTTTACATCTACGGGGTGCTGGCGGTGTTCTTCAGCCAGCACTTCTTTCCACCGGGAAATGAGAATCTGGCGCTGCTGGCGAGCCTCGGCATTTTCTGGACGGGCTTCGTCGTGCGCCCGCTCGGTGCGGTGGTGTTCGGCCACTTCGGTGATCTGATCGGCCGCAAGTTCACCTTCATGCTGACGCTCGTGCTCATGGGGAGCGCGACGTTTCTGATCGGCGTGCTGCCGGACTACACATCCATCGGTATCTTCGCGCCGGTGTCGCTCATCGCGTTGCGAATCGTGCAAGGCCTCGCACTCGGAGGGGAGTACGGCGGAGCTGCGACATACATCGCGGAGCACGCACCCGACGGCAAACGCGGTTTGTACACGGCCTGGATTCAGACGACCGCGACGATGGGCATCGTGGCGGCGCTCGGCGTGATCCTGCTGTGCCGAACCCAGCTCGGCGATGCGGCTTTCACGGCGTGGGGATGGCGCGTGCCGTTCCTGATCTCTGGCGTGCTCGTCGTGGCCTCGGCCTACATCCGCCTCAGGCTCGAAGAATCGCCGCTGTTCGCGCAGCTGAAGTCTCAGGGGAAGCAGTCCACCAATCCTGCGCGGGAAAGCTTTCGGCAGCAGCGCAACTGGCGCCTGATGCTCCTCGCCTTGTTCGGCGCCACCGCGCCGGAAGGCGTCGTCTGGTACACGAGCCAGTTCTACGTGCTCTTCTACCTGACCACGGTCGTGAAGCTCGATTACACCTCAGTGTATGTGCTGATGATCGTTGCATTGACGGCAGCCGCGCCGTTCTTCGTTGTGTTCGGCGCGATGTCGGATCGCATCGGTCGGCGCAACATCATGGTGGCCGGGTTCCTGCTTGCGGCGGTCAGCTACTGGCCCGTGTTCAGCTCGTTCACGATATTCAGCCATAGCCCGGTGATTCTCACGCTGCTCGTGTTCTACCTCGCGCTGCTGGTCACGATGGTTTATGGGCCGATCGCCGCGTTCCTCGTGGAGCTGTTTCCTGCACGCATCCGCTACACCTCGATGTCTGTGCCGTATCACATCGGCAACGGCGTGTTTGGTGGTGGCGTGCCCTTTATCGGCAGCCTCATCACGACGACGACAGGCGTCGCCCTCACCGGGCTGATCTATCCCATCGCAGTTGCGGGGATCGGCGTCATCGTGGCGTGCGTGGGGCTGCCGTCCTGGACTCACGGCATCAGGATCTGGAGCGAAGTAGGAGCAGCAGATGAGAACTAAGTTGAAACTCGCGGCGGGATGTCTCCTGGCGCTCGGCGCGTGCTCGCTCGTTCACGCGGGCGAGTGGGTGCAGACGTGGGGCGCGGCGCCGTTGCCGCCTACGCCGGCGCAGGGATTTTTGCCGGCAACGCCGTCTTTTGAGAATCAGACCATTCGGCAGACGGTACGCATCAGCGTGGGAGGGCAGTATGTGCGGGTTCGCTTTACGAACGAGTATGGCGCGAAACCTCTCGCGATCGGCGCCGCGCGGATCGCGCTCGCGGACGAAAAGGGGAACATCCAGCCCGGTACCGATCGGCCGATCCTGTTCGCGGGGAAAGCCAGCGCTGCCGTGCCGGCCGGTGCGCCGCTGCTGAGTGACGCGATCGATCTGCCGGTGAAGAATCTGGCGTCGCTGTCGATCAGCGTCTATCTGCCGGAAAGCACAGGCCAGTGCACCTGCCACGCCGTGGGCATGCAGAACGCATTTGTTTCCGATACCGGTGACTTCACCGACAAGGCCTTCACGCCGAAGCAGACGATCCAGTCGCGCGCCTTCATTTCCGGGGTGGAGGTGGATGTGGCACGACAGGGGCGGGCGGTCGTCGTGCTCGGCGATTCGATTTCCGACGGCGTGGGCTCGACCGTCGATGCGAACAAACGCTGGCCCGACTTCCTCGCGAGCCGCCTGAACGGGTGGGGCGTCGTGAACATGGGGATCAGCGGCAATCGCGTGCTGGAGGATGGTGCCGGCCAGAGCGCGCTGGCCCGCTTCGACCGCGACGTGCTCGCCACGCCCGGTGTGAAAGCGGTGATCCTCTTCGAGGGCGTGAACGATCTGGGCATTTCGTTCGGCCGCTTCGAAGGTCCGCTGGCGGAACGGTTCAAGTCGCTCGTTCCAGCGAACAAGGCGACGGCGGAGTCGATGATTGCCGGTTACCGCCAGCTGATCGCGCGCGCCCGCAGCCACGGACTCAAGGTGATTGCGGCCACGATCACACCGTATGGCGGGTCGGGTTATTACTCGGAGGAAGGGGATGCCGTGCGTCAGACGATCAACACCTGGATCCGCACCGGCAAGGAGGTCGATGGCGTCATCGATTTCGACGCGATGATCCGCGATCCCGCCAATCCGAAGCAGATCAAGGACGGCTTCCATCCCGGCGACCACCTGCACGGTACCGATGCCGCGTACCAGGCGATGGCCGCGGCCGTCGATCTGGCGCTGCTGAAGCAATAGCCCCGCTGCCTCGCGGACCAACCCGCGTGTTCCGGCCGGGACGCGCCAGGGGATGCTTTACTCTTGCTCCAACGGGGGTCTCATCGAGGGGAGCAGGCGGTGTCAGCACGCAATTATCGTCCGTTGCAGATGCATCGGATCGCCTACACGGATCTGACGGAAGCCCAGGTTTTGCAGGCGCTGAAGCCGACGGCGAGCGGCCCGACCAGCAAATCCGCGATGTCGACTGTGCTCTCGGGCAAGAAGCTCAAGATCGTCACCGACGACGGCGGACCGACTCTCGAATACCACTTCAAGAGTGCTCGCGAGCTCGAGCTTGCGGAGAACGGCGGCAAACCCATCAAGGCCAACTACGGTGCGATGGAAGACCGCCAGCTGGTGATGGTCACGCACATGATTCCGGGCAGCCAGCGTGGCTACGAGCTCGTGGTCGATCAGAAGTCCGGCCTCGCCACGGTGTTCGAAGTGTCGTTCAGCGGCTATGCCGCGCTCGAGACGGCGGCCGCCGCGGCCGCGAATCCGAAGCGCGAGCCGCAGTTCAAGACCGGCAAACGCAATCGCGAAGCGCAGCGGAAAATCTGGTTCGGATACGTCGACAAAGGCGCTGACAAGCCGACCGCCCGCCACACCTACACCAACCGGCTCGAAGGCAAGGGCATCTACTGGAAGCAGGATACGGACGTCGAGATCCTCGAGTTCTACCTGACCATCATCTATTCGAACTTCATCGAGCTGACCCGCTTCGGTGGCGAGATGACGGTGTGCGCACCGACCGACTACATCATGGTGAACGATCATCAGTTCATCTACTCGCGCATCGAATGCGAGTTCTCGGGCACGTACACCCTGCAACTGATCGACCTGTTCGACATGACGCAGAAGGGCGTGCGCCTCGGCCTCACCGACAAAGACGAGCTCGAGTACTACATGTACACGGGCAAGGGCGAGATCACGGGCCAGATCGCAACGTTCGAGGTGTTCGGCAACAACGCCGAGACGCGCCCGGGCCCGCGCCGGGTGTATCGCCCGCTCGAGACGTTCGAGACGATGACGGACGAGCAGGTGAAGGATCAGGTGCTCAATCACGCCCACGCGTTCGGCGACGGCAAGGGTAGCGGCGCCGCCGGCATGGGCGGCTACAAGAGCGAGCAGATCGCGCAGTTCGCGGGCAAGAAGCTCAGCGTCCGCATGGATAACGGGCCGAAGATCCAGTACGAGTTCGTCGACGCGGGCAAGCTCAAGTGGCGCTACGAAGGCGACGACAACTGGCGCGACGCCTGGTACGAGATGTACGAGCCGGATGACGAGCTGTACTTCTTCGCGCATCTGCTCGACGCGGAGTTCCCGCGCTCCTGCGCCATGGTGGCGCTGGATATGAAGAACGGGCTCTCGACGGTCGTGAAGGGCACGACCGGGACGCCGTTCCGGAACAACGAGACGCATCCGACCTATTACTTCGGCACGTTCCAGATGGATGGCGGGCCGACACCGCCGACGTACCTGCGGCACGGCTGGACGGATGAGATGGTGGGCCACTGCGTCACCTGGAATTACCAGCGCGGCAATCCCGGCCTGACGTCGATGCACTTCTATGCGACGCCTTCGACCTATTCGTGGATCATTTTCAACCCGGACGGATCGGGTGGCATGCAGTGGAGCTCGCCGGGCTGGTACTCCAAGCTGCGCGACGGCGTGTACATCATGGCGTGGGTGGAAGAGGCGTGTAACGGCACGCTCGGCGTCATCTGTTTCAACCAGCGCATCATGCACGACGCCGGCTTCGGTTTTCATGTCGGCCGCAACGGCCTGAGCCTCAACGTCATCGGCGCGCGTGCACGGCACGCGGGCAAGTTCGACGTGAAGCCGTATCTCGGGCTGAAGGCGACCTGAGGAGGCGATCATGACTGACGTGAAAAAGAAGAGCACGCGGCGGGCGTTCTTCCTCAATGGTGGCGCGGTGCTCGGAGCAGGCGTTGCGGCGACGGCGGGCGCGGCGGGTCTCGCGCCGCCGGCGGCCAAAGCGAGCGGCAGCGCTGAAGATCGCGAAGCGATCCGCCAGTTGCATCTCGCATTCGTGTCGAGCAACGCCGCGGCCGAACTGTTCGAAGAACAGCTCGGCGTGTATCGCCAGACCGCTTCACAGTTGAACGAGGAGGTGCGGCTCAGTGAAGACGGTCTCCGCGCCACCGCAACGTTCCACTGTGAAGTAGAGCTCTGCACCCCGCTGCAAGACGACTGCACAGCCGCGCAGATGGCTCGAATGCAAGGCCTGATGGCCGGCCGTCGCTGGGAAACCGGCCGCTTCGAAGCGAGTTACGTGAAGACGCGCGGCCAGTGGACGATGGAATCGGTGAGCTACACGCGCTCTAGCTGAGAAGTGCGGCCACCGACGACGGGTCGATGGGTTTGGT
>Ga0070665_100002978_pt1 | contig 18291 bp, 17 predicted proteins | sample KBSS13metaG_FD_65862 | JGI IMG/M metagenome (GOLD analysis project Ga0070665, IMG submission 65862) | Switchgrass rhizosphere microbial communities from Kellogg Biological Station, Michigan, USA - KBS S1-3 metaG | ecosystem: Host-associated > Plants > Roots > Rhizosphere > Soil ...
CGTGAAGCGTCTATGACTGACCTTACACCTGTTGCTGTAACTGGCACCTTAACTGTACCTGTTGGCCGTTTGCGCAAACTTAATATGGGTAAAGAATATTTAGGCGCATTCACAGTAGGTGATCAGTTACTTTGGGGTGCTGCTGAACCTTTACGTCGTATGTTACGTATCTTAGTAGAATACAAGAGCTCATAATTTGGTCTGAATTATTCAGTCAAAACGAAAAGCCGATCACATTAGATCGGCTTTTTCGTAACTGGTTTGTAAAAATTTTACAATTTATTTACATTTCATTATTGTATAATTTTGAACGACTTTACGACTTATTAGGTCATGGATTGAGATGACTGTTTATAACAAATTAAAAATTGCCATTTTCACCATTATGTCTTCGCCTTCTCTTTATGCGATTACATTAGACCCTATACAAATTCAGTCTGCGCCCGGGGATTTGTTATATGCAGAAATGAATTTCCAACAAGCTGACCCCAACGCTACATTACAAGTGAGTTTAGCGACTCCTGAAGATTTAAGCGCTTTGGGTGTAACTCATCAGCCTCCAGGAAATCTTAATTTTTATACACGCCAAAATGGTCAAGGTTCTGGGGTTATTGTGATTACCTCATCCCGACCTGTTAATGATCCTGAGCTCAATATTGTTGTGAAAATCAGTGAAGGTTCTGCAACGCGTTTACAGCATATTAAAACGGTAATTAAACCTTCTCCGATAAAAAAGACTGAAAATAACGAAAGTACTTTATCTCCTCAGTTTGTTGTTAACGAGAAAGATATTGCATTAAATCTGCCAGAAAGCACCCAATATGCTTCATCAACTTCGACCCCAACTACAACAAACTCTAATAGTGAACAAAATCTTAATATCAGCTCTGGCACTGCCTCTGCATTAAATACGAATTCAACACCCTCACTTAGTGAAAACGCTTCAGCTCTAGCAGCTCAACAAGTTGTAACAGGTACGGCGCCCGATCAGGCACAAACCAAACCCACTATCACTAAGTCAAATGCCCATACTTCGCCAAAGACAACCGTTAAAAATTTAGCAGGACAAAAGAAGCCTGTTCCATCCAAAAATATCAGTCAAAATACTGCAAAGAAACAAACCCTAAGTCCATCTAAAGGACCAGTAACTTCAGGTAAATATGTAGTACAACATAATGAGTCTTTATGGAGTATTGCTAATCGTATTGCAGCGAAAACCAAACAGCCAGTTGCAAAGGTCATGCATGATATCCAAAAACAAAACCAGCATGCTTTTATTCAAGGTGATGTAAACCGTTTACGTCAGGGAATTTCTCTAAAACTCACACACCCTCCTGTCGCTAAAACTCAGCAAAATAAATCAAAAACTGAAATAACACATACTGCAAAATCATCTTCTGGCCAAGCTAAATACCGATTGCAACAAGCAGAAATGAGTATCGTGGCTGAAAACAGCCAAAATTCTACACATGGAAGTGCTAAAAAGAGCACACAACAAAGTCAAAACAATACTGAGTTAGCAGTAAAAGTTATGACAAAAAGAGAAAAAAACGTTACATTACAAAGGAATGTAACCAAACTAAATCAAACTTTACGTTTAAAAGACCAACGTATTCAGCTTTTGAATGCTCGTTTGGCAGAGTTACAACAGCAGTTACAAGCACAGCAACAAACTCACAAACAAAAACATTAAGTTAAAACCAGAGTTAGCTCGCTTTATATTGCAAATATTTATTTTTTAAGGGGAAAGTAATGTTATATGTGATTCCGTTCATCATATTACTCGTGGTCGCTGTTATTTTTAAAAAACGCGAGAATAGCCAGAAACAAGAGGCCACTTCTCCTAAAACGGTAAACAAAAAAACCAATAAAAAAGCGAACTCTAAATCGAGTAAAAGCTCGCGTGAAAAAAGCAAAGTAAATGTAGTAGAAGATACTCTTCCACCTGTTCCACAAAGCACTCCTGTTCCAGAGGCTGTACGTCAAAAAATTCAACAGCTCATTCAAGAAAAGCAATATTCAGCTGCTGAAGCTCAAGTCAATCAGGCGTTAAAAAAAGACAATACTCAGCATGCGCTTTATTTACTGTTACTTGAAGTTCATATTGCACAGAAAGATGAGTTTGCTATAACACAACTGATTAGCCATATTCGTAGCTTGGCACTCAATGAAATAGCGACTCAAGCAGAAACTAGACAAAAAGAATATGAGTCATCAAGACAACCTGATGCTATTGATTTTCCTCAAGCTCAAACATATGAAGAACCCAAAAATACACCAGACACTACAGCTCAGTTTGACCAGTTAACAACAAGTTCTTCTGAAACTTCTTTTGATGACTTGCAGAAAGACTATACACCGGTAAAACAAGAACCTGCTGTTGAAGTTAAACCTTTAGAATTTAACTTTTCATTCGACAAAACTGCTGCTACCGAAACTACCAGCCAATCTGTACATGAACCAGAAGTATCAACATCTCAGCAAGTACCCGAAGTATCGTCATCTCAAGAAAAAAATGAGCTAGCTGATTTAGAGTTTTCTTTTGACTTGGCACCTCTGCATGAAACTGAGGAAAAAACTCAAGCAGTAGAGGTAAAAGCAGATCAAGAGAACAGCGTCAATGCTTTAGATTTCAACCTTGACTTAAATCCTTCAAGTTCAGAGACGAAATCTGTTGAACAAGCTCCATCATTAGATGAACTTACACTCGTAGAACAAGCGCCATTAAAAGCAACTTCTATCGCCCCTCTTGAGTTTTCGTTAGATGAGCCAGCTTTAGTTACAACACCAGAGATTGAAACTCAAAAGCATATAGAGGCAGTCAATGAAGAGGCGACTCAAACTCAAATAGAGGATCCACTTCTAGACGCATTTCCAGAATTAAAACAGTTAGATGAAAATGAGCTCGACTTACAACTTGCAGAACAATACATCAAATTAGGTGCTTACCCAGCAGCACATGCCTTGTTGGCAAGTAATGAGCAAAAATTCAACACAGAGCAACAACAACGCGCGAAAAATCTACTAAATCGCATAGCTTCTTAAGGCCGATCGTTTTACCATAAGCAGTCAAAGATGACTGCTTTTGTGCCTGAAAAAGATGAAAAAAATTGCCTTATTTTATATGGGTGGTACTTTTGGCTGTGTAGGTGAACCTTTAGCGCCTATGCCATATGACCAATTCTTGCCTCAACTTGAAAAAGTTATACCGCCCCACTTAACAGTTGACTGTTTTGCTGCCCCAAATATTGTAGATAGCAGCGCTTGTACAGCGCCCGATTGGCTAAGTCTTATTCAACGTATACAACAGCTCCAACTCGAAGGTTATCAGCACTTCGTCGTTATTCATGGTACAGATACTCTTAGTTATGCTGCTGCAACCCTAGCTCGCTTTTTAGGCCAAAGCTGTCATATTGTGATTACTGGTAGCCAATACCCGTTACTCAATGTTCAAGGTGATAATACTCGTGAATTTACTGATGCAATTGAGAACTTATATCTTGCATTAGAACAAGTGATTGCCCTACCTGTAGGTGCGTATCTTGCATTCCATCATCAAGTATTCCATGCACAGACTGCATTAAAAACGCATACAACTGAACTCGATGCATTTTCAGGTTTAAGTAGTGAAGTTGAGTTTACGCCTCAGCAAAATGAATTGATCGTACAAGATGCTCAAATTGAAAAAGCTGCTTCATTCCAAATTTTAAACTGGATGATGCAACCGATTGCAACACAGCACTTGGTACAACAATTACGTCACTTACTCTCTGCCCCACCACACTTTTTGGTATTACAAGGCTTTGGTACAGGCAATATCGCAGTAAACCCTGAATTATTGGCAACCTTAGATGAACTGTATGCTCATGGTTGTGTTCCAATCTTGGCGACACAGGTGACGTTTGGTGGGATTGATCAACGTTATGCGATTAGTGCTTGGGCCAAAACTGCAAAAATTGTCATTAATGATGCCCATAGTCACGCAGATCTCTATGCAAAAGCACTTCAAATCTATTTAAAATACTCAACCCCAGAACAATGGTTCAGCCATTGGAACGAAAATTTGCATTAAATAGAGGTAAAGCCATGCAACGTTATGCAGTCGGTATTGAATTTAGCGGAGTTCAATATCGAGGTTGGCAAACACAACAGCCAGGCGTTGCCAGCGTACAAGAAACTATTGAACGTGTGCTTAGCAAAGTCGCAAATGAACCTATAGCACTCCATGGTGCTGGTCGTACCGATGCAGGAGTACATGCGACAAATATGGTGGCACACTTCGATACTCATGCCATTCGTCCAGAGACGGGGTGGTTAAGAGGGGCAAATAGCCAATTACCTAAAGATATTTCCATCCAGTGGATTAAGCTGATGGATGAAAGTTTTCATGCCCGTTTTAAAGCGACTGCTCGACGTTACCGCTACATTATATATAACACGCCTCATCGCCCTGCACTCCTGCATAAACAGGTTACTCACGTTTACCAAAAGTTAGATGTGAAAAAGATGATTGAAGCTGCAAGTAAATTTGAAGGCACTCATAACTTTGAAAGCTTCCGCGCAGCAGCGTGCCAATCAAATCAGCCTGTTCGACATGTAAAACATTGCCGCTTATTTGAACATGGGCGCTATTTGGTTTTAGATATTGAAGCGGATGGTTTTTTACACCATATGGTTCGCAACATTGTTGGATGCTTACTTGAAATTGGTCAAGGTATGTATGAAATTGATCATATCGATACAATGTTTGCTGCACAGGATCGTAAAGCGGCAGGAGTAACAGCCCCACCCGACGGTCTTTATTTTATTCAGTGTAATTATCCTGAGCAGTTTGATTTGCCACAGCCACCGCTTGGCCCACATTGGCTTAATTTACCAGATTAAAACATTTAAAACTCAGTATTCAAATTAAGCATTAAATAGGATACGCGATAAAGTCATACGCAACCTGCCCTAAATATATAAGTATATGTTTTTGCGATGCATTAGATATTGATAATTATCTAACAGGTTTTGCGTATGACAATGGTTTTGGTTACTTTTCCCGAAAGAAAAGTAACTCTAGCTGAAGGCCAATCCAGTTATTAAAGCCTCAATGGCACGACTCCGCCATAACATAGAATAAATTAACGGTGTTGTTTACGCTTACGGTACTCAACCGGTGTCTCATTCGTCCAACGCTTAAATGCGCGGTAGAACGTACTCGGTTCAGAGAAGCCCGTTAAATACACAATACGCTCAACACTCTCGTTAGTATTTGCCAAAAGTTTTTTAGCTAATCGACAACGATAATCTGACAAGATTTGCTGAAAACTTGTATTGGCTTCGCTTAGCTGAGTACGTAAGCGACGTGGAGTAATATTCAGCTGAGCAGCAACCGTTTCTAAGGTTGTTTCTCCACTTTCCAACGTTGAACCAATTGCGCGACGAACTTCACCAACTAAATCATAGCGAGCCAATTCCTGTAGTTTTTCAATCGCGAGCTGCTCATGCAATTGCAATAACTCAGGCTCTGCTTGCCAAAGCTGAAAATCTAAAATAGCTGGATCAAAATATAAACGTGTCTCTTTCTGGCCTAAACTGACTGGGCAGCCATACACTCGGAAATATTCATCCTCAGAAGCACCTTCGCTAAAATTAAAATCGATGAAGATGGGATGAAATTGCCCTTCGGTAATAAATTTAAAAAATCTAAGGATGCCCGAAATTGCACATTCAGAGAAATGTCGATTAACAAGATTATCAGCGCCAATTTGCTCACCATTGGTTAAATAACAACGCCCTTCCTCAACGACTAGTTTTGCATCAAAAGCATCACTAATGAGTCGCTGATAAGCCAAGGCCCGTTTTAGACCTTCACCAAAAGTTTCACTACTAATAAATAGATGTTCAATGACCTGACCACGGTATAAAGGCAAATGCTCGCCTAAATGCAGACCGATATCTGGATCTTTACTGACTTCCTGAGCGGCAGTCCAAAAGGCGTACTGTGCACTTAACGGTGTACGTGCATTTGTATCAACCTGATTTAAAGCAACTCCCGCTTTGGTTAATATTTCTTCTGTTGGCAAACCCGCACGACGAATCGCTTGATAGCCAAAGCGTAATACAACTGATGCATCTGTTAGCTGACCCACGCAGTGCCCTTCCATGTAGATACTTCATTGATATTTAGGGCTGTTGACCTTTACGCAATTAACAGTCCCTAATAACTATGATTTTAGATTAGCGTTGATTGACCAAACTGACAACAGAATTACTCTTCTTTTATGAAAAAAATTACATCTTTTTTTATTAGTCATACTTTAACCAGATGCTTTAGCAAAAGGATGTCTATCTTGTTTTTTTTAAATAAATTGACTATAATTTGCGCCTTTCCAATTTGATCATCAGGTAGGCTATGGCCAATAAAGAGGAACTCATTGAGTTCGAAGGCGTTGTCACCGAAACGCTTCCTAATACGATGTTCCGTGTACGTCTTGAAAACGGTCACGAAGTTATTGCACACATTTCTGGTAAAATGCGTAAACACTATATTCGTATTCTTACTGGCGACAGTGTAAAAGTCGAAATGACTCCATATGACCTCACTAAAGGTCGTATTACGTACCGTGCTCGCTAATTAGTGAATGCAAAAAAGCCACTTTATGATGTGGCTTTTTTATTGCGTTGTTTATTCACTTAAGCGACTGGTTTTACATCCCACCGTTTGGCATTCACGCAGTCTTTCTTGCAGCCAATGGTTTCTTTCTTGCGTTGTCTGTAAACGACATTGCACGTCTACGCTATTCCTATTTGAATCTGTACAATCTGCATCACGTTGACGTATCCACGCGAGTTGAGATTTTTTAAGAATATTTTTTTGCGCCGTATTTAATTTTACGCGCAATGCTTGATAGTTCTTGTTCAGATCTGCATCAGCACTCGCATAAATTTTATTTGTACAGTAAATATCATCGTAAGTATTTCGGGCACTATCGCAGTTATCTGCATAGACCGCAGTCATTCCAAAGCTGCATAAAAAAGCAAAAACTATTTTTTTCATACTTTTCTTCCTTAAGTTTTCTATGAAATTATTATTAAAACGATTTGAATGTAATGATAAATCGCAAGACAAATTTACCTTCTATTTATCATAATCTTCCTTTTTTACTTTACAAGCATTCAAATCCAACCTATTGTTCTTTAATAATAAATATAATTTTTTATTGAGATAAAAATGAATATAGATACCCGATGTCAAATTGGCCTACTTTGTTTAATCGTCATGAATATGAGCGCTTGTACTAGCCATCCACGCCAATCTATAGATTTACAAGAATATTTAAAGGGCTTTCTAGGCAAATCATCGAACACCATTCGGCAAGATATCAATCTACGAAGTCTTGGTTTTCAAGTCGCAAACACTCCACAGAAAACATCCAATCAACTTATCTATACGATTTTACGTCCATTAAACATTCCAATCCCGATGGTGACTAATGTCGACATGAGAGGTAATTCTGTCGCTATACAATCAGGTAATCTGGGTGGTAATTCTTACGATTTAAATTTCAACTGCAAAGTTATTTTTCAGCTGAAGAATGATATTGCCGAGTCTATTCAATATGAAGGTAAAGCCTGCTAAAACATAGGCACAAAAAAACGCAGCATTGAGCTGCGTTTTTTATAAAAAGCTTTTAAGCAAGAGCAGCGACAACTGCCTCACCCATCTCAGCTGTACCAACTTTTGTCATGCCTTCAGACATAATATCTGCTGTACGCAAGCCTTGATCAAGTACTTGACCTACAGCATCTTCAATTGCTTTTGCAGCAGCTTCTTCGCGGAAAGTATAGCGAAGCATCATTGCAACAGAAAGAATCGTTGCTAATGGGTTAGCCACATTTTGACCCGCAATGTCAGGCGCAGAACCATGACAAGGCTCATACATACCTTTGCCATTTTCATCTAACGATGCAGATGGCAACATACCGATTGAACCTGTAAGCATTGCTGCTTCATCAGATAAGATATCGCCAAACAAGTTACCCGTTACGATCACGTCAAACTGTTTAGGCGCACGTACAAGTTGCATTGCAGCATTGTCGACATACATATGTGAAAGCTGAATGTTTGAATAACTTGCTTGCTGTAAATCAGTAACTGTTTGCTTCCAAAGTTCTGTAACTTCTAAAACGTTCGCTTTATCGACCGAACAAACCTTTCCACCACGTAACCCTGCAAGTTCAAAAGCTACTTTTGCAATGCGCTTAATTTCGCTTTCAGAATAAACGTCTGTGTTATAGCCTTGTTTTTCGCCGTTTTCGAGTTCACGAATACCACGTGGCTGACCGAAATAGATACCACCTGTCAATTCACGAACAATTAAAATATCTAAGCCAGCAACGATTTCAGGTTTTAAGCTAGAAGCATCTGCTAATTGCGGATATAAAATTGCTGGGCGCAAGTTAGCAAACAAGTTAAGTTCACTACGAATTTTTAAAAGACCACGTTCAGGGCGAATAGAGCGCTCAATCGCATCCCATTTTGGTCCGCCTACCGCACCTAATAAAATTGCATCAGCTTTTTTTGCTTGTTCACTCGTTACAGCTGGATACGGTTCACCATGCGCATCAATTGCTGCGCCGCCCAATAGGCCATGTTCCCAAGTTAACGATAAATTAAATTTTTCATTTACTGTATTTAATACTTTTTCTGCTGCCCCAACAATTTCAGGACCAATACCATCACCAGCTAAAATTAAAATCTGTTTAGACATGAACTTTTTCCATTTTCCAAAAACAAGCAGCGTTATATTTACCGCGGTGTTAGTTTTTTCTGTTCAAGGAACTCGCCTAGCCCTGTTGTTACATCAAATGGTCGACAAAAACGGCGAATTACACGCCCATCCTGATCTAAATCGACACATAATGGATCTGGTACAGAAACATTGAGCAAACTACCCGAACGGTTAGATTTGTCTCGGTACATTTTAAATGTATAGCGATGGTTGGCATTAAACTGGTGAATCACATGAAATGTTTCTGCCCGATCTGGAGAAATCGGATAGAAACGGATCACCACTTCATATTGTTTAGCGGGCACAGATAAATATAAACTGTTGGTTTGACCAAGCACTGAACCGTGCAATCTTACAATTCCTTGATGAATTGCCTGATTACTAATTCGTCGTGTTTGCGCATCCACTACAGTAATATCATTTAGTCGTTCAAATTCACAACTCTTCGCGCCCGAACAATATATTGCTGCATTCTGCCCCAAATTTTCTTGTTCAGCCTGCTTAATACGGACAGTATCCACTACATTGTACGTGCTCTGACAAGCACTGAGTGTTATTGCGCACAGGCTCAACAAAAAGCTATGAGTAACGTTCCTCTTCATTGTTCAAGCCCAATCCTCATCTAGTGCATAATTTTAAGGTGTTTTTATGCTTTAGCATGTTAGCAAGAGTTTGAACACTACGCCATGGCTATGTTTAAAATGTACTAAAAGGTTAATTTAACTCTTGGAATACCCAAGGACGAAATTGTTTAGTTTTTTCTTCATAAGCGCGAATTGCTTCGGCATTTTGAAGCGTTAAACCAATATCATCCAAGCCATTTAACAAGCAATGCTTGCGAAATGGGTCAACTTCAAATTTAAAAGCTTCACCTGTTGGCGTACGAACTTCCTGAGCAGCTAAATCAATTGTTAATTGATATCCTTCATTTGCCGCACATTCTTTAAATAACTGATCAACAATTTCTTCTGACAAAATGACAGGTAACATGCCATTTTTAAAACAGTTATTAAAGAAAATATCAGCAAAGCTTGGTGCAATAACAGTACGGAAACCGTATTCATTTAATGCCCAAGGCGCATGCTCACGGCTTGAGCCACAACCAAAGTTAGTACGAGCAATTAAAACATTTGCGCCTTGATAACGTGGTTGGTTCAAAACGAAATCCGGATTTTTTGGACGTACCGAGTTATCTTGTCCGGGATAACCTTCATCTAAATAACGAAGTTCATCAAATAAGTTATCGCCAAAACCAGTACGTTTGATTGATTTCAAAAACTGTTTTGGAATAATTAAATCTGTATCAACATTGGCACGATCTAATGGTGCAACGATACCTTGTTCAACTGTATAAGCTTTCATGGTTTGCTCCAGACCGAATTAAAATGAACGAACATCAACAAAGTGACCTGCGATTGCAGCCGCTGCCGCCATTGCTGGGCTCACCAAGTGAGTGCGACCACCATTGCCTTGACGACCTTCGAAGTTACGGTTAGACGTCGATGCGCAGTGTTCACCCGGTTGTAACTTATCTGCATTCATTGCTAAACACATTGAACAACCCGGTTCACGCCATTCAAAACCAGCTTCCAAGAAGATTTTATCCAATCCTTCTTTTTCTGCCTGTTGTTTCACTAAACCTGAACCCGGAACAATCATGGCTTGCTTAATGCTAGAGGCTACTTTACGGCCTTTAACCACTTCAGCCGCAGCACGAATATCTTCAATACGAGAGTTAGTGCAAGAACCAATGAAGACACGATCAAGTTGAATATCCGCTAATGCTTGACCTGCATTTAAGCCCATATATTGATAAGCACGCGTCCAGTCATTACGTTGAACGTCATCTTTCGCTTGTTCTAAAGTTGGTACAGCTTCTGTGACCGGAATAACCATCTCAGGTGAAGTTCCCCAAGACACTTGTGGCTCGATCTCTGCGCCATTTAATTCAACGATTGCATCAAACACTGCATCTTCATCTGAATGCAAAGTGTCCCAATAAGCAACTGCTTGTTCCCATTGCTCGCCTTTTGGTGCGTAGCTACGGCCTTTCACGTATTCAACAGTTTTGTCATCAACTGCAACCATACCGACACGAGCACCAGCTTCAATCGCCATGTTACATACCGTCATACGCCCTTCGATCGACATATCACGGAAAACTTGACCACCGAATTCAATTGCATAGCCTGTACCACCAGCAGTACCAATTTTAGCAATGATTGCCAACACAACATCTTTTGGTGTGACGCCTTTACCTAATACGCCATCTACACGTACTAACATGTTTTTAGATTTTTTCTGGATCAAACATTGTGTTGCTAACACATGTTCAACTTCAGAAGTTCCAATACCATGTGCCAAGCAACCGAAAGCACCGTGAGTAGCTGTATGTGAGTCACCACATACGACTGTCATGCCGGGTAAAGTTAAGCCCTGTTCAGGACCAACCACATGCACAATACCCTGACGGATATCATTAATGCTGAATTCAACAATATTAAAAGCTTTACAGTTGTCATCTAAGGTTTGAACTTGAATACGAGACGTATCATCTTCAATACCTGCGATACCTTGGTCACGTTCTTTTTTAGAAGTTGGAACGTTATGGTCCGGTGTAGCAACGTTTGCACTTAAACGCCATGGTTGACGACCTGCAAGTTGCAAACCTTCAAATGCTTGTGGACTAGTCACTTCATGCAATAAATGACGGTCAATATAAAGTAAACATGAGCCATCATCACGCTGTGAAACAACGTGGTCATCCCACAATTTGTCATATAAAGTTTTGCCTGCCATGTCGTCTTGCTCCATTGGACTGGGTAATTCTAATCTTTCTTCGATTATAGCCAGAGTTTCACATAAATCTAATTTATCATTTTTATAAATTAGAAAACTTTTTGGAATAAATTATAATTCCTTTGAGGTATCGCAAATTTAATAAATCGTTTTTGTTAATGATTATCATTTGCATAATCAATTTTTAATCTTATACTCTCATCTCTATACTAAAAATATCAAAGTGGCTAAAGAGAATGATCATGGCTAATATCCAAAAATTCGTTATAAATAATCAACGTACCTTAAAAAAAACCTTCAGCTATTACATTATGCATATTAGCGTAGCAATGATAGTTGCATACTTTGTAACAGGTAATATCTGGATGGCTTTAACCTTAAGTATGCTCGAACCAACCGTACAAGCCTTTGCTTTTTTCTTCCATGAAAAAGTTTGGGCAGCTAAAGATCGCCGTGTATCAGCCTTAGCCGAAAAAGAAACAACGGCTTAGGCTAAGATTAGTGCGGTAATTCACAACTTTCTCACTCGTTTTGCTGCAAGCATGATACGATTTTGGCTCGGCAACTTTAGCCCCTCGATTTTTCTATTCCAAGTTGAGTTGTATTATGAATCTTGCAGCCTTTGAAGCTTTTGTAAAAGTTATGGAAACAGGGTCTATCTCTGTGGCAGCAGATCAATTATTTATTACTCAACCTGCTGTTACCAAACGTATTCACAGCTTAGAAGAATATTTTGGTGTAAAACTTTTTGAGTCCGCAGGCCGAGGTGTGCAGGCAACTCATGCTGCACATTCATTATTACCAAAAGTTAAAAACTGGCTAAATGAGCTTGGAGATATCCACCATACGCTTAGCCATGAACAAACTCAGGTGCAAGGCCGCTTAAAAGTCGGTACGAGTCACCATATTGGCTTGCATCATTTACCGTCTCCACTTAAACACTTTGTTCAACAATTTCCGCAGGTTACTTTAGACGTGCATTTTGTTGATTCAGAGCAAGCTCATGAACAAGTACTTGCTGGTGATTTAGAGTTAGCATTTTTAACACTTCCTCCTTCAGGTGATGAGCGTCTTAACTACATTACGATCTGGAATGATCCTTTAGTTTTTGTTGCTGCGCCATTTCACCCACTTGCACAAAAAGAGCATCTGACCTTACAAGATTTAATTGAATATCCAAGCCTATTGCCCGCTGCACAAACTTATACGGCCCAAATCACTTTGGCTGAGTTCGAAAAACAAGGGCTTAAACCAAAAATCACCATGAGTAATAACCCTCTTGAGTCTATTCGCATGTTGGTGTCGATTGGTTTAGGTTGGTCAGTCTTACCAAAAACTTTGCTGAATCAAGATATGCAGCAACTTGATTTAGATGTAGAAATGAATCGCCAATTAGGCATGGTGTGGCATCCTGCACGTACTCAATCTAGAGCTATGCAAGAACTCATTAAAATGATGCAGGAATAATTGAATTAACGACTATATTTTTTAAAAAGAATATAAATTAAAACAGCAAAAGGTAGTAGTAAAAACAGAACGCCCCAACCAAAGAAAATTGCGGCAACAATAATGCCAATCAAAGTACCTGAAAATAATAGAAAAACAATGTAAATAAAAAGTTCACCTAGAAGTGTGAGGAAACCATTAATCAGTTCTTCACCCATTTGTTCAAAAAAGTTACCTCTACGGTTTTTCTTTTCTTCGGCCTCATTCTGATTATCCATCATATCCTCACTCATCATCATGACCGATTTAAATCGCCCTTACTCTCAATGCTGCAAAAGCGATTCAAATCTTGAGGAATATCATGCCTGTGAAATTGACCAGTCCTGAATATCCCAATTATTTTCTTGAGCCAATTTTTCAAGACGATCATCAGGATTTACTGCAATTGCATGCGTTGCATATTCAAGTAAAAAACGGTCATTGATTGAATCTGAATACGCCCAAGACTCAGACACGCTACGACCTTCCAACCAATCATCTAGACGTGCAAGTTTGCCCTTTTGGTAACACGCCAAACCAGCAACTTTACCTGTATATTTCCCCTCAGCAACTTCAGCATTGGTTGCCAAAATTTCTGTAATTCCAAATTCACGGAAAATTGGTGCGGTAATAAAATCACTTGTTGCAGTAATACCAACAATTGTATGACCTAAATCTTGATGTTTTTTGATTGCATCAAAACCTTTAGGACGCATTTGCGGGCGAATCACTTTTTGCATGAACAACTGGTGAAGTTCAGTTAAGTAATTATTGTCGTGCTTTGTTAAAAATCCAAAGACAAATTCGTTATAAGCATATGGGTCAAGTTGCCCTGCTTTGTAATCTTCATAAAATTTATCATTCATCTGACGATGATGAACCGGATCAACCAAACCTTCATTGACTAAAAATTCACCCCACGAGTGGTCTGAATCGGTATTTAACAAGGTATGGTCTAAATCAAACAACGCCAGTTTCATGAAAATTCTCGTTTAAACTGAAATTTAAGAAAAAAAATGTAAATCTATCTCCGCTAGTCGATAGAAATTCGTTAAGATCGTAGCAATTTAAACATTTTACTTTGATCTTTTCGAGCTGGACATAAAAAAGTGTTTGTCCCCGCGATTAAAGTCAACGATATAGACAATATTTAGGTAGCCAAATGATCGACTCAGAAGGTTTCCGACCGAATGTCGGGATCATTTTGGCAAACGATGATGGACAGGTTTTATGGGCAAAGCGCATTGGTCACAATGCTTGGCAATTTCCACAAGGAGGCATTCAGTTTGGAGAAACTCCTGAACAGGCACTTTTTCGAGAACTGAGAGAAGAAATCGGCTTATTGCCCGAACATGTCCAGATTATTGCGCAAACCAAAGGATGGCTGCGTTATCGTTTGCCACATCGGTACATTCGGTCAGACTCTGACCCCGTATGTATCGGACAGAAACAAAAATGGTTTTTACTGAAATTAACTGCGCATGCAAAAAATATTCAGTTAAACCTCTCCGACCCACCCGAATTCGATGAATGGCAGTGGGTTAGCTATTGGTATCCCCTTGGACAAGTGGTGAACTTCAAGCGTGATGTTTATCGTAAAGCTATGGTGGAGTTGTGTACACAGTTGCCGATGCAACAATTACCCTAAAAATCATTTATCTAGCAAATGATTTTTATTAAAAGTGCTGTTATAAATACATTCATAGTCTAAAAAAATACTGGAGTATACATCCATGTCAAACATGCAACTCGACACTTTACGGCGCATTGTCCAAGAGGTTAATGCGTCCGTCAGTTTGCATGAATCGTTAGACATCATGGTCAATCAGGTTGCTGAAGCCATGAAAGTGGATGTTTGCTCTATTTATTTACTCGATGAACGCAACCAGCGCTATGTTTTGATGGCCTCTAAAGGCTTAAATCCAGAATCTGTGGGCCATGTTTCACTTCAACTCGGTGAAGGCTTGGTCGGTCTGGTTGGGCAACGTGAAGAAATTGTTAACCTTGACAACGCACCAAAGCATGAGCGTTTCTTGTATTTACCTGAAACGGGCGAAGAAATTTATAACTCATTCCTTGGCGTACCTGTCATGTATCGCCGTAAGGTTATGGGCGTTTTGGTTGTACAAAACAAACTTCCTCAAGATTTTAGCGAAGCAGCCGAGTCATTTTTAGTCACTCTGTGTGCTCAGCTTTCTGGGGTTATTGCACACGCTCACGCGGTTGGAAATATTGACGTATTTCGTAAACCAAGTAATGGCCCTGCCTATAAAACCTTTCAAGGTGCTTCAGGTGCAGGCGGTGTTGCTTTAGGTCGCGCTATTATTTTATATCCACCTGCCGATTTAGCCTCAGTACCTGACCGTGAAGCAGAAGATATTAGTCATGAACTTCGACTTCTAGATCAAGCCATTTCATCAGTTCGTTCAGAGATTCGTTCTTTAGATGAAAAAATGCATGATTCATTAATGGCAGAAGAACGCGCTTTATTTAGTGTTTTCTTAAGAATGCTAGATGAAAATGCATTACCAGCCGAAATTAAGGAACTTATTCGTGACGGGCATTGGGCACAAGGTGCAGTACGCCGTGTCATTGAAAAACATACTGCCCTATTTGCACAAATGGAAGACGACTATCTTCGTGAGCGAGTTTCTGATCTTAAAGATTTAGGCCGACGTATTTTAGCCTCGTTGCAAGAAGAAGATTCTAGTCACCGTGAACTGAGCCCAGACAGTATTTTAATTGGTGAAGAAATTAGTACTGCGGCACTCGTAGAGCTGCCAGTAGACAATATTGCAGCAATTGTGACATCAGAAGGTGCAGCCAACTCACATATGGTGATTGTGGCTCGTGCATTAGGTATTCCAACCGTAGTTGGTGTAACCGAACTGCCTGTTAACACACTTGATGATGCGGAAATGATTGTGGATGCCTATCAGGGCCGTGTTTTTGTTAATCCGCCACGTCGTTTACGCCAACGTTATAAAGAAATTCAAAAAGAAGATGAACAGATCGCAAAAGATCTCAAACAATATGAGACCAAAGAAGCGATTACGCCAGATGGTGTATCTGTTCAGCTTTATGTGAATACGGGTCTCATGATTGATGTCGTCCGCGGAGTACAACGCGGCGCGCAAGGTGTGGGTCTATACCGAAGCGAGATTCCATTCATGTTACGGGAACGCTTCCCGGGTGAAGAAGAACAACGCGCAATCTATCGTCAACAATTAAGCCACTTTGCCAACAAACCTGTGGTGATGCGAACTCTGGATATTGGTGCCGATAAAGACTTACCGTATTTCAGTATCGAAGAAGAAAACTCGGCATTAGGCTGGCGCGGTATTCGTTTCACGCTTGATCATCCTGAGATTTTCTCGTCACAAATTCGCGCCATGCTCAAAGCCAGTATTGGTCTAAATAATTTGCATATTTTATTGCCAATGGTGACTACAGTAAGTGAGGTCGAAGAAGTACTTTATTTACTTGAGCGTGACTGGATTGCGGTGCAAGAAGAAGAGCAAGTTAAAATTACTAAGCCTAAAATTGGAATTATGGTTGAGGTGCCAAGCGTATTGCTACAAATTGATGAGTTTGCTGAACTCGTCGATTTCTTCTCAGTCGGTTCAAATGACTTAACCCAATACTTACTCGCGGTTGATCGTAATAATCCACATGTAGCAAACGTTTACTCGCATTTCCACCCATCCATTTTACGTGCTTTATCTCGCTTGGTTAAAGAATGCCATGACCACAAAAAACCAATCAGTATTTGTGGTGAAATGGCAGGTGACCCATTATCGGCAATTTTACTCATGGCGATGGGCTTTAATACCCTTTCGATGAGTTCGAGTAACATTTTGCGAGTACGAAAAGCAATTTGTCATGTCCCTATGACAGATGCACAAAAATTGCTGGATGATGTCATGAAAATGAATAATCCACTCATCGTGAAAAGTTGGCTTGAGTACTATTTTAAAACCCACGGTTTAGCTGATATGGTAAAATCGAATCGAATCGTAAATGTTTAATATATATACAATAAAGGAGAGCAATGCTCTCCTTTATTCATTTGAGATCGCTTCTACTAGAACTAAATATAAAAATTTCTTTTCTCTCTTATATCCAACTTTTTAAACGAAACCTCAATCGGTTTTTCAAATTAATAGTTGCAATTTAATCCATTTGAAAAATAAGTCCTCTACTTCTACTATATTTAAAGAGCGTTATTCAAAGATCTTAAGTTGTTCCAGCAATTGAAGAGGTAATTCTATGCATCATTATTTTCAAACTTCATCTTATTTTTCCTCTTGTTTTTTCACCTTCATACAGTAAATTGGAGGAATAACAATTAAAGGAATCTGATGCATTATTAAATAAAAAATAATGAGCTAACATCTCAGTGAAAAGAATTTTTAAACGGTTTCTCTCACCATTTGTTCACTCATTTCTTTATTTGATAAACATGAGTTTTTAACCCAGAAGTCCAGGAAAATGAGCCCTACTACTTTATCAAGAGCTCAATAATTATTACCCAGAGAGAATATAACCATGTCAGACGAATCAAAATGTCCTTTTTCAGGTCATAACTCAAAACCGGAAGCAACGGTCGGTGGTGGTACGCCTAGTTTACATTGGTGGCCAAAACAATTACGCGTTGACTTGCTCAATCAACATTCAGAACGTTCTAATCCACTTGGTAAAGATTTTAATTACCGCGAAGAATTTAAAAAGATTGACTACTACGCACTCAAAGCTGATATCAAAAATGTGTTAACCGATTCCCAAGATTGGTGGCCAGCCGATTGGGGAAATTATACAGGCTTATTTATTCGTTTAGCATGGCATGCCGCTGGTACATATCGTATGGGCGATGGCCGTGGTGGCGCTGGTCGCGGCCAACAACGTTTTGCACCATTAAATAGTTGGCCTGACAATGCGAGCTTAGATAAAGCACGCCGCTTGCTATGGCCAGTTAAACAAAAATACGGTCAAAAAATATCGTGGGCAGATTTATTTATTCTTGCGGGTAACATTGCGCTTGAGTCTTCTGGCTTCCGTACCTTTGGTTTTGGTGCTGGTCGTGAAGATGTTTGGGAACCAGACAACGATGTAAACTGGGGCGATGAAAAAGAATGGTTAGCTCATCGAAACTCTGAAGCATTGGAAGGCAGCAATCTAGCTGCAACTGAAATGGGTCTAATTTATGTAAACCCTGAAGGTCCACAAG
>Ga0070665_100002979_pt1 | contig 18287 bp, 14 predicted proteins | sample KBSS13metaG_FD_65862 | JGI IMG/M metagenome (GOLD analysis project Ga0070665, IMG submission 65862) | Switchgrass rhizosphere microbial communities from Kellogg Biological Station, Michigan, USA - KBS S1-3 metaG | ecosystem: Host-associated > Plants > Roots > Rhizosphere > Soil ...
AGTTCCCGCCGATCGAAGCTTTGAAGCAGATCCCCCGACGATCCGATGCGGATTTCGATCAGCAACTGCGGGTCTTGCGCGTTCATGCGCGCGATCAGCGCGGGGAGTTCCGGCCCGGCAACGTGGTCGCTGATGCCGATGGTGAGGCGCTGCCGGGCGACGGCAAATCCGGCGAGCGCGCGATCGTGCACTTCCAGCAGTTTGCGGGCGTGCTCGAGGAACATGGCGCCCTGCGCCGAAAGCTCCACGTACCGGGGCGTCCGCTCGAAGAGACGGCAGCCCACGCTCTCTTCGAGCCGCTTCAGCTTGAGGCTGACCGCGCCCTGCGTCGTCGTCATGGCTTCGGCCGCGCGCGTGAAGCTGCCAAGCTCCGCGATGCGGATGAAAGCCTGGACTGCATCCAGGTCGAGAAGTCGTCCTGTCATTTCTATTCATTATCACTGATATCTGGTGCAATGTCTTTCCAAAATGGTTGCGCGGAGCTAGATTTGGCCGGGTCGCAATCTTCATAACCGAAAGGACCCCGATGCCGCTGCTTCACATCTCGATGCGTGCCGGAAAGCCGGAAGCCTATCGGCAGGCGATCTTCGACGGCCTTTACCGCGCGATGCGCGAAACGCTGAATGTGCCCGAAGGCGATCAGTTCATGACCATCACCGAGCATGACGCGGCGAATTTCCGCTACGGCGCGGCCTTCGGCATGGCCCGGAGCGATGACCTCGTGTATATCCAGATCACCGTGTTCAACACGCGCACCGTGGAAGAGAAAAAAGCGCTGTTCAGGCGGATCGCGGAACTGCTCCGCGAAAACCCCGGCATGCGGCCAGAGGACGTGTTCGTGAGCATTATCGACACCGCGAAGGAGAATTGGTCCGTCGGCAACGGGCTCGCGCAATTTGCCTGAGGCGATCGGTCGTGCGCCCGCCGTTTGCAGGCTTTGACGGACAGCGGCCGGACCCCTCAATCCGCTTTCCGCAAAGTACGCACGATTGCTTCGCTCGGCATGACGGTCGCGCCATCGATGTAGCGGTAGTCCCTCACCTCGCCACGACCATCGCGCAGCGTCGTGGTTCTCACGACATGCGCCGTGGGAATGTCACTCCCATCGAGGACGCGAGACCGAGCCAGGAGGGACCTCGATCAGTTGGCGGCCGATTGAGAGTCAAAGGCACGCTTGTAGGCGGGCCGCGCTTCGCCGCGGGCCACATAGGCGGAGAGGTTCGGATATTCGTCCAGCAGACCCGAGGCTTTCAACCTGAGCAGCACCGACACCATCATCAGGTCGCCCGCGCTGAACCCACCCTCGAGGCAGTCGCCATCGCCAAGGCGACGGGAAAGCTGGCCCAGCCGGTTACGGACGCGATCCTCGACGAGAGGCATGCGTTGCGCGGACCAGGACTTGTCGCCCTCAAGGAGCTTGGCGGTCCCGAGTTCAAGGATCGGCGGCTCGACCGTGCTGAGGGCGGCGAACATCCACGTGATCGCCCGCGCCCGGGCATTGGCATCGTCAGGCAACAGGCCCGGATGGCGCTCCGCGATATGGAACACGATCGCCCCCGTCTCGAACAAGCCGAGATCACCTTCTTCATAGGTCGGAATCTGCCCGAAAGGATGCAGCGCCAGATGTGGAGGCTCCTTCATCGCCCCGAACGAAACAGGACGAACCTTGTAAGGTTGGCCCACTTCCTCCAGTGCCCAGCGAACGCGCGTATCACGCGCCAGTCCCCTGCCGCCATCGGGCGACCGTTCGAAAGCGGTAATGGTGATGGTCATCGTGAGGCTCCTCCTTGGCCGTTGCGGGGCTGGCGACCGCGAATCATGACGCGACGATATGCATCTCGTCTCGCGCAACATCGAGCACGCGCCCGGGCGCGTGGGTCATTTGCCGACAATCATGGAACAGTCTGGGCCGACCGATGCTCCATGCCTGCAGGGACGGCGCTGATTAGCCCGCGCGCAACAGATATCGAATCGTGAAATGCGCGGGATAGAACGTATCGCCGGAGAGCAGCAATCGTCCGTCGATGCCACGAATCGTATGCGCACGCACGAGGAGCGGCATCGCGCGGGGCGTACCCAGGATCTTGGAGATACGCGCCGAGCTTGGCGAGGCGCGAATGACGTTCTCGATGGTGGCGATGCGCAAACCGAGGTTGGTTTGCAGCACGTCTTGTATGGTCGACACTTCGAGCCATTCGCGGCGGATGCTCTCCCCGATGGCAGCCGGAAGAAACCGCACTTCGAGCGCCAGCGGTCGTCCTGCCACGAGGCGCAGGCGCTCGAGGTGGTAGACGGCATTCCCGGGTTGGAGATCGAGACGGGCTGACACATCGTCGTCGGCCGGCTGGCTGGCGAAGCGCAGCAACCGGTATTCGAGCTTTTCCCCGCTGGCGAGAACATGCTCTTCGTGCGATTCGAACGCGCTTGTGTCCAGGCGATCACCGATTTCCCGGCGGTTGACGAACGTGCCGCTGCCGATCCTGCGCTCCACCAGGCCTTCGTACGCCAACTCGTGAAATGCGCGTGCCACGGTCGCGCGCGTCGTGCGAAAGCGCTTCGCGAGTTGGGGCTCGGAGGGCAGCCTTTCACCGGCAGCAAAGCGGCCTGACTGGATTCCCTCGCGCACGAACGCCTGGATCTGCAGATAAAGGGGCGGGCGGGTCAGCATATTGTCGCCGGCCGCAGCCTGGGAACGCGCGCACTTCGCGGGTTTGACATAAGTTGCATAGTCAACTAGTCTACCTGACCGGACTCTATCCCCGCGCCCGATTGGGGTTCTCCGGGCGCACTGAACAGTCGATGGCAATGGTCGATACCCACGTCCACGTTTTCGTGCGCGGTCTCCCGCTGGCGCCGCGGAGGCGCTATGCGCCCGACTACGACGCCACGATCGACGCGTACCGCGCGATGATGGAGGTACACGGCATTTCCCATGCGGTGCTGGTGCAACCGAGCTTTCTGGGCACGGATAATAGCTTCATGTGCAGCGTCCTGCGTGACGCACCGGCGCGATTGCGCGGCATCGCTGTCGTGGAACCCGACATCGCGGAGGAAGGAATATCGGCATTGACGGCCGATGGCGTTGTGGGCATCCGCCTCAATCTCGACAGCCTGCCCCTTCCTGACTTCGGGCAGGGACCCTGGCCGGAACTCCTCGACTCGGTGCGCCGGCGCGGCTGGCACGTCGAGGTGCATCGGGAAGCGCGCGACCTTCCACGCCTGCTCGGCCCCCTGGTCGACGCGGACGTCGATGTCGTCGTCGACCACTTCGGGCGCCCGGACGACGATCTCGCCGCCGACGACCCGGGCTTTCGCTACCTCCTCACGCTGGGCGCGTCACGGCGCGTCTGGGTGAAATTGTCTGCCGCCTATCGCAATGGCTCGGGCGGACGCGGAATCGGCTCTGCGCCGAAACTCGCCGCCATGCTGCTCGAGCAATTCGGTCGCGACCGGCTCGTCTGGGGAAGCGACTGGCCGCACACGCGCCATGAATCCGCCGTCGACATCGCATCGACGCAACGCGGATTCGAGGCATGGGTTCCCGATGCGGCGGACCGCGCGTACATCGCCGGCCCGAGCGCGCTCGAACTGTATCGGTTTTGATCGTGCCCGCCACAAGGAGCGCGACATCAATCGACCCGTTCGCGGCGCTGCGCCCATTTTTCGTTCGCGGACGCGAAGTCGGCCGTCTCGCCTCGCTGCCCGCCCTCGAAGCGCGCGGGCTCGGGCGCATTTCGCGGCTGCCGTTGTCGCTCCGCATCGTGCTGGAATCGCTGCTGCGGCACGCAGGCGAGAGTGCGGGCGGCATCGAAGCGGTCAAGGCGGTGGCCGCCTGGTCGCCGCGGGGGACCCGCGTCGACGAGATCCCGTTCGTCGTCGCGCGCATCGTTGCGCCCGACGCATCGGGCATTCCGCTGCTCGCGGATCTGGCGGCGATGCGCGACCGCGCACGGACCCTGGGCATGGCCGATCACCGGATCGAGCCACGCGTACCGGTCGACCTCATCGTCGATCACTCGTTGCAGGTCGAACGCTCCGCGTCGCCGGACGCGCTGCGCTTCAACATGCGCAAGGAGATCGAGCGCAACGAGGAGCGCTATGGATTCCTGAAGTGGGCGGCGCAGGCGTTCGAGGCGGTCACCGTGATGCCGCCCGGCGTTGGCATCATTCACCAGATCAATCTCGAGCATCTCGCGCGCGGCGTCCTGGAGCGCGATGGCATCTGGTGTCCCGACACGCTGGTCGGAACCGACAGTCATACGAGCATGGTCAACGGCATCGGGGTTCTCGGCTGGGGCGTCGGCGGCATCGAGGCGGAAGCGGCCATGCTCGGACAGCCGATCTACTTCCTCACACCGGACGTCATCGGCGTGGAGCTCAGTGGCCAATTGCAACCGGGTGTCACCACGACCGACCTTGCGCTGACGATCGTGCAGCGCTTGCGCGCGGCGAACGTCGTCGGCAAGTTCGTCGAGTTCTTCGGCGCGGGCACCGCCGCACTTCCGGCGACCGACCGAGCCACGATCGCCAACATGGCGCCGGAATACGGCGCGACGACCGCCTATTTTGCGGTGGACGAGCGGACGTTGAGCTACATGGCCTCGATGGGGCGCTCCGACGAACAGCTTGCGCTCATCGAAGGCTATTTCGACGCCCAGGGCATGTTCGGGACGCCGCCGGCGGGCGCCATCGATTACACCGACGAAATCCATATCGATCTCGCGTCGATCGTTCCGAGCGTCGCCGGACCCTCGCGGCCACAGGACCGCATCGATCTCGCGGACCTCAAGTCACGGTTTCGCGAGCTGCTCACGCGGCCGCGAGACGAGGACGGCTTCGGCAAGGCCGTGGGTGCCATCGTTACAGACCACCCGACAGCGCCGGTCGCGCCCTCCAGCCTTCGCCACGGCGACATCGTTATTGCTGCAATCACCTCGTGCGCCAACACGTCGAACCCGCACGTGCTCATTGCGGCGGGACTGCTCGCCAGAAACGCCGTGAAACGGGGCTTGCGCACTTCGCCCCACGTGAAGACGTCGTTCACGCCGGGCTCGCGCCTGGTCGACGCTTATCTGCAGGCGTCCGGCCTGCAGGCTCCTCTCGACGCCCTGGGCTTCCATATCGTCGGTCACGCCTGCGCGACGTGCATGGGCAACTCGGGACCCCTGCCGGAAGTCATCGATGACGCGATCAGGCGCGACGATGTCATCGTCGCCGCGGTGCTGTCCGGCAACCGCAATTTCGAGGCCCGCATCCATCCCGCGGTGAAGGCCAATTTCCTGATGAGCCCGCCCCTCGTCGTGGCTTTCGCGATCGCCGGGCGCGTCGACATCGATCTCGCGCACGATCCGCTCGGAATGGACGATGCGGGGCGGCCGGTATATCTCCGCGACATCTGGCCGCTGTCCGGTGAAATCGAGGCGCTGCAGGCGCACGCGCTCGATCCAGTGCATGCACGTCGGCTCTATGCAGATACGGCGCTCGGCAACCCGCTGTGGGACGCGTTGGCAAGCGACGAAGGTCCACGCTATGCCTGGGACGCGCAATCGAGTTATTTTCAAAGGCCGCCCTTTTTCGACGACGTCGAGGCGGAGCCGGCGGCGATTCTGCCGCTCCGCGGCGCGCGGGCTCTGGCGATCCTCGGCGATTCGGTGACGACCGACCACGTGAGCCCCGGCGGCAATATCGCGCCTACGTCGACGGCCGGCGCGTACCTGCGGTCGCTGGGTGTCTCCCCCGCCAACTTCAACTCCTATATCGCACGCCGCGCCAATCACGAGATCATGATGCGCGGCACGTTCGCCAATGTACGGCTGCGCAACCTCATGCTGCCCGGAACGGAAGGCGGCCTGACCGCGCACATGCCCGACGGCGCCATCATGCCGATCTACGACGCCGCGACCGCCTACGCGAAGGAGAAGACACCGCTCGTCGTGATCGCCGGTGCGGAATACGGCACGGGATCGAGTCGCGACTGGGCGGCCAAGGGCCCGCGGTTGCTCGGCGTGCGCGCGGTCATCGCACGAAGCTTCGAGCGGATCCATCGTTCCAATCTCGTCGGCATGGGCATCCTGCCCTGTGAATTCGTCGGCGCCGACAGCGCGCAGTCGCTCGGTCTCACCGGCCGCGAGACGTTCGATATCCTGGATGTGGACGGCGACATCGCGCCGCGACAGTCGGCGCGCCTGCGCATCCGTGGCGAAGACGGCCGTTCGCGCGACGTGCCGCTGCGCGTGCGCGTCGATACGCCGATAGAAGCCGCATATTTCCGCCACGGCGGCATCCTGCCGTTCGTGTTTCGCCAGATGATGGACACTGCCGTTGAAGCCTGATTCGACGACTGCACGCGTCGCGCGCTACGTCGCAGCGATGGACGGACGCCAGATTCCGGACGCCATCCTCGACGAGGCCAAGAAGTGCCTGGTCGACTACATGGCGGTATGCGTGCAGGCGCTCGTCACGCCGGAGGCGCGGATGATGCGCCAGGTGATCGAGCAATGGCACTCGCAGGGGGCGGCATCGCTGATCGGCGGCGGCACCGCAACACCGATGGCGGCCGCGATGTTCAACGGCACGTTGTCCCATTGCCTGGACTTCGACGACACGCACATCCCCTCGGTCATCCACATCAGCGGTCCACTGTGGGCGGGTCTCCTCGCCGTAGGGGCAGAGCGCGGGCACGACGAGCGCCGGCTGCTGCGTGCCTTCGTGACGGGCTTCGAGGTCGCAGCGAGACTCGGCGACGGCGGCGTCGGTGTCCGCATGAACCAGAGCGGCTGGCACGCCACGCCCACGCTGGGCGGCTTCGGCGCCGCCGCCGGAATCGCAGCGCTGTTGCGCTTCGACGAGGCGCAGGTCTCGCACGCGCTGGCGCTCTGTGCCACGCAGGCTGGCGGGCTTGCCGCGTCGTTCGGCACGATGGGGAAGCCGATGCACTCCGGCAAGGCCGCGGCGGACGGTGTCATGGCCGCCGCACTCGCCGAGGCAGGTTTCACCGGCGCGCCCGAGCCGCTCGACGCGCCGGGACGCTTTCTCGCGACGTTCCTGCAGGACCCCGGCGCTCGCTTCACCGTGCCGCCCTTCGAGGAGGTCTGGGAAATCACGCGCAACAGCTTCAAGCCCTACGCAGCCTGCCAGCTCGCCCATGGCGCCATCGATGCGGCGCAACGCGTGCGGGCCCGGGTGATGGGACGTCCCATCCGCCGCATCACCGCCTTCGTGCACCCGCTCGCCGTCAAGATCGCAACGGTGCAGGATCCCAGGACGCCGACGGAAGGCAAGTTCTGCGTCGGGTTCTGCGTCGCGCTTGCGCTGGCCGGCCACCCGCTGTCGAACGATGATTTCTGCGACGAGCATCTGCGCGACCCTGGGCTGCGCGACATCACGTCCCGCCTCGAGATGCGCGCGACGGACGGCATCGATCGCACCGCGACACGCCTCGAAATCGAGCTCGAGGACGGCGAAGTCCTTGTCGAAGATGTCGCCCACGCGTTCGGCAGCATTGGCAATCCGATGAGCTGGTCCGCGCTGGACGCGAAGTTCGCCGCGTCGACGCGTTCTTTGCTCGGCTCGGACACCGGCGAGTTGCTGCGGGTGCTGCATCGTTTCGAAAAGGCAGGGGCGCTCGACGCCGCATTCAGGCTCGCGCGACCCCAGCGCGACCGGCAATCCTTTCCTGGCAAGGTCATCGCCGCATCCCATTGAGCATCGTCCGGAGGCACCCCTCATGTCCCGTCAATCGCGTAGCGTTGAGTCGCCCCGCCGGCGCATCCCGGATCTGCGGCGGACCGTCCTCGTCCTCGCGGCGCTGCTGCTCGCCATCGTGGCCGACGCGGCGTTCGCGCAGTCCAAGGACTATCCTGACCGGACGATCAAGATGCTGTTCGGCTATCCGCCCGGCGGCGGCGCCGATGTCATTGCGCGCCTGTGCGCCGAGAGCCTCCACGACGGCCTGCATCAGCCTGTCATCGTCGAGAACCGGGCGGGTGCCACCGGCAACATCGCGGCACAAGCGGCTGCGCACGCGGCTCCGGACGGCTACACCATTTTCTTCGGCACGGCCGCCGAGATCGCCATCAACAAGCAGGTCATGAAGGACATGGGCTTCGATCCCGACACCGATTTCGTGCCTGTCGTGCTCGGATTCAACGTTCCGCTGGCGCTGGTCGTCTCGACCAAATCGTCCTATACCTCGCTCGCGCAATTAATCGACGATGCCAAGCGCAACCCGGGCAAGATCAACTACGCATCCTCCGGCAGCGGAACGCCCGGGCATCTCGCCGGCGAAATGCTGGCATTCCGAACGGGCACGCGGATGACCCACGTCCCTTATAAAGGTGGCGGACCAGCACTCACCGACATCATCGGCGGTCATGTCGACTTCTATTTCGCGGCGCTCAACAGCGTGCTGCCGCACGTCAAGGCGGGAACGCTCCGCGTCCTCGCGTTGTCGTCGGCGCAGCGCTCGCCGCTGGTGCCCGAGATCCCGACGGTGGCGGAGCTCGCCGCGCCGGGATTCGACTTCACCATCTGGGGCGGTGTCTTTGCTCCGGTCAAGACGCCGCCGGACATCGTCATGACGCTCAATCGCGTCGTCAACGAAGCGTATCGTCGACCGGAGATCAAGGCCCGGCTGAATGCCGAGTCGTCCGAGGCGACGCCCAATACGCCGCAACAGTTCGCCGACTTCGTCAAGAAGGAGGTAGCGAAGTACAGCCAGGTGGTGAAGGAAGCCGGCTATACCGGACAATAACGCGATGACAGAGCGCGCGATCGCGGCCGTGTACATGCGCGGCGGCACCAGCAAGGGAGTCTTCTTCAGGAAGGATGCCCTGCCCGCGGACGCGGGCGCGCGCGACGCGATACTGCTTCGCGTGATCGGCTCGCCGGACGTCTATGGCAAGCATATCGACGGCATGGGCGGCGCGACGTCGAGCACGAGCAAGGTCGTGCTCGTCGCGAAGTCGCAACGCCCGGACTGCGATGTCGACTTCCTGTTCGGCGCGGTGGCGATCGACCGGCCGATCGTCGACTGGTCCGGCAACTGCGGCAACCTGACCGCAGCCGTAGGTCCGTTCGCCATTCGCGAGGGATTCGTCCAGCCGACGCTCGACGGAATCTGTGCCGTGCGCATCTGGCAGGAGAACATCGGCAAGCGCATCGTCGCGCACGTCCCGGTCGCCGGCGGTGAAGTCGTCGAAGACGGGTCGTTCGAGGTCGACGGCGTCGCGTTTCCCGGTGCGGAAATCCGCATCGAATTCCTCGATCCCGCTGGTGCGGCCGGCGCCCCGCTGCTCCCCACCGGCTCGCCCAGGGATCGGCTGGAGGTTGAGGGCGTCGGGTCGTTCGACGCGACATTGATCAACGCAGGCAACCCGACCGTCATCGTCGCGGCGACGGCGCTCGGCCTTGCCGGCACCGAAATGCAGGCGGACGTCAACCGCGACGCCGCGCTGCTCGATCGCTGCGAGCGCATCCGCGCCCATGCAGCCGTGATCATGGGAATCGCCACCTCGCCCGAACAGGCGTCGCGCGACCGCCCGGCGACGCCGAAGCTCGCTTTCGTCGCTGCACCCGCGACGTATCGCGCTTCGAGCGGAAAGACCGTAGAGGGGCGTTGCATCGACGCCGTGACGCGGATGCTGTCGATGGGTCAACTGCATCACGCGCTGCCCGGCACGGGCGCAATCGCGCTGGCGGTAGCCGGCGCGTTGCCCGGAACCGTCCTTCACGATCTACTGCCGCCGTCGACGGCAGCGGCGTCGGGCCTCCGCTTCGGCCATCCGTCGGGAACGCTTGTCGTCGGAGCGCAAGCGGGCGAACGCGACGGGCGCTGGCACATCGACAAGGTGGTAGTGAGCCGCAGCGCGCGACGGCTGATGACGGGCCACGTCCACGTTCCCGGCCACTGATGCCAGGCTGCGCCCGGTATCTGCCGCTCGATAGTCGAATCCGATCGATCCTTTCATCGTGGAGGCAACGTGAATGTCACGACACGCCGGACGCTACGCCGCAAAGTGAACGAGAAGCGCGGGCTGCTGGTACCCGGCGCATTCAACGCCATGAGCGCGCGCATCATCGCCGACCAGGGCTTCGAGGCGGTCTATCTCACCGGCGCCGGCCTCACCAACATGTATTACGGGCTGCCCGACCTCGCGTTCATCGGCCTCCGTGATGTTGCCGACCACACGGCGCGTATTCGCGAAGCCGTCGAGATCCCGCTCATCGTCGACGCCGACACGGGGTTCGGCAACGCGCTCAACGTTCGCCACACCGTGAAAACGCTCGAGCGCGCCGGAGCCGACGCCATCCAGCTCGAGGACCAGCTGTTTCCCAAGCGCTGCGGGCACTTTTCCGGCAAGAGTGTCGCGCCGCTGGAGGAGATGGTGGGCAAGATCAAGGCTGCGGTCGACGCGCGAACGGATCCTGATTTCCTGATCATCGCCCGCACCGACTCGCGCGCAGTGCACGGCTTCGATCACGCCATCGAGCGCGCGCGGCGCTTTGCCGAAGCCGGCGCCGACGTGCTGTTCATCGAGGCGACGCAGGACGGCGATGAAGTTAGTCGCCTGCCGCCGATGTTCGAGTTGCCGCAGCTCGTCAATCTGGTGATCGGCGGCAAGACTCCGGTTCTGGCGGCCGCCGAGCTCGGGCGCCTCGGATACGGCATCGTGCTCTACGCGAATGCCGCGCTACAGGGCGCCGTCGCCGGAATGCAGCGCGCGCTGCGTACGCTCCAGAAAGAGGGACGACTGGACGAGGATGCTGCCATCGTCGCACCGTTTGCCGAGCGGCAGCGGCTCGTGGACAAGGCGCTGTACGACGCGCTGGAAGCAAAATATGCGTCGTGACCGGAGCGTCGCGGCGTGACTTCGACGGGGTCGGGCGATCCCGCGATGCCGATCGTCGATTCCCAGGTTCACATCTGGGGCGCCAATACGCCTGCACGTCCCTGGTCCCACCGTGTCACGCCGCACCGGCCAGTGCCGTTTTCGGCGGAGGACGCGCTTCGCGAAATGCGCGCGGCCGGCGTGCAGCGAGCGATTCTCGTGCCGCCATGGTGGGAAGGCGAGCGCAACGATCTTGCACTGGCAGCAGCGCAAGCGCATCCGGAGAAGTTCGCCGTCATGGGACTGTTCGATGCCGAAGCCGAAGGAGCCCGCGACACGCTGGCGACGTGGCGGATGCAACGCGGCATGCTGGGCTTTCGCTTTTCGTCGCAGGATCCTAAATACCGCGGTGCGCTGGCCGACGGGCGCATGGATTGGGTGTGGCGCGAAGCGGAGTCCGCTGCCCTGCCCGTCATGCTGAGCGTGAACCCCGAAGAGCTGAACGTCGTCGATCGCATCGCGGTATGCCACCCCGCATTGAGGATCGCGATCGATCACCTGGCACGACGATTTCGCGCGTCGGACGAGGCTGCGTTCCCCAACATGGAGGGCCTCGTCGCGCTGGCGCGCCGGAGCAACGTCGCGGTCAAGGCGTCGGGCATGCCGGCGTACACGACCGACATCTATCCGTATCGCCGCGTGCATGACCATTTGCGGCGCACCTACGACGCGTTCGGTCCCCGGCGGATGTTCTGGGGCAGCGATCTGACGAAGCTGCCGTGCAGCTATCGGCAAGCGGTGACGATGTTTACCGAGGAGATTCCGTGGCTGGGCGGCGACGACTTGCATTGGGTCATGGGCCGCGCATTGTGCGACTGGCTGGGGTGGAAGGATTGACGGGAAGCGTTGGTGCCTGCTTGAATCGGCATGCCGCGAGAATGTGTCTCCCAATCTCGCGCCAGGAGGCGCTAGAACTCCAGGCGATACAACCGCACCCACAAGTCCGGCTCCGATCGTCCCTCTTTCTTGACGTTGAATTGCTCGCTGCCGTCGGGCGTTGTGAGCGCCGTTGTACGCCATAAAGACGGTCTTTCCACGAGCACCTGTCGGAATTCCTCCGTAGCCCAGATCTGTCCGGGCTGCACATAAGGCTCGACCCTGCTCGCGCACAGAATTGCGCTTCCTCCCACGATGGCGGGCGGCTCGGCGCCGGTACCCGGCTGCAGCTGCACCTGCCCGTAGTGCAGGGCGATGCGCAAGCGAGGTTGACCCGTGGCCTGGTACACGTCGTCCATGATGTGCCGTGCAGACTGCGCCAGAAAGACGGGATCCTCGTGCAGGATCAGAACGGAATCACCGGCCCCCGTTTCGGCAACGACGGCTCTGCGGGTCCAGTGCCGGACCGCTTCCTCCAGTGCTTGCCGTACCGGGACCTCGGTTCCGGAGTGCATGAGGCCGCCAAATCCATGCACGTCACCCTTGAGCACGCAGAGCGTGTGTGAGCTCGTCGCGCTCGCGACACGTTCGACCTCGCGCCAGGGGCGGTCGTACCCCACGATGTTGACGCGGTCGATGCGCTGGAGATAGGCGGGATTCACCCGTCCGATTACATCCGTCAAAACGGGGTGGACGAGGTAGTGCGAGGCTGGCGGAAGTGTCCCGACCGGCTCCAGAGTCGCTTCGCCGGGCCGCAGGAATCGCTGGCCCCACTCGCCGCGGATTCGGTCGTGATGGACGTAACCGAGTAATCCCACTCTGTAGAGCGCGCAGAAGACGTGCTTCTCCTCGCCTCCCGTCGCGATGCTGTGTTCCAGAAAGAGCCGTTCCACTTCCTCGCGGGTAAGGACGTTGCCGGGGAGAACCCTGAACAGCGTGTCCACCTCCAGTTCGCCGATGAACGGGGCGATCTCGGCGAGATACTCCTGGGCGACCTCGGTGGCACCCTGGTGGACCACCGCCTTGAATCGCAGCTCGCTGGTACGCTCGTCGGGCCGCAGCGCGGACAGTCGCTCGCCGATGGACATCAGATCGCGCGGTCGGAGGAGCGTGTGCCGGCAGATGTACTCGAAGACCTCTTCCTCCTCGCGCGTATACGTATCGCTCACCGCTGGCCGGCCGACGAAAGCTTCGAGGGGATCCGAGAGCAACAGATCGGGTCTCGCCATCATGTCGCTCTTCATCAGGCGGACATTGTTGATGAAGATCTCCCGCAGGCTCTGGGGCGAGTAGGCAATATCGACCGCGCTGCCGCGATATTGCTGGGCCATGACCGTTGTCCGAGTGAGGCGTGCGTAGGCCTCCTTGCGCACGGCGGCGAATACCTTCACGTGATGATTGATTCGTCGGAGTTGGTACGCGACTTCCACCAAGCCGAGCTGCGAGAAGTGCCACACGTTCGGCGACAGCTCGCCGGTGACGCTCGGATGGCTCGTGAGGCCTTCGACATGCTTGTTGAAGTACTCATCGACACCGTCGATGAAGATCGCCACCGACGAGCCAACCGCCCGCAGGCGCGGCACCAGGTGGCCATCAGTATCTGCGCCGCACCGCTGGAGCTCCTTGGGTGTGAAATCAAGAAGGCGGACGAAGTGATCGATGACGCTTTGCAGCTGCTCGTCGACGATCAGGCTCGTGAGCGCGGGGCCAACCTTGAGGTCGCCCAGCGCGCCGACGTGCTTGAGCGTCGCAAGCGAGATTGCCGAGAGCCAGATCTTCGACCAGGGAAGCGGTGAAACCACGAAGAAGGCGAGGAGCTCGCGGCTAAAGATCTTGTCGCCAATCGGCTTGTCGAGAAGGACGCCGGTTGGCAGGCAGGCGGCCCGCCCCTCACGCTGGTACAGGATGCGCTTGGCCTTGAGAAGGAGCGTCTTGCCGAAGCCTTTGGTGCCGATGACGATAAACTTGTCATCCCGGTCCGAACGCAGGAAACCGTCGATCTCGGGAGTGCGATGGAGGAGGGATTCATTGAAATCCTCTGCAACCCGGATGTCGTCCGCGTCAACCGTCCATGCGCGCATACATTCTCCTGTGGTGCGCTGCAAGCATAGCCGACGCCGTATTGGCGGGGCAACCAGAGGAGCGCCCCGTTTAAGGCGCCGTGAGCGACGTATGTCTGTCCACAAATGACCGGGTCCTGGTCGGACCGAGGCCAAGCCGTCTCCGGTTAGCAGACGTTGGCAACGTGTGCATTCGAGACGAACTCGAAATCGTAGTCGACGAAGACCGACGCGCAGCCTCACGCACGTGGACGGCGGCCGCGGACACGCTTGTCCACGATCGCTTGGACACCCGCCGTCTGCTTCAAGGCAGAACCGGGCATCGCTACGTCACACGCATTTCATATTCGCCGTGTAGCTTGTACGGCATGGGGTGAGACACCGTTCGCCGATCGGCACTCACGACTATTCGTGAGGCCGCTCGCGAACGGCAGTCGCCCCGCCCCCTGCCCGCACGTCATTTGACGCCATGATCGCGCTTTGGGTCGGCGTGTCATGGCACATCGCACGCGCGCCGTAGATACGTCGTGCGGCCACCTCGGGCCTCGACCGATCATTTTGCAGATTTCTCGACCTTGGCTCCAGGCTTCAAGGCACCGGGCGTCGCGATCGAACTCCGTCGTTCAACGTGCCCAGGAACGCTCCGGTCCGCATAGACCCAGATCGAAAAATCGCGGGTCCGAGATGACATCGCGCGCGCGGACTCCAACTCAATCAGCTGCCTATTTCGAGGGCGAGGCCGAGCGGATCGTCGGGCTCGCGCCGAGTGCGTAGCACGCGCCGGATGCGTAGGACAAAGCCGCGACCATTTTTAGCGATGGTCCTATAACAGCCACCTTGGCCAGACGCCAGAATGGCGAGCGTTTTTAAAAAGGAGTCATCCCATGAAACTCAAGCTCGCTACCACCTGCCTCATCATCGGCACTGCGCTTGCGCCGGTCGCTTTCGCGGCCGACTCGGACACGGACCGCAATAAGCCGGCGACATTCGTCAAGGACTCGGTGATCACGACCAAGATCAAGACCAAGCTGGCGGCGGATTACCCGACCAGCATGGCCAATATAAAGGTCGACACCGACAAGGATGGCGTCGTGTGGATGAGCGGCACCGCCAAGACGCAGGACGAAGCTGACAAGGCGCTGGCGATCGCCCGTGGCACCGAAGGCGTCAAGAGCGTGAAGAACGACGTCAAGGTGCAGAAATAGTGCAACTACCGCCGGTGCCGACAGGCGCCGGCGGGATCCTTTGTGCAGCTCCGCCTAAAGGCCAGCATCGATGAACCGCATTGTCTATATCGTCGGCTTGGTAGTCATAGTCATCGCGATTCTGAGTTTCTTCGGCTTGCGCTAGCGGCCCTGCTGCCGGATTAGCCGGGTCGGCGCAGAGTGCGCAGATGACAAAACGGCCCCCTGCGCGGGGCCGTTTTTGTTGCGTTTCGTTTGGTGATACCCAGACGAACTGCGCGGGAACCTTTTGCCGTGAGGCACTAGCGCGCGGCAGGGATGAGTACCTTGCCTCGAGTTCGGCAATCGTCGAATAGCATTCAGGCGTGCGCGCGCCTTCAGCTTTGGAAACGGGTAGGCGTCTTCCTTCGGGTGCTGAAGCGCTTCCGGGAACGCGCGAACGTACCGGATAATCGCGTGCAGCAGCGGGAACGAGGGCGGGATGCCGCGTCCGCGCGCCTCCCGAGCGAGCGCCACGGCCTGCTGTGCGGTGTCAATGGACAGCTGCGAATCTTCGCACGCGGCAACGCCGCGGGGCGATGGATTTGCTTCGCGGCCGCGCTCTCCGTCTACGCAAGGAGGATCGGCATCGCGCGCGCATCACCCGATGGGATGCCTGCGCCTCTGGGCCAGCTGAATCGGCCGCACTTGACGTAGGTCATGGTGCCATGGTCGCGGCCAGCGCACAGTGTCCTCGTCATGCGCTCGCCCACCAAGCCAACGGGGGCCTTAATGGAACGCATCGTTTCGCTCCTGTTGCTAGCACTCGTCGTCACGCTGGCCGCCTGCGATCGCGCCGCCCCCGACACCAGCAAGGCTGCCCAGGCGCCGACGTCCGGCACGACCGGTGGGTCGCAGAGTGGGGATTTCGGACCCCCCCAAGGCGAGCCGGTCAAGGCCGTGCTCACGAGCCCGCCCGCGGTGCCGCCCGCGACCGGCCGCACCGCACCCGCAAGGGTCATCGTCGAACTCGAAGTGATCGAGAAGGAGATGCCGATCTCGGAAGGCGTCCGCTACATGTTCTGGACGTTCGGAGGCACCGTGCCCGGAAGCTTCATCCGCGTGCGGCAGGGCGACACCGTGGAGTTCCATCTCAAGAACGCGCCGGACTCGAAGATGCCGCACAACATCGACCTGCACGGCGTGACGGGTCCGGGCGGCGGCGCGGCGTCGAGCTTCACCGCACCGGGCCACGTCTCGCAGTTCACGTTCAAGGCGCTGAACGCAGGCCTGTACGTCTATCACTGCGCGACGGCGCCCGTCGGCATGCACGTCGCCAACGGTATGTACGGGCTGATCCTGATCGAACCGCCACAGGGATTGCCGAAAGTCGACCGCGAGTACTACGTGATGCAGGGCGACTTCTACACCGTGGGCAAGTACCGCGAGAAGGGCCTGCAGGCGTTCAACATGGAGAACGCGATCGACGAGAAGCCGACCTACGTCCTGTTCAACGGCAGCGAAGGCGCACTGACGGGCGAAAGGGCGCTCACGGCAAAGACCGGCGAAAGCGTGCGCCTCTACGTCGGCAACGGCGGTCCCAATCTCGTCTCCAGCTTCCACGTCATCGGCGAGATCTTCGACAAGGTCTGGTACGAGGGCGGCACGCACTTCCAGGAGAACGTGCAGACCACGCTGATTCCCGCCGGCGGCGCTGCGATGATGGAGTTCCACGTGGAGGTGCCCGGCAGCTACGTGCTGGTCGACCACAGCATCTTCCGCGCGTTCAACAAGGGCGCGCTCGCGATCCTCAAGGCCGACGGCCCCGACGTGAAGGCGATCTATTCGGGCAAGGAAGTCGACGAGACCTATCTCAGCGATCGCGCATCGGCGAATCTCGCCGCGGTGGCCACTGCCGCCAGCGCTGCCAACGCAGGGGCGCTGACGGTAGACGAACAGGTTAAGGCGGGGCAGGCGTTGTTTGCGGGCACGTGCTCGACGTGCCACCAGGGCAACGGCCAAGGCCTCCCCAGCGTCTTTCCACCGCTCGCCAAGTCGGACTACATCGCGAAGGACCCACTGCGGATCGCCGACGTCGCCCTGCGCGGCCTGACGGGAAAGGTGAACGTCAACGGCCAGGACTACAACTCCATGATGCCGCCGATGAGCCAGCTTACCGACGACGCGATCGCGAACATCGCGACATACGTGCTGAACAGCTGGGACAATCCCGGCGGCCGCATCATGAAGGAGCAAGTCGCCCAGCGCCGCAAGGAAGCGGCACCGACCACGGTCGCAACGCACTGAGCGATCGCCGTGCGCCTTTGCCTCCTCGCGTGCTTGTTGCCGTTCGCCGCCTGGGCGGCCGACGACGGCGCCGGCTACGTGCGGGTTCCCGGCGGCAACTTCACGACCGTACTTGCCTACGAGGACGCGCGCGGTCCGCTGCGCATCGCGCCGTTCGCGATGATGCGACGGCCGGTGACCAACGCCGAGTTCCTGGCATTCGTAAAAGCGCACCAGGCTTGGCGGCGCGACTCCGTCGCACCGGTCTTCGCCGACGCGGGCTATCTCACCCATTGGCAGGGGCCCGTGCAACTGATGCCGGGCGCTCAGCCCGCACAACCGGTGACGCGCGTGAGCTGGTTCGCGGCCGCTGCATACTGCGAAGCCCGGCACGCACGGCTGCCGCGGTGGGAAGAGTGGGAGTACGTCGCCGCAGCCGACGCGCTGCGTCGCGACGCGCGTGCCGATCCCGCCTGGCGCGAGCGCATCCTCGCGTGGTACGCGCGGCCGTCGTCGAGCGCCCTGCCCCCTGCCGGTGCCGGCGCGCCCAATTCGTACGGACTGCGCGATCTGCACGGCGTGGTCTGGGAATGGACCGAGGACTACTCGGCGCTTCTCGTGTCCGCCGACAACCGCAACCAGGGCGATCCCGACCGCAGCCGCTTCTGCGGCGCCGGGGCGCTGTCCGTCGCCGACCCGGAGCAATACGCGGTGCTGATGCGCGTGGCTCTGCTGTCGTCGCTCGGCGGCAGCGACACGACGATGAACCTTGGCTTCCGTTGCGTGAAGGAAATCTCATGAAGGCTGCAAGCGCTCTGATGCTGGCCGCTATCGCGTGGGCCACGCCGATGGCGGCGCCTGCGACAACCCCGCACTTGCCGCGCGACTCGGTCTATCAATCGACGGCTCAGTTCACCGACGCGCAGGCGCAGCGGTTCGCGTGGGGCGCACAGCGAGGCCGGGTACAGCTCGTGTCGATGTTCTACACGTCGTGCCGCTTCGTCTGCCCGATG
>Ga0070665_100002982_pt1 | contig 18282 bp, 11 predicted proteins | sample KBSS13metaG_FD_65862 | JGI IMG/M metagenome (GOLD analysis project Ga0070665, IMG submission 65862) | Switchgrass rhizosphere microbial communities from Kellogg Biological Station, Michigan, USA - KBS S1-3 metaG | ecosystem: Host-associated > Plants > Roots > Rhizosphere > Soil ...
GGCGTCGACGGCGACCTCGGCCGGTTGCCCTTTTTCTAACCCGCCGAGATAGTCTTCTTTCACGTCGGTATCGACTTCCAACTGATCGAGATTGGCCAGCGTGGCGACCGACCCGCGCCCCGAGGCGAGGCCCATTCCGCCCGGCATGATCGTCTCGCCCACTTCGGCGTCTTTGGTCACCACGGTGCCGGCGAACGGCGCGACAACGCGCATGTTGCAGATTGATTCTTCGGCTTCGCGCACTTGCGCTTGGGCCAAGGCGACGCTGGCCGTGAGTGCTTCGACACGGACGGCGGCCGTGCGGTACTCGGTTTCAATCGTCTCGAGCGAGGCTTGCGTGCCGACTCGTTTTTCGAACAGCTCTTGCTCGCGGCTGAAGTCGCGCTCGCGCTGTTGCACGATGCGCTTGGCTTCGCTGAGCATCGCCTCGGCGTGTTGCACTTGCACTTTGCGCGAAGCGAGCATGGCGTCGAGATCGGCGTGCTCGAGCTCGGCCAGCAAGTCGCCCTTCTTGACTTTGTCGCCTTCTTCGACGAGCACTTGCGCCACTCGGCCTGGCGACTTGGCGCCCACGGCCGCTTGTTGGCGAGATTCCAGATAGCCGGTCGCGGTCAGCACGGTGTTGACTTGCCCCAGCGAAACGAGGCGCACAGTGTCAACGCGCACGGCCAGCGGGCGTTGCAGTTGTTCGCCGAACGCGACGTAGAGACCTATGCCGCCACCGGCGAGCAGCATGAAGAAGAGGATGACAAATAGCGCGAAGCCGCGCCCCGAGGAACGCTTGGTTCTCGTGCGGTCGATCCGCAGCGCGGCCAGTTCATTGCGAAGATTGGAGGCGGTAGCCACGATTAGTTTGACTACGAACGATTGTGCTTGGCCAGAGCATGGCCGCGGATTGGAAACGCCCTCAGCGATTGATCATAACACCTGCCGATGACGGAAACAGCTAGCGGACCGTCGAGAAATCCTGGATTTGCAAGGCGTTAAAGTCCGCGTCGTCGGCGCAATCGTCCGCGGGTGCTCCGGGGTCGCGGTGTCCGCGCGCGGCGGATCGGGGGACCGCGGCGCCCACCTCCGCAGAGGGGAGACGGTCGGGGTTGCCGGTTCCGGCGACGATCGGACCGTCAGTAAGGAATTCGAACCACCGGAGATGATCTTAGAGCGTCGGAGCGTGGCTTTTTCCTTTCAATCTGTATCCCCGTTGCTTACAATTCCTTAGGACTCGTGCATGCGGCCTGGCAGGGCCTTGCGCGGTCCTCTTTTCTTGCAGAATGATTGTTGTTTGATTTGGCGCATTACAACAGCGTTTACGCCACAGAGAATCAGGCTCAGCGAGGTAGCGGCCGCCAGGTCGCCTAGGTGTTCGTCCGGCAGGGGGCGAAGACTTCGCGTGTTGGTTGCGCGCCGTTGGCGCGCGATGTGGTCTGATTATCTCTAGCGGCGTGCGCATTTGGTTTTGTCTGAACGGCTGAGAGAGCATGACCACGTTCAAGCTCGACACGTTTCTGGACCTCGTGCGACGCAGTGGTCTGGTCGAACCAAATAAGCTTGAGGCTGCGCTGGCGGAACTCGATCAGCGCGGCGACGTCAACTCGAACAGCGACAGCGGCATGGTCTGTTCGCACCTGATTGGCGCGGGCTTGCTCACGGAGTGGCAAAGCGAACGACTTCTCGAAGGCCGTCACAAAGGTTTCTTTCTCGGCAAGTACAAACTGCTGGGCCATCTTGGCACCGGCGGTATGAGCAGCGTCTACCTGGCAGAGCACGTCACGATGTGCCGCCGCGTAGCCATCAAGGTGTTGCCGCACAGCCGCGTGAAAGATTCTTCGTACCTGGCCCGCTTTTATCGCGAGGCCCGCGCGGCCGCGGCGCTCGATGATCCAAATATCGTCCGCGCCTACGACGTTGACAGCGACGTCGAAAAGCAGACCGGCAAAGAAACACACTACCTGGTGATGGAGTACGTCGAAGGGCGCGATTTGCAGGTGGCCGTCACCGCAGATGGTCCGCTTGCGCCGGTGCAAGCCGCTGACTACATGCGGCAAGCGGCGTCTGGCCTGGCGCACGCGCATCAGGTTGGCCTGATTCATCGCGATATCAAGCCCGGCAATCTGCTGATCGACGTGAAGGGAACGGTCAAGATCCTCGACATGGGTTTGGCCGCTTTCTCAGACGATAGCCAGGCTTCGCTCACCATCGCGCATGACGAGCGCGTGCTGGGCACAGTCGATTACCTGTCGCCAGAACAGGCGATCGATAGTCACACCGTCGATGGCCGCGCTGATATCTACAGCCTGGGTTGTACGCTCTACTTCGCGCTGGTTGGGCATCCGCCCTTCCCCGAGGGACCGTCGACGTCGCGGCTGCTGGCGCATCAATCGCAAGAGCCGGTCAGCATTCGCAAAAAGCGTCCGGACGTGCCCGAAGATCTGGTCGCGATCTGCTCGCGAATGATGGCCAAGCGTCGCGAGCATCGCTACCAAACGGCTGGCCAGGTCATGGAAGCGCTGCAGCATTGGCTGAACGTTCACGCGTCCGCGACGGACACGCAGATTGCCGCCGCCGGTTCGACCGGTTCGTGGCCGAAGCTCGGCGACGTCGGGCGTCGATTCCCGGTCGCGTCGGCCGCTCCTCCGGTCGAGATGAACGAAGAAGACCTGACGCTCGCTCCGCTGGACGAAGACCCGAAGCGCGCCGGCGCCAAGGCCGCTGAAAAAGGAGCGCCCGAGAAGGCCACGCCCGCCGAGGCCAGCGAAAAGCCGGCAGCCCCAGCGGAAAATGAAGTCAAGCCGATTGACGCGCCGAAGCCGGCCGACAGCGCGGACGAATTGACGCTCGGCGATCTCGACGAAGACAAGCCAGGATCGAATTCGAAATTGGCCGATGCAAAAAGCGCCAAGCCGACTTCGACCGCTGGCAAACCCAAGCCAGATTCGGGCGTGACGAAAGCCGCGCCGGGCGCGGCGCCGCGAACTTCCAGTCCCGGCGCCAAGCCGGGATCGTCTGCCGGAACTCCGAAGCCCGGCTCCTCGGTCGGGCGATCCGGCGCGCATCCGGCGGTCGGCTCGGGCAGTTCGGCCGGCACGCCGTCGATCAAGTCCGGCGCGCGGCCAACTCCTGCCTCGCCGGCGTCGATTCTGGACGAGATTCTGCCCAGCGACGGCCCATCGGACCCTAACCTCGATTCGCTGATGGCCAACGCGGCCGCGGGAAATGCGCTGGGCGTCGAAGGGACGGCCCTAGGTGGGGCGGGCAAAGGTAAGAAAAAGAAGTCGGGTCGGCTCGAAAGCTTGATGGGCTCGACCTGGTTCGTGATCGCCGTCGGCATCGGGCTGGCAGGGCTGGTGATTCTGTCTTACGTGGCCTACTCGGCGATCAGCTCCCGCCTCTAGGGAGCTGTGTTTCCTTTCGTCCTTTCCATTCGTGTGCTGGTCTGCGCCGGCAATTACACTAGAGCTCTGTCGTTGGGGCGCCTGGTCTGGCCAAGGTTTCTGCCAGGCGATGACCTCTGACACGGCGCTGGCGGAGCCAGTGGCACATGATCGAACTTTATAGGCGGGGTGCTCGTGACAAAAGACTGCTTGCTGGCTGCATCTTGCCATGGGTATGACATGATGCGTCATGCCATCTTTGCAACTCTTGCGATCCTCGGCTTGACGTTCCTGACGGCCGTTGCGTCTGCGCAGTTGACGATTCCCACCACCGGCGTGCTGCCGGCTGGACCGCTGACGCAATCAATCATTCTGGGCGACAACCTGACTGAGTTGCGCGCCGAGTGGCTCGCGCCCGTGAACGCCTATCAGCAGATATGGGTTAATACGATCAATGGCCGCGCCAATAGCGCCATCAGTGGCGCCGTGCCGGCGACGTTTGGAGTGGCTGCGCTCGATTCGAGCATCGCTGAAAGCGCCGGGCTGCGTTACGCCATGACAGGCAACGCGGCCGATTTGAACAAAAGCGTCAGCGCGCTGTTGAACGCGGCGCTACCGGCGCAAAACGAAAACGATTTCATCACCTTCCCAGAGTTATTGACCAGCTATCTCACGGCGTACGACTACATTCGCGCAGCGCCAGCGTCCAACCTTTCGGCCGCCACACGAGCGACGATCGAGAGTCGCTTGACCAGTCTCGCGCAAGGCCTGATCAATAGCAATGGCACCAGCAGCAATGCCCTGGCCAAGATCGGCGCCACTCGCGCGCTGGCCGGCGAGTTGCTCGGAAATCAAACGCTGCTCAATAAGGGTCTGACCGAGTTGCAGACCAACCTCACCTACAGCACGACCAACGACGGCTGGTACGCCGACAGCCAGACAGTCTACCTGGATTACATTTCGAAACACGTGGCATTGTTCGCCCGCGCGTACGAACAAGGGTCGGGCGTAAACCTCTATCCGAATCTCCAGCCGCTGCTGGACCTGTCGATGGCGATGCGCATGCCCAATGGGACTGTGCCTAACGTGGCGAACGGTTTGAATTGGCCGGTTCCGACGCAATTGTTCACCAACACGCCAGACACGGCCGCGGCAGGGTTGATGCTGTGGAACATGGAACAATTGCCGGTCAATGCGTTTGACGAGACAAATATCGACAACAACGACTATTCGTATTCGACGTCATTCGCGCTGACGCATTTCGGCGTGGCGCCGACCGCGCCGACGCAATCGCCCACCTACCTGGCGACAGGCCAGAGTGCAATTGCCGTGTTTCGCAACGATTGGTCGACAACCAGCAACTACCTAATGGTCTCGCCAGGAGTCGATAGTCCGTTCTTCCCTACGGCGGTTCCGGGTCTCAACATTCTGGCGTTCCATGGCCACAACGATACCGGCGAGATCCTGGTGGCCTCGCAGGGCCACTACCTGCTGGTCGCGCCCGGCTACAACCGCACCGATTTGTCGAACTCGCCTGCCGGTTTCGCGTCTCAAATTCCGAGAAACCACAACGTGATCCTGGTTGATGGAGATCTTGGTGACACCAACGAAGGCCGCATGATGCTGCCGGGCCGATTTGTGCAGACGGATCGGCTCGATTCGACTGAACGAGGGGACTTCAAGGGAGTCAGCGATTTCTCCACCCTGAAGATGACTTACGGAGGGGCCGACGTATCGCGGAGCAGCGCCTTTCCAAACGAAAGTTACTTTGTTGTCGCAGACCGGATGCAAGCCGCGGCCGCGCACAATTATGGTTTCAACCTGATCGGTCGCGGCGATCAGACCGTGCTGACGAACACTCCCAGTCTGATTGAAGTGAAATGGGAACAAGCCGGCGCGCAGGTCATCGAACACCTGGTGAGCACGAAGAACATGTCGCTCACCACGGCGTCGACATTCATGCATAACGAATTCAATCAGTACGAGATCACTCGTCGGATGACCGCCACGATCAATGGCGGCAACGCCAACTTTTTGAGCGTGATCGAAACCGGCGCGGCCGGCAGCGCCTCGAAGTTGGCGATCACCAACCTCTCGACGGACGCTTACGCCGCGCTGCAGGTCACGAATAATTCCGATGGGTACGTCGATTGGATTCTCTCGCAGTCGGCGGCCGCGCTGCGGACCGCGGGCGCGCTGACGACAGACGCTGAGTACGGCTACCTGCGGCATGTAGGGGGCGCGCTCGATAGCGCGATGCTCGCCCGCGGCGCCTTTCTGGCCGACCAGGGCGTTTCGCTCCTGCAAGCGAATCATCCGTTGACGATTTCGCTGCTATTTGGCGGGGCGACGTGGCATGGGACGATTTCGGCCGACAACTTTACGATCGGCAGCACCCTCGATCTGTTCAACCGACAGATTTGGTCCGCCACATTGAATGGTCAACCGATCCCCTTCTCAAATCTGGATGACCTGGGACGGCTGTTCTTGCCCGGCGCCGGAGAACTGGTCGTCAATTTTACGCCAGTCCCCGAACCGGCCAGCCTGTTTCTATTCGGGCTCGGCGCAGCGACAATGATCCTGGGGGTTCGTCGGCGGCGCGCGACGATCGTCGCACTCCATCGCTAAGCCGATCCGGGCTCTGTCCTGCTTTTCACCCGCCATGATGGTGATCGGAATGCAAATCGCTCCGGGCTGCGCGTCACGCCGTGTTGTCTGGCTGGCCGCCTTGTTGGTCTTGCTCGCGATCGCGCCAAGTGATGTGTCGGCGCAACTGAAGATCGATACCGTTGGTGTCCTTCCCCCGGCGCCGCTGACGCGCTCGGTGATTCTGGGCGACCGCTTGCCGACGTTGCAAGCGCAGTGGCAAGCGCCGCTCAACGACTATCAGCGGCTGTGGGTCAAAACGATCAACGGTCGCGCCGATGGCGCGCCGAGCGCCGGCGCCCCGGCCGATTTTGCCGCCGCGGCGCTCGATGCGAGCATCGCCCAGGCAGCCGGCCTGCGCTACGCCATGACCGGCGCCGTTGCAGACTTGCAGAAGTGCGCAAGCGCGCTGGCAAACGCTGCCCTTCCGCGGCGCAATGAGAATGATTTCATCACGTTTTCAGAAATCCTGACCAGCTATCTGGCGGCGTACGACTTTATTCGCGCGGCTCCAGAGAAAGATCTTCCGGCGGAGAAGCGGACGGAGATCGAAACTCGCTTGCTCACGCTGGCTCGCAGCCTGACCAATGGCAACGGCACGGCCAGCAACGCGATGGGCAAGAACGGCGCCACCCGCGCGCTGGCCGGCTTGCTGTTGAATGATCAGAAGCTGCTCGACACCGGGCTCGGCAATTTGCAGACGCACTACAACTACAGCACCACCGACGATGGCTGGTTCACCGATAGCCAGTCGATCTATTTGAACTACACGCTGCGGCATCTGGCGCTGTTCGCCCGCGCGTACCAGCAGGCGTCGAACAAAAACATCTATCCGGCCGTGCAACCGCTGTTGGATCTGTCGCTCGCGCTGCGTAAGCCGGACGGCACGGTTCCGAACGTCTCGAACGGCGTGAACTGGCCGGTGGCGACGCACCTGTTCACGTCGATGCCGGACAAGGCCAAGGCCCAGTGGATGCTGTGGAACCTGAAGCAGCTGCCGGTCGATGGATTCGCCGACACGAACCTGGAGAACAACGATTATTCACTTTGCACGTTCTTTGCGCTGACGAACTTCGACGTCGGGGCGGCCGCGCCAACGCAATCGCCTACGTATCTGGCGACTGGCCAAAGCGCTGTCACCGTCTTTCGCAACGATTGGACGAAAAACAGCGATTACCTGTTTCTGTCGCCAGGGATCGACAGCGCGGCCTTGCTGCCAGGAACACCACTCGCACGCGCCGCCTTTCATTCGCATAACGACACCGGCGAGATTCTGTTGGCGGCCAAGGGGCATTACCTGCTGGTGGCGGCCGGCTACGATAGGCCAGACCTGTCGAACGCGCCGCCGGGATTTGCGCCGCAAGACCCGGCGAATCACAACGTGGTGTTGGTCGATGGCGCGCTCGGCGCCAAGAACGAAGGACGGATGATGCGCCCGGAGCGTTTCACGCACACCGATCGGCTCGACGCAACGGAGCGCGGAAACTTCCGCGGCGCCAGCGACTTCGCCACGCTGAAGATGAAGTACGGCGGGACCGACGTCTCGCGCAGCGTCGCATTTACCAACGAAGATTATTTTGTCGTCGTTGACCGGATGCAGTCGGCCGAGTCGCACGCGTATGGATTCAATCTCATTGGGCGTGGCGCCCTGACTACGTTGACGATTGCGCCGAACCTCGTCGAAGTCATGTGGCAGCATGGTGGCTTCCAAGCGGTCGAACATCTGACGAGCGCGGCGCCGATGACGCTGAAGACCGACTCGACGTTCATGCAGGACACGTTCAACAAGTACGAACCCACGCAGCGCATGAACGCAACGGTGACGGCCGAAAACGCGGTCTTCCTGAGCGTGATCGAAACCGACGTCGCTGGCGGCCTGCCCAAGCTGACGGTTACGGACGCTTCGAATGCGGAATGTGCGGCACAGCAAGTGAAATCCGTGGCGGGCGATTTCGAAGATTGGATCATCTCGCAGCCTTCGCAGAAGATGCGCATGATCGGACCATCTTTGTTGATCGACGCGGAGTATTGCTATGTTCGGCTTGTGCGCGGCGCGGTCGAGAGCGCCATGCTGGCTCGGGGCGCGCTATTGAACCTGGGCAATCGGACGTTATTTCGCACGGATAACCCGCTGACCGTCTCGCTGGTGTTTGGCGACACGACGCTGCAGGCGACGATCTCGGCCGATGGGTTCACGCCGGGGACCAGGCTCGAATCGCTGCGCCGTATTGCCTCGGCGACACTCAACGGGCAACCGCTCGAATTAACGAACGAAAAAGGCCTGGCGTACCTGGCGTTGAGCGAGCCAGGTGAGTTGCGAATTGCCTACACATCCAGCGAAAGGGCGTCTCCCCTGTTGCTGTGGGGGTTGGGCGCGGCGACAATCGGCGTTGCCATCGCCGGCGCGATTTATCTGGCGGTTCAAATCCTCAGGCGCCGCGAGTAGACGCCGCGCAGTCGGCGCGAGATCGCACAAATCTGTTGCCGACCTACGACTCACGCATTTGCACAAGGAAACCAAGCATGCTTTGCCGAGAGATGTTTGCACGATCGACGCACGCGCTCACGCGCCGATGTTTGAGTGGCCTGTTTTGTTTGGTGATCGTCGCGTTGCTGGGCGCCGCGCCAGCCCACGCGGATGAGCCACCGTATAAGCGCACCGAAGATGTGATCTATGGTCGCAAGTTCGGCACGGCGCTCACGATGGACGTCTTTCAGCCGGAAAAGGCGAACGGCGCCGCGGTCATCTTTTGCGTCAGTGGCGGCTGGCACTCGGCCAAGGAGATGATCAATCCGGGCTTTATCAAAACGCTACTCGAGCGGGGCTACACGGTATTCGCCGTGATGCATGGCAGCGAGCCGCGCTTCACCATTCCGGAAGCGCTGGAAGACATGAGCCGGGCCACGCGCTACATTCGCAGTCACGCCGCGGATTTTAAGATCGACCCCCAGCGGATTGGCATCAGCGGCGGCTCGGCCGGCGGGCATCTTTCGCTGATGCAAGGCACCGCCGGCGCCGAAGGCAAGCCGGACGCGAAGGACCCGGTCGATCGCGAGAGCAGCCGCGTGCAGGCCGTCGCCTGTTTCTTTCCGCCAACAGATTTTCTGAATTATGGCAAACCCGGCGAGAACGCCATCGGCCGCGGCGTGCTGAAGAACTTCCGCGCGCCGTTTGATTTTGTCGAGCTGCAGTCAGGCCCGAATCATTTTGCGCAGATCACGGACGAGAAGCGGGTCGAGGAGATTGGCCGGAAGATTTCGCCCATCACGCACGTCACGTCGGACGATCCGCCGACATTGATCATCCACGGCGACAAGGACCTTTTAGTGCCCATTCAGCAGGCCGAGATCATCGTCGAGAAGCTGAAAGGCGCGGGCGTGCCGGCCGAGCTGAGCGTGAAAGCCGGCGCCGCCCACGGCTGGCCGGATATGGGGAACGACATGGCCAAGATCGCCGATTGGTTCGACAAGTATCTGGCCGAGAAGCCGAAGCCGTAGCTCGCCGTGTACTGCGTGGCCATGCTGAAGCGCTGTAGATCGTGTTTTGCCAGATGGCATTCTCTCGCAAGCGTGAGCATGGCGCCGAAAGTGTAAATTCGTTGTAGTCCATCCGGGAACCAACCCATGCCACGGACGATCTTCATCACCGGTTTTCCTGGTTTCATCGCTGGGCAATTGCTGAAGCGGTTTCTTACCGAGCCGGGGACGACCGTCCGCATGCTGGTCGTTCCTTCGCTGCAGGCGCAGGCCGCAGCCGCGCGCGACGCGATCGATCCGCAGCATAGCCGGACGGAGATCATCGTTGGCGATCTCACGCAACCGCAGCTCGGCATTGATCCGCAGACAGCGCAGCGTCTGGCGGCCGAGGTCGATACGGTCTATCACCTGGCCGCGATCTATGACCTGGCCGCGCCGCTGGAGCTATCGCGCCGCGTGAACGTGCAAGGGACGGAGCGAGTGCTCGATTTCTGCGAATCACTCGCGGGACTCAAACGGTTTATTTATTTCTCCACGGCTTACGTCTCTGGACTGCGGACCGGACATGTCACCGAGAACGATCTCGAACAAGCCACTGCTTGGAAAAACTACTACGAGCAGACCAAGTTCGAGGCCGAAGTGGCGCTAAGGCGACGCTGGCTGAACATCCCCACGATCATCATCCGGCCGGGCGTCGTCGTCGGAGATTCGCGCACGGGCGAAATCAACAAGTACGACGGGCCGTATGATGTAATTCGAGCGCTGGCTGATCTGGAGAAGGCCGGATACGTGCGCTGGGCCAGATACTTTTGGTCGGCCGGTCCGCAGGTCCGGTTCTACATGGTCCCGGTTGACTTTATCTGCGACGCGACCGAGTACCTCGCGGCGCAGCCGCATCGGGCGAATCAGGCGTATCACGTTCTGCCCAACCCACCAACCCGGTTGGGAGAAATGGCCGCGCTGATGTTCGCCGGGTTTGGCGTAAAGCCGCCGCCGTACACGCTGCCACTCTGGCTCAACCGGCTGACGTTCACGCTCGTGCCGGCGCTATCGCGGTATTTGAAGCTGCCGCCAGAGTTGTTGGGCTACATGAAGCATGACGTCGATTACGACACCACGCAGTTAGACGCGGCTCTGGCCGGATCTGGCCTGCGCTGCCCGACGGCGCGCGAGTGCATCCCACGGATGATCGATTTCGCCCGCGCCCACCCGGAAATCGCCGCCGTGTTTACAAAGTGAGCCGCGCAATTCTCCCTCTCCCCTCGGGAGAGGACCGGGGCGCCGGCAGAGCAGCGGTTTAGGGCGTTCACACCAGCGGCCGGTCTGACGGGCAGATGCGGGTTCCCAAGCCACTCTCATCAGGCGCAAAAAGAAAGGCCGCGGCGGCGCTTTCGCGATCCGCCACGGCCTTCTAAATCCAACCTCTCGCCGATTGCGACGGTGGTGTCGCTGCGAGACGGACAAGAATCAAGCCGCGCTATTGCGCTGGCTGTTTGCTGATTCGGTCCACGCTCCTATGGTAGGCGCCTCCGACGGAATGCAAGGCAAGAGGTTTGGTTCGATGATTCATGAGGGCCAGGCGAGCAGGAGATTCACTGCCACGCTTGCCTGACAGAACACTAGATCGGCAAAAGGTCCCGGCGGGTACGGTGGAAGTTAAAAATTCTTCTCGACCGTTCCCGCCGGGTTTTCTGCAACCCGGCTTTGGTATTCTACCTCGCGTCTACTGCGGAGGCGCGAAAAATGTCGTGAGGTACCCGTGGCGCTGCGAAGGCAAATCGCGCGCCAATTGGGCGCAGGTTATTTTGGCCGTGGCCACCGCGCGTTCGACTCGTCCGATTCTGAAGACGAATCGCTGCTGGCGCCCTCCGGTTGACCGGCAAAGTCCTCCAAAAGCGCGTCGACCGCCGCCGCCAGGCGCTCGCGCGTTTCGTACGTGCCGTCTTCGATCTGACGACGAATGTCGGCCAGCCGAGCCTGGCGCTGGACAGAGGTTTCGACGGCGCGAGACATGATGCAGATATTCCAGAATGTGTAACCAGCGGCGCGCGAGAAGAAGCGGACGCGTCCAGACGTTTCTCTCAAGACTGACGTTGAGATTTACTACTTCTCAACCACCCAAATGTTGCGGTAACGGACCGGATCTCCGTGGTCTTGCAGTTGGATGGGACCTGGCTTGTCACTCTCCGCCTGACCGCCCGGCGTGCTCCCTCGCAATTCCAGCTTGTCGAAGATCGTCACGCCATTGTGCTGCACGGTAACCAAAGCCTTGGCGGTCTTCTTACCGGTATCGTCGAAACGAGCCGCTTTAAAGTCGATGTCGTACGTCTGCCACGAGAGGGGCGGGTAGCACATGTTTACCGCCGGACCGCGCAGCGTATAGAACGCGCCGCACTCGGTGTCTGTTCCAGACAGCCCAAACGAATCGAGCACTTGTAGCTCATAACGATTCTGAAGATAAACTCCGCTGTTGCCGCGCGCCTGGCCGCGAGCGGTGGGCATGTACGGCGTCTGAAACTCCAGGTGAAGTTTAAAATCTTTGAATTCTTTTTTGCTGACGCAGCCCGCGGCCAGCAGCTTATCGGGCGTCAGTTTGCCACCAGTCCAGCCGTCGGCGTTCTTACCGTCGAAGAGCACAATCGCTCCCTCAGGCGGCTCAGCGCCGAGGGTTGGGCTCTTGCGCTCGATGCGCTTTAGATTCAGGACGATTTTGTCATCGGAGTTCGTCGCGGTAACCACTCCATTTTTCAACTTCAGCGTCAGGTCCGCTGTGGGAAAGTAGGTGACGCCGTCTTTTTTGGTTTCGCCTTGCACCACATTGCGCAGATCGTCCAACCGCCGTCCGCCTTCGCCGGGCGGGCCGCCAAGATAGTCGTAGCTGTTAAACTTGCCGCCTCCCATGGCGATAACCTGCAGGCTGAGTGTCTGTTTATCTACCAGCAAGCCGATTTCGCCCAGGTAATCTCCCTGCACTTGAAAGTCAGGGTCGGCCTTGGCGGGGTCAGTGATCGCGCCCGGATTCTTGCCATCGTCGGCAGCGCGCAACAACGTCTGTGCCGAAAGCACCAAAGACAGCGCAAACGTGAGAGCAAGCAAGCGATGCATAGTGGAAAGCCTTTTCGTAAGTCGTAAATGACGAGAAAGTTCGCGCCCTGTTCAATATTTTGAACCGCGGTCCGTCGACAGGCAAGCGGGCCAAGGCGGTCGTGGTTTCTACTCGCACTTGGCCCTGGTCAGACAGTAGCGGGCATCTAATCGGCGCCGGCGTGACAGCTCAATTCTAGCTTTGGAAACCACGCTGGCGCCGCGCGGTCAAACCCAGATGTCCGAGGTGCAATCACCGCCAGGATAGCGCATTTCGTGGGCTCGCGCCGGCCCCAGCGGCTCTTTGCCGAAGTCGACCAGAAAGCGGTCGTTGAGCTTCATGCCGCCAGCGAGATCGCAGTCGACTTGCAATAACAGCGAGCCGGTTTTGGCCATGTCCGGATAGAACTGATTGTCCCAACTGCTGAACAAGCTGGTGGTGACAAAGAGCCGGCGACCGTCGAGGCTGAGCTGCAACATTTGCGGGCCGCCGGCCACTTTCTTGCCGGCAATCTCGCTCCCCTTACCGATCACGCCGCCGATCCACACCTGGCCCGTCAGCTTTGGTTTGGCCGGATCCGAGATGTCGTACTGGCGAATGTCGCCGTGCAGCCAGTTGGAAAAATAGAGATACCGATCATCCATGGAGATCAGCAGGTCGGTGATCAGCCCTGGCACGGGGATCGGCCATTCTTTTACTTCGACCGTGGCGACTTCGATCACCTTGTCGGCGTGCCAGCCCTCGGCGTTCAAATGGAAATGCCACATCGTGCTCGAGAGGGCGGCGCCGACGAAGCCATGAGGGCTATCTGGCGCGTGATGAAAGCGGACTTCGAGCGGAATCAGACCCTGCTCGCCCAGATCGATCGACTCGGAGATCGAATGCCCTTTCCAGTCCCAAAAATGGATCCGCTGGCCGAATTTGCCGGCCTTCACGTCTTCGAGCTTGAAGCCGTTGTAGTAGGTCTTGGGCGCGGCCCATTCGCTGCTGACCATGGTGTTGAAGCGCGGCTGGTACCAGAAGTCATAGTTGAACTTCATCCCGCGGGCGTTGCGCTCCCAGCGACCGGCGATGTCGAAGTTCTCATCGAGCAGCAAGAACCCGCCCGGCGCATTGCCGTCGGCGTCGCCGAGCATTGAGATCATGATCTGGCCGTCCGGCAGGCAGTGCACGGTGTGCGGCGCGGTGAGCTTGGTCTTTTGCTTGATCGACTCCGGCGAGATGACCTTGTGGATCTTCGGCGCGCGTGGATCGGCCGTGTCGACAATGTAGATCCGGCTCGACCGCTGCCCTGGCACAATCAAAAATCGCCGCGCAGGTCCATCGGCATCGCCATGGCAAGAACTGCACGCGTTCCAGCCGAAGTGATGCAACTCGTCGCCGACAAACGGCATGGGCAAACGGTGGATCACTTTCGAGTACGTGGCCGAATCGGGATCGGCGTCGACCGTGGCCAGAAAGTCCGGCTTCTTGTCGTCGCTGCCGACGTAGAGCCCGATGGTGTAGAGCAGCTTTTCGCGCGGGGCCTTCATAGCCTCGGCCGGCGAGGCGTAGCCGGGCCCGCACGCGGCGGCGGTATTCTTGGCGGCGGCGTCCTTCGCTCCCAGCTCGGCATGCGCGTGTGGCGGCGCAGCCAGAGCGCTTGTGAGCAGATTGGGCGAAAGTCCGGCGGCAGCGCCGGCAATTAAGAAGTCTCGTCGATCCATGATTCGGCCCTCCCCGAGGTCAATTTCAGGCGTGCAACGCTGGCCAGAATTGTACCGCGGGGCGCAAGAAAAAGCCCCGCTAGCAGCGCCGAGTGCGAGCCAACCGGGGCGATTTCCAAGCAAATAGCGGCGCAGGGATTCGAACCCCGGACACGCGGATTATGATTCCGCTGCTCTAACCAACTGAGCTACGCCGCCGTTTGGACCCCTGAATCTACCCGGTGGGGGCGACAGGTCAAGGCGGCCGAGTTCTTGGGCCGGACTGGTTCGTATGCCCGCGCATTGCAGGTCAGTGCCCGTCGGGTGCGAGATTGAGATCGGTCTGCCTTGGTCAAGAAGCAGGGCCCAGAACCGTGTGCCTGCACAGCGCAGCCGTTGGCCGCAACCAAAGGGTAAGGACTTACCGATCTAAGCTCGTCGATCATCGCTGTTTGACTGCTTCGACTTTCTCGGCGTCTCCGCGGCTCGGCGGTTCATCTATAGTGCTTTCAGGGACGAAGAGGTTGAACCGCAGAGACGCCGAGGCGCGGAGGGAAACAGAGAATCCTTACCGGAAATGCCAGATCTTGTCCGCAGACTGCGCGCATTTTGTTGGGTAGTTACACAATTGGGATGGCCCGGCTCAAGCAGCTGCCTTTTACCGGCGCGGATTTCTGTGGCGGGCTATAGACTTTCGCGTGGGACAGACCCAAAAATCAGGGGGGCGCAGCGGCGCCATCCTGGGGAATCAGGAAACTCGCGCGGCGCTGAAGATTCTGTCCAGCCAGTGGATCGACGAAATCCACCGGCGCCACCATTAGCACGCTGGGAGACCACAACGATGCGAAGTGATTATCGCGGACGACTTGCCGTGTTCGGTCTCGTCTTGCTCACGACCGCGCTCGTGGCGCCGCGGATGACGCGCGCCGCGGGCGTGTCGAGTGAAACCATCGCGGCGATCGACAAGATCGTGCGCGACGACATCGACAAGAAAAAGGTGGCGGCCTATTCGGTGGCGATTGTCAAGGACGGCAATCTGGCGCTGGCGCGAGGCTATGGCTGGGCCGATTTGGAGAACGACGTGCCGGCCTCGGCCGAGACCGTCTATCGACTCGGCTCGATCACCAAGCAATTCACCGCGCTCGCGATCATGCAACTGGTCGAACAAAATAAGTTGTCGCTCGATGACGAACTGACGAAGTTCCTGCCGGACTATCCAACCGCCGGCAAAAAGGTGACGGTTCGACACCTGCTGAATCACACCTCGGGGATCCCGAGCTACACGAACCAGAAGGAGTTTGTGCCGCAGAGCCGGCGGGATCTGTCGCATGACGAGCTGTTGGCGATCTTCAAGGACAAGCCATTCGATTTCGAGCCCGGCGCCAAGTGGCGATACAACAACTCCGGCTACTACCTGTTGGGCATGATCATCGAGAAGGTAAGCGGCGAAAAGTACGATCGTTATCTGGCGGATCACATCTTTCAGCCGTTAGGAATGACAGCCACGCGTTACGGCCACATGCGGCCCCTGATTCGGCATCGCGCGATGGGCTACCGCTCGATGCTTGGCGAGCTGGTGAACGACGATCCGATGAGCATGAATCAACCCGGCGCCGCGGGCGCACTCGTTTCCAACGTGCTCGACCTGGTGAAATGGCACCAGGCTTTGGAGGAGGGCGCCCTGCTCTCGGCCGCTTCGTACGAAGCGATGTACCAGCCTACCAAATTGAGCGATGGCGCGACGCGGCCCTATGGCTTCGGCTGGGGAGTGGATGAACTTGCTGGCCATAAAAAGATCAGCCACGGCGGGGGCATCAACGGTTTCTCTACGATGATCGCCCGTTACCCGGAGGATCGGCTCTGTGTGATTGTGTTGGCGAATACGGCCGGGGCAAACACTAGCGGCCTGGAAACTCGCATCTCCAAGTTGTTGCTAGGGATCAAGGAAGTGGAGGTGGTCGACCTGCCGATTGGCGCCGAGCTGCTCGACCGCCTGAAAGGCGAATATCAATTGGAGGATGACAAAATCGAGATCGTGGCGATCGACGGTCAGTTGTTCGTTAAGCCCGGCCGGGGTGGTCAAGATCGCTTGAAGTATCAGGGCAACCTGACCTTTGTCCCCGAGAAGCGCGCCGACCGAAGCCTGACATTCACACCCGCCGAAGGTCGAGCCACAGGTTTTGACCTCAACGGGCAAGGCCCCAAAGTTTCGGCAAAGCGCCGGGAGTAACGGGCCAGAGCCTCAAGTTTACTCGGGGGAAACGGCCATGTTCGATTGTGTCAGCGACTGAACGGTCAGGGCGTTACGAATCGCCTCGCCGGCGGCCGTATTGTCGAAGATGCACCAGACGTCTTGGGCGACAGTGGTAAGACCTTGCAGTCGCGTCGCAAGTTCGCGCAGCGTTTCGTCTCCATACCCGGAATAGTAGACGCGCGGCGAGCCGTGCCAGCGGAAGTAGCACGTTTGCTGGCAGCCTGCCGGATCGGCCGCGGCCGGGACCAGGCTGGGGTCTGCCGCCACTCGCCCGATTTTGTACTGCTGCAATAGCGCATCGGCCTCTGGCTCGAACCAGCTTCTGTGGCGTGGCTCGCAGACAATGGGCGATGGCGCCCGAGTTCGAAATTGCGCAAACGCCAGCCGCGCATGGTTGGCATCAAACGCCAGGCTTGGCGGCAGTTGAATCAGGATCGGCCCCAGCTTTGCGCCCAGGCCTGTGACGCCTGCTAAAAAACCATCGATCAGGCTCTCGACGTCGACGAGCCGCTGCTCGTGCGTGATCGTTTTTGGCGCCTTGACGGAAAACCGGAAGTCGTCGGGTGTACTAGCCGCCCAGCGCAAATAGGTCTTTCGTTGATGAGGTCGATAAAACGACGAGTTGATCTCGACACAATGAAATCGCGAAGCGTAACGCTCCAAGTGGGTTCCGAGTGGCGAGAACTCGGCCGCGGTGTCTGAGCGTAATGTCCAGCCAGCACAGCCGACGAAGATCGACATGACGACTCCCATAGATGGCAACAAAAGGACGTGACAGAACGTGATGCGCCGAGTCTGTGTCGGCAACGCGCGCGTTTGGCTTCCGCAAGGCAGCCTTTCACGGACCATTGCAGGATTTGATCGCCATCATCAAGATCATCGTCCCAATCACCGACACGACGATGGAACCAAGACAGCCGAGCCGACTTGAGAACAACGCGAACATGTTTGACTCTCCGGGGCGCCGTGTGCAGTGCCTTAATTGAGATGATAGCCAGGACCCTAGCTGCAATAGTTGGGCCGCATTGAATGGCCACCTCTTAGCTAGACGCGGCGTAGCAAAGTGGACGCCCTGTGAGCAGTGCGAATCGTCGCCAGCCAGTCGCTTCACGTCCACAGGCGCCGCAGGCCGGCCACTTTGCGCGTGCCAAAGATGATTCGACTCGTTTGCCGCCGGTTCATGGTGGCGAGTTTCGGTCTCGGTACGTTAGTTGCGTTGCATCTCTGACCTCGCCAAGCCCAGCTTGACGCACGGTGCTTGACGCACTGCGACTTTGACGCACAGTGAACCGAGCAAGCCTCCGCGGCGCTGGCGCGATGCACAACGTTTGCGGCATTGCCGCACCTACCTAGTCAGTACTCCACTCGATCCTCCCAAGGCATACGAACGAATCATGGCCAAAAACAAGCGCAATCCCAATCCATCCGATGACGCCCCTGACGAGCACGTTGGCCCCGGCGGCGAGTTGCATCAAACGGCCGACTCGCCCGAGAACACGCTGACTACGAACCAGGGACTAGCCGTTGGCGATGACCAGAATTCGTTGAAGGCCGGCGATCGTGGTCCAACGCTGTTGGAAGACTTCCATCTTCGCGAAAAGATTACCCACTTTGACCATGAGCGAATCCCGGAGCGCGTTGTGCATGCGCGCGGTTACGGCGCCCATGGGATTTTTCAGGCGTACGAAGGAAATGAGGACCTGACGATCGCGGATTTTCTTTGCGACCCGAAGGTGAAGACGCCGGTCTTTTGTCGGTTCTCGA
>Ga0070665_100002983_pt1 | contig 18279 bp, 24 predicted proteins | sample KBSS13metaG_FD_65862 | JGI IMG/M metagenome (GOLD analysis project Ga0070665, IMG submission 65862) | Switchgrass rhizosphere microbial communities from Kellogg Biological Station, Michigan, USA - KBS S1-3 metaG | ecosystem: Host-associated > Plants > Roots > Rhizosphere > Soil ...
GGAGCGGCGGACCGCGATCGCCGCCGCGACGACCGAGCTGCACAGGCTCGGCACCACGTCCGTCACCGACCCCGCGCTCGGTCCCGGCGGCGGAGGGATGCTCGGGACCGAGACGCTGCGCGCCTACGAGGATCTGGCCCGCGAGGACGAGCTGGGCCTGCGGGTGTCCGCGCTGCTGCTGTTCGGCGACGACGGCGTGGTGACGATCGACCACATGCGCGAGGGGCTGGCGGGCTTCGAAGTCGACGCCCCGGCCGGATCGCGCCTGCGCGTCGGCGGCATCAAGATCTTCGCCGACGGCATCCCGCCGCTGCACACGGCGTGGCTGGGGCGTCCCTACGCCGACGCTCCGTCACGCGGCAGCCTCGTGATCCCGGGCGATGACGACGCCGCGCGCGTGGCCGAGCTGCACGAGCTCGTGCGCCTCGCCCACGAGGCCGGCCACCAGGTCGGCATCCACGCGACGGGCGACGCGGCGATCGATGCGACCGTCGACGCCTTCGCCGCCGCGGTGCGGCGTCACCCGCGCGAGGACACCCGCCACTACGTCATCCACGCCGACCTCACGTACGAGCAGTCGCTGCGCACCATGGGCCGCCACAGGTTCGGCGCGAGCTCGCAGCCCTCGATCAAGACGGCCGCGGCGCACCTGTCCGCCCTCCTGCTGGGCGAGGAGCGCGCGGCGTACCAGTGGCCGTACCGCTCGATGCTCGACGCGGGCGTCCCGCTCGTGTTCTCCAGCGACGCGCCGGTCGTGTGGCCGGACTGGCGCCAGGGCGTCGCGGCCGCCGTCCTGCGGACGTCGGCCGCCGACGGCAACGTCTACGGGCCGGAGGAGCGCATCACGGTGCAGGAGGCGATCGCGGCCTACACGACCGGCGGCGCCTGGCAGGACTTCGCGGAGGCCGAGAAGGGGACGATCGAGGTCGGCAAGCTCGCGGATCTGTGCGTGCTGGGCGGCGACCCGTTCACCGGCGACCCGGCGGAGATCCCGGAGATGCCGATCCTCGCGACGGTGCTCGACGGCGAGCCGGTCTTCGTCAGCTGACGCCGCTCCTGACGCGCGCGCAGGCGCAGGACCTCGACGGTGTCGGCAGAGCGCCGGAACGGGTCGGCGATCGCGCGGCCGTCCGTGACCGAGATCGCGGCCATGACGGCGCCGTCGAGCTGCGCGACGAGGACGTCGCCCGACAGCGGAAGCGAGCTGTCGATGATGGCGAGCGCGTCGAGCGCCTGGTCGTCCTCGGTCGTGGCGCGGCGGATGGTGAGCAGGGACATGATGGAAACGAACCTCCCGCGCCACCGCCGGCCCGGCCTGCGTGCTGTCAGGCGTCGGGAGGTGCGGCTGGCCGCACCGCTGCGGGCACCGGCGCCACCGGGATCACGTTGCGCGGTCGCAGCGTCCCCAGCGCATCGACCGTCAGCACGATGAGCGCGATCCACACGAGCACGAACCCGGCGACCCGCCCCGCCGGCATCGCCTCCCCGTAGATGGCGACGCCGATGACGAAGTGCATCGTCGGGGCGATGTACTGCATGAGGCCGATCGTGCTGAGCGGGATGCGGATCGCCGCAGCGCCGAACAGGATGAGCGGCACGGCCGTCACGACGCCCCCGGCCATGAGCAGCAGCGAATGGCCGATGTCGTCCGCGGTGAACGTCGCAGTGCCCTTCAGACCCGTGACCACGATGTAGGCCAGCGCGGGGACCACGAGGATCGCGGTCTCCACGAACAGGCTCTGCGTGCCGTCGAGGCCCACCTGCTTCTTCACGAGGCCGTACGTCCCGAAGGAGCAGGCCAGGATGAGCGCGATCCACGGCGGCTTGCCGTACTCGACCGTGAGCACCACCACGGCGAGCAGGCCGATGAGCACGGCGACCCGCTGGCGCGGGCGCAGGTGCTCGTGCAGCACCACGAGCCCGAGCGCGACACTCACGAGCGGGTTGATGTAGTAGCCCAGCGCGCTGTCGACCACGTGGTCGTTGTTGACCGCGTAGATGAACACGCCCCAGTTGACCGTGATGAGCGCCGCCGCGGCCCCGAGCTGCAGGAACCGGCGCCGTCCGACCGTGCGCAGCCACCGGAATCCGGCCGTGAACACGAGGACCACGACGAGGAACGCGAGCGACCAGAGGATCCGGTGCGCCAGGATCTCGGGCGCCCCCGCCGGCTCGACGAGCGGCCAGAAGAGGGGGAACAGGCCCCAGATGACGTAGCTGACCAGTCCGGCGATCACGCCGATTCGATGCTGGGACATGCGTCTCAAACGTAGACGGTCCCTGCCGACTACCCAGAGGGATGAGGCTTCGACTGCCCGTTTGGACCCCCCTCCTGCTCGTCGCACTGCTCGTCGCCGCCTGGCCCATCGCGGCGCTCGCGTCCGGCGGCGGCCCGAAGCCGGAGTGGGTGCACTCCGACGAGGGCGATCCCGTCCCCAACGGCGATCCCGTCAACGCCGCCGCCGACGACGTCGCGGCCGAGCTGGCCCAGGCCGGCGTCACGAGCGTCGGCCTCGAGACCGCGCCGTGGCGCGGCACCGAGCGCGCGACCGACAACCCCGCCTCCACCTCCAGCGGCTCGAAGATCAAGCTCGTCTACGCGTACGCCGCCGACCAGCCCGACCGCTTCGCCCAGTACGCGAGCATCATCCAGACCGACGCCAAGGCGATCGCCGAGACGGTCGCCGCGACCTCCGGCGGCACGAAGACGCTGCGCTTCGACACCGGCACCGACGGCGGCGCCGGCTACGTCGACATCGCGAGCGTCCGCCTCCCGCAGGTCGCCGCCGTCTACCAGGGCATGACCGCCGCCAGCCGCTCGGCTGCCATCAAGGCCGCCGTCGGCGCCACCGTCCGCGTCAACGGCGTCGCGCACTACGCGGTCTACGCCGACGGCCTCTACGGCGGCGACTGGGTCTCCGGCATCGCCGAGATGTACGTCGACGAGCGCAAGAACGCCTCGAACAACAACAACCGCGACGGCCTCTGGGCGATGGTGTGGGGCGACGGCAGCGCGACGTTCTCCTCGAGCCACCGCACGACGCTGCTGCACGAGATCACGCACACGCTCGGCGGCGTCCAGCGCAACGCGCCGCACGGCACCACGAACGGCCACTGCTCCGATCGCCTCGACGTCATGTGCTACGACGACGGCGGCATGAAGGCGGGCCAGACGCTGACGCAGAGCTGCGGCTCGGTCCAGTACGACTGCAACTCCGATGACTACTTCAACGCCGCGCCCGCCGCGGGCAGCTACCTCGCGACGAACTGGAACGTCTACGACTCGAGCTTCCTCTGCTCGCCGTCCTTCTGCGTCTCCGGCGGCCCGACGAACGTCGCGCCCGAGGCGCCGATCGACGAGTCCGGCTACACGAGCACGCAGCCGGCGACGACCGATACGGGCACGGCCGCGACCGACTCGAGCGTCACCGGCTCCGGCACGGCGCCGAAGAAGCTCAGCCGCGCCGACCGCGCCGTCGCCGCGTTCATCGCCGCCGGCCGCCGCGCGCTGGCCCGGGGCGTGCCGGCCAAGCTCAGCCTCCCCTTCTCCGCGCCCGGCACCGGCCGCCTGCGCGTCACGCTGGCCGTCGGCTCGCGCCGCGCCGCCTCGGCGAACAAGCGGCTGCGCGCCGGTCGCTCGCGGATCGTCCTGCGCGTCGACCGCCATGCCCGCCGCAGCTTCGCCAAGGGCACGAACGCCTCCTTCGCGGTGACGTTCTCGCCGGCGAGCGGCCGCGGCGCCTCCGCGCGGGCCGCGGTGTCCTCAAGGCGCTAGCGCCGCCTGTAGAGTCCCGCGCCCTCATGGGCTACGGGACGCTGCGCTACAACGTGGCCGAGACGGGTGTGGCGAGGATCGAGCTCGATCGGCCTGAGACCCGCAACGCGCTCTCCGACGCGGTTCTCGACGACCTCCTCGGAGCGCTGGGTGACGCGCGCGACGACGACGCCGTGCGCTGCGTGGTCATCGCGTCGACGCACCCGACGACCTTCTCGGCCGGCGGAGACCTCACCGAGTTCGCCGCTCCCGCGCCGCTCGTCCTCAAGTACCAGGGGCTCGACCGCTTCCCGCGCCTGTTCCGGCTTCTCGGCGAGCTGGGCAAGCCGTCGATCTGCGCGGCGGGCGGGCACGTGCTCGCGGGGGCGCTCGGGCTCGCGCTGGCCTGCGACCTCGTCGTCGCGAGCGAGGAGGCGACGTTCGGCACGCCGGAGATCCACGTCGGCCTCTTCCCGTTCATGGTCAGCGCGCTCGCCTACCGCAACCTGCCGCGCAAGAAGGTCAACGAGCTCATGTTGCTCGGCGAGCGCATCGACGCGGCGGAAGCGCTGCGCCTCGGCCTCGTGAACAAGGTCGTCCCCGCCGCGGAGCTCGACGCGGCCGTCGACGACTGGGCGGGTCGGCTCGCGTCGAAGTCACCGGTCCTCCTCCGGCTGGGGAAGGACGCGATGTACCGCCAGATGGACCTCGGATTCGCCGAGGCGCTGGACCTGCTGCAGCACTCGCTGTCGCTCGCGTTCGCGACGGAGGACATCCAGGAGGGCGTGCGCGCGTTCTTCGAGAAGCGCGAGGCGACGTGGACGGGCCGCTGACCCCGGTCGCGCTCCTCTGCCGCACCTCCGACCGCGGGCCGGAGGGCGCCGAGGGGGCGGCCGAGCTCGGGAAGCTCCTCGGCGCACGGGCCATCGGCTCGCCCGGCGAGTTCCGCGACGGTCGCTACGACGAGGACCTGCGCGACGCCCGCGGCTGCCTGCTGGAGGCCGGCGGGCAGGTCGACGACGCGCTCGTCGACGGACGTCGCCCGTTCCTGCTCGCCGGAGACTGCTCGGTCGCGCTGACGACGCTGCCGACCGTGCTGCGCCACCGGCCGGACGCGCGCATCCTGTGGCTCGACGCGCACGGGGACTTCCACAGCCCGGACACCACGATCAGCGGCTACCTCGGCGGCATGTGCCTCGCGGGCGCCTGCGGCGTGTGGGACCCCGGGCTCGGCCACGACCCGATCGACCCCGCGCGTGTCGTGCAGTGGGGCGTGCGCGAGCTCGAGGGCGGCGAGCGGGTCCTCCTCACGACGCGCGGCGTGCACACGATCACCGACCTCGCGCCGCTCGACGGCATGGAGGTCTTCCTCCACGTCGACCTGGATGTGCTCGACCCGGCCGACATGCCCGCGCGGTTCCCCGTCTCCGGCGGCGCGAGCCCGGAGAAGCTGCGCGACCTGCTGAGCGAGGTCGCGGGCAGATGCACGGTCATCGGGGCGGAGATCACGTCGATCGCGCCCGCGCACGGCACGCTCGCGCGGCAGGTCCTCGACCCGCTCCTCTAGACGCGGCGCAGCTTCGCGTCCTGCAGCGCGGCTCGGCCGGCGGCGTCGCCGGGCACGCCGTGCACCGCCCCGCCGGGAAACGTCGACGCGCTGCCCAGGTACAGGCCACGGAGTGGGGTGCGGTAGGGGGAGAGGGAGGGGACGGGCCGGAACACGAGCTGGTCGAGCTCGTAGCTGCCGCCGCCGACGTCGCCGTGCTCGAGGTTGTCGTTGCGGGCCTGCAGGTCGCCCGGGTCCATGGTGTGGCGCGCCAGGATCAGGTCGCGGAAGCCGGGCGCGAAGCGCTCGACCTGCGCCTCGATGCGCGACGTGAAGGGCTCGAGCTCCCGCGCCCAGTCCACGCCGCGCGGAACGTGGGTGTAGGCCCACGCGGTCCCCTTGCCGGCGGGCGCACGTGTCGGGTCGGCGACGGACTGCTGGCCGAAGAGCAGGAACGGCTGCTCGGGCAGGCGGCCGGCGTCGGCCGTCGCGAGGGCCTCGGTGATGTCGCCCGCCGTGCCGCCGATGTGGACGGTGCCGGCGGTCCGGGGGAGGGTCGCCGCCCAGGGGACTGGGGCGTCGAGCGCCCAGTCGACCTTCACGGTCGACGGCCCGTAGCGGAACGCCAGGAGCCGGCGGACGTAGGCGTCGGGCAGCACGTCCTGCGCGAGCGCGAGCAGCCCGCGGGGCGTGGTGTCGCAGACGACGATCCTCGCCTGCACGACCTCGCCCGCGGCCGTGCGCACGCCGCTGACGCGGTTGCGCTCCGCGAGGACCTGCGCGACGCGCGTGCCGGTCCTCGCCTCGCCGCCCTCGGCGCGCAGCACGCCCGCGAGCGCGTCCGCGAGCCGCCCCGCGCCGCCCTCCGGGCTCGGCCAGCCGACCGCGTGACCGAGGATCTTGAGGTACACGCCGGAGATCGCGCTGCCGGCGTTCGTCGGCGGGACGTCGCCGTGCATCGCCGAGCCGTAGAGCCACCCGCGCGCACCCGGGTCCGTGAAGAGCCGCTCGCCGAGGGCGTGAGCGGAGCTGAGCAGGATCTGGACGAAGTCGAGGGTGCCGCCGAGCTTGAGCGCCGCGAGCAACCGGGCCGGACCGGTCACCGGCGGGAAGCCGGACAGCATCGTCGCGCGCAGCGCCTCGTAGTGGTCCACGTACGGCCCGGCCAGATCGCGCCACGCCGCACCGTCGCCCGGGTGGACGGCGTCGAGGGTCGCGGCCGTCGCGTCGACGTCGCGCATGAGCGCGATCGCGCGGCCGCCGTCCAGCGGATGGGCCATCGGGATCTCGGGCTGTACCCAGCGCAGCCCGTGGCGCTCGAGCGGCAGCTTCGCGAACACCGGCGACGCCGCGCCGGCGGGGTAGACGGAGGAGAAGACGTCGTGGTGGAAGCCGGGGAGCGTGAGCTCCTCCGTCGCGACCGCGCCTCCGAGGCGGCCCTGGGCCTCGAGCACGAGCACGGATCGGCCGCCCCGGGCGAGCGCGATGGCGGCGCTGAGCCCGTTGGGCCCGCCGCCGACGACGACGGCATCGACCTTCGCGCTGGTCATACCGCCCCGCCGGACTGTGTCGCGATCTGATGGAGCATCGACGTCGCCGCATCGCCCTCGCCCCAGAAGCGCGCCTGCATGTCGCGGCCGACGCGGCGGTAGGCCTGGTCGAGAGGGAACGGCATCTCATCCCACGTACCCGCGGCGCGCAGCCACGGCGCGCCCTCGTGCTCGTAGAGGACGAGCCGGTTGCGCGCCGCGCCCATGAAGTGGCCCTCGTGCGTCGTGAGGTCGAAGGCCGCCAGCGGCGTCGCGCCGTCCGGCACGACGACCGGCTCGTCGCGGCCGATGCGGACCATCGCCTCGTTCAGCGTGTCGACCCACTCGCGCAGGCCCGCGGGGTCGTCGGCGGTCTCGAGGCGCGTGATGGTCACGTAGCCGCGGGTGTAGGCGGGGAAGCGGGGCGCGAACGGGGTCATGATCTCGATCTCGAAGGTCTGCCCGGCGAGGCCGCCCTGCCGCAGCGGGGTGAAGCGGCCGAGCTCGGTCGCGAATCCGGGCCACACCTCGGGGCGCGTGAGCAGGGCGATCACGCCCTCGGCCGACGCCGCGCGGACGGGCGCGTACGTGTGCCAGACCTGGTCGGCCGGCGCGAGGACGGGCGGCGTGAGCGGCCCGACGCGGGCCGCCCGCAACCGGACGGTGGGATCGTGCGCCTCGCGGTCGGCCCGGGTGCGGAAGGCGATCCCCCAGCCCCGGCGCGAGGGGTCGGCCTCGGCGTCCGCGAACCAGTCGCCGAGCAGCCGCTCGGCGCCGGCGAGCAGGCCCGCGCGATCCAGCGTGCCCCGCGGCGCGCCCTCGGCGTCCCTCAGGCGCAGGCGCCCGAAGGCGCGGTGGAAGGGGAGCGCGTCCAGCGCGCCGAGCCGGCGGTGCCCGTGCCCGTCCCAGTAGGTCGTGAGGATCGTGAGCGCCAGGCGCAGGTCGCTCGGGTCGCGCAAGTGCTCCGGGCGCTGATGGTGCGTCGCGTTGAGGAAGTCCGTGACCCAGCCCGCGGCGTCGGGACGTGCGATGGACGAGCCGAGCATCCGCAGGAACGGCGCCTGGTCGTGGGCGCGGCGTGCGGCCACGGCTGCGAGGGCCGTTGCGGCGACGACGGGGACGGTGCGCATGGGGTCACCTCATCACACCCGGTCGCGCACGAAGAACAGCTGCTGTGCGCCCCAGGCGGTGCGCTCGCCCTCGTTGCGGAACCCGAGCTTGCCCAGCACGTGCAGGGACGCGGTGTTCTCGGCCTTCGCCACGGCGACGACACGGTGCACGCCGAGCGAGTCGAACGCGGCCTGCAGGATCGCCCCCGCCGCCTCGGTCGCGAAGCCCCTGCCCCACCACGGCGTCCCGAACGCGTAGCCGAGCTCGATGTCGGGGCCGGTCCCGTTCATCGGGTACAGCCCGGCCTCGCCGATCACCTCGCCGGTCTCCTGGAGCACGACCGCCCAGAACGAGTAGCCCGCCGCACGCTGGTGGTCGACGTAGCCGGCGATCCCCTGGCGGGTGCGCTCGATGCTGTGCGGCCCGCCGATGAAGTGCATGGCGGTGGCGTCCGCGTACAGCGCGGCGTGGATGGCGGGGACGTCGTCGAGCGTGAACGCCCGGATGGTCAGTCGCTCCGTACGGATCGGCAGCACATGCGCATGTTCGCGAACTCGCGCGAAGTACCATCCGGCTGTGGGTGACTGGCGAGTCAATCAACCGGTGGCGTGATGGCTGCCGCGGACCGTCGGCGGCAGATCCTGGACGCGGCGGTGCGGGTGTTCGCGCGCCAGGGGTTCCACACCTGTCGCGTCGCTGACATCGCCGACGAGGCCGGCGTCGCGTACGGCCTCGTCTACCACTACTTCCGCTCGAAGGAGGAGGTCCTGGACACGCTCTTCACCGAGCGGTGGGACATCCTGCTGCAGGTCATCCGCGACACCGACGCCGAGGACCGGCCGCCACGGGACAAGCTGCGTGCGATCGCTGCCTTCATCCTCGACTCCTACGGTCATGACCCTGACCTGATGAAGGTCATCGTCGTCGAGGTCACCCGCGCCGCCAACTCCTTCGGATTGACCCATGCGGAGAGGATCCGCGAGGCCTACGCGCTCATGGGCGACGTCGTGGCGAAGGCCCAGGAGGACGGCGCGTTCCGCGTCGACGTCACGCCCCGCTTCGCCGCGCAGGCCTTCTACGGGATCATCGAACAGGTCCTCACCGGCTGGATCTTCGAGCCGGCGCCGATCCCCGTGGAGGAGATCGAGGAGGCGAAGGATCTGGTCGTCGCGGCGATCGTGGACGGGCTCGCGGCCCCCGCATCCACCCGGGCAGTCTGATTGGATACCGGGCGCTCATGGACAACGACGTCGTCAAGCGCCTCGTGTGGGCCGGTCTCCTCGCAGGGATCGGCGCCCTCGCCTCCGTTCTGACCACGCGCATCGCCGCGCTGGTTTGGCGTCGCCTCTACGGGGAAGACCCGCCCGAGTGAGTGACGACGCCCGCAGCGGTTCCGGTCCGGTCTCACCGCAGCCAGCGGTGGCAGCCGCGATCCCCGTTCCGGAGCCCACCCCCGTCATCGCGCCCTCCGACGCCACCGTCAAGAACCCTCCCGGTACGGCAGCGGTGATCGGCCCGGCCGACCGGCCGGAGATCGCGGTCGGCGCTGCGTTCGCGGGCGGCTTCGTCGTGGCGTTCATCCTCAAGAAGATCACGAACTGATGGCCACCCAGATCCCACCCCCTCCGCCGACGCCGCCCCGCGAGGGCGTCGGCCCCGCGGTGCAGGAGATCAGCTTCCGCGCGCAGCAGCTCGTCCGCGAGGAGATCGAGCTCGCCAAGGCCGAGGTCACCATCAAGGCGATGAAGCTCGCCAAGGGCGCCGCGGTCGGCGCCGCCGGCGGCATCTTCGCCGTGGTCGCGCTCCTGTTCTTCCTCCACGGCCTCGCCTTCGGGTTCTCCGACTGGCTCGGCGTGGCGGTGTGGGTCGGCTACTGGATCACCGCGGCGCTGCTGTTCCTGCTCGCAGCGGTGGCGGCGTTCATCGCATCCCGCCTGTTCAAGGCCGGCTCGCCTCCGAAGCCCCAGATGGCGATGGACGAGGCGCAGCGGATCAAGCAGACGGTGGACGAGGCCCGCAGCTGATGTCCGCCGCCAGGACCCCCGAGGAGATCCGCGCCTCCGTCGAGGCCAACCGCCGTGAGCTCGGCCTCGCGATCGAGCGCCTCCAGGGAGAGGTCGCCGAGCTGACCAACTGGCGCAAGCAGCTCGCCGAGCACCAGAAGCAGGTGCTCATCGGCGCAGCGGTCGCCGGCTTCCTCATCGGAGGCGGCATCGCCGGTGTCACCGGCATCTTCCGCCGCCGACGCTGACTCCACCATCCCCCAGAGCGGTGCGCGACAACCGCTACGACTACGCCTTCGTCATCCGCACGGTGCTCGTCGTCGTGGGCGTCGTGCTGCTGCTGTACCTGATCTACCTCGTCCGCAAGCCGCTGCTGTGGGTGTTCGTGGCGCTGTTCCTCGCGGTCGCACTGTCCCAGCCGGTCAACTTCCTACAGCGTTGGATGCGGCGCGGGATGGCGATCGCGGCGGTCTACCTGGCGCTGATCCTCGTGCCGGTGGCGATGGGCGTCCTGATCGTCCCGCCGATCGTCACGCAGATGACGAACCTGGTGAACGACCTGCCGAGCTACGCGCAGGACCTCCAGGACTTCGCGAACAAGAACCCGACGCTGCGCAAGCTCGAGCGCAACTACCAGATCACCCGGCAGCTCGAGAACCAGGCGCGCGCGCTGCCGAGCAAGGCAGGTGACGCGGCCGGGCTGCTCCAGGACGCCGGCCTCACGATCGTCAACTCGGTCTTCGCGGTGGTGACGATCCTCGTCCTCACCGCGTTCATGCTCGGGAGCGGGCACATCTGGGTCGACAAGGTCATCTCGCTGCAACCCGAAGACCGGGCCAAACGCATGCGCCGGGTGGCCGAGCACTCGTCGGCGGCGGTGGGCGGCTACGTCGGCGGCGTCTTCCTGCAGGCGACGACCGCCGGGATCCTCGCCTATGTCGTGCTGAGCATCCTGGACGTGCCGTTCAAGGCGCCGCTCGCACTCATCATCTTCCTGCTCGACCTCGTCCCCCTCGTCGGCGCGACGATCGGCGCGGTCATCGTCGGGATCATCACGCTGTTCAAGGACTTCCCGACCGCCACGATCATCTGGGCGGTCTGGGCGATCGTCTACCAGCAGATCGAGAACAACGTCATCCAGCCGCGCATCCAGCAGCGGGCGGTGAACGTCCACCCGCTCGGGGTGCTCGTCTCGGTCCTCTTCGGCGCCTCGCTGCTGGGGATCCTCGGCGCCCTCGTCGCGATCCCGGTCGCCGCGACGCTGCAGATCGTCGTGCGCGAGTGGTGGGGCTGGCGGGCCGACCAGCAGCTCGAGGCGGAGCCCGGCGAGGCGACGCGTCTGGCCGACCGCGCACAGGTCTCGACGGGCGACGACCCCGAGGCCGAGCCGCCGCCGCCGCTGCCGCCCGGCCCGACCCCGCCCGCCTAGACGCCGACCTCGCCGACGAGGGTGATCGCGTCCGGCTAGCCCCCGAGCTCGGCTCGGCGGCGACGCGCCAGCGCCTCGCGCTCGCGCAGCTCGGACTCCAGCTCCCCGAGCGCCGCCTGACGCCGTTCGACGAGCTCGAGCTGCGTCGCGATGTGCCCGAGCGCCTGGTCCACGATCCGCAGCCGGGCCGCCGGGTCCTCGGTGCCGTGCCACTCGCGGCGCAGCGCCTCGCGGGCGTCCCCCGCCTCGACGACGCGCTGCAGGTCCTCCAGGGAGAGCCCGAGGAGATCGCGTAAGCGGAGGATGTGCTCGAGCCGCTCGACGTCGTCCTCGGTGTAGGAGCGATGGCGCCCGTGGTCGCGCTCCTCCCCGCCGCCCAGGAGCCCGATCTCCTCGTAGTACCGGATCGTGCGCGCGGTGGTCCCCACGCGCTCGGCGAGCTCGCCGATGCGCAGGGGCCGCGATGGGGACTCCGCCGGCGTCATGCGTGCTCGTGGGCTCTGTGGGACGGGCGCATGTCGCGTCAGCGTCAGATTGCCAGCGTGAGCTGCGACTCCTCAGGCGGATCCTCGTCGGCGTCCAAGCAGTCCGGCGCGTCGTAGGTGGCCGCGTTGACGCGCGTGGACGCGCGCTGCACGTAGGTGAGCTCGTCAGCGAGCGGCCCGAGCAGCGGCATGACGGCGGCGGCGTCGAGCGCCGGGTCCAGCCACGCGGCGCGCTCCCCCGGGCCCGGGAGGACGACCGGCATCCGGTCGTGGATCCCGCCGCCGACCCGATTCGCCGGGCCGGTGATGATCGTGCAGCTGCCGATCCGCTCGCCCTCCGGCGACTTCCAGGTGCTGCGCAGGCCGGCGAAGGCGAAGGGCCGGTGGTCGGGCAGCGAGAAGTGCATCGGCTTGCGCGGCTGCTTGGGGTCCTCGGCCTTGAGCCACTCGTACCAGCCGTCGGCGGGCACGAGGCAGCGGCTGCGCGCGTCCTCGACGAGCCCGCGGAACGACGGGCGCTCGGTGAGCGACTCCATCCGCGCGTTGATGCGCAGCGGCTCCTTCCTCGGATCCTTGGACCAGTAGGGGATGAGGCCCCAGCGCAGGACCTTCGCGCGGGGCCGGTCCTCCCCCGAGGCGATCGCGAGCACGGGCTGTGTCGGGGCGACGTTGTAGCGCTCCACGATGGGCTCGGAGGACTCCGGCACGTTCACGGCATCGAGGTCGAGTCCGGCGAGGAGCTGGGACAGCGTCGGCGTGATCGTGTACCTGCCGCACATGCGATCGAGTCTAGGTGCGGCGACCTAGAGATCCACGACGACGAGCTTCGGCTCGCGCGCCTGCAGCGCCTCGCACAGCACCCGGCGGTGGCACTCGGCCGGGTCCTCCTCGAGGCACAGCAGCGCGGTGCGCGGGCCGTCGCGCAGCTCGTCCAGCAGCCGGTCCAGCTCGTGCGCCGCGTGCTCCTCCATGTGGGCCCGGAACGCGATGCGGCCCTCCGCGACCCGGCGGTTCTTGAACAGCCACCGGATGTCCGGCGGCGTGCCCAGCCCCCGGCGCGACTCGTACGCGATGCCATGGTCGCCGAGCATCTCGCCCAGCCGCGTCTTCGACATCCCGGCGCGCCGCGACTGCGGGCGGTAGCGGACGTCGAGCACGCGCTCGACGCGTGCCTCCTCGAGCTCGGCCGCGAGCGCGGGCGGCAGGAGATGCTCGTAGCCGATGGTCCAGATCGTCGTCATGCGCGGACGAGGTCGCGCGCGACGCCGCCGACGCCCAGCAGGCCGGGTCCGACGTGCGCGCCGATGACCGGCCCGACCTCGCTGACGAACAGCGGCTCGGTCCCGAACAGCGCGCGGCCGCGGTCCGCGAGCCGCTCCGCCTGCTCCTCGGCGCGGATGTGCTGGATCGCCCAGGCGTCGCGGCCCGCCTCCTGCAGCGCCTCCATGTACTCGGTCATCCGCTCGAAGGCGCGGCCCGCCGTGCGGACCCGCTCGATCGGCGTGATCTCGCGCTCGAGCGCCAGGATCGGCTTGATCTTCAGCGCGCCGCCGATCCAGCTCTGCGCGGCGCCGACCCGGCCGCCGCGCCGCAGGTACTCCAGCGTGTCGACGCAGAACCACATCCGCAGGCCCTCGCGTGCGCGGCGGGCCGCCTCGGCGACCTCCTCCCGGGAAGCCCCGTCCGAGGCGGCACGCGCCGCCGCGAGCACCGCGAGGCCGAGGCCTCCGCAGCCCGTTTCGGAGTCGAGGACCTCGATCCTCTCCGGCGCCGCCGTCGCGGCGCGCGCCTGCTGGGCGGAGGCCATGGTCCCGGACAGCCCGGCCGAGAGGTGGATCGACACGATGTCGCGGCCATCGGCGAGCAGCGGCTCGTAGACGGCGACCACGTCGCCGACGGACGGCTGGGACGTGGCGGGCACCGTCGCGGCCGTGCGCAGCTCGTCGTAGAAGGCGCCGAGATCGGTGATCTCGGACTCGCGCCGAAGGGCGCCGTCCCAGCCCACGTACAGCGACACCTCGCGGACACCGAGGTCCGCGAGGAGCGCTGCAGGCAGGTAGTGGGTCGTGTCGGTGACGACCGCGACGGCCATCACCGGACCCTAGCCAGACGGCTAGCTCAGGCGGTTCTCGATGCCCAGCGGTGCGGGCGCGGGGTCGGCGCCGGCCGGCGCCTCCGCGGGGACCCGCTCCGGCGCCTGGACGCCGAGCACCTCGGCCAGCTCGCCCGACGCGTACAGCTCGGCCACGATGTCGGCGCCGCCGACCAGCTCGCCCTTCACGAAGAGCTGCGGGATCGTCGGCCAGTTCGAGAGCGCGGAGAGCTCCTGGCGGATGCGCGGGTCGGGCAGGATGTCGACCGCCGCGAACTGCGTGTCGTAGGACTGCAGCGCGGCCGACGTGCGCGCGGAGAACCCGCACATCGGCTGCTCGGGCGTCCCCTTCATGAAGAGGATGACCTCGTTCTCGTCGATCGCCTGCTTGATCGCGTCGCGGAGCGGGTTCTCGCTCATGTGACCTCCGTCTTGAGGGACAGCGCGTGGATCGCGCTGCCCAGCTCGCCGGTGAAGATGTCGTAGACCATGCGGTGCTGCTGCACCAGTGACTTGCCGGCGAACGCCGGCGCGGCCACGCGTGCCGAGAAGTGCACGTCATCCGGGCTCTCGACCGAGGCCGTGGCGCCCGGGATGGCGGTCTCGATCCGCTGCTTCAGCTCGTCTGCCGTAGGCATTCGAAAGGGAGGGTAGCGACCGCTATATTTGGTGAAGTCATGATCACGATCACCGACAAGGGCGCCGAGAAGGTCCAGGAGTTCCTGGCCTCACAGGGCGCTGACACATCGTCGGCCGGGCTGCGCGTCGGCGTTCGCGGCGGCGGCTGCTCAGGCTTCCAGTACAACCTCGCCTTCGACGAGCAGCGCGATGGCGACGAGGTGTTCACGGACCACGGTCTCAAGATCCTCGTCGATCCTCCGTCGCTGCCGTACGTGCACGGCTCGGTCATCGACTACGTCGACTCGCTGCAGGGCGCCGGGTTCCAGGTGAGCAACCCGAACGTCATCGCCGCGTGCGGCTGCGGATCGTCGTTCCGCGTCGCTGACGAGGAACAGGTCTCCGCAGTCTGAGGTCACGCCTGCTCGGCGGCGGGGCCCTTCTCCTCGCCGTCGTCATCGTCGTCGTCGTGGTGCTCGTCTCCGGCGGAGGTGAGGAGCAGCCCGCGCCCCCCACGCAGACCCAGCCCTCCGCGCCCGCGCCGGACACGCGCGGGCTCGTCACAGGGCTGACCGAGGGCAACCCGGCGCTCATCACCACCGCAGCGGTCCCCGAGGCGTTCGAGGCCGCGCGCGACCGCACCGCGGCGCTCGAGCCCGCGTACTACCGGCTCATGGTCGACTGGCGGCGCCTGCAGCCGCAGGCGGACGCACCGCCGAACTGGGACTCCCCGTCGGACGGCTGCCTGCGCGGTGCCCCGCCCTGCGCGGAGTCCGCCGGCATCCGCGCGATCCTGCGCGCGATCCACGGGCGCCAGCAGGCCGACGGCGGCTGGCAGGTCGTCGTGACCTTCTACGGCACCCCGGACTGGGCGCTGCGCGGCGGGGTCGCGGGCTGCGGGACGGACCGGCGGCCGAATCTCGACGCCTACCGCGCGCTCATCCGGTCGTTCCGCGACGTCGCCGCCCAGGAGTCCGTCGCCGTGCACTGGTGGTCGCCGTGGAACGAGCCCAACCACCCCGAGTTCCTCGGCCCGCAGCGGACCGAGTGCCGGCCCGACGCCGACGCGCTGACGCCGACCGAGTACGCGAACATCGCCTACGCCATGCAGGCCGAGCTCGCGCCGGGCGACCATCTCGTCCTCGGCGAGGTCGCCGGCTACGACCGGCGGCGGGCGCGAGCCGTGTCGGCCGCCGAGTTCGCCGCGGACCTCCCCGCCCAGCTCGTGTGCGCGAGCGACGTGTGGGCCCAGCACGCCTACGTGCGCCCGGAGGACACGGTCGCGCCGCCCGGCGATCCCGACGACACGTCGCTGGCCGGCGACCCCGACGCGGCGGGCGATCCGCTGCTCCTGCGCGACGTCCTGCGCGCGCTGGACGCCAAGGGCTGCGAGCACCGTCACAGGATCTGGATCACCGAGACCGGCGTGGGAGGGCCGCGGACGGGCGAGGACCGCCCGTCCGACGACACCACCGACCGCCGGTCGTGCGAGGCGATGGACGGCGCGCTGCGCTTCTGGGCCAAGGACCCGCGCGTGGACGCCGCGTTCCAGTACACGTTCCGGGAGGACACCTCGTTCCCGGTCGGGCTCGCGGACGCGGGCCTGGATCGCCTGTACCGCAGCTACGACGCCTGGCAGGCGTGGGGCACGCCCGGAGCGCCGCCCGGCACGATCGGGTGCGCGCAACCACCGGCACTAGACTGAATCCGCACATGGCGCCGTCGGATGCTCAGATCCGAAGGGGAGGCGCGGCGCGCGAGAGGATCCTCGAGACCGCGTACGACCTGTTCAGCCGCAGCGGCACCCGCGCGGTGGGCGTGGACACGATCATCGCCGAGTCGGGCGTCGCGAAGATGACGCTCTACCGGAACTTCGCGTCCAAGGACGACCTGATCCTCGAGTTCCTGCGTCAGCGCGACGAACGCTGGACGCGCGCGTGGTTGCAGGCCGAGGTCACGCAGCGCGAGGAGCAGCCCGGCGCCCGCATGCTCGCGATCTTCGACGTCTTCGGCGAGTGGTTCGCGCGCGACGACTTCGAGGGCTGCGCGTTCATCAACGTCATGCTCGAGCTCGACGACCGGGAGTCGCGGGTCCGCGTCGCCTGCGTGGAGCACCTCGTCGCGATCCGCAGCTTCGTCCGCGGGCTTGCGGTCGCCGCGGGCGTGGCGGACGCGGACGCCGATCACGTCGCGGCTCAGTGGCACATCCTCATGAAGGGCTCGATCGTCGCCGCGGCGGAGGGCGACACCGCCGCCGCGGGACGAGCGCGTGAGCTCGGAGCGCTGCTCCTCACCCACCTCGGCGTCGCGGTCCGCTAGACGCCGAGCTCCGCCGAGGCCATCTCGACGCCCTTCAGGCGCGCCTCGATCTTCTGCATCGCGACGTCGCGCGCGAAGTCCGGCGAGCCGTGCTTCGGCTTCACGTCGCGGCTGAACGGCGAGAAGCCGCAGTCGTCGGTCGCGCCGAGGCGCTCGACCGGGATGTACTTCGCCGCCGTCACGAGCTCGTCGCGAATGCCCTCGGGCGTCTCGACCTCGGGCGTCAGCGGGTTGACGACGCCCATGAAGCACACTTGGGCGACACCGTCGGCGTCCTCCCGGCTGTGCTTGCCGCAGAGCTCGTAGACCTTCTCCCGGTTCGCCTCGCTGGCGCATTGGATGAGGAAGTAGCCGGCGTTGATATCGAACATCCGCGTCAGCAGCTTCTCGTAGGGCACGTCGGCGGAGTGGACCGAGTCGCAGTCGCCGCCCGGGCACGTGTGGATGCCGATGTTCCTGCGCTCCTCGGGCGAGAACCGGTCGAGCACCCGGTTGTTGAGGTCGATGAACTCGCCGAGCATGTCCTTGCCGGTCCACGGGTTGCGCGAGTCGTTCTTGTTGGCCAGGCGGCCCTCCGTGAAGTCCACGGACACGCGCACCGCACCGGCGTCGAAGCACCCGCGGATGTCCTTCTCGACCTCGTCGCAGAGATCGGCGAGGAACTGGTCGCGGGGATAGCCGTCGATCTCGCCCTCGAGGGGATAGAGCAGCATGAGCATCGACGGCGCGATGACCGCCTGCTTGACCGGCTTGGAGGCGATCGCCGCGTTCTTGCGGACGAACTCCGACGCGTACGTCTTGTACTGGAACGGACCGCCGGTCAGCCGCGGCAGCTGCCGGTGGTGGCCGTCGTCGAAGATCGCGAAGAACTGCCCGTCGCCGGCGAGGTTGTCCGCGAGCCCGGTGCCCGCGAGCGTGTCGGTGATCGAGTAGGTCGCGAAGCTCGACTCGCGCTGCTCGCCGTCGGTGACGATCGGCTCGCCGGTCGCCTCGAGGCGGTGGATCGAGTCCTCGGCGGCGGCGTCCTGCGCGCCGATGAGGTCCTCGTGGGAGATCTTGCCTTCGTCGTAGTCGGCGTAGGCCTCCTGGAGCTTCATCGGACGGGGCAGGGACCCGACGAGCTCGGTGGGGATGGGCATGGGGACTCCCTCCTACATGGTGGACAGACCTGTCTCACTCCCGTCCTCGACCCTAGTGGCCATCGGCACGAGCCGCAACCCCGCCTCCACGGGCGCCCTGCCGCTCGACTCGGCCCGGTCGCCGCCGCGGCCTAGAGCGCCGCGGTCCCGGCGCCGCCAGGCAGCCGGCGCGAGAGCCAGTCGACCGGGCTCGCGCCGGCGAACGCGCGGAAGTCGCGGTTCAGGTGGGGCTGGTCGGCGTAGCCGCACGACGCC
>Ga0070665_100002984_pt1 | contig 18277 bp, 8 predicted proteins | sample KBSS13metaG_FD_65862 | JGI IMG/M metagenome (GOLD analysis project Ga0070665, IMG submission 65862) | Switchgrass rhizosphere microbial communities from Kellogg Biological Station, Michigan, USA - KBS S1-3 metaG | ecosystem: Host-associated > Plants > Roots > Rhizosphere > Soil ...
CGGGCAGCAGCGTACACTGCGCCGCGGATAGTGGCGGAGCGAAGCACTTCTGCCTCGCCCGCCCAAGTGGAAACTAGAAGGAAAATCTGAGTGAGCCCTGCAGGCTTCGGCCACCGCCTACACCGTTCACACTGCCCTGGCCACTGCCCAGAGTATTGGTTATCTGACCAAAGTTTGCAGCAGTGAAAATAGAGCCGCTGCCTGAATTGGGGTTGGCAAACTGAGGGGTATTCGTCAGCTGAACAGCGTCGACACGAACCTCACTTGCGAACTCCCGGAAGATCGTGAATTTCTTGGCAAGCGAGAAATTGTTCTGCCAGTAACCCGGTCCGCGGAATTGGTTCCTACCGGTATTGCCGAGTGCTGGGTTGCAGGGGAAAGCTCCTGCGCAACCAACTGGTTGCGAGAAATTGGACTTATCCAGCCACTGCTTGCCGGACCCTACTTCGTGAGTCACTTTAGGGCCGCCTGCGATGTTTGCCAGAAGCGCGGTGCCTGGCGTATTCAGTGCACCCTGGTTGGCATACACGCTGAAGGGCAAACCAGAAAGAATAGAAATCACACCGGAGAGTCTCCAGCCACCGAACACAGCGTCGCCAATCCCGGAGTTGAAGTATTTATGGCCACGTCCACCTGGCAGCTCATACGTGAAGCTCTGCTCAAAATTCTTGGAGCGGTCAAAATCGGCAGGAGCGTAGTTTTTGCGCTGGTCGATGAAGAAGACCATACTGCCGTTGTCGTCTCCTCCGGTTGCGTATGTGAGCGCTTTACCCCACGTAAATGCAGAGGTAAAGGTAAGGCCGGCGGAGTAGCGTTTTGTAAGTTGGACCTGCAGGCCGTTGTAGTTCGACGAAGCCCCAAGGAAGTACTCGTTTGTAGCAGCGGTGCGTCCTGTTAAGCCACCTGTGAATGCGGGAGAATTTTCCGGCAGCGAAGCGCTGCCGCCGCCATAGACGCTGGGCAGGTTGATGTTCTGCGACAGATTCATGCGTGTGCCATGATTGCCGACATAGGCAATTTGCAGACTGAAGTTGGGACCGAAGCCCTGCTGCAGGGCCACGTTCCAGGCCTCCGCGTAGGAGTTTCGGAACGTCTTTGGTATGTAGGTATAGGCCTGACTGATCAGTGCGGGTGTGTTGGCAGCGATGATTCCGTTGTCCGGAATTACAACCGGTACCGGCGCCGGGAACCCAGCCTGGAACGATGCAACTGTCACGCCATCGGAGAGGACTGCAGGCGTAAAGCTCGAACTGCCCGTCGGCTGATAGCTATTGTTGGCGCGAATCGGGTAGTTGTAGGCATAAGTGTTATCCGTAAACGGGATGTAGCTCATGCCAAATCCCATGCGGATCACAGTAGCGTCATGCGCGCGGTAAGAGAATCCAGTCCGCGGAGCGAAGTACTTGTATTGAGTTTCAATTCCGAGGTTTGCTGGATTGCCGCCTAGACCAGCCAGGACCAGCGTGTTGTTCGAGGGATCGTAGTTGGAAAATCCGCCGTCGACTCTCGGCGTAGCGGGCGGATAAAACTCCCAGCGGAGACCGTAGTCGAGGGTCAGCTTGGGTGTTGCCTGCCACTTGTCTCCTGCAAAGGCGAAGAACCACCACTGCCGGTAGCACGGGAAGAACGTGTTCAGATCGCGTCCCGTCTGGCTAGGCTGATCGAGGAGGAAACTGCCCATGAAGTTGGCGATATTTGTCTTGGCGCCATTCGTGGAGGTCTGCAGATCATTGAAGGTGAATGCGCCGCGCGGACTGAACGTCTGGTCCTGCAAGAGATCATCGCGGACCCGTCGAACGTCAACGCCCCACTTGATGGTGTGGTTGCCTGTAATCCTCGTCCACGTATTCACGGCGTCGATGTTTGATTCCGCGCGAATCCACGGTACGGAGGCCGAATACCCGATGAGCGGGTTCGAAAACCCGCCGTTGATGGTGATTCCAACTTGCCCGGACGTAAAGGCCTCGCCGTCAATATTGACTCCGGGGACCCCGATGGTTGTCGCATCGTTGGTGCCGTAGTCCAGCGGAACTGCCGAGTTGCGGAGGTGGGCAACGCCGACACGTACCTCGGTTAGAAACCTGGGGGAGAAAACATGATCGTAGATGCCGCCGGTGCTGTAGGCCGTCTGATTTCCCTTGGCCTCGAAGCCGCCGCCCTGCGGACCGCCGAGGAAGTTACCGAAGGCCGCCGCCTGGAATGTGTTGGTGCGCTGCCAGCTGAAGCGGCCGTTCAGGTGGTTTTTCTCATTGAGTATCCAATCGACTTTGGCGTCGAAGCTGTGCGCATCCTTCCGGAAAGGAAGGTTGGTGGTGTAGTTGTTGGATGGATTGCTCAAGGCCTTGGTGGAATCGAGCTTTCCGTATTTTGGAAACGCTGCGTTGAGCTGCTGGAGCATGTTCAGCGAGACAGGGTTGATCCGGCTGATGGGGATCTGGTTGTTGGTAAACGCAGTACGTGGATGCGCGGCAGTGCCGTCGCCCGAGCTCGGGTCATAGATCTGGCCGGTGGTGCCGACGAGAGCGCCGCTCAAATCGACGCAACCAGCAGGATCGCTGCAGCCCGGGGTGGCACCGACGTTGGTATACCAGCGCGCATCCGGGACGGTGAAGGTGCTGCTAACCTTCTCACTGTCGATCGTGCGGAGGTAGTCACCGAAGAAGAACAACTTGTCTTTCTTAATGGGGCCGCCGATAGAGCCGCCAAAGTAGTTGTACGACAGGTGGCCAAGCGGTCCGGCGAAGTAGGAGCGGGCGTTGACGGCATTGTTCTGAATGTACTCAAATGCCGAGCCATGCAGCGCGTTGGTGCCGGACTTGAGCGTCACATTGGTGATGGCGCCGACCGAACGGCCGAGCTCCGGCTCATAGTTATTCGTAGAGACATCGACGGTCTGAATCGCTTCAGCCGGAGGAATCAGGATCTGCAGCAGGCCGGTGCGCTCGTCGTCGTCGATGCCCTCAATCTGGTAGAGATTGCTGACGCGCGGCATGCCGTTGGCCTGCGTCTGCAAGGAATTCTGCGCGTTGAAGAACTGCGAGTGCTGGAAGGTTGCCGGACTGGTGCCGGGGACGAGATTCAGAAGCGACTGGAAATTTCGCCCTGTCGTGAGCGGCAGCGCCATCACGTTGGCCGCGTCAATCTTGGTGCTGATATCAGCGCGGTCGGTTTGGAGCACGGGCGGTGCTGTTGTTACCGTGACGGTCTCCGTCACATTGCCCGGCTGCATCGTCATGTCGACTCGAATGGCAGAATTGCTCAGGAGCTGCACGTTTTCCTGCATCGCCTTCTTGAAGCCGCTCAATTCCGCGGTGACGATATACGCGCCCGGCGGCAGATCGGGGAACGTGTAATTGCCGCTTCCGTTGGTCAGAGACTCATGGGTTGAATTTGTCGAGGTCTGTTTGATGAGCACCTTGGCATTTGGCACCGCGGCTCCGGTGACGTCTGTAACCGTTCCAAGCAGCGTGCCATTGACCGCTTGTCCCATTGCGACCTGGGACATCCACATGAGCAGAGAGAAGACACCAATCCCGATCAGCCTTTTCCAAGGGGTGCGTACGATCATTGAAGCCTCCAGAATCCAGGTAGAACCCGGCAGTTTTGCATATAGTTCAAAGTTCGAACCGAACGTTAGAATCGGCCCTGCGCAACTGTCAAGGGAATAATTCGGAATTTGAACAAATAGGTAGCTGCGCAGTTCCCGGAGCGAACTGTTATGTGACGAACCGGTGCAGCGGTCCACCTTTTGGTTGAGAGTTAAGCCGTCAGCGACGGCGGCATCTCTCGCTCGGCGGCCCCAAGGCTCATGTTTGGCTCAGCACCGAGTTTGAAGACCAGATGGCCTCCCTGTGCAAGGTCTTCGTGCCGGACCCAGAGGCGATCCAGTGGCTTTCCGTTCAGCGATACCGACTGGATATATTTGCTCTTTTCCGGACTCTCGCTGCCCTCTGCCTCGATCACAAGCTGACGGCCCTCGCCGAGTTGTATCGACACACGCTTGAAAAGTGGGGCGGACAACACGTAGGTCGCGCTGACGGGATCGACCGCATACATGCCCATCGCGCTCATTACGAACCACGCTGACATCTGGCCACAATCTTCGTTCCCATCCAGTCCGTCGAAGTCGTTGCGGTAATGCGTGAGCAGGATCTCGCGAACCTTCTCCTGCGTCTTCCAAGGCTGACCAGCCCACGTATAGAGATATGTGATGTGGTGGCTCGGTTCGTTCCCGTGCACATATTGACCGATGAAGCCTGTCATATCCGCGACAGACTCATTGCTCACTCCGGGTTTTTCTGTGAACAGCTGGTCCAGCTTCTTCGCAAACGGCTCGCGTCCTCCGAACAGCTGCATGTAGCCCTTCACATCGTGTTGTACGAAGAAGGTGCTCTGCCAGGCATTTGCCTCTGTGTAGTCGCGGTGATCTGGAACATGGCCAGTCGCTTTGGGATCGAAGTTTGGCGCCCATTCGCCGCTCGCCAGCTTGGGGCGGATAAACTGCATTTTCGCGTCGAAGACGTTGCGGTAATTTTGAGACCGCTTTCGCTGAATCGCTGCGTCATCAGCATGCCCTGTCGCCTCGGCAACCCGCGCACATGCCCAATCGTTGTAGGCATATTCGACGAACTTGCCAATCGACTCGTCGACCTTATCGGCGGGGATGTACCCCATCTGCCTGTAAAGGCCAAGTCCCATGTAATCGTCGACCATGTTGCGCTTCCGCATACCGGCGTATGCGCGATTCCAATCAATCCCCGGGATCTTCTTGGCGCATGCCTCCGCCATCACGCTCGCCCCGTGGTAACCGGGCATGCAGTATGTTTCTCCATCCTGCAGCGGCCAGATGGGGAATCCATAAATGCTCTGCTCCGCCATGCGAATGAGGCAGTTCACGAGCGGCGCGATGCGATCGACTTGCCACAACGTGAAGGAAGGATGCAGAGCGCGATAGGTATCCCAAAGCGAGTAGGTGCTGTAGTTCTGTTCGCCTGCGGAAAGTGTGTGGACCTTTTTGTCCAGGCCGCGATATTCGCCATTGCAGTCATCGGCCAGCGTGGGCGCGCACATCATGTGATAGAGGCTTGAGTAAAAGACGGTTTTACGCTCTTCGCTCGGATCCTCGACGTGGATGCGCGCCAGTTCTTTTTGCCACATGCGCCGCGCCGCGGCTTTGGTTTCGTCAAATTCAAAGCCAGGCTGCTCTTTCTTGAGATTCCCCTGTGCGTTGCTGGTGCTGACCATGGAAATGCCTGTCTTGAACATGACCGTGGTGCCCGGCTCGAAATGAAGAACAACCTTCAGATTTTTCCCGCTCGTATTTTTATCACTCACCGGCTTGTCATCGGAGAAGACCTCAACCTTGATCGGCTTAATCGAGACTTCGGTCGTGAAGTAGATTTCCCGATCCGGCGCCCAACGGCTCACGTGCCGGCCGCCTTGAACAACGGTTTCACTCACCACTGCGACTTCAGCCGACTTTACCGGGCTCTCCTCGCCGTATGCGTGATGCAAATCGAGGATGACGTAGGCCGACTCGTTCGCAGGAAAGGTGAATCGAGCCAGGCCGGTGCGCTCGGTCGCCGTCAGCTCGGTCTTGATCTTCGCTCCGCCCGCACTTTCGGTCTGCACGGAATAGTATCCTGGCTCTCCCTTTTCATCCGCATGAGAGAAACGCGAGCGGTAAGTTCCTTCTGACTTGCTTCGCGCTTCGGGATCGACGCCGGGATTCAGCACAACTTCCCCCGTTCGCGGAACCAGAAGAAGGTCGAGCATGTCTCCCACGCCGGTGCCGCTGAGATGCGTGTGGCTGAAGCCCATGATCGTGGAGTCGTCATGATGGTAGCCGGAGGACCAGTCCCAATCGCGAATGCCTGTGTCGGGGCTCAACTGCACCGCGCCAAAAGGCACCGTCGCGCCCGGAAAACAGTGGCCGTGACCGCCCGTACCCACGAATACATTTACGTAGCGGGTGTAATCCTCGGGTGCTCCGGATTCACTTCCCTGCTGGGCTCCTGTCTCGGCGGAAGAAGTTTTTTCGATCAGGGCTGCACCAGCAGCAGCTGAAACCACGGCAAGAAACTCACGACGATTAAGCATTACGAATCCTCAATGACACCTGAATGAATTTAGAAGCACCGGCAATTCCCAAGTATAGATTCTCCTTTCGCTGCTCACCTGAGGCCCTATCCGCGAAGGTGATAGAGCAGTTTCGCGGATCGGCGTTGTCATAGATCTACTGTGATTCAGACCACATGTCGCGCACGTTCGCATACAAGGATGATGGCCTCAATGACCCATTGACAGTGCACGAAGCACAAACCTAGGCTGCGTCCAAAAGATTCACTCAGCAGCGAGGGAGCACGTGGCACGAGGAATCAATCGCAGAGATTTCGTCAAAGCGACTGCATCAATTGCGGGCGTTCAGGCTCTTTCCCCAGGTCCGGCCCTGGCGGGAACGCAAAAAAGCCTGGCCGCCATCACTACGCCGCTTACGCTCTTCAACTATTCCGATGTTCAACTGCATGACGGGCCGATGCGGCGTCAGTTTGATGAGAACCACGCCCGCTTTTTGAACCTCGCTGACGACAGAATGCTCAAGGTGTTTCGACAGGTCGCCGGCCTGCCCGCTCCCGGAGAGGACATGGGCGGCTGGTACGACCTGAACGGGTTCAGCCTGGAACGGAACGACTTTCACGGTTTCATTGCCGGCCATTCTTTCGGGCAGTATGTCTCCGGTCTAGCACGGGCCTATGCCGTGACCGGTGACGAGCCGACAAGGCTCAAGATCAACAGGCTGGTGAAGGGTTACGGAGAAACGCTCGATGCAAAGGCCAGCTTCTTCGTCGACTACCGCTTGCCGGCCTACACCTACGACAAGCTGTCGTGCGGACTGATCGATGCTCATGAGTATGCACATGATCCGTTGGCAATGAATATTCATGAAAGGCTCACGCGGGCGATTGCAGCTTACCTGCCGGAGAAAGCGCTGTCGCGGGCCGAACAGCGTTCGCGGCCGCACAAAGACACGGCCTTCACGTGGGACGAGACCTACACCCTGCCAGAGAACCTCTTCTTCGCATATCACAGAAGCGGCAAGCCCCTTTATCTTGATATGGCGAAGAAATATCTGGAAGACGACACCTACTTCAATCCGTTAGCGGAAGGCAACAACGTACTGCCATTCGAGCATGCATACAGCCACGTGAATGCGTTCAGTTCCGCGATGCAGGCATACATCACGCTTGGAAGCGAGAAGCACCTGCGTACCGCCAGGAATGGCTTCGACATGCTCCAAAAGACGCAGAGCTTTGCAACCGGCGGCTGGGGCCCCAACGAGGCCTTTGGAGAACCGGGAGTGGGGCAACTTGGCGACAGCTTGAGCCAGACGCACGCCAGCTTCGAGACCCCGTGCGGTGCATATGGCCACTTCAAAATCACTCGCTATCTGCTGCGAGTCACCAAAGACGCGCGCTATGGCGACAGCATGGAGCGCGTACTCTACAACACAATTCTCGGTGCGTGGCCAATTCAAGCGGATGGCACATCGTTCTACTACTCCGACTACGCCAACACGGGAAAGAAGGCCTGGTACAAAGACAAATGGCCGTGCTGTTCCGGAACGTTTCCGCAACTTGCCGCCGATTACCACGTCAGCACGTACCTGCGCTCTCATGACGGCGTCTATGTCAACCTCTTCACGCCGTCAAGCGTTCACTGGACTGATGGCGGAACGAGACTGCAGCTCACGCAGACATCCCGATATCCCTTCGACAACAAGATCGAAATTCAAGTCTCCGCATCGCAGCCGCATGAGCAGGCAATCTATGTGCGTATCCCTGCCTGGGCAAAATCTGATCCGGTCGTCATGGTGAACGAAGTTCGAGTCAAGAGCGCGGTCGAGCCTGGATCGTTTGCCGCCATTCGACGGACCTGGAAGGATGGAGACCGCATCCAGCTCGAGATTCCGATGCCGCTTCGCCTCGAAGTAGTGGACGCAAATCATCCGAATCTCGCAGCGCTTGTTCAAGGCCCTCTTGTACTAATGGCGATTGCAGAATCGCAACCGGCATTCGATTCTCAAGCACTTCTCCGCGCGAAGCCGATCAAGAATGATCGCGGCGACTGGACCGCGACCTCCACCAGCGGCAGCGAAGTAACAATGCGTCCCTTCATGTCAATCGACAAGGAGAGCTACAGCACTTACGTGCAGCTCAAGAGCTGAATCCCCGCACAACAGATTTGCGATACCAGGAGGTCATCAGGCTCTGCTTGATTCATGTCCAGAGCAATCGGCGCGGATCACGCAGAAAGGCGAACGGAGCGAGGATGAACCGGAAGGAATTCGTGAGAGGGTGTGCAGTTGCGCTTTGCGGAAGCGGGATCTGCTGTTCTGCAAAGATTGCCGATGCTGACGAGAGTACCGACAAGCCTGGCGAATGCGGTTCCGGCCAAGCGTCCGAGTGGAAGGATCGAACCGACGCAGCCCGGCTTCGCTTTTCGAAGTTGATCGAGATCATCGAGGCTCGCTTGCCTGAGGACCAGCGGAGACAGATCCTTCACGCTCTCGGCGGCAGATGCGCTGACACGTATCGGACAACCCTGATTGACCGCTTTCGAAATGACATCGAGGGCTTCCTGGCAGAAGGGCGGCGCAATTGGATGGCGGAGGCCACCTACGACAAGGCGAATGGCACAATCCGCATTGTCGACAAGGGACCATCGTGCAGCTGCCCACTGGTCAAAGTGGGTGCGACTCCGGCCAGCTTCTGCGACTGCACCCTGGGATGGCAGGAACAGACCTACTCAGAAATTCTCGGCCGCCCGGTCAAAGCTGAACTCGAAGAGTCGATCCTTCGCGGCGGGACGAAATGTGTTTATCTCATAAGGCTTACATGAGGCACGGGCCGGGACTCATTGTGGTTCCGAATCGCCCTCGACGAGCTTGAAGCGGTTCTCTTCGCGTTTCTTGCTGTTGGCCTGCTGACGAAGGACCGCGAGTTGCTTCAGCAGAGCCGGGATCTCGCCCTTCTGATCGGTTTTCCGCAACGCACGGACCAGATGGTACAGAGCCGTCTGGTCAGCAGGATCGGCCTGCAGGGCTTTACGCGATTCGGCAGCCGCTTCTGAATAGCGCTCCGCCGACATGTAGAGCTTTGCAAGAACCGTATGCGCCGGGCCAAGTCCGGGCTTCAAGGAGACTGCTCGTTTCGCTGAAATCAAGGCAGTATTGAACTCGACCGATCCCGGCTTCGGATCTTGCTCGGTGAGCACATCCGCGCGCATATACAGAAGAATCGGATCGCCCGGGCGCTCGCGTAATTTCTCCTCGATCCCGGTAAGGGCCTTGTGAAAATCATTCTGCTGCACAGCCGTCAGGCCCTGGGCGGCGGCCGACAATGATGACTTCGGATCGAGCTTATAGGCCCGATCGAAGTCGCTCTGAGCTTTCTCATATTCGGAAAGCTGTACTAGCAGCATCCCACGCGCGAAATAGAGAGCGGCGGCATTCGGCTGTAACGCGATGCCATCATTCACCACGTTGATGCCGACCTGAACAGACTGATGTTTCTCAGCGATCGCGGCAAATTCGAGATACAGGTTCACGTCATTTGGATCGAGCAGAATCGCCCGGCGCAGAGCATCGACAGCCTTCTCTGTTTCGTGAGCCTGCTCGTAAGCCTGCGACGCGAGTTCCAGCGTCTGAGCGTCAGGCGTCGCACTGAGCAGCAGCGAAAGCGTATTGATGGAATCTTGCGGATGCTTGCCCATCAGCTGAACGGCGGCAAGCACTCTGCGGCCCTGGGTATTTTCCGGATCCGATTGCATGGTGAGGGTGAGCACCTCTATCGCTTCGTCAAATCTCTTCTGCCTGACGAGGCACGCGGCGTATGCGCGCAGCCCGGCGGGGCGCCGTTCAAAGAGAGATACGGCCTTCGCGAAGTGTGGCACAGCCGTTTTGCAGTAGCCCTGCTGATACTCAAGAACCGCGAGCATCGCGTGGCTGGTAAGGTCGCGAGGATCGAGTTTCAAGATTCGTTCCAGGAGCGGTATGCCGGCAGGGTCTCCGTCATCGACTTCAATCTGAGCGGCGCCTCGGAGAGCGACGATATTGTCGGGCGACAGTTTCAGCGCCCTTTTGAAGGACGCTAGTGCGTCTTTGGGTTTGTTCGAGCCCCTGTATGCGACGCCCTGCATGGTCCACAGTTCTGGATTTCCGGGAGAGTCCGCCAGCGCGGCATGAACGAGTTGCAAAGCTCGCTCATAGTTTTCATCCCTCAGGGCAGCGGCGATAGATGCGACCCGATAGTCGGCGTTCTGCGCATGCAGCATTGACAGCAGCATTATCAGAACGAAAGAAACAAGAAGCATCCGGCGGTGATGAGGAACAAGCAGCATAGCTGTTAGTGAAAGTCGTCACCCCGCACAAGCGCGAAGTTTTGAAGTCGATGTTACTCAAAAAGAAGAGGCCGGCCAACTCAAAGAGCTAGCCGGCCACACAGGAGGAGCCCGGGTCACATCAGAACGACAGTCTTCCTCCCAGTTGCCAGAACCTCGGCTCATGGGATCCCGTTGCCGCGCCGAAGCTGCCGTCTGCGATGTTCGTATCGACATTCGCGTAGTTTGCCCGGTTGAACAGGTTGAAGAATTCAAACCGGATCTGGAAGTTGATGCGTTCTGTGATCGGAGTGTCTTTGTAGATGTTCGTGTTCGTCTCAAAGTAGTTCGGACCACGGAATTGCATCGGCTTTTCATTGCCCTCTTCACCCAATCCTGGAATGGTGAAGTTGGACTTTGGAACCGTTCCCGTCAGCCATGACTTGTTCCCGCTCAACTGCTTGTAGCTCACGGCATTTGGATAGTCGAGGTTATTGCCGTCCGCGTTGTAGTCGCCGCTATACGACTGCAATCCAACGGCTGGGTTTGCGAAGGACGGACACGCCGGAGCAGTTGAGGAAGTATCCGCGCAGATTGGTGCAAAGCCATTGAAGTTCGTGGCCGTGAACGGATAACCCGACTGGTAGATGGTTGTACCGCTCAATCCCCACCCGCCGGTCACTCTTCCAATCGCTCCTTTGCCCTGATCCAGTCCCTTCAGCGAGTAGTTCCAGCTCAAGGAGAACCGGTTCGGCACGTCAAAGACTGACGGCGCGTAATACTGACCCGGATTGTCCGGAGTCGGATAGGCAAGACCATCGTCCTTCGAACTCGAACGCGTGTAGGAGGCGTCGATGAATCCCCGCGAGAAGCGCCCTCTTACGTCGAAGTAGACGCCCTGGTAGTTACCGTATCGATCGTTATCCGCATAGCCGATCGATCCGAAGCTGGTGTTGAGACCTGTCCGCACAAGACTTTCATGCGCAATCAGGTCACCCGGAACCACGTTGATATCGACACCATAGGAGACGTTGCCGATGGAGTTTCCATTGCCAACGATGTTCCACGAGTGCGACCCGCTATAACCCACCGTCGCGGCGATGTCGCGTGTGAGCCTTCGCTGAACGCTAAGGGACCAGATATCCGCCCACGGTGACTTGAGCAGCGGGTTGATAGCTCCAATGGCGAAGTTGCCGCCAACCTTTCCGCCCTTGGTGTCCAGTCCGCCCTGGAAGGTCGGGAAGGTAAATCCGAACGGCGGCTTGTTGCCGGTTCCCAACTGGAAGATGGGCGGCGTCGGGGTGCCGGTGGTGAACGATGCGAGCACTAGTCCCGGAGGGCTGCCACGGAACTCTTCCTGCACGTTGGCCGATGTCAGCCAGTTCGCGTACAGACCCCATCCGCCGCGCACGACCCAGTCGCCATTGCCGGTTGGATCCCACGCAAAACCCGCTCGCGGACTCCACAGATTGTCGACCGAATGCAGCAAGGCGTTGTGCGTCGGCTTCGCATAGCCGTTCGCAATCTGCTCCTGTTTTGAAGTGCCCGTTCCGAGATAGAAGTTGCCGAAGACGGTGGCATCGCTCTTCGACCAGGGATTGCCACTGTCGTCGTAACGCAATCCTAGGGTCAGAGTCAGGTTCTTGCGAGCCTTCCATGTGTCCTCGACGAAAAGGCCGAAGGTACGTGCTGCAGCATCCCAGTTCCACAACTGCTGTGTGCCGGTCTGCGGGTTGTACATGATGCCGCTCTCGTTGGTCGGTGCGTCCTGAGCGAGCTTCAGCAGGTTGTCAAAGGCGAACTTCGGCTGGGACCAAGGACCCTGGAATGGCTCCACGTCGTCGCCATACCAGCCCTCGTATCCGAACTTCAAAGTGTGTGCGCCCTTCACATGAGTGAGCACGTCTCGCCAGTGCCAGTTGTGCTGGATGAAGTCACCCTGAGCAAAACCGACGCCGTAAGCCTGGCCGCCGTCAGCATTGATGCCGTTTACGGAGATCGACGGCACCGTGTAATCCTTGGCGCCGCTGCCCAGGACACCCTCGACCCGGCTCTGACCGGCGGTCACTTCGTTCAGCGTGTTGGAGGAGAAGGTGTGCGTCCATGACGCCTGGCCTGCAACCTGCCACGTGTGGTTCAACGCCGAGAAGTCGGGCATCGGAGACGCAGCGCCGGTCTCAAGCAGGGTACGGAAGAGACTGACGTAGATGCGCTCTTTGTGGAACGCCTGGTCAATGCGGGCGAAGTACTGGGTGCCATTGCGGATCTGAGTGGCGCCAAACGAACCCTGGTTAATCATCGCCAGGTCGCATGGGACCCCATTCTTGCCAGCCCCCGTTCCGCAACCTGTGCCGAAGACATCTGCCGCGGTTTGCTGCACAGTGACAGATCCCACTCCGGAGGGCACGTACTTGGTGAGAATTCCTGTTCCCACCGTGCCTGGATAATTCGCCTGCGCAAAGGAGATGAAATCGGGCGACGCGAATGTCACGAAGCCGCCGGCGCTCGCAGACGAACGGAGAGGCTCAAGCGCAAAATAGAAGAAGCTGTTGTGGTGCGGGATGATCGGACCGCCAACCGCAAAGTCCATATTGTTCGAGTGGAACGGCTTGTAAGGGCTGTCCTTTGTCGACACAAAATGCTGATTGGCATACATCCCCTGGTAGTTGAACCAGTCCGACGCGGACCCGTGAAACGCGTCTGTACCGGACTTCGTAGTGAAGATTGTCTGCAGGCCGGCTGCGCGGCTGTGCTCCACGGAGAACGTGTTCACCTGCACGCTTGTTTCCTGGATGGATTCAGGCTGCGGAGTGAGATTGAGAACGCCTTGCCGGATGCCGCTGGTGACGTCGAGTCCGTCGATGACGTACTGGTTGTTGTTTTGCCCCTGGCCGTTCGCGCTGGCGTCAACCTGCTCTTCTGTCGAGAAGTTGTCCACGCCGGACGCCGGGCTGCCTGAGGTGCTCGTTCCAAGGCCGGAAACGCCGGGCGCCATCGTCACGAGCGTCACCAGGTTTCTGCCCACGATTGGCAATTGAGCCACGCCCTTGTTATCAAGGGTGAGTTCAGTCCGGCTGTCTGCGGTGTCGATAATGGGAGCCTCAGTGCTTACCACCACAGATTCACTCGCAGAACCGACTCGGAGCGAAATCGGCAAATTGACGTTCTGCTCGGTGAGAACCGTGACTGACGTTTCTGTCTTCGAGAAGCCAGTGGCTTCCACGGTTACCTTGTAGCTCCCGGGGGCGAGACTGACGAAGCGGTAGTTGCCCGAAGAGTCGGATGCCGAAGCTTTCCGCTCGCCCGTAGCGACGTTCATCAGTTCGATCTGTGCTTTTGCGATGCCTGCTCCGGTGGGGTCCTGAACCACTCCCTGAATGTTCGCGGTGAACTGCGCGAACGCGGGGGCGGCCCAGAGAGCCACTAAGGAACACAGCGAGATGGCAAGGGTGAGCACCCTGCGTCGTGACATGAACACCTCCTGAAACACGTGTCGGGGTATTATTGTGCGTGCTCGGAAAACGTTTCCCCGATTTCACAACCTTGTAGAAGATGCTCAGAACGAGTGTCAATGGGTTCTATGTACTATGCGCCAATTTCCGAGGCAGGAAGACTTACCGGTCCCAACCGCGATTTGGCACGAATCCCTTGCCTTCGCGGATCGTAACCAGCCGATTGACTGCAACCTTGGGATAACGCTCATGCAGACCGCTCGGCCAATAGATCTCCAGATCTGTTTCGGTTGCTGGACCCAGTCCAAAATGAAGGCGCGGATCGTTGCAGGAGTAGTAGCTCGACTGACTCACTAGAGCCTGCGCCTGGCTCTTGCCTCCGAACCGCGCAATGACCCGCGCGCCGATCGCGCTCCGGTTCGACTTCACTCCTTCCAGTTTCACTTTCAGCCAGTTCGGCTTGACCATCAGATCGTTTCGCAACAGGGATGGAGGCTCATTCATGTTCACGATCAACACATCCATGTCGCCATCATTGTCGAAGTCGCCAAAGGCGCATCCCCGGCTGCTATGCGCGGCGGAGATCCCTTCTCCTCCCTGGGTCTCAAGTTCTTCGAAGGTACCGTTGCCCAGGTTCCGGAATAGCACCCGCCGCGTCCTGTACGGATATTGGGGAAGCTTCTTCTCAACTTCGGGATACACGCTGCCTGTTACGAAGAGCACGTCAGGATAGCCGTCATTGTCGAGATCGACGATGCCGGCTCCCCAGCTCGTAAAGCGCGTCTCGACACCAATCCTGGCGGCCCGGGTCACCTCATCGAAATTCCCTTTGCCATCGTTCTTGTAGAAACCGCTCGTATCGTCGATAAAGTGCGTCTTGAACAGATCGAGATGCCCGTCGAGGTTGTAGTCGCCGATGCCAACTCCCATGCCGGCCTGTTCCATGCCGTCGTCGCTCAGAGCAACACCGCGAGTGACACCCTCCTCGCGAAATGTTCCGTCATGATTGTTCATGAACAGCAGGCTGGGCGTGGAGTCGCAAGCCACGAAGATGTCCGGCCACCCGTCTTCATCAAAGTCGGCCGCGACCACCGTCATGCCGTAGCTTTCTATCGCGACATCGATGCCGGCCTGCTTCGTCACGTCGGTAAACGTTCCATCGCCATTGTTGCGGTAGAGAAGATGCCGCCCGGTCGGAAGGCCGCGAGGCCCGCAATTGACGGGGATTCCCTTCCAGTTGCAGGTCGACTTCTCACCCGGAACGGGAGCATTCTCAAACGAAAAGTTGATGTAATTCGAGACAAATAAATCGAGGTGCCCATCGCGGTTGTAGTCCAAAAATGCGCATCCCGCTCCCCATCGCGCAGGACCCGGATGCAACAGGCCCGCCTCCTTCGTCACGTCGGTGAAGGTGCCGTTGCCATTATTTTTGAACAGGCGATTCTGGCCGAAGTAAGTACAGAAAATATCGTCGAAGCCATCATTGTTGTAGTCACCGACGCAGACTCCGTTCGCCCACCCTACAGCTGTGAGCCCTGCCTTCTCGGTGACGTCCGTGAACGTGCCGTCGCGATTGTTCTTGTACAGGCGATTTGTTGCCTCGGGTGGCGCGCCTTCGAGCCGCGTTCCGGAAAGCAGGAAGATGTCCATCCATCCATCGTTGTCGTAGTCAATAAAGGCGCAACCGCAACCATTCGCCTCGACGATGTACTTCTTCTGGTCTATCCCGCCGTAGATGACGGGAGCATGCAGACCGGCTTCTTTTGCCACGTCAGTGAACTGCGCGTTGAAGGGACGGCCGGAGGGAGCCGGCTTTGCCTGCGCCTTCACTCCCCGGGATGCGATTCCCCCTTCCTGCTGGGAGAGCAGGCGTTGCGCGGAAGCACATAGCGACAGGGCGACAAAAGAACGGCGAGTAATTGTCATCAGAGCGGAGCTTAACGGGTGTCATTATCCCTGTTGAGAAGCTGCCAAGTAAAGGTTTACGGGATATTGCTGAGAGCTCACTTCGATTCGCCTTCGGATGCGACCACGAGTTTGTAGCGGTTGCGTTCGCCTTCCTGCCTGGTCGCATCCTGACGAGCCTTTGCGAGTCTCTTCAACAGGTCCGGGATCTCGGTTTGATTTCCGCTTTTCCGCAATGCAATGACCAGATGATACAAAGCACTTTGATCGGAGGGGCTCTGCTGCAGTACCATACGGCACTCCGCTGCCGCGCGCGCGTTGTCTCCCGCATCGAGAAAGAACTTCGCAAGCAGATTGTGGGCAGCCGTTAACGAAGGCTGCAACTTCACTGCTCGCTGCGCCGAGGCAAGGCCCTGCTTGAATTCGGGGGATGCCGGTTCCGCGCCCAGTTTAGAGAGAATTGCTCCCTGCAGGTAGAGCAGAAATGCATCGTTGGGCTTTTTGGCAAGCTTGGCTCGAACCGCTGCCAGCGCCTGGGCAGGATCGTTCTGATTCTGCTCGTTCGCAAGCATTCCCTGGGCGGCCGCACTCATCCCCAGCGCCGGATCGAGTTTTTCCGCTTTTTCAAAGTCGCTCTCGGCCCTCTCGTAATCCGCGAGCTGCACATAGAGCACGCCTCGCGCCATGTAGAGTTGCGCCGCATCAGGCTGCAACTTGAGCCCGGCATTCACCATCTCCACGCCCGCCTGAAAGGACTGGTGATCCATGGCGAGTTGAGCGAAATCGACGTAAAGGGCTGTCTGCGACGGCTCCTTTACGATCGCCTCGCGCAGAACCTTGACCGCATTCGGGGTGTCCTTGTTCGCCTCGTAAATCGCCGCCGCCAGGCGCATGGTGTCAGCCTCGGCATCTACATTCAGCAAAGGCTGCACCGTCGTCAGTGCCTCCTGAGTCTTGTCTCCTGAGAGTTGCGCTGCCGCGAGGGCTCGTCGACAACGGGCATCCTCAGGGCGCAATGACAGCAGCTGCTGGAACACCTTGATCGCGCCATCCGTCTGCTTCAGCTTCATCAGGCAGAACCCGTACCCCTGAAGAGCCTCAGGATTGGACTCGAGCGCCGACTCTGCGCGGGAAAAATGTATCGCTGCATTTGCGCAATCGCCCTTCCTCTCCGACAACACCGCCAGCATGGCATGAGTGGTGGCGTCATCCGGGCGGATCTTTAACACGTGTTCGAGGAGAGGAATGGCATCCGCGCTTCCTGCCGCGTACTCGATCTGTGCCGCTCCTTCCAGCGCAGGCAGGTAATCCGGAGACACCTTCAACGCATGCCGATAAGACTCGAGTGCCGACCGCGAATCCTGCTTGCCGGAAAACGCAAGGCCCTGAAACATCCAGAGCCGGGGGTTGTTGGGAGATTGGCGAATCGCGGGTTGCAGCAGCCCCAGCGCTTTGTCGAATTCGCCAGAACGAAGAGCTGACGTTATCTCTGAGTTCCGCTCACTTGCTGCTTGTCCGTAGGAGGCAATCTGCAGCAACAAGAACAGCAGCGGTATCCAACAAACGCCCTGCCAAAACAACCTTGACTTCATCAGCGCCGCCGACCCCTTTGCTTGCCCTTTGCTGAGTAGTCTACCGCCTGATCGCCTGCAAAGCATTGGCCTGAGCCAGTCAACCTGCTTGCGCCGTATAATTGCCGGGCCGGTTCAACACCCATCGAGAAGCTGCTGCGTTCCTGCGCATCGTGGGTCAAATGAACCATGCTGCTTCCCTTGCAACGGACGCTCTTCCGGTTTTGGGATGCTCAGCGGTCTGGAAGTTAAGGAAGTATCTGCCATGAATGCCTCTCTGCTGCTCTTCGCCCATTCCCAATCTCGAAGAGCGTTGACGTGGGGTGTGCTAGTGATGGCATTCGTGGCCGAGAGTTGCAAGAGGCCCGCGCCGACGGTGGCAGTCATTCCACGCACCTGCGGCACGGCCCTATGGGAGCCTGAGCATGCCGGTGCGGCCGCGGTCGCGCGTTCTGCTGGCCTGAATCTTTATTGGAATGCGCCCATGCGCGAAGATGACATCCGCACCCAGATTTCTCTCATCGAGAAATCAGTTGAACGCGGAATGGCCGGAATCATCGTCTCTCCAATACAGACTCTGCCTCTGCGAACTCCTATCCGCCGCGTGATCGCAAAAGGAATACCGGTTGTGGTGATCGACACCGAGCTCGGCATCCCCTCGGGGCCCAACCTTAGTTACGTCCTGAACGATGAGGAATCCGGAGGGCGCATCGCCGCTCAACGACTGGGTTCGATTTTGCACGGCCAGGGAAACATTGCCATTGTTGGAATTCAACCAGAGCTCAAGAGCAACACGATCCGCGAGCGCAGCTTTGAATCGACCCTCAACCGCGAATTCCCCGGAATACACGTCGTGATCCGAAGACTGGGTCTTGCAAGCGTGCCGCAGGAACAGCACAGCGCTGAGGAACTTCTCTCAAGCTCGACCTCTGTCGATGCGATCGTAGCGCTCTCCCTTGCTGCCACGCGAGG
>Ga0070665_100002985_pt1 | contig 18275 bp, 14 predicted proteins | sample KBSS13metaG_FD_65862 | JGI IMG/M metagenome (GOLD analysis project Ga0070665, IMG submission 65862) | Switchgrass rhizosphere microbial communities from Kellogg Biological Station, Michigan, USA - KBS S1-3 metaG | ecosystem: Host-associated > Plants > Roots > Rhizosphere > Soil ...
GTACTCAAAGGCGACGATGCGTGGGCGGCGCGGATCCTGGGTGCCCGGGACGCCGTCAGCGAGCGCACAGGTGCGACGGTGGTCCTCAAACTGGTGCACGACCTCCAGGTGCAGTCGGAACGCGAGGTTCGTGCCCGCCTCGGCCCGGATCGGTGGGCCGGCGCGTACGCAGCAGGGCGTGAGACGTCTTTCGATGCGCTGCTGAAACACATCGACCACGTCCGGCGTGCAGGATGATGGATTCCCGTCCAGTTCACCCCCCCTCGCTCAAGCGCGCTCATCTATAAACCACAGGCTCGTGATCCGGCTCATGTCGCCGCTTCTGTACGAGTCCTGTACGGGTGTTGTCGGTGTTCGCCCGGGCGCGCGCGGACCACACTGGTCCCACGGCGAGCCGACGGTGGAGGTGTCTGCGATGCCCGCAGCGCAGCCGTCAGGGCTCGAAATGCAAAGAGGAAGTTGCAGAGATGATCAAGAAAGCAGCGGCGACTCTGATGGCGCTGGGGATCGTGGGGTCCGCCAGTGTGTACGCGCAGGATTTCCGTCACGAGCGTGACGTTCTTGCGAGATTCGAAGGCGGCATCGGCGTCATCCCGGCCGCGAACGGGTCCGGGCAGGCGAACCCGGATGGAACGTTGCCGAACGTCAAGCTGAACATCGTGAGAGGGGTGCTCCCTGGCGCCGGACCCTGGAGGATCGCCGATCTCAGGGCCGACATCGACGTTCGCGGCCGCATCAGGGTGAGGGGCCGGGGCCTGCTCCTCGCCAGCAGCAACAGCATCGGCCAGAACGCCAATCAAAGCGTCTTCGCGACCCTCATCTGTGAAGCCGCCGCTCCGTTCGTCGAACACAGCACCACCGTGCGCGTTCCGCTCGAACCGAACGGCGACTTTCGAATCGACGACACGTTGGATTCCGTCCCGTCAGAATGCCCCAGCCCCGTGCTGCTGATTCGCAACGCCGGTGGCGTCTGGTTCGCGGCCGGGATTCCAAGGTTTGGAGACGACTAAGCTCGCGAGCAACGGCCACAGCTCCCAATTCCCTGACGCCATCCACGTCGTCGCTGACCCGCGGAATCGACGTCGGGGGTTGGGAGCGTTCGTTTCGTCTACTGCAAGGGCCGGCTGACGCCGACCCCGGAACCAAAGAGGAGTGTTTGTGACATTTACAACAGACGGTCTTGAATCGCCGCCGGCGATGACGGTCGGCCCGCATTTCGAACGATACGGCATAGTGGGACGCAGTCGCGCCATCGCCGATGTGATCCGGCGCGTCGATCTCGTGTCCGCAACCCGCAGCACGGTGTTGATCACGGGGGAAACCGGCACCGGCAAAGAGCTGGTGGCGCGCGCCGTGCACCATCGCAGCGGGCAGTGGGACAAGCCGTTCATCAAGGTCAACTGCGCCGCGATTCCCGAGACGCTGCTGGAATCCGAGCTCTTCGGCCATGTGAAAGGAGCGTTCACGGACGCGACGAGCACAAAAAGAGGCAAGTTCTCGCTGGCCGACCGCGGTTCCATTTTTCTCGACGAGATCGGCACCATGAGCGCAACACTGCAGGCCAAGTTGCTGCGCGTGCTGCAGGAGCGCGAAATCGAGCCGCTCGGCGCAGAGCGGACAGAGCGCGTGGACGTCCGCGTCATGGCGGCGACCAACCGCGACCTCCAGCAGCTCGTCGGCGCCGGCCGGTTCCAGGACGATCTGTTCTATCGGCTGCACGTCGTCCCCATCGTTCTCCCACCGCTGCGCGAACGCGTCGAGGACATTCCGATGCTGGCTGCGTACTTTGCGGACAAGCATGCGAGGCGCTGCCGCAAGTCAATCGATGCGCTGGACGAGGATGTGATGGCGACACTGCAGGAATACCACTGGCCGGGCAACGTGCGGGAGCTCGAGAACGCCATCGAACGCGCCGTCGTCTTGACGACCGGCAAGACAATCACGCGCGACGCGGTGACCCTCGACGGGGCGGTGAGCACGAATGCGTCCGGCATGCCCTCGCTGCGGCTGCGCCAGAACGTCGAATGGATCGAACGTGAGACGCTTCACCGGGCGCTCAAGGTGTCGCCGGTCAAACGGCAGGCCGCCAGGCTGATGGGCATCAGCCCCCGCGCTCTGTCCTACTACCTGGCGAAGTATCCTGCGGCCGGCGTGTGAAAGACACAAGGAGCGCGTAAGGATTTCAGCATTTAACCTCCGAGGCCTCGGTCGACGGCGCCGAGGTCCTAAACTAGTGGTATGCGTATCGCGCGGACGTCAGGGGTTCTCGTCATTGCGTTGGCAACGTTAACGACAGGGACGCTCATTGCGGGCTGCGCGAGTTCGTCCCCGACAGCGCCGGGGACGCCCACGGGGACGTCGACACCGTCGAGCCTGGTGTCCGTCACGAGCACGCCGCCGACATTTTTTCTCGGGATGACCGGTGAGATCGACGTCAAGCTCGCCGGAAACCCGACCAAGACATCGACGATCAAGGTGGACTTCGGTGACCTGTCGGCCGCCGCAACCATGTCCGCGGTGAGCAGCGCGGTCTTCCCCCACGCCTACGCGAAGACGGGCACGTTCAAGGTCACCGCCACCGTGACCATGCCGGACGGCAGCGTGGCCAGCAACGGGGCAGAAGTGTCCGTTCTTCCTTAACGCAGCTGCGGCGAGTCGTCGAGTTTCAGCACCAGCACACGCCCGTCGGACTGGAACGTCCCGCCGGTCGCGGTCTTCGCGTCTTTCACCGCGTCGTTCGGTGTCGCGTATGTGAATTCGGTCACGATGCCGGTCCGCGTCAGCGTCGTCTCGACGTATTCGCGCTCGAGATCGACGTCCGGATCGATCTTGTGGGTGATGCCGTTGTTGCGCTGGTCGCGCTCGAAGCCGATGTCGTGCGTGGCAGCCCCCACCCAGAGGGTCGTGCCGGCCACCGCGTCTGGCGCACGCCAGAGGCGGAGGTGATGGCGGGACGCGGCGACTTTGATCGGCTCGGCATGGGCCCACCCGACATCCTGCGCGCGGCCGAAGAGGTACAGCTGCGACATCGGCAGCGTGACGTACGCCTCCTTCGAGAGGCTGCCGAGGATGCCGGCGATTAGCGCGCCGGTGACGTCGGCGTCGACGGTCACCCACCCGGCGGCCTTGAACACCCGCTGCATCGCCGCCTCGGACCCGAGGATCAGGAAGTTGACCATGTCGCCGGCGTTGCCCTCGCGATCGCGTACGCGCCTCGGAAAGCGATCCAGCAGCGATACGTCCACGCCGCCGATCGCGTCCACTCGTCTGGCAACCTGCGTGCTGGCGCCATCGCGTGGAGGGAACACCTCGACATGCACTGAAAAGTCGGGGGTGCACGCATCGTTGTCGGCGCGGTTGACGCCGATGAACAGCATGCCTCCCGCCGTTTCCGTGACCTGCGCCGACACGCCGATCACAAAGGGCTGCGCCACGCCGGCATCGCCTATCCGCCCGATCAGCGCGCCGCGGCCCGCCTGCATCGGCAGCACCCGCAGCAGGTCCCGGAACCCTCGCGGAATCCCGATCGGCCCAAACTCCGCCTGGCCGTCACAGATGCCGGTGCCCGCGCCGGTGAACACGGCCTTCTCTCCGGGCTGCACCTCGATGCCGGTGGGCGTCCAGACGTCGCGCACGCTGATCCGCACGTCCCGGCTGACTCGAGGCGTTTCCGCCGGGAGGAGCGATGGCGTCTGCGATGCCCGCGCCGGCAGGCTCGCCGCCAGACATACCGCGGCCAGCGCGGCCGTTCGCACCATTCTCATGGTCGCCGCTGCGCCGGTTGCCGTGGAGGCGGAGTCGCCGGGAGTGCCGGCCGGCCCGCGCGCTCCCATTCCGACGCGATCACCGACGCCACGCCGGAGATCGCCTGGCCCAGCCGCTTTTCGAGCATCGGTCGCGCCTTCGCGAAGAACGCGTCGAAGTATCGATCGTCGTAGGTTCCGGCGTTGCCGATGGCTTCACGATCCGCGGCCAGAACGGCCTCTGCGTTCTGCTGGCTTTCGAGCAGCGTGTCGAACACGAAATCGCGCACATTCGGAATCGACCGCAGCGGAGGCGGCCGGACGTTCAGCTGATCGCCGTAGCGGACGAACAGCTCCTCTTCGAACCGGTAGTGAACGCCGTTCTGGGCGCTCAGCTGGCCGTCGTAGTTCAGGACGGCGTGAAGGGGCACGTGCGCGTCCGCCGCGTAGTGCCCGATGATGGCGGCAAAGAACTTGACGTCGGCCGCTGCAGACCCAATGCCGCGCTGCTGCCTCTGAAACGCGCGGCCCAGGTTGCCGGAGATCTCCCACGCGCGCCACGGCAGCAGGCCTCGCGCCGCCACCGTTTCCTGGCCGAACTTCGCGACCGCGGCGTCGTAGTCGCGGGGCAGCGAGGAGAACGGGTACGCGCCGTACGCGTCCGTGTTCAGGAAATGCCTGGGCGGCTCGTCGGCAAATCCCGCGGTACGCCACAAGTCAGGGTCGATGCAATGCTCGACGACGAAGACGCGGTTCGCCTGGAAGAATGGCCGGATCTCGTCCGGAAGGACGTCAATCGCGCGCGAGACGATGAACTTGTGTGTCTCGAATCCCCAGGCCAGCGCGGGCGACGGCGTCACCAGCGCGACGAGTACGACCGCGGCGGCCATTGTGCGCATGAGCCATTATCACCTCCCTGCCCAACCAGCCGCGCCCGCTGGTGACCCCTTTTCCCGTCGTCCGGCGCGTATAAGGACTGAGGGCAGTGCTGCGGCTGAGGTAAAGTCACGGCACCGAGGGAGACTCAGGATGTTGCTCAAGTGGACCAAAAAGCTGTCGTCGCTGCCGCTCTGCGTGTCGCCGGAGGTGTGCGCCGACGATTACATGGTCAACGCCGCGGCGATTTCAGACGACGGAAGCCGGGTCGTCGCCGGGACGTACTACCAGAACTACGTGAACACGTCGCGGCCAAGATTGGACGGCCGCTACGGCGTCTACGTCTTCTCGACGGCCGGAAGCGGGACGCTGCTCTTCTCCCACGAATACAACGGCGATAAAGGCATTTACGCCGTGGCCATGTCCGGCGACGGCACGGTCGCCGCCGGCGGAGGTCTGCTGACCATGGGACGGGTCAGTCCTTTCAAGCCGAAGCGCGGCCTGCTGCTCGCCTTCGACGTCGCGACAGGCACCAGGCTGCTCGAGACGTCCGACATCACCGACCGTGTCACCTCGGTCGGGTTGTCGCAGAACGGACAGGTGCTCGTGGCGGTCGCCGACAAGAGCCTGTTCGTGTTCCTGCGCGGATCGTCCGGCAGCTTCTCCAATCCACCTCATGTCGTCACCCTGGTCGGGTACTGCGAGACGGTGGCCGTGCATCCGAGCGGCACATGGCTGGCCGCCGCCGACCAGCAGGGTGTGGTGTACGTGATCCCGATTACCGGCGGGGTGGTCGGCACGCCGGTCACCTGGATCGCCAATGAACCCTTGAACCCCGTGAACCCCTTGTCGCTCATGGGTCCAGTCAAGTTCCATTCGATCGCGGTCTCGCGCACCAGCGATGCCTTCGCGGTCGGCGGCTGGAACTTCGTCTACCTCCTGACGCGGGTGTCCATGTCGGCCGGCACGCCGGGGCCCGTCGCGCGATTCAGCTCGGTCGATGCAGCAGGGGGACACAACGTGCGGTGGGTCGCGATCGCTGACGATGGCTCGTTCGTGGCGACCGTTGTCAATGACACCGACCACCCGACGCACAAGGGACTGCTCATCAGGCTTTCCCCGAGCGCCGGCCAGCTGATCCCCGACTTCAAGTCGGCATTGAAGAATCCTCCCAACACCACCAGCGTCGATTCGTCGGGCACCCGCATTGTCGTCGCCGATGGATTTCCGAATTTCACGCCCGGAGCGTTTTACCTGTTCGACAACACGGGCGCAAAGCTCGCGACGCACGTGACCACTGACATGAACTGGCCCATTCAGATCAGCGCCGACGGAAGCGGCATCGTCGGGGGCAGCGACACCAACACGCTGTCGTTCTTCACCCCGTAGCGCCGCAGGGACGGCTGTGAATCACGAGCGCTGGAAGGCCGCTGCCGATCTGTATTTTCAAGCGCTCGAGGCGCCGGATGCGCGAGCCTTTCTCGATGACGCCTGCAAAGGCGATCCGGAGCTCCGTCAGGAAGTCGAGCGGCTCCTGAAACAGGACCACGACACCGTTCACCTGTTCGATCGTCAGGCCTGCATCGACGACCTCGAGGCGACACAGGACCGCCAGCTTCTTGCGCCCGGATCGATGCTGGGCCAGTACCAGATCCTCCAGCTGCTCGGGTCCGGAGGCAGCTCGGACGTCTACAAGGCGTTCGATTCGCGCCTCGAGAGGAACGTCGCGCTCAAGGTGTTCGCAAACGCCACGCTGACCGCAGACTTCCGTGCCCGCTTTGCGCGCGAAGCGAAGGTGGCGGCCTCGCTGAACCACCCCAACATCGCCACGGTGTACGACGTTGGCGAAGCGGGCCGCCACTGGTACATCGCGATGGAGTACGTGGACGGGGTGGCGCTTCGCGAAAAGTTCAACGATGCGACGTGCTCGCTCTCCGAGAGGCTCGACTACCTCGGGCAGGCGGCCGGGGCCCTCGCGCGTGCGCATGCGACGGGGCTGGTTCATTGCGATCTGAAACCCGAAAACATCATGCTGACGGGCGACGGGCTCGTCAAAGTCCTCGATTTCGGGCTCGCGCGCCAGGTGCACGCAGGGACGGTCGAGCAGCCGCGCGCGGGCATCGAGGGCACGATCGGCTACATGTCCCCGGAGCAGGCCGCGCGGCAGCCGATCGGCGCGCATTCCGACGTCTTTGCGTTCGGATGCATGCTGTTCGAAGCTGCGGCGAACCGGCTGCCGTTCTGGAGCCCGTCGGTCGCGGGCGCTCTCGAGAACCTCCGGCACGCGGACCCTCCCCGCCTCAGCGCGTTCGCGCAAAGACTGCCCGCCGGCCTCCAGGAACTGGTGGACGACTGCCTCGCCAAAGACCCCGCGGCGCGCCTGCGGTCCATGCAGGACGTCTCGGTTCGCCTGCACGCCATCGCGCACAAGAAGTCGCGGACGGGCAGTCGCGTGGCCTGGGGGATGGCCGCGCTCCTGGCCGTGTCCGCCGCCTTCGGCTACTGGCAGTCGCGAAGCCAGTCGCCCGCGGCGTCGGTCGCCGTCATCCCGTTCGTCAACGCGCGCTCGACGCCCGAAGGCATCGCCCTGGCGGAGGGAATCAGCGAAGGTCTCATCAGCGCGCTGGCCCAGTTGCCTGACCTCAGGGTCATTGCGCGGAGCTCCAGCTTCCGGTTTTCTGGCGACACGCGCGACGTCCGGCGAATCGCGCGGGCGCTCGGGGTGCGCACTGTCGTGACCGGCCGTATCACCGAGGAAGCCGGACGGCTCCGGGTCACGACGGAGCTCGTCAACGGAGAGAACGGCACCACGCTCTGGGGCGCCGAATACACGCGGAACCGCGCGGACCTCGCAGACATCCAGGGGCAGATCGCGACCGAGATCGCGAGGCGGGTCCGCTCGAAGCTCACACCGGCCGATCAGCGAAGGCTCGAGAAGTTGGTCCACCCGAACCCGGAGGTGTATTCGCTTCTGCTGCGCGGCCGCTATCAGATGTCGCTGTACACGCCGGAGAGCACGCAGCGGGCGGCCAGCTACTTCGAGCAGGCGCTCGGGATCGACCAGTCGTATGCGATGGCCAACGCGGAGCTGGCCAACGCCTACCGGCGGCTCGGCGGCGCCGGCATCCTCAGGCCTCGAGAGGCGCTCCCGCTCGCGGAACAGGCCGCGCTCAAGGCGATTGCCGCGGACGACGAGCTGGCACAGGCGCACACCGTGCTCGCGGACATCAAGCGCGATCGATGGGACTGGGCCGCCGCGGACCGCGAGTACCGCCGCGCGATCGCGCTCAGCGCCAGCTCCGTTCCCGCGCATCAGGGCCTCGCGATCAGCCTGAGCCTCTCGGGCCAGGGCGACGCGGCGGTCGCAGAGCTCTCGCGCGTCCGCGATCTCGATCCCGTCGGCCTCTCGACCGCCATCGATACGGCGGCCGTGTACTACAACGTCCGGCGCTACGACCGCGCGCTGGAGACGCTCAGGGAGGCGGCGCGCCTGGATGCGCTGGCACCGGCCGTGTGGACGTGGATCGGCATCGCCACGGGCGGCAGCGGCGATTTCGTCCGGGCGCTCGCGGCGTTCGACCGGGCCATGGAGCTCGGCGACCGTACCGCCGCCACGCTCTGCTACGACATCCACGCGCTGGCGCGTGCAGGAAAACGGGACGAAGCGCTGCGTCGCCTGGCGGCGATCGAGCGCAGCGGCACCTTCGTTCCGCCATCGTCCCTGGCCATCGCGTACGAAGGCCTCGGCGAACGAGATCGCGCGATCGAACAGCTCCAGGAGGCGTTCGCCAATCGGGATCCGCTTCTTCAATACATTGCCGTCGAGTCGTATCTGGATGGAATGAAGAACGACGCACGCTTCCGGGCGATCGTGGCGCAGATGGGAATGTCGCGGCGCTAGAGCGTTTTCGTATTGGTGTAGTGCAGGCCTTCAGGCCTGCTCAAACCGCCTGCACTACACCCGAATGAAAAACGCGCTAGAGCGCGTCGATCGTCAACGGTGTGTCCGCGTTTTTCCAGGCTTCGTCGAACGCGCGCTTGACCCACTCGGCGTCCGCGGTTTTCTCCTGCCTGACCAGGCTCTCGTGCAGGCCGAACAACGATCGTGCATTCCGCGGGTGCCGCGCGAGATCGTCGCGAAACACCCGCTCGGCCTCTCGCGCCTTGCCGCTCGACAGCAGGGCCGCGCCGAGCGATTCGCGGACAGGGTAGAAGAAGATCGGCGGCTCGTCGTACGGGATCTTGTCCGCGGCGGCCACGGCACGCCTCCACAGGCCGATGGCTTCGTCCTGCGAACCGCGGGCCCAGGCCACGCGCGCGTCGAGGACGAGCGCCGCAAGAGCGAGAATCGTCCTGGCGCTTTCAAGGCCCGTCCCCCCGAAGAGCGCTTCCTCGGGCACTTTCGCGGACGCTTCGATCAACGCGGTTCGCTCCACCGCCGCCTCGCCGGCTTTCCCCGTCCGGGCGAGGGCGACACCCCGGGCAAACCGCCACCAGGCCACTTCGACCGGATGATCGTCAGGCGGCTGCTTCGACGCGAGAATCGCCTCGTAACGGCCGAAGCGCAGCAGGACCGCCGTCTGAATCGTGATCATCGACTCGACCATCGGCATCATCCGCGTATGAGGCGCGAGCCGCTCGGCCACTTCGGCGGCGGCTTGCTGCGCGCCGGCCAGGCGTCCCTGCATCATCTCGGAGTCGGCGAGGAAGTGGAGGTTGTGCGTGTAATACGAGATCCCGTAGAAGCTGTCGCGGTCGGCCGGGGCGGTCTTGAAGTACTCGCGATCGGCTTTCGCGCCCGCCAGGTTGGCGCGCGCAGCCGCGGCGTGATCGCCCGTCCGCGCGTAGATGTGCGCCGGCATGTGCGTCAGATGACCGGCCGCGGGCGCGAGCGAATCGAGCCGAATGGCGCTCGTGAGCGCGCGGCCTGGACTCGGCGAGGCTTCGACCGTGTGGATGTAGTAGTGGTTGGCGCCGAGATGGTTCGGATCGCGGGCCAGGACCGACTCGAGCACGGCGACGATTTCATCGGTGCGCTCCGCCGGCTTGCCGTCGAGCGACCAGAGCTTCCAGGCGCGGAGATTCATCAGGCTCTCGGCGTACAGGGTCGCCGCATCGAGATCGTCGGGGAACCGGCGTGACAGGTCGCGCATCGCGTCCGCGTACTTGCGAGCGAGCGCGGCTCGGTCCGGTTTGGGATCGGTCACGAACCTGATGGCCATCGCCTCGACGTAGGCCTGCTCCGCGGCGGTGCTGTCCTTCGCGAGCATCAACGCCTGCGCGATGGCCGCGTTCGCCTGCTTCGCCCGATCATCGTCTACATCCAGGTTGTAGTTGGGGCCCAGCGCCCACGCGATGCCCCAGTGCGGCATCGGCGACTTCGGATCCAGTTCGGCGGCTCGCTTGAACGAGCGAACGGCCTCTTCGTGGTTGAATCCGAACACCAGGTCGAACCCCTGGTCGAAGTAGCGCTGTGCCTCGGAACTGGTCGTGGCGATCGCGTGATGATGGTTGCCCATGCCGGGCATGAGCCGCGGAGACTGCGCCGATTGCGCGGTTTGCGCGGGCTCTGGCCGAACGGCGGGCGCTTCGGGCGTGGGGCTGCCGCCGCAGGCGGCGAGCGTCAGTGCGGCGGTCGAAGCAAAGCTGATGAGACGTACCCGCATACGATCGCGCCGGTCACTTCTTGAACACGCCCGTCCACTCCTGCACGCGCTGGTGTCCTTCGGCGACCTGGGCGGTCGTCATCTTCATGAGGAGTGTTTCACGGAGCGCCGTGTATTTGAGCTGGCGCTCGTCGGACGCATGGGTCTCCGCGAGCTCGACCCACTTGTAGGCCTCGATGTCGTCGGCCATCACGCCGTCGCCGTTGAAGTAGGCAACCGCGAGGTTGAACAGCGCGCTGGTGTTGCCTCCCAGGGCGGCGCGGCGCCACCACTGCACGGCCTGGCCCGGATCCCGCGCCACGCCCTGGCCGTTCTGGTACATGAACCCCAGGTTCGACTGAGCCTGCGGCTGTCCCTGTTCGGCGGCAAGACGATACCAGTGGACGGCCTGCTCGAAGTCCATCGGGGCGCCCTCACCCTCGTGGTAGGCCTGGCCGAGATGGTTTTGCGCGAGGACGTTGCCTTGATCCGCCGCCTTCAGCCACCAGCGCACGGCTTCGGTGGCGTTCGAGGGTATGCCGTCGCCGTCTTCATACGCTTCCCCGAGGTGCAACTGGGCGGTTGCATCGCCCTGATCGGCGGCCTTGTGAAACCACGCAACCGCCGCGGCTCCGTTTCTGGCGACACCGACGCCCGTCTGATACGCGGTGGCCAGGTTGAGCTGAGCGAGCACGTGACCCTGCTCGGCCGCGCGCCGCCACCAGTCGACAGCCTGCGCCAGGTCCTGGGGAACACCGTCACCGGTGGCGTACTGCCCGCCGAGGGCGAACTGGGCCGCCGCGTCGCCCTCCTCCGCCGCCACACGCTGAGGCGTGGCGGCAGAATCGTGCGGCAGCGAGGCGCGTTCAGCCGGCGGCTTGAGAGGGGGCCGGCTCACATCGTCGAGCGCCGCCGCGTGCGGGCGGCTCGCGGCGAGCGCGCTGGCCAACGCCACGGCGAGGACCATCGACGTCCGTGTATCACCCATCGCGATCTCCTCTTCGGGTATCTTAGCCTACGCCCTGCCTGCCGAGGCCATCTTGCCTGACCGCGCGATCCGCTTCGTAATCAAGCCGCTGGTCTTCACCGCCAGCCTGCTGCCGATGGCGCTGCTCGCCTGGTCGGCGGCGACCCATCAGTTCAACGCGAACCCCTTCAACGCGATCGTCAGGAGCACGGGGTATTGGTCTCTCCGCTTCCTGTGCCTGACGCTGGCAATTACGCCGTTCCGGTGGGTCACCCGGTGGCATGCAGCCGTGAAGTTCCGCCGGATGATGGGTCTCTTCGCGTTCTTCTACGCGCTGGTGCACGTCATCGCGTACGTCGTCTTCGATCGGATCGCGGGCCTGGAAGCGTCGGAGCGCGCAGATACGTGGCTGGCCGCCAGGCATGTGTTGTGGACGGTCGCCGCGGATGTGTCGCAGCGGCCGTTCTTCCTGATCGGCCTCATTGCCTTCGTGCTGCTGGTACCGCTGGCAGCGACCTCCACGAGCGGAATGATCCGCCGTCTTGGAGGACGGCGATGGCAGAGGCTGCACCGGTGCGTCTACGCCGCGGCCATCGGCAGCGTCGTCCACACGTACTGGCCCCTTCGTGACATCACGCGCTACGAGCTGTACGAGCTGATCGTCGGGCTCATTCTGATCCTGCGTGTGTGCCGGGCCTACGCGCTGCGGACTCCGCGCAGGCCGGCCCCCATCGGCACGATGCCTGCGGCCTGAGGACGGATGCCGCCCGGCAATACGCTGTCCGTCCAGAAAGGAAACGACGCTTCGCCACCTACCGGGGTGTACGCGTCTGCGATTTCCGCACACCCGTCACGCCGGAGGTCTTCGTCGTGTCCAACGACCGGTTCCGCCGCCTTCGCCTTTTTGCCATAGGCGCCCTGTGCGCCACCATGATCGCGCCCACCCTCGCGGACACGCCGCCGCGATTGCTCGACGACAACCGTGGCGACGACGTCCTGGCCGCCGCCGAATCGGCTGCCTTCAACACAGCCGTCATTCTTCTCGGGTTCCCGGCGAACCCCTTCGTGTCGCCCTATCTGCCAATCGACGTCAAAGGACGGGTGCTCGGGCATCCCAAGATTCACAACATCTACCTGGACGATGACTGGGATGCGCACAACCCGGATGCGCCGACGTCAGCCCAGATCGACGCGTTCACGCGCGCGCTTGCCTCGAGCCATTACCTGGACGCGGCGGCCCAGTACGGTGTCCACCAGGCCGAGTTCACGGGCTCTCACGGCCGCAGCATCCTGTGCGCGCCGATTCAGCCCGCCTTCGACCACGCCGAACTGGCGGAACTCAACGCCTGGATCACGTGCGAGGTCAGCTTCAGCCCTCCCGTGCCCGGCCTGATTCCGCCGCTGACGGGCGTTCCCCAGACCAACGACGACTCGCTCTACGTCGTCTATCTGCCGCGGTCGATGGACATCGTCGACGGGGGCTGCGACCAGCTGAGCGCGATGCACTTCTTCGGCGCGGCGCCGAATTTCAAGTTCGATTCGGTGCTCGGCGTGCCCGTTCCGACTTTCTTCTCGCAGACGTTCGCGTATGCGCTCGTGCCGAGCAGGTGCGCGTCGGGCGCCAGCGCCCAGGACATCCGCGATCGGATCACTGAAGCGGCGAGTCATGAAATCATCGAGGCGGCGACGGATCCGATCGTGGGCACCGGCTGGATCAACAATTCCGTGGTCACCGACGTCCATGGCGGCCTCGTCTCCGAGATCTTCCATGCATTCGCCAACATCCCGCTCGACCTGCGCGCCGGCGAAGTCGCCGACATCTGCGAACTGAACGCGCAGGCGCCTCCAGGTCCGCCGGCCTTTCCGCACCCGACCGCGGCAGTGCCGCTGCTCGTCGACGATCCGTCGCTCAACAACAGGATCATGGTGGCGCCGTACTGGTCGGGCGCCGATGCAGAAGCGCACGTCAACGACCCGACGCCATTCAACGCGTGCGTGCCGCTGCTGCCGAAGACGACGGTGACGTTCGGCACGCCGACGTTCACAGGCGGCGCGGGGCAGTTCATCACGTCGGGGACGCCGGTGACGATCGACGCAACGGACGGCGGCAGCAATACCGGCATCGCGGCCGTGTCGTACCGGTTCTATCCTGCCGGCTCCACGCCGCCCGCCTTCACGACGCAGCCGCCGCCCGTCCAGTTTGCGGTGACCGGCGCCGACGGGCCGTACGTCATCGAAACGTTCGCGACGGGCAACAACGGCCTCGTCGAAGTGGCGCATCAGGTGGGCGCGATCCTCGACAACACCGCTCCGATCAGCACCATCGTCACACCCGCAGCGACGCAGTACGCTCACAGCACCACGTTGACGCTCGCCTTCTCGACGACGGACGGCGCAGGATCCGGCGTGGCAACAGAAACGGCCAGCCTGGACGGGGCCACGACGCTCGGCGGCCACGGCCTGGCGAGCGGTCAGGCGATCAACCTGTTGACGGAGCTGTCGCTCGGATCGCATTCGTTCAGCGTCGAGGGCGTCGATCGCGTCACGAACGACGGAGTCGCCTCCGTGTTGTTCACGATCATCGTCACGCCGGAGAGCATCAAGGACGACGTGAACCAGTTCCTGGCGGCGGGGCTCATCAAGAACGAAGGAATGGCCAAATCGCTGCTTGCCAAGCTGTCGTCGGCGGCCGACGCGCGTTCCCGGGGCCAGTGCGGGACTGCGTCCAACAAGTACGAGGCGTTCGTCAACGAGCTGCAGGCTCAGGGCGGGAAGGGCGTGGATGCCCGGGCGGCGGCCATCATGATCGCCGACGCACAGTTCCTCATCGCCAACTGCCCGTAGCCGCAGGCACACGCCGTGAAACGCCCGGGATCAGGATCCACCTGATGCCGGGCGTTTCATTTTGCGTGCTCACACCTCATCGGTAAGGCAGCTCGTAAAGGCACACCCCATGAGCTTCGATTCGGGCTGTGCCATTTACACTAGGATCGGCGTGCGCCCGCGCGCGCCGACTGGCTGCGCGAGATGAGACATCGATGCCGACTTCGAGACCCGCCGGTCCGCTCTGGTATAAGGATGCGGTCTTCTATCAACTCCACGTCAAATCCTTCGCCGACAGCAATGGCGACGGCATCGGCGACTTTCCCGGGCTGACCTCGAAGCTCGATCACCTGGCATCGCTCGGCGTGGACTGCCTCTGGCTCCAGCCGATGTACCCCTCGCCATTCAAGGACGACGGGTATGACATCTCGGACTACACGAGCATCCATCCCAGCTACGGCACACTGCAGGATTTCGAGCGCTTCCTGACCGAGACGCACGCCCGCGGGCTGCGCGTCATCATCGAGCTCGTGCTGAACCACACGTCGGATCAGCACGCGTGGTTTCAGGAAGCGCGCAGTTCCGCGGACAGCCCCCGCCGCGATTGGTACGTGTGGAGCGACAGCGACGAACGCTATCGCGGCGTTCGCATCATCTTCATCGATACGGAGCTCTCGAACTGGGCCTGGGATCCGGTCTCGAAGGCGTATTACTGGCACCGGTTCTTCAGCCACCAGCCGGATCTCAACTACGACAATCCAGCCGTTCGAGAAGAGATCTGGAACGTGATGAAGTTCTGGCTGGACCTCGGTGTCGACGGGTTTCGAGTCGACGCCGTACCGTATCTCGTCGAGCGCGAGGGCACGTCGTGCGAGAACCTGCCAGAAACCCACGCCGTCCTGAAGGAACTGCGCGCCCGCGTCGACGCCCATTTCACGGACAAGGTGCTGCTCGCCGAGGCGAACATGCAGCCGGAAGACGTCCGCCCGTACTTCGGCGACGGCGACGAGTTTCACATGTCGTTCCACTTCCCGATCATGCCGCGGGTGTTCATGGCCCTGCGCCTCGAGGATCGCAAGCCGCTCATCGACATCATCGAGCGCACGCCGAGCATCCCCGAGTCCTGTCAGTGGGGCATCTTCCTGCGCAACCACGACGAGCTGACGCTCGAGATGGTGACGGAGGTTGAGCGGCAGTACATGTGGGACGAGTACGCCCAGGATCCGCGGGCGCGCATCAACCTGGGCATCAGGCGCCGGCTCGCGCCGCTCATGGAAGGCGATCGGCGGCGCATCGAGCTGATGAGCGGCCTGCTGATGTCGCTGCCGGGCAGCCCGATTCTCTACTACGGCGACGAAATCGGCATGGGCGACAACGTGTATCTCGGCGATCGGAACAGCGTGCGGACGCCGATGCAGTGGAACGGCGGCGTCAACGCCGGCTTTTCGTCCGCGGACCCCGAACGCCTGTGGCTGCCGCTCATCTCGAACGCCCTGTACGGCTATCAGGCCGTCAACGTCGACTCCCAGCAGCGAAATCCGACGTCGCTCTTCAACTGGACGCGGCGGCTCATCGAGGTGCGGCGTTCGACGCGCGTGTTCGGCCGCGGTTCGATCGAATTCCTGAAGCCCGACAATCACCGGGTGCTGGCGTTCACGCGAACGATCGGCCGGGAAAGCGTGCTGGCGGTGAACAACCTTGCGGGGACGGCGCAGGCGGTGGAGCTCGATCTGTCCCGGTTCGCCGGCGCCATCCCCGTCGAGATGTTCGGCGCCAGCGTCTTCCCGCGCATCAACCACGAACCCTACGTGATGATGATGGGGCCGTACAACTTCTACTGGTTCCGGCTGCGTTGGCTGTAGAAACGGCAGGCAGGATGGCGACGACCGACAACCGTCCGACCGCGGCCGACAACACGGGGGAGAACGGCAGCGCCCTGTCCGATGCCCTGCTCCGCCAGCTGATCGCCGTCGGGCAGGTGGACGTGCTGGTGGGCCTGCCGACCTTGAACAATGCCGCGACGATCCTCGAGGTCGTCCGCGCGATTCACGTGTCCTTCACGCGGGACTTTCCGCGCCTGAGGACGGTGATGATCAACTCCGACGGCGGCTCCACCGACGGCACGCCGGAGATGATTCGGACGGCGTCGCTCACCGAGGAGGACGTGGTCCAGACGTCGCACTCCCTGCGAACGCATCATCGCGTCGTCGTGCCGTATCACGGCCTGCCGGGCAAGCACGCGGCGCTGCGCACCGTCTTTGCCGCGGGAGAGCTGGCGCAGGCGAAGGTGGTCGTCGTCATCGACCCCAACGGTCCCGCGACCACCGCCGAGCGCGTCACCGAGCTGATCGGCCCGATCAGCCGCTCCGACGCGGATTTCCTGGCGCCGCGCTACCGGCGCCATCCCCGCGACGGCGTCCTCATCACGCAGCTCGTGCGCCCGCTCGTTCGCGCGGTGTACGGCGTCGCGCTCGACGAGCCGCTTGGCGCCGAGTTCGCGTGCTCGGGGCGTTTCGCGTCGCATTGCCTCGAGCAGGACATCTGGAGCCACGACGCGGTGCGGTTCGCCATCGATCTATGGCTCCGCACCGAGGCCATCGCCGAGCGGTTCACCGTCGGCCAGATCTGGCGTCCCGCCACGACGGCCGCGGGCGCGCGGACCACGCTTCGAGAGGCGGTGTACCAGATCGGCCTGTCGCTCGGCGAGAGCCTGCGCGCGCACGAGTCGTTCTGGACGAAGGCCGGCGGCATCACGACGCTGCACACGTGGGGCACCGATCCGATGGTGGCTCCCGACGCCGTCGCATGGGACCACCAGGCCCTCGCCGAGCAGGCGCGTCACGACATCAGCCAGATCGAGGCGCTGCTCCGGGACGTGCTCGAGCCCGGCGTGATCGACCAGGTCCTGGACAACAAGGCCGGCGCCGGCGCGCCGCTCCAGGACGAGCTGTGGGTGAGGATCGTGTATGCGTTCGCGGCCGGGGCGCGGCGGAGGCGCGTCGGCGTCGAGCAGCTCGCCGACATGTTCACGCCGCTCTACATGTGGCGCGCGGCGGCGTTCGCGTCGCACACCGCGCTCGAATCTCCCGTCGTGGTCCAGGGAAGGCTCGATTCGCTCTGCAAGACGTTCGAACGGCTGAAACCAGTGCTGGTCGCCAACTGGTCGGCCACAGCGTGAGGTCACGATGATTCAAGACATCGCCGATGCGCTCGTCCAATCGTGGCGCAACTTTGCCAGCGCGTTCGTCCTGTTCGTGCCGCAACTGGTCGCTGCGACCATCATCTTCGCCGGAGGACTGGTCGTCTCGCTCATTGCCCGCCGGGTCGTCCAGCGGCTGCTCGTGTCGCTGCGCTTCGACCGCCTGTCGCTGCGGACCGGCGCCAGCGAGATGCTCCGCAAGGCCGAGATGCCGACCGCCGACGTACTCGTCGGGCAGATGGTCTTCTGGATCGTCTGGATTGGTTTCATCGTGTCGGCGGTGGACACGCTGCAACTCCGGCCGTTCCAGGGGCTCGTCGACGAGTTCTTCCGGTTCCTTCCCCGCTTCCTGGTCGCGCTCCTGGTGCTGTCGATGGCGTTCCTGGTGGCCAACTTCCTCTGGCGCGCCACGCTGCTGTCGTCGGTCAACGCGGGCCTGCCCGGCGCGCGCCTGCTGAGCGGCGCCCTGCGGGCCCTGGTGATTGCGATCGGCGCCGTGATGGCCCTCGAGCAACTGGGGCTGGGCGGGTCCGTCGTGCTGACGGCGTTCGCGATCACGTTCGGCGCGGTGATGCTCGGCCTGGCCATCGCATTCGGGCTCGGTGGCCGGGACGCCGCAAAGCAGCTGCTCGAGCGGCAGTTCCAGGCCAAGAAAGAACGCGACACCGACGCCGCGCCGCACCTGTAACGGCGATGCCGTTCAGTCGCGCGAGCGGCGTCCTCCTCCACCCGACCTCGCTGCCGGGTCGATACGGCATCGGGGATCTCGGCCCGGGCGCCTTCGAATTCATCGAGTTTCTCGCCTCAGCCGGCCAGCGGCTGTGGCAGGTGTTGCCGCTCGGGCCGACCGGCTACGGCGACTCGCCGTACCAGTGCTTTTCGGCCTTTGCGGGCAACCCGGTGCTCGTCAGCGTTGAGCGGCTGATCCAGGACGGCCTGCTGACGGAGACCGAGGCGCGCAGCGAGGCGTTGCCCCCGGGCAACATCGACTTCCCTGCCGTCATCGCCCACCGGCAGGCGCT
>Ga0070665_100002986_pt1 | contig 18275 bp, 12 predicted proteins | sample KBSS13metaG_FD_65862 | JGI IMG/M metagenome (GOLD analysis project Ga0070665, IMG submission 65862) | Switchgrass rhizosphere microbial communities from Kellogg Biological Station, Michigan, USA - KBS S1-3 metaG | ecosystem: Host-associated > Plants > Roots > Rhizosphere > Soil ...
CCCGCCATATGTCCGGCGGTCACTGCCGTTTCTCCCCCACCGGTTAAAGCCGAGAGACCGACGACGCCGCGATAGACCGTGACCCAGGTTCCGGCTTTTTCCACGTTGGTTTCAAATTCGGTGCCGCGCACCGCGCAGACAGCGGTCGGCGTTTGAATGGCATACTGCTCTTCTTTTTTTAAATGTTTCACTTGCGAAAGAACGCGCCCTTCATCGAGCAGGGCTTGCGTGCGCGTCTCCTGCAACGCCGTCAGCGTGAGACGGCTATGGGGTTTGATGAGGAGATGATGTCCACGGTCTGTTACCAATTCGGCTTCGGATTCTTCACCGGTACGCACGGAGGTTCCTTCCGAAATTTTGTCGCCGCGCAATACCGGCTGCCAGGTTAATTGCCCAGCTAAACGCGCATCCACCGTACCGGAAAGAGTGTGAATACGTGCGCTACCCGCCCAAAGGCTGGAGAGCATGCAGAAGGAAAGAGCCACGATGAAGCTCTTCCTATAAATAGGGGATCTTTCACTCAACGGGTTGTGTGTAACCCCGGGTAAACGAAATGTCAACGACGAAATAACGTGTTAAAAAGCGTAAAAAAGACCCCCAGAAAGTTAGCTTCCCAGGGGCCTTTTAAAACAAAAAATGCGCTGACTTAGCGGAACTGAAGACGCAGATTTAGCGAACCGCCGACTTTGCGATTTCCCGCGAAATCACCGTTCAAACCTAAGCGCATGAAGGGCAAAATGCTGAATTCAAGGCCCGCCAAACCTCGCACATCCCATTTTTCGGCCGGGGATGTCGCTGTGCCCGTTTGATCAAAAGCCTGCGTTGCAGAATTGGCGCTATTGTTCGGATCGGTCAGGGTCACGGTTCCCGCATTGCGAATCGAGGAATCGATATGTCCCGAATTGTGATTGGCACTAGCTCCGATATAAGGCGTAATAAAAAGCAGCTTTTTATGCAAAAGTGCCTGCAACCCCACGCTATTCGTCTTCCATTTCGAGGTGGTCACACTCGTGGCATCGGAGGACGTGTCGTAGGTATGCCCACTTTCTGTAATCTGGTTGTTGTATTTAAAAGGCGTCGTCCAATCGATTTCTCCGTCGGCATGCGTATAGTTAAAGCCTAGAGTCACGCCGGGCATTCCGATGCCTTCTTTGACGATCGCCTTGCGCACGTCAAATCCCACAATTTTATTTTTCACTTTAATCCGTGTGGTATCTTTGTCATAGGTGCGTTCAGGAATGCCGCCTAGGCGGATGCCGGCATCCAATCCAAAAGGTAAACCGATTTTCGCTTGACCTAATATCATGGGAAAGGGTAAACGGCTGGGCGCATCAATCTTTGTCGTATCTACGATTTGCGTTCCTAACGTATGTAAGCCTGGAACGTCCATTTTGGTAGCGGTCACAACGCCGGCGACGCCGACATCAAAACCAAAAATTTTCAATTGAGACGGTATCACATTGCCGGCGGTGGAGTTATAAGGAACCGCCACGCGCAATTGATCGCTCATCCATTGACTAACTTTGACCGAATCGCTTTGAATCTGCGCCAGTGCCGTCGTAATGTCGGAGTTCACGTCGGCAAATCCAGTCGAAGACAAGCAACTTAAAGCCGTACAAAGAGCCAATGACGGTTTAAAAAGTCTCATGATTCTTTTTCCCCCTGTGATTGAGTTCCCAAATCAGTCGAAGGCCTACAAGCGTTAAATCCGGCGCAATGTGCGCAGCGGTTTCTAAATGCGGGCCAATCAAGGGCGCCAGCCCACCCGTCACCACCACCATTGGCGCTTCTTTCATTTCACGCTTAAGACGTCTTAACAGCCCTTCGACCAGACTGATGTACCCCCAGAAGAGACCACTTTGCAAGCTTTCTTTCGTGGTCCGTCCGAGGGCTTTAGCAGGGGCTTCATGGAAGGCCACACGCGGAAGTTTAGCGGTCCGCGAAGCCAAGGCCTCTCCAGCCATTTCTAAACCGGGACAAATAACTCCTCCGAGATAAACGCCGGGACGGCTTACACAATCGAGCGTGGTCGCCGTGCCAAAATCGACCACAATGGCCGCCTTCTTAAATAAGGAATGAACAGCCACTGCATTCACCAGCCGGTCTGCTCCCACTTCCTCCGGATGTTGATATCCATTTTTGATCCCGAGCTGTACGCCTGGGGTGCCGACGACCAAGGGCGTTTGTCCCAGATACGTTTGACAGGCTTGAACTAAAGCGCTGTCTAGCGCGGGAACCACGCTGGCCAGACAAATTCCTTTCAATTGATCCTGTTCGCGCGTTGTTTGTTGAAGGAGACTCTTAAACAGCAAACCTAACTCATCCGCCGTAGCGTCGCGGTTGGTATGCAGACGCCAGGTTCTGAGCAACGCGGATTCTTTAAAAATCCCGACGGTAATATGGGTATTGCCCACATCAATCGTCAATAAAAGCAGACTCAAATCGGAGAAACGCGATGTTAAAGCGCCGGCTTTCCGTCGATCTTTTAATCCAGCACTTCTTTTGATCATAGACCCGTGATGCCTTGCAGTTCACGCACGGCATCCGCCGATTTATTCAACGCCGCCTGTTCTTCGGCGGTCAATTTCAACGGAATGATCTGCTCAAGTCCTTTAACGCCTAGCTTGGCCGGCACGCCAACAAACACATTTTGAAGTCCGAACTCGCCTTGCAGCCAAATGGCGCAGGGCAGAATCAGTTTGCGGTCGAAGAGGATCGCCTCCGCCATTTGCACGGCGGACGCGCTAGGGGCATAAAAAGCGCTTCCGGTTTTTAAAAGCGCCACGACTTCGGCGCCCCCATTGGCCGTGCGTTTCACGATGGCATCGATCTTTTCTTTGGGCAAAAGATCCGGCAAAGGAATACCCGCCACCGTCGTATAACGCGGCAGAGGCACCATCGTATCGCCATGGCCGCCCATCACAAAAGCATTAATGTTTTTAACGGAGACATTCAGTTCTTGCGCAATAAAGCAGGCCATGCGCGCCGAATCCAACACGCCGGCCATGCCGATCACGCGCTCACGCGGAAATCCGGTCACCTGTTTCATGACATAACACATCGCATCCAAGGGGTTCGACACCACAATGACAAACGCGTTGGGCGAGGTCTTCTTAATCTGTTCCGCCACCGCTTTGACGATCCCGGTATTGGTTTTCAGTAAATCATCGCGGCTCATCCCCGGCTTGCGGGCGATACCGGCCGTCACGATAAAAAGATCCGACCCGGCGGTGGGTCCATAATCATTGGCGCCCGTGATGCGCCCATCCGCCCCAAACACCGGCCCCGCCTGCATCAGATCTAAGGCCTTGCCTTGCGGCATTCCTTCGACCACATCCACCAACACCACATCAAAAATTCCTTTTTCCGCCAACCATGCTGCCGCGCTGGCGCCGACGTTACCTGCTCCTACAACAGTAATTTTCTTACGCATAAAAACTCTCCTTAAAATTCGTTTTTGCGATGCAGTTGATTATAGCCCACCCACCAGGACTGTTTTATGATGTCAGGTGGCGGTCAAAATAGTTTTGGATCTTTTACGGTAGGTACCGCGATACCAGGGTGCCCGTAGCTGATGTTCTTGCACATAGCGGGTCAGTGCGATCGGTGAGATTTTCCAGTCCGGGAATTGACGTTGAAGGGCCTGTACGGATACGTCGCGATTGGGTAAGTTGAGAATGGTGGTTTGAATTTCGCTGGGCGTGGGTTCTGGCGCAAGATCGAGTCGATGGGCTAGAACTGCGCGCGGCTCGCTTGTCAATGAGTTGTAATAGGCATGCAGATTAAAACGCGCAGTTTGGGAGCCATTCGAGAAAACAATGGTCATTCTTTCCTTTGGATCCCAGAGCAACTGAATTCTCGCGCGTCCTTTCCACATATTTCGAAATAAAATGGGTCGTTTGAGGAGTACTGGGACTTGAAAACTTCTCCTAGAAAGCGATTCTTCTAATCCTAAAATATTGAACATCGAAACTTGCTGCTGAATAGCGCTTGCGGCCTGCGCTGCGTTGGTTTCGGCAGGATCGAATAGTGCATCGTGTCTAAGGGCAAGGATAAAACGAATCTTACTTTGAGCCCGGGCCAAATTCGGTTGCCGCGTAATGAACTCGGCCGTACGAGTTCCTTCAAACGGGTTCTGGAAAAAGGCCAGGTCATAGCCGACGACTTCGTTGGGCCTTTGCAAATAAACGACGAGTCCATGTCCATCAATCCACTCCAATGTCAATCGGTAGGTCTCCTGCGCTTTTAGCAGCGTGAATAAAATTCGATCTTTTTCGAAGGGTGTAAACGTCATGGATTTTCGATCCAATGTAATGGACAAAGCGTCCTGCGTGAACTGCCGCAGTTTTTCTTTATAGGCGGTGAGAGTTAGCGGGTCGGGATGAATCGGATCGATAGCGCGCGACTCCACAAGGAGTTGCGTGAATCGCTCTCGAACACTCAGACTTTTCTTAGAAGCAGCCCACTGACGGACGGATTGATCCAGTTCCTCCGGCTTTATAGCTCCTTTCACTCGCATGGCAATAAGAAAATTGAATGCATTAGGCTGTTTTTGAATCATAGCGACCAGGAGCGGCATCGGATTAATGACCACTGTGTCCCCAGGTGCGATCAAAACTAGGATAAAACCGTGCCCTTGAATCCATCGAGGAACCAGCCGATAAGTTTTTTTTGGATCGAGTCGGCCGCCGGAGAAGGAGTAGCCATCACCCAGAGTAAAGAAATAACCCCCGGATGGATTACATTTGATATGAATATTTTGATCGTGAATTGAATTGAGTAGGCGTTGGCTATTTTCCGATAAAGGATTATCCAGTGAGGGTGGCATGCATGCAGCAAGCGTTTTCATAGTTGAGATAATGGCCTGCTCGGTTCGTTTTCTGTTTAATGTATCGCGGACAGCGCGCCGAACACCGAATAATGTTGCTCCGCGTCCCAAAATTTCGGCATAGAATGTATCCGGCCCTGATCCCGGTTGCAATAATTTACTGCGCAAATCATCCCCCAATCCATAGGCCACGAATTCTCCCGGACGAACACAATAAAGCAGCAACCCATAATCACAGATCCATGCAGGTAGAATGACATACGACGTCAGGACCGCGAGCATTTGAAAACTGATCTTATGGTGCATTAATTGCAACTGGAAGGAAATGCGGGAATTCGTAGAAATGAACGACCAGCGAATACTTCGAAACCAACGAAGTTGGTGCAGATATTTCTTTCGTTCTTTGGCATCAGACTGGTATTGAGTGCCTTGCATCAGAAGATCGGCGAGAAATTCCACCAGGGCCTTTCGTGTGAGATGTCGTGCTTGTGAAATGGGTCTTCCTGAAAATCTTCGTTCCATGATGGCCTTGGCTTCCTCAAGACTCGAGGCTCGGGCCAGGTAATAAGCATTCATGTTTTCACGACCTTGCCAAATTTGATCCAGACAAATCGCTAAATCAAGAACAATGAATTCTCCCGGTCGCGATAGAATCAATAACGCGCCGTAACTCTCTCTCCATTCAACGCTGAGTCGATAAGTGGTATTTGGCTCAAGCTTTCCGATACGAATTTGCTGATTTTCAAACGGGGTCGCTCCCAGTGTTCCACTTTCCTGGGTCATCATGTCAACGTCCAGCTGGTTAAATGTTTGAATAACGGCCTGAATTTCTTTCAATCGATCAGGATCTGGATGTTTTGGATCGATCCACGTGAGATCGCGCACCACCTGTGCCAGGCGTGGGTCTAAGCCTTCCTGAATGGAACGTCGTAACGGACGAGGCCAGCGTTCAGGACCTATGTTGTCGGTTAGCGTAAGAGCTTTAGGTCGCAGAGCGTTGATGAGGGCCTGGCCAGCCGGGCTGGCGACCAATATGGCGATTCGAGAATGTTCATCTCCATAATGTGTGAAGAAATAATACGACTCCGCTGGAAAAGCGGACGACAGTTGCGTGAGATGCGCCCATGCTGAAGAAGCTTTTGGAGTATCTAAACCTTGCTCATTCTGATAGCGATGAATCAGCGTCAATAACTGGGCTGCCAGTTGCCTTAATGTCGTGGGAGTATTGCTTTCAGAATCAAGAACCGGAGGCTCTTCCTCCTTTGTTTGCGTTTTAAGGAGCTGTTGAATGGGCGCGATGGCTTCCGCAACGCGTGCCGCAATATAGTCCGCCGTTAAGCCTAACACCTGTGCAATTTCGGCAGGTTCAGCTCCACCGAGCGTATGGATGATAATCTGTCGTAATTCCTCGTCTTGGAATTTTCCTAAAGCGGCCATGACGCGTGAGTATTGTTTCCGTCGAGCACTCTCGAACTCGATCCGTTCTAAGGATTCGAGCGGCGTTTCAATGCGAACGTCCCTCATCCGAGGATTTGTCAAGTCATCACTATAAAAGACGGAGCTAAAACGACCTGTGGGAATCCAGCCGCGATTGGAAATGCGCAAATGGTCTGCCGTATCGTAAAGTCTCTGAAATTTTTTCTGATCGGATACCCATATAAAATCGGTAGGCTTCATAGACCTGGAATCAGCGGATTTAAGCCTTAAGATCTTTTGCAAACCCATACCCGTCGTTGATTGATAGAAGCAGCTGACTTCTAGCGGGTGTCCTTCCATACGCTTAGGTACTCTCACCTGAATTACGCGACCCGCGATCAACAGATCGAGCACAAAAAAATGGCGCGGCACAAATTGCTCCCGCGCTTTAATTGCAAAAGGTATTGGCGCGTCACCGGCGCCCAAGAAAAATTCATTAAGGCCTTGATACAACGCGGCTAATTGTCCGTTCTTTTCAAGGGGCAGATCATCCAACAAAACGGGTTGCCCTTGGGGATTGATGACGTCGACCAATTTCCCGTTTCTAAAATACAACTGATTTCCACCTTCTGTAACCGCCGAAACATTCAGCCCCCCCGGAGTCAGCGACCAATCTTTCACGTGCGTAATCAGGACGCTACCATCCGTCTTCAATGCTTTTGACGAACGCCTTGATAAAAATGAGCGGATCAATTGCCCCTCTTTGTATTCCAGAGCCAGCGGTATAAACTCCGCCAGTTTGTCCTCAGTGGCAAGAACTTCGACGCGCATTGGAATTCCATGCAATAGGTGCACTCGAACAGGGCGATTCCGATAGAAAACAGGAACTCGAAGGCTGTGTGTGAAGGCGGCGCAACCAATAGTTCCAGCAGGATCGACTTGTAGATTTTCCACAATAGCGACTGCGGACTCACGCAATACTCGTCGTATGGAGGGTGTCTCCGAAGAGGGATCCTGCTGATTATAACGATGCCAATTTAACCGTTTAAAATTCCCCATCGTTTCTTGAATAGACACCAGGGGAAAGCGCACCGTTTTAGAAAGGACACGTCCAACCGTAGTCATGGAACTGAGCTGATAACTTTCATCCGTCAAGGAAAAGTGGTAATCAAGAAGAAATGGATTCAAATCCTCACTGTATGGCTTATAGCCTGAGAGTAAGGTCAAGCCGCACCCCTGAATAGAACCCAGTGTCCACTCTGCGACTCCTAATAAACGCATATCGTTCTCAATTTCTATAAGGGTATTCTTGGAAGGCGAAGAACCAGGGATCAAGCCCATGATTTTTCCATTTGACCGTAGAACCATTAAAGGAATGGAGTAAATAGCTCCGATGTGGGTTTTTCGTTTCATATGGTACGTTCCGGAAGTATCGAGAGATACTTGAATTGCCTCGGTTGTATACCGGTCGATCGCGTTGGCGTTTTCATAAATACGCACGCTCTGGGACACCTTTTTTAAAGAAGCGCGATCAGATAGCGGAACCCATGCCGGTTCTTCGGAAGCATCGCCAATGTTGGCAAGAGAAAATCCCGTTAAAGTCAGCGCCATTTGCACGGCCCAAATGCGCGCGATAGACCATCGCGCCCTGAGTGTACTGATCGCCGCCTCTCCAAGCGCTTGGTCCTCAAATAGAAAATGAGCAGCATTTGTCTCGCGCATGGATGGGTGCCCCGTGACGCACGAATTCGCCAGAGCAGAATCAATAACGAGGCAACACACGACAAGCAAAGAAACGATGCGAAGAAGGGGTTTGAGCATATCCATCCGAACGCGCGCGCGTTCGGGAATGCACTATTTTATAGTAGGAATGTCCATTAGAAAAGACCAAACCCAAACGTCAAAAGGCCTAGGTCTTTTGACCCGAAAGAAGATTCTTATTATAGACGCGAAGTTCCCTCGTCGCATTGCGGCTGGAATGCTTATATGCAAAAATACGCACATATGACCGTATCTGATAGAGAAACCCAAGTTCTCCGGACGATCGTAAACCTGTTGCGTGAACGTTTGGACCCCACACGTATTTTTCTATTTGGCTCACGCGCAGAGGGCCGATCACGGAAAGAATCTGATTTTGATCTAGCGGTGGATGGTCCTGCGCCGGACTTTAGAACGCGCTGGCAGGTCGCAGAAGCGGTGGATGAAGCCATTGGTCTTATGAAGCGGATATCGTGTATTTAAAGGCATTGGCACCTTCATTTCGGGAATTGATTGTGAAAACCGGAAAAATCATTTATGAACGAGAAGAAAAAAGAAGCGCTGCGTAAATATCAAAACGCTCATGCCAACTAAAACATTTCAACTATAAGGTTTTGACGGCTTCGGCTTGTAAGACTTCCAGGAAGGCTTTGGCCACGTCGGGATGGAATTTTTTACCGGCTTGATCGGTTAAGGCGGCGTGGATTTGTTCTTCGGAATAGCCGTTCATCCGCATTTCTTCACAATTTTCAATCACCGAAAGAATATGTCCTCCGAGCGGAATTTCTAGATTTTTTAACCCACGCGGAAATCCTGTCCCGTCATAACATTCGTGATGAAAAGGAATTAACGTCGCGGCGCCCTTTAAAATATCGATGTGGCGGATCATTTCCGCGCCAATTAAAGCGTGAGTTTGTTCGGCATGCGGCGATTCCATGACAAGAATCCGTCCTAAGTTCCAACCACCGGCCACCTTTAAAAAGCCAATATCATGCAGAAGCCCGGAATAATAAAGATCTTTCAAGGGTTGCCCTTCAAAGCCAAGTTTACGCCCCAGCGAACTGGCCCGTTGCGCCACACGCCAGCAATGTCCGGCCATACGCAAGTCACGCGCTTCAATAGCGCTGATTAAAATCTCAATCGTATTGCTGTAAAAATTCCGGAAGCCCCCAACGATGCGCGCATTGGCAATAGCTAAAGCAGCGAGGCTCGCTAAACTTTCTAGGAGTTCCTTATCCACATCATTAAATTCGCCTACCTTTTTATTCAAGACTTCTAATACACCAATAAAATCCCCGCCTGCGACCATCGGAACGCATAAAGCCGAGCGCGTTTTAAAACCCGAGAGCTGATCCATTTGCTTGCTAAAACGGGAATCTGAAGCCACGTCATTCACAATGAGTGACTCGCGTTTCTGCGCGACCCAACCGGCAATGCCTTCGCCGATTTTAACGCGGTGGCGCGTCACCATGCCGCTTTTCTCTCCCGTGGCCACTTTAAAAAAGAGGTGTTCTTTATCTTCATCCAAAAGCATGATCGCAGAAGCCTCGGATAAAAAGAGATGTTCCGTGCCTTGGCCCATGCGTTTCAGTAAGGCATCGACATCGAGCGTCGAAGAAAGTCCGCGCGCCAGACCCAAAAGGCTTTGCACAAAATTGCCTTCTTTTTCCGTGAGATCCCAGACCACCAAAGGCGCGCCGCAGGTTGAGCAGAACCGCGCCGGCCCCGCGACATCCGCCTGACAATAATGGCAGGCTATTTTTTGCTGATTCTCCATCCGGCTAATCTCCCGTGGTGGACACAGAATAGACTTCCTCAAGTGTCGTATGTCCTTGCGTCACTTTCACTAGACCATCTACAAAGAGCGGGCGCATGCCGCCCTTAATCGCCTCTTCACGAATAGGTCCTGAAGCCACTTGTTCCAAACATAAAGCGCGAATCGCGCCATTCATAATCAACAATTCATGCACACCTAAACGGCCTTTATAACCCACCAGGTTACAGGTTCCGCAACCACGACCTTTAAAAAATGTTGCTTTCGATGTATCGACGTGATTGACTTCAAAGACTTTAAGCATTTCCGGCGTCGGCTGAAACGGTTCTTTGCAGTCTTTGCAAATGCGTCGCACCAGGCGTTGCGCCAATACCGCTTCGATGGTTGAGGACACTAAAAAGTCGGGAACGCCCATTTCATGCAAACGCGATACGGCACTGGGCGCGTCATTCGTATGGATCGTGGAAAACACCAAGTGACCCGTCATGGCCGCCTCCATCGCGATCTGCGCTGTTTCTTTATCGCGAATTTCTCCGACCATCACAATATCCGGATCTTGGCGCAAGAAAGACCGCAGCGCCGTCGCAAAATCAAACCCAATGTCTTGATTGATATTAACCTGCACGATGCCTGGCAAGTTGTATTCGACAGGATTTTCCGCCGTGAGGATTTTCATGTCTGGCGTATTAATCGAATTCAAAGCGGCATACAGCGTGGTGGATTTTCCCGAGCCGGTAGGACCACAGACAAGAACCAAACCGAAGGGGCGTTGCAGTACATCTTTAAATTTTTGCAGGGTATCTGGAAGAAATCCCATTTTATTCATATCCACTTGAATGGAAGCGCGGTCTAACACGCGCATGACACAGGATTCGCCGAATACCGTGGGAACCACATTCACGCGGAACTCAATCGGATTTCCTTTGGCCGTCACTTGGATACGTCCGTCTTGCGGTTTGCGATGCTCAGTAATATCCATTTGGTTCGTCATGATCTTGATTTTGGCGATCAACGCATTGCGATAGCTAAAGGGCAATGAAAAGGGAGAGTCCCGCAACAGACCGTCAATGCGGTAACGCAGTCCCAATTTCTTTTCAAACGGTTCGATGTGAATATCGGAGGCTTTATTTTGCAGAGCACCAAGGATAATCGCGTTGACTAGCTTTTCGACTTCGGGCGCGTCCGCCGAGACATCGGCCACATCGGAAACCTCTTCGGCGCCGCTATTGACCGTTAATTCATCCGAACCAATACTTGCCGCGACACCTTTCATGATGTCTTCGACATTGACCTCTGTGGCCGCCGCATTGGGCGAGGCGCTGCCGCCATAGGCTTTATCTAATAAAGCGGCAATGTCGTTCGGCATGGAAAGATAGGGTTGCACTTCAAAGCCCGTCCGCAATTGAATATCTTCAACCGCAAAGAAATCGCGCGGGTCCACCATCGCTACAAAAAGTACATTTTCCTCTTTGGCAAAGGGCACGGCGCGATGGCGTTTGGCGGTAGTATCGGGGATGGTTTTTACAACATCCAAATCAACTTCCATGTCGGCCAAACTCACGGCTTTGACCCGCCATTCGTCCGCCAAGATTTTGAGCAGGACATTTTTCTCGATAATTTTCTTATCAATAATGATTTGCTGAATGGGGGTCTCGCCTTTACGCGCTTCTTCCATCGAGGGCTGAAGCTGCGCCTCCGTCGCCAACTTTCGGGCCACCAGTAAATCCACAATGCTTTTTGAATTTGTCGTGACGGGAGGCATTAGCGATGTTCCTCAAACAAAAGCGCGTCCCCGGCCTGCAGTCCGGCCCGCGCCGCAGATCCCGCGGCCAATTCCAACACACCCCGCGCCTTAGGAACCCAGCGTGATACACGCCATGGCGAAAGCGTTAAAATAGAAAGAATCTTGTATTGATCGTCGATAAATAGCACATCGATCGCGTAACGCATAAAAAAGGTATGCACGGACGTGCAAGGTGAGAGCCACAGTCCCTCGTCCGAGGCAAGTATCGGCGTTCGAAGTAATCCGATTAAACGGTCTTGAAAGCGGTGAGCGATTTGCACCTGCCGGGCGACAAGCGTCCCTCGCGTTTTATGAGTTACGGATAAAAACACATTTGGAGTATAGCGGGCAGCCTGCAGAATGCAATGAATTTTTAGATCAATTCAGGCTTTCTTTATAGGCCCGTCGCGGAGGGGTTAGTGGTTGTGTTCGCTGACTTGAACATCACGACGGAGCGGTAAACGTAAAGAGGTGGCTTCGAGAAATCCGGCAAAGATAGCACCTACATAATAAATCCACCATTGATTGGGAATGCCCATAAAGACCAACAGCCCAGTAATCAGCATGGAAACAGGGAAGGCAAATACCGCCGCGGCGAGCAGGTACAATTTTTTGGGCATGTTGTTATAGACCGCGCGCCGATCGGCCGGGTAATGTCGGGCGTGGCGAAAGACGATAACGCCGGCCAGAAAAAGTAGAAATAAGGGATCCAAAAATCGAATGAGAAACAAAATAGCCATTAACGTCTGGGCGCGTGGCTCATGGGTATCAAACCACACGCCATCATACGCCGCATAAGATCCAATATGAAAAATAACTTCCGTTCCTCCCATGGCCTGGGCATTGATCGCCAAAAAAGCGATGGCTAACATGTTCGCCAAAGCAAAAATACTGACGATAAAACGTTTGGGAATATCGTCGGCGCCAAAACAAAGACTCATCATGGCCACAAAGACGGCCGGCGCAAATAATCCCATCATGCAGTATTCGCGGACGGAGTTAATCACTAACGGCATGGGATGGGGTCCCAGGAGAATTTGCAGCGGTCGCGTAATTAAATAGGCGCCAAAAAAAGCAAAGCCCCAGGAGGCGCCTTTGTAAGTCAATTCCCCTGTAACGAGCGTGCGCATGGGCGCGATCAGTAAGACATAGCGCGCTAAGGCAAAAAAGGTAATGCCTGCGCAGATCGGCAGCGCTAAATTCGAAAAAATTAACCAACCGTCATGCATGAGATCGTCCTACGTATTGTGTAATTTTGAAAAATCGGCAACGCCGTTAAATAGCGAACAGATTTTGTTCAACAAGCGCAATCGGTTATTGCAGATGGAAACATCATCGACCATCACCATCGTTTTTTCAAAAAAAGCAGCCAGGGGTTCTTTTAAGGGGACCAGCTTGTTTAAGATCTGATCATACTCGGGAGTCGCATTCACCACCCCCTGAACATCGGAATAAGCGGTCCATAATGATTTTTCTTCTGTTTCGACTAAGAGTTGTCCATCAGGAAATTCGTTGAGACCAAAATCTAATTTCTTCTCACGCGCTTGGCGAATAATGTTGGACACCCGCTTAAAAGAGCCGGCCAAAATTTGGAATTCCTGGCGCTTACGGAAATCCTGGAGCGACTTCATTTTTCCCAAAGAATGGTTAATGGTCCCGATACCTAAACTCAGGACCGCGTCGATTTCATCAACTTTATACCCGCGCTCTTCTAAAAGCGCCGCCCAACGCTGACGGAAAAATTGTTCTAACTTATGACGCGTCTCTGTCGGCGTAGCGCCCACGCCTTCCGGTTGAACCGTCATGGCCTTTTGCAAAAGGGTTTCCAATTCAAGCGGCCACCCCCATTTTTCCAGTATCCGTATGACCCCCACGGCCGCGCGGCGCAACCCATAGGGATCCGCCGAACCAGTGGGAATTAACCCTACAGCAAAGTCGCCGGCCAAGGTATCCAATTTATCGGCCAAAGAGACCAGCGCCGCCACAGCCGATTCCGGTAATGCGCCAGCCAGCGTGATCGGCCAATAATGCTGCTCCAGCGCTTGCGCCACAACCGCCTCTTCTCCGTCGGCTTGCGCATAAATCCGCGCCATAATGCCCTGCAATTCAGGAAATTCTCTGACGATATCGGTCACCAAATCGGCTTTCCCTAACTCCGCCACACGCAGCGCTTTGGCTTGATCGTCATCAGAAAAACCAACTAGACCAAAAAGGTCATGCAAAAGTTTTTTGACGCGTTCTTTCTTATCAAAGAGACTGCCCAACTTTTGTTGAAATACCACGCCGCGCAACGCTTCAACACGTGTTGACAATGGCGCCTGACGGTCATGGTTGTAGAAAAATTTAGCGTCAGCCAAGCGCGCCGTAAGCACACGTTCATAGCCCTCGCGCACAATCTCTTGATGAACGGACATTCCGTTGCGAATTCCGACAAAATGCGGAAGCAGCTTATGCCCTTTTTCGGCTTGGACCGGAAAATACTTTTGATGATGTTCCAGACAGGTGACGAGCACCTCAGCTGGTAATTCCAAATACGCAGGGTCAAAATTCCCCACGATCGCCGCGGGATGTTCAACAAGATTAGCGACTTGCTGTAAAAGTCCTTCATGCATGATGACGCGGCCGTGAACGCGGCGAATCGCTTGCTCGGCCAACTTACGGATACATTCCACGCGCGCTTCTGGCTGCACTAGCACGCAGTGATTTTTCAAAAGAAGAACGTATTTACTGGCCGAAGCGACTTGCATTTTTTTCGCCGATTGCAGATAAAGTCCATAAGTAAATCGACTTGAACGAACGCCGGCCACACTGAACGCGACAGGGTCCGATCCATAAAGCGCCGTCAGCCAGCGCAAAGGACGAGGATAACGAAAATGTGTCGGCTCCCAGGTCATGGATTTAGGAAATTCCAGTTTCTTGATCCAGAGCGGAAAAAGTTCGGCCAAAAGCTGTCGCGCCGGCGTTCCTTTAATATGCAGGGTCGCTACTACTTTTCCATTTTCGAGGCGCAACTCTGTCGGCTTTATATTTTGTTTGCGTGCAAATCCTAAGGCCGCCGGCGTCCAGCTGCCATGCTCATCTTTGGCGATGGCTTCCGGCGGGCCGGATAAAAATTTTTCCTGATCTTCAGAACGTGCAGCCAGTTCTTCGATCACGAGCGCCAACCGTCGGGGCGTGCCATAGGCAGCGACTGTTTTGAAAGCGATTTTATGCTCCGCCAGCGAGGTTTCGGCGAATTTTTTTAACTGCTGGATTCCCAAGGGAATAAATGAAGCGGGAAGCTCTTCAGAACCGATCTCGAGCAAGGCATCGGTTGCAGGAGGAGTGTGAAGCGTAGAGGTTTTTTTCATACTTTTACTCGTACCTCTTTACTCTCTATCGGCTTGACATAGGCTTGAGCTACAGCGCAAGCGATCCCACGAACACGAGCGATATAAGTCACGCGCTCAGAAACAGAAATGGCCCCCCGCGCATCCAACAAATTAAACAGATGGGAGCATTTCATGACCTGTTCGTAGGCCGGCTTAATCAATCCTGCCGCAAGCAACCGTTTAGTCTCGCCTTCATGATCGCTAAACGAACGGCGTAGCTGCTCGACGTTGGCAACTTCAAAGTTATATTTAGAAAACTGCTTCTCATCTTCGAGATGCATTTGCCCATACGTTGTTTTGGCATTCCAAAGAATGTCATAGACATTATTTTTCTTTTGCGAATACATGGCCAAGCGTTCCAACCCATAGGTAATTTCCACAGAAATGGGATCCAACTTCACGCCGCCAATTTCCTGAAAATAGGTGAATTGGGTGATCTCCATTCCATCGAGCCAGACCTCCCAGCCAAGGCCCCAGGCACCTAACGTGGGAGACTCCCAATCATCTTCAACAAAGCGAATGTCATGTTGTTTTGGATCGATACCGATGGCGCGCAAAGAGGCTAAATAAAGCGCTTGGACATCAGGAGGCGCCGGTTTTAAAACCGCTTGATATTGATAGTAATGTTGCAGCCGGTTGGGATTTTCACCATAACGACCGTCTGTCGGGCGGCGACTAGGTTCGACATAAGCCACTTTCCAGGGATTCGGCGTTAGGCATTCGAGAAACGTGGCCGGGTTAAAGGTCCCTGCCCCTTTTTCTAAATCATACGGCTGCCAGAGTAAGCACCCTTGCTTGGCCCAGTATTTATGCAACGTGAGGATAATATCTTGAAAGGTCATAATTTATATTCCGCGCGTCACCTTGGCGAAAGCCAGGGTCCACGTTTTTCAACAGGGCCGGGGACGTCCACATGGGCTCTGGCTTTCGCCAGAGTGACGTTTAGATTCAAATTTCAATCCCCGTCATTTGTCTAAATCGATTGACCGCTAACGGCCGGTTGAGTTGATCCATCATCATACGTCCTGCCAGCTGCATAAGTCCGGAAACGAGCGGATCTTCCCACCGCGCATGACATAACGAACGCAAAGGTCCGATTTGTATTTCTTTAGCGCGGCCGGGATGTGCGACGACAAACGCCCGCCAGGCCTCCCAATTATCTAGTCCAAAACCGGCATAACTCAGAAACCGCACGGCAAAACCTAAACGCAAAATATCAAACGTGACCGCCGTTTCTAAGGCTTCTAACGCCTCGCAGAGAAGCGTATATTTTTCCGGCGCCGGCTGCTCCACCGCCGTCATTCGATTGACCACCTCGCACATCCAGGCCGCCGCCGTAATCCGCGACATGTCGGTCCGTAGCGCGGGGAAACTGCGCAGAATACGCCCGCCGACTAATTTTCCCCAGGCCTGTTCCGGCCGCGCGTAAATGGCCATTTCCCCTTCCACAAAAGGTTCGGTAATGCCGGCAAATTTGGCGGTAGAGCGGGCAGCACTCGTCGCGCGGACGGTGATACGCCCTAACTCGCGCGTGAATAATCCCACGACTTTGTCTGCCTCATGACTGCGTTTGGACCACAACACGAGCGCATGCACATTGCGGATCATGGGCGATTTTACTTTTTACCGGCGTGACGTTCCCACTGCCGTAAAAGCTGATTTTGTCGGCGGAACATTTTACGTCGAGGAATAGGGTCATAGTCCGTGTAATCTAGGAGATGCAAAAGACCATGAATCCATAACAAGCGCAATTCTCGGGCGGTCGAATGTCCGATTTTTTTGGCTTGCATCGCGCATTGAACAACATTAATGGCAATATCTCCCGAAAGCGCCGGGGCCGGATGATCGCGAAATGAAATGACATCGGTGGTTCGGTCTACGCCGCGAAAGCGACGGTTCAAAATTCGAATTCGTTCATGCTCTGTAAGATCGAGGGTCAAGGTGACGGGCCCCTCGACATGCTCGGCTTCCAAGACAAACAAGGCCAATTTTTTTAGATCGATTTCAGAGACCCATCCGCGGGGAACATGGGCGGAACGCAGCAACGTAAAATCGAGTTCGGGCGGTTGGACGGGCATTGGCGTTTATGGCTTTTGCATTTCCGGATATTCAATCCGGACATGATAAATCGCGGAAAGCGCTTGCGCAAAACTTTTAATGATCGAGCGTAAGTCCTGTAAGGTCAAGGGACAGGCATCAAACTGGTTATCTTCTAATTTACTGAACACAATTTTTTCGACCAGCGCATGCAAGCGTTCATAAGTGGGCTCTTCCAACGCTCGACTCGCCGCTTCGACGGAATCGGCCATCATGCCAATGGCCGTTTCTTTAGAATGCGGTCGCGGTCCTGGATAGCGATAAGAGGATTCGGCGGCGGTGGCCTCCTCTTCATCTTGCGCTAAGGCTTGGACATAAAAATATTTAATAAGACTCGTGCCATGATGTTCAGGGATAAAGCGGGCGATGTCTTGCGGCACATTGTAGGCGCGCGCTAAGGCCATCCCATCTTTGACATGCGACAAAATCACGAGGCTGGAGATCGACGGGTTAAGCTTATCGTGCCGCTCAGGTTTTTCTTTGGCGTTACGCCGCATGGTTTGATTCTCAATGAAATATTCTGGATGTAGCATTTTCCCGATATCGTGATAATACATGCCTACGCGCGCGAGCAATGAATTGGCGCCAATCGCTTCCGCCGCTTGTTCGGCCAAAGCCGCGACGAGCAACGTGTGATGATAAGTCCCGGGAGCTTCCAGCATTAAACGACGCAAAAGCGGACGATTAAAGTCGCCCAATTCCAATAATGTAATGTTCGTGATACGAGAGAAAAACGATTCAAAAAAGGGCAATAGCGCCAGCGTAATGCCGGCCGATAATAATCCCGCGCCCACCGACCACGCCGCCTGCGGCAAAAGAATCCACCGTCCGGCATAGAGAATCGAAGGGATGCGTTCTCGTAGCGCATCCATAATCAAAAGCACGGAAAAAGTCACCCAGGCTACATGAAAACCGGCGCGCAGAATATCGCCGCGCGTATGCACATGCCGGGATGCCAAGATGCCCGCCACGCAGCCGCCGAATAAGGTCAAGGTGACGTCTAAGGAATAGTGGTAAAGCGTGCCGGCCAAAAGGGAAAGCGCAATACTGATCACCAGCGCTAAGCGCATATGCAGCAAGAGCGTCACCAGCATGGCCACAGCCGCCAGAGGAATCACGGCAAACGAAACATTAGAAAAACTGAGCACGGTCTCGATGCAAATGACGCCTAGGACGACGCACAAGCCGGTCAAAAAAACCGCTTCATCGTCATGCACAAATTCCGGCAAATCCATCCGGAAATAAAGC
>Ga0070665_100002987_pt1 | contig 18263 bp, 13 predicted proteins | sample KBSS13metaG_FD_65862 | JGI IMG/M metagenome (GOLD analysis project Ga0070665, IMG submission 65862) | Switchgrass rhizosphere microbial communities from Kellogg Biological Station, Michigan, USA - KBS S1-3 metaG | ecosystem: Host-associated > Plants > Roots > Rhizosphere > Soil ...
GACAACCTCTCACGCTCCCCAACCGATGCGTATTGGAACCAGCTTCCGTACATGACGGACTCTTACACATCGGATGTTCCTGCTCTATTCGTCAACTCATGGTACGACTTTGGGGCAGACATGACGCTGTTCGAATTCAACTGGTTCCGGGAGCACTCCGACAGTGCGGCGGCGAAGTCAAACCAGTACGTCATCATGAGTCCCGGCGCACACTGCTCTTCCGAACGCATCGCAAGCGCAGATACCGTCGTAGGCTCTCGAAGCATGGGGGACACGCGCTTCGACTATTGGAATACCTACCTGACCTGGTTTGATTACTGGCTCAAGCAGGACCCGGCAGCACGCAAGCAGATCGATTCCTGGCCCCGAGTGCGGTATTTTTCCATGGGCGCGAACACCTGGAGGAATGCGGATACCTGGCCGCCGGCCAAAGCACATACCGCAAGCTACTTTCTGCACAGTGGCGGCAAGGCAAACAGCGTGTTTGGGGACGGGGCTCTGGAAGTGCACCAGACTGCTGGAGCCGACCTGGACGCCTATGACTACGACCCGTCAAACCCCGTTCCATCGCTCGGCGGTGCAATGTGCTGCACTGGGACGGATGATGCGAAGCCAGGAGCGCAGGATCAGCGCCCGATCGAAGGACGCAATGACGTACTCGTATATACAGCTCCACCGCTCGAATCCGCCGTTGACGTGACTGGACCCGTTGAGGTCGTTCTGTACGCCGAATCCTCCGCAGTGGACACCGACTTCACAGCGAAACTCATCGATGTGTATCCCGATGGGCGTGCGTTCAACGTTCTCGAGAGTATCTTGCGAGCCCGATACCGTGAGGGATTTGCACGTCAGGTATGGATGGAGCGCGGGAAGGTATATGAAATTCGCATTCCGATTGGCGCGACCAGCAACTCCTTTGGCAAAGGACACCGGATCCGGGTCGAGATATCCAGTAGCAACTTCCCCCGCTTCGACCGCAACCTGAATGTGGGCGGCGACAACGCGCGTACCACACACTGGGTCACAGCTCGAAACCAGATTTTTCACTCGAACCGTTATCCGTCCCGCCTCGTCTTGTCAGTTGTTCCCTGAGACTGGCGGACACGGATCCGGATCAAGATGACCGCCCTGCTCCGCTCGTCGCGGTGTCAGGGCGGTCGTCAGTGTCACTCCTCCCATTGAGCTCCGGCATCGACGGAAATAATCTGCGAGGTGATATGAGCTGCGGCATCGGATGCCAGGAAATACAAAAGATCGGCAACTTCATCCATGGAAACTTTGGAGCGCATGGACGTGTAGCGCAACAATTCCGCCTCGACGCTCGCGACCGTGCGGCCAGTGCGCTCGGCCAGATTGCTCATGACCCGCGCCAGTCGTTCATTATCCATGGCGCCCGGCCTCACGGCATTGCATCGGATGTTCCAAGGGCCGGCTTCGCGGGCGACCACCCGAGTCAAGGCCTCGAGCCCGGCTTTTGCGACAATGTAGGGAGCCCGGCTTTGAGGAACGGTGCGCACCGAGAATGTGGAGACATTGAGAATCACGCCTCCAGCCGCCTGCTTCATGTGGGGTAAGACGCGCTGGATCCCCCAGAATCCCGCGTTCAGGTTCGCATCCAGTGTCGCACTCCAGGCGTCGGGTGGAATCTCCTCAACCGGCGCGATGTGTCCAGCCACGCCGACGTTGTTCACTAGCACATCAATGCGATCGGTGCGCCGCAGAATTTGATCGAAGAATGCGTTGACCTGATTACGATTGGAAACGTCGACAGTTTCCGCGGTACCAACCCACTTTTCTGCCACCAGCGCTGTCAGGGAGTCAGGTGAAATGTCACAAACATGAATACAGTCCCCAGCCTCCCCAAAGCGCCGGGCGCAAACCTTTCCCAGGCCGTTACCGGCTCCGGTGATTGCAACGTGACGCACGAATCGCTCTCCTTTCGCTACTCAGTGAAACCCGCCGTGGCGATCGCCTCGTGAATGCGCCGAATCATTCCGATCATGTCGAAAACCGCCAAACCGGTCGCCTCACGGATAGCCGCGGCGTAAGGGGGCAGATCGCTGCATTGGAGCAGCCAGGCGCCGATACGCGGCTCGGCCCGCAAGCCGCTGCGGACCACATCGAGGGTTGCATGACGCAATGCCGTGGAATCAATGGAACCGGCCGCGCGAAGCACCGGCAAAAAGGCGGGGCTCGCATCCATCCCCAGTGCTACAAGTCGGTTATGTTCCACAATCCCGCAATTTTCCCGGATCCGGTCGGTGAACGAGGACGTTCGCGCGAAGACTATTCCGAGCTTTCTCGATGGGGCCAACGCGCGCAGCAGGAGCGGCACTTCGAGCAAAATGGACAGGAATAGAGGAATGTCCAATGCGGCCGCGACTTCCATCTGGTAGTTCGCGAAGGATCCGCACGCTCCTACAACGGCACTGACGCCCAACGCCTGCAGGGCGAGTGCCCCGTCGCGGATGGGGTTGGTGAGGGATGGATCCCCGCGCATCAGCGCATCCGGAGATAAGCCCCGCACCACATGATAGAGCACCGGGAATCCGAACGACCCCGCATGCTGCACATTACCCAGAACGAGTTCGTGCCCCGTGTCGGCTATCAGGACACCCAACGGAAATCCTGCCAGCGGGGGCCGTCTGCTGTCGGGCGATTTATCGGTCGACATCTGTAAGTCAGGATGTTGGGTAGCAGCGTCAACGGATCGCGGGCGGAGCTCCCGACCGCGATCCGCAGAGTTTGCTTCAGAATCGCTTGTCGATGGCTATGCCGACCGTCCGCGGTGGCAGCGCACCCGCTGCGTAGAGGTTGTAGAAATTGCTCGGGAATGAATTCAGGTAATTGAGGTTGACGCGGTTCAGCAGATTGTTCCCATACAGCGAGAGGGTCAGTGTGTCGCGCGTCAGACTCACGCGACCATTGACGACTGACCAGGAAGGCACAAACTGGAAAGTTGGATTCTGTGTTGGGTACGCATACAGCATGGCGCCGGTATAGGAAAACTCCAGATGTCCTCCCATTTCCCATTCGGGTAAGGCCGGGGCCGGATACGTCAGATCAATGTAGGCGCTACCAGTGGTTGCGGGCGCGCTCAGAAGGCGATTACCTTCGACGATTCCTGCGCCGGACAGGGATGAGGTGTATTCGGCATGATTCACGGCCAGAGTCCCGCCGGCTGCCCAGTGTTCGCCGAGCGCGGCCTTCATCTCAACCTCGACACCCTGACTCTTGGCCGAGGCGATATTCGATGTAAATCCATAACCGCACTTCATGTTGGTGAAGGCCTGAATGTTGTTCCACTTCATGTAGTAGCCGGCAACATCGACGCGCAGCCGGTGATCCAGCCAATCTGTCTTGCCGCCAACCTCGTAGTTCCATACCGTGTCGGGTGAAAACTGATCCGGTGCGCTCGTCAACCCGAGCTGGGCCAGATCGCTGGTGCACTGATTCGAGGGTATGGGGTTATTAGGGCCACCGATGCGGAAGCCTTTGTCCGCCACGGCATATATCATCTTCGTGGGATCTATTGTGTACGTCAGTTCGTACTTCGGTATGAAACCCCGCGAGTGGGCGTCTCTGCGGGTCTGGGACGACCCGCCCGCGTAGTAGCCCGTGGCACTACGCTCTACGGTAGAGTTGATGTTAAATTCTCGCCCCCCGAGCGTGAGCGTCAAGCCGAACGGGAGCGTGTAGCTGAGCTCTCCGAAAGCGGCGGCCTGCGTTATCGCATAGCCGGTGTAACCGAGAAACGGCGAGTCATTGACCACAGGAATTCCGCCATAGGCTCCCCCCGTCACATCCGTGAGTCCCTGAACAAAAATCTGCTGTGCCTGATGATTGAGCTGCCGCTGGAAGTAGCCGCCCAGGAACCACTGGAACGCTCCATCGCCCGATGATTGCAGGCGTGTCTCGGAGGTTGCCGATTCGGTCCGTATGGCAAAGTTACTGTAGGCAGGATTCAGGGTCGTAAACCACGGCCTCGAGTTGGCGTCAGAGTAGTCGGGTCGACCGTTCCAAAGGCGGTAGAACCACGAGTTATTCGAGTTGACTGTGAACCAACCGGCGTCTGCCCGGAGATTCAAGCTCGCCAACTTCAGTACGTCCGAAGCCGGCTCCTTCAGCCAGGCGAAACGGTTCAGGGAATCCGGCGCGGCGCCAACGGCATTGATAGTCGGATTTCCCTGTGAGGTCGCGTGCTGGAAGTAGAACCCGGGAGTCAGCGTGATAGCAGCGATTGGGGTCCACGCGAGCGCGCTCCGGATCCCTACCATCGCCTGACTGTTCACATCGCTGAATGTCTGGCCATCCGGGGTTGTCTGATTGACGTACCCTCCCTGTCCCTGCAGATCCGCGACCGTGCGCCATGCAAGCTTGCCGTCCACCAACGGTATATTGAGCATGCCATCCAGCGATGCATTGGGCGTACCATGATCGACCGCCGCGGCGGACGCCCGCACTCGCGCATCGAACTTTGACGGATTGGGCTGATTGGCGATCATCCGCACAGCCCCGCCCAAAGCCCCCGCACCGTACAGAGTGCCCTGCGGGCCACGCAGAACCTCCACTCGCGCCAGATCGAAAAACCCCGGATCCCACTGCCCCGCGTAATACACATTCGGCAGCGTAATCGGCGTGTCGTCGAGGTAGAACCCCAGAGGTGGCTGAGTCTGGAAATTGCTGCCGCCCGTCGACATGCCACGCAGCGAAAACACGGTCTGACCCAAACCGCCGGCCACCGCGCCCAACCCAGGTATCTGCGAAGCAAACTGTGCAAATCCAGTCATCGCCTGTGCGGAGAGGGTATCTCCGGTGATTGCGGTAACAGCCAGCGGCGTGGACTGCAGGTCCTGCTCGCGCTTCGTGGCCGTTACAATGACCTCCTGCAAAGTGCCGAAACCATCCGATTCGGTCGCCCCACTGCCCGCGATTGCGGGAGCAGCACTGGCCAGACCGAGGACTGCTATGACCGCGGATCGTACACAGCCATTGGAATTGGTTACTGGGCGTTGCATCGGCATTGGTGGCTCCCCTTCGGCTGATCTCTTTGTTGTGCGTGTCACAGTCGGTCACCGGGCATGAGCGTGCTGGTTACGCCTGCGACAGACTATTTTTTATATTTATCATGACTGTCATGTCATTGCAAGAGATATACATCACGTGTGTGATGTTTAAAGGAGCCGGAATTATTCTGTGAGGTGCGCACACCGCGATTCATCCCAGACAACGAGCCGGTCTCGCCCGCCACCGCTTGTTAGGGTGATCTGGTAAAACGTTGGAGCACGTTGCGGGTAATCTGCTCGGTGAAGACGTCTCGGTGCAGAAGTCCGGCAACCCATTCGGATGACCCGGCGTGGAACACGCTACCCTTGCCGCGATTGAAGGACACGATCATCCCGGAGCCACGCGCAGCGGCTTCCCTAGTGCGTTCATTCACCTCGCCATATCGAGCCTTGGCAATCCAGTCCGAACCATCACCGTAGTAGAACACGCTACCGCGATTTCCCCGATCGATCTCCCGATTGGAAGCCAGTGCCATCGCGAGAATCTCGGTTCCAACGGGTGCCGCGCTCCGTTCAGTTGGCTCAGGAACGCCGTCACGGAACGTATAATCCAGGCCATCGACTTCGTAGCCAAAGATTCTGGCGTTGCCGCCGAAATCGTCTCCATAGTAGAGGTCCGTGCCGGTAAACGCCCAATGCTCGGGGCGATACACGGTGAATCCACCGCTGCCCCGGGGGACATTCACGCCAACGTGAGCATATACGCCATAGACAGCACTGAGGCCAAAGGTAGCTGCCCCAGGCCAATTCACAACGGGATCCTCCCAGAATGTCGTCAACTTCCGGCGGTGCTCGGTATTCCTCAATGGATCGCTGTCGTGCGCTCGGGTCTTGTACGCGATCTGTTGGGTCCCGGCGTCTTCGAGCCGGATCTGCCAGCAGAAGTTGCCCGCGAAGCGAGCCACATTGCCTCCGCCTGCAACGTATCGATCGATTGCCTCACGCATCTCCCACGTCCAGTATTCGCAATGACCGACGATCACGACGCAGCGATATCCATCCAGTAGATTCGGCTCCGAATGCAGGTCCAACTGCGTGGCATAGTCGAGCTGTATTTGATTTTCTTCCGCAAACACCACAAACGGCCGCTCGTAGGTGGCCCAACCACAGTTTGTGAACCATTTGCTGTAGCCGTGAGTGAATGCGAAATCTATCACCGGATACAGCGGTACTGAGTGAGGTGCGATGGTCGTTGAGTGAGGCTTGCGGGGTGACCCGGTCGGAGATCTGATGATCCCGCGCGCGAAGGGTCGATGGATACTCAGCCGGGGCGCGAATCGGAAGCCATCGGGCAGGCCCCACCCCACATAATGACTGAAGCCACCCCAATCGTTATACGCATTCCAGGTGCACGTCGATGAGATAAACAAAATATCGGCGCGCGGCTTTGAACGTGCGGGCCGAACGAAGAATCCGTGCTCCTGCTCTCTCGATTCTTCTCCGGTCTGCGTGCGCACGATGACCATGTAGAAGCCCGAAGGCAGATCCTCCGGAATTCGCCAGGTGTAGGCCACCGGCCATCCGCAACCAGCCTCGTAAAAATTCGCGGGCAGCTTGTGCAGTCGAACTGGAAGGTGCTCGGCCCTATGCACCGGAAGTGGATTTTTCCCGTCGCGAATGATCTCGATGGAGACCTCGCGGCCGGTTGAGCTCACATGTAGCCGAACATCCTCTCCTGGAAAATAGGACAGCCGGTCCGTGTAACACCAGACCTCGAGATAGGCTGGATCCTCCAGGGGCGCCTCGAAGAACTCCGTATTGGTCGCATCAAAACCCTGCCCGCGGCGCAGAAACTTCTGCTCATTGGACCAGAACTGACCAGCGACTCGAGGTTGGGGCCCGGCTGCCGGATGCTGCTTCCCCGCATCGGTTGTCGAATTCGCCCCTGACGAGAAGCCGGCGGCAATAGAAGCGCCAAATACCACGTCCCGTCGGGTCATGCCTGTTTGTTCATCATCTTTTGTAGACATCGCGCAATCACTTGGTGGGGCACCGGAGCTGAGTCTACCGCCCACCCTGCGGCAGTGACGAGTATCCAAGGCCGCTCCGTGGCCGACCGTTATTCACTTATATCTCATGTCTGTCATGATGTATATTCTGAAACAGCGCTAATGCTCCCTCTGCAAAAGGAACAATCGGGTATGCATCATTCAACGCGGGCCCGACGCTCGTTGCTCCCCGTCGTTTCAGCCATCGCAGTCCTGACGTGGCATGCAAGTTTCGGGCAGGACCCCGCGCTGCGCAAAGACATGCCTGAGCACTTCGAGCCCACTGTTCCTAATGCCGACTACGTCAGAACAGACGTCATGATTCCGATGCGGGACGGGGTCCGCCTGCACACAGTCGTACTCTCTCCGCGCGAAGTGCCCAAGCCTGCCCCGATGGTGTTGACGCGAACTCCTTACAATGCGACCAAGCTGTCGACCCGCTCGGTCAGCCCGCACCTGGAGGCCACACTGCCGCTGGCTGACCAGACGATGGTACGGGCTGGGTACATCCGTATCTATCAGGACATTCGTGGCAAGCAGAAATCCGAAGGGATCTATGTGATGACCGCACCCGTCCGTGGCCCTTTGAATTCACGAGCCGTGGATGAGACTACCGACGCGTTCGACACCATCGATTGGCTAGTGCACAACGTCCCTCACAACAACGGACGAGTCGGTATGATCGGCACATCCTTTGAGGGCTATCTGGCCCTCATGGCTCTACTCGACCCGCACCCCGCCCTTCACGCAGTCATTCCGGTCAATCCCATGGTAGATGGCTGGATGGGAGATGATTGGTTTCGTCTCGGCGCGTTCCGTCAGGTAATGATCGATTATATATACACCCAGACGAGCTCGCCGCGCTCCGAGTTTGTCCTGGGGCACGGATACCATGACGACTACGATTTCTTCCTGACGGGATCCAGCGGTCATATCGGCGAGCGATCAGGCGTTGAAGCCCTCCCTTTCTGGGAATTGCTCACACACCATCCCAACTATGACGAATTCTGGCAGGGCCAGGCAGTCAATCGGCTGCTGGAGAGCCGGAGGGTGAACGTTCCGACAATGCTCGTACACAGCCTGTTCGACCAGGAGGATATCTACGGCGCATTGGCCAGCTACAGCGCCATTCAGAAACATGAAGGAGGGCGCGACTCGACCTACGTCGTTCTGGGCCCCTGGAGTCACGGACCTTTGAATGGAGACGGTAGTTCACTCGGGCACATCAAGTGGGACTCCAGCACTGTCACACACTTCCGAGAGAAATTCCTGCAGCCTTTCCTGGATCGTTTCCTGACCGACCAGCCGCAAACGACCCCGGCACTCCCCCATGTTGAGGCCTTCGACACGGGTCGTCACGTCTGGCGGGAGTACAATCGGTGGCCGCAAAGTTGCCCGACCAGTTGCCCCTCTCCAATGCAAACCGCATTTCTTCAGACCGGACACCGTCTCACATTTGGCGACGGCGCAAAGGAACCCGCTTCTTTCGAGGAATACGAGTCAGATCCTGCGAAGCCTGTTCCTTACAGAGTGCGCCCGATCCGGCCAATCGCCTCCGCAGGCTCAACGTGGAGTGAATGGTTGACCGACGACCAGCGACCCTTTTCGGATCGGACAGACGTCCTCACGTATACATCGGACCCGTTGACACAGCCGTTGAGTCTCGCCGGACAACCCGAGGTGAGGCTACGCGCCTCCACAACCGGCTCGGACTCCGACTGGATCGTGAAGTTAATCGACGTTTTTCCGCCTGAGGACGGATCCGATCCTGCGCTGGGCGGTTACCAACTCATGGTGTCATCGCAGATCCTGCGCGGCCGATTTCGCGACCACCTGGATCATCCGCAGCCGACTCGACCGAACGAGATTCTCGAGTACGCTATAGAAATGCCCGCGCTCAATCACACTCTGCTACCCGGCCATCGTCTCATGGTTCAGATCCAGAGTTCGTGGTTCCCGCTTTATGATCGCAACCCGCAGCAGTACGTTGCAAACATCTTCTGGGCGAAGCCCGATCAATACCTCAAAGCGAGAATCCGCATCTACCAGGGGGGTGCAACGGGAAGCAGGATCGCGCTACCGGTGATTGCTCCGCCTTGAACGTCGGCTCACTCGATAGTGACTTGTCCAGACACGAGATCCTCATTCTCATCCACCATGCACCGCCAGGATACGCCTCGCTGTTGTAGCTCAAAGGCGGCGGTCGCCAGCGTCTTGTGCCAGGCATTGTGCAGCGATGGAAGCTGAAAGAGCGTCCTGCCGCGCGAGTCCGCGGTGCGCAGACTGAGAATGGGCGAGCTGCGCGCGCAATTGAGCTGCTCATCCGCGAACATCTGGCGACTCCAGGAGCCCGCGACTACGTGTTGTGGTACCGACCGCAGAGGCGCGTAGTTGAAATGATTGGAGTGAGCCATCGACTGGGTCACATCCCGACTGATGACAGCAGCTCCGGGCGCCTCAACCGAATACAGCCTGCCATCTCCCGCGCAACCGATCGCATGATGATACCCACCCGCGCGTTGCGTACTGCGAATCAGCGACAGCGCTGCATCAGAGCTCTCGCACCCTAGTATGGTGCGCGCCAGGAAAACACGCGGTGCTCCAACAGGAGGCTCCAATGGACGAACATCGTTTATCGTTTGGACGAGGCCGCAGTCCGTGACTGAGAACGCCGTGCCGGGCAGCTTCCCCGCGTAACAGAAGCTGGTGAACGCAGGCTTCCCGGCAGGCCTGATGCGTGCCAGAAACCAGGGCGTTGGGGCCGTCAGAGCAGCATCCTCGTTATGCAGGATGAGTGCCGGCAGGCTCGCGTTGCGATCCCCCGGCACCATCAGGGTCGTGCATCCTGAGTCAACCAGAGGCTCCCGAAGAGGCAGGTCGCCGGCGCAATTCAGCAGCACTATGTCGTTGAAGTTCACATCAGCGCCATCTGCGAGTCCCTCGAGCTCCAGGTACGCCTCGGGAAACTGGAATCGGCCTGCGGCAACGATAGCGGCCAAGCGAGCCGTTCCGCCCCATTGCCGCAGGTCCATAGTCAATCGATGGCTCAAGCAGTGTTGGATTGAGTGCGCGGCGTGTCGGCCCAATGCCAGGCCTATCTCCCGGGGTGTGCCCTCCGCAGTGAGGTCCGGCAGGCGAATTTCAGGAAAGTAGCTCTCCATCTCCTCATCTCAGGCCGTTTTCCCGATTCCCAACATCGCACGAGCTTCATCCGGCGAAGCCACCGAGGCACCGAGATCCTCAATGATTCGCACGGCGCGCGCCACGAGTTGGCCGTTGCTCGCGAAAACACCGCGTTCAAGGTAGAGGTTGTCCTCCAGGCCGACGCGCGTGTGTCCACCGAGCAGGACCGACTGAGCAACCATGGGCATCTGCATTGCCGCTAGTCCGAAGGCGGACCAGAGCGAGCCCGCGGGAAGCAGCCTTTTCAGATAGAGAATCGTTTCAACATCACAAGGCAATCCCCATCGGGTGCCGAGCACCATCTGAAAGAAAGGCGGCCCGCGAAATAGTCCCTCGGCAATCATCTGGTTTGCAAACAGCACGTCACCGGGCGCGAACACCTCGATCTCAGGCTTTACCCGCGCGTCCAGAAACGTGCGGGCCATTCCTCGCAGCGTTCGCTGACTGTGCAGATAGACCATCTCCCGGTCACCGTCCATTTGATTTTGGGTTGTGACATCGATCGAACACACCTCCGGGAGGTTCTCCACAATGTGCCGCGTGCGGTTTTCAATACTTCCCACATCGGTTTCAGGTGCCGGGATACCGTCGTTGTCCAAGCTGGGTATGTACTCCGCCCCCCCGCCGCAGGTGAGGTTCAATACTGGCTTCAACCCCCGCCGACGAACCAACTGCGTCAATTCGCGAAACAGTGCGGGATCCCTGGAACCATCGCCGGTCCGGGGATTGCGTACGTGCAGGTGTACGGCGCTTGCGCCCGCGTCTTGAGCCTCAAAGGCAGCATCCGCAATCTCGGCTGGCGTTATTGGAAACTTCGGGTGCTTCCTATTGAATTGATTCCCACCTGTGACCGCGCAGGTCAGAATCACTTTGCGCTTCGTCGACATGACTCAATCTCCCGTTTAAAGCAGTAGCTCTATCTGCCTATATTGTATTATCATGACTATCATGTCTATAAATAATAAAGCTTTGTTGAAAGCACAATCGACTGTCTCACGCATTCATAGATACTGTATTCACAATGATTTGATTAACTCGGAGGAAAGCCATGGAGGATGATTTCCGCCCGCTTCGCAAGGTACGAATCGGAATCGTCGGGTTGGGAGCGGTCGCCCAGGTACACCTTGCTGCCTATAACCAGCTTCCCGATGTCCAGATTGCCGGAGTGGTTGATATCGACCCTGCCAAGTTGGCCGTTGCCAACGACACGCTTGGTCTTCCGACGTTTCGCACGCTGGAAGACATGCTGCAGCAAGGCAGGCCAACTTTAGTTTGTGTACTCACCCCACCCTCCCAGCACGAGAGTGCCGTCCTCACCTGTGCGGCAGCCGGCGTACATGTGCTGTGTGAGAAACCGCTTTCGCTCTCAGTGGAAGCATGCGAGCGGATGCTATCCGCATGCAGCCGGAACAACGTGCGTTTGGCCTACGGTGCCTCATATCGCTACCTCGAGGCGATGATGGTGGCCCGACGCATGATTCAGGCTGGGGAATTGGGAGACATCATGTTACTGCGTGAATACGCGGTAGGAGGCTGCGGGCCGCAGAGCCGCGAGACACTGGGTTTCACACACTACCCAAAGGGTGGGCCAGGCGGCTCGGGGATGGGACTATGCGATCATGGGATTCATCTGATTGACGCGTTTTCATGGCTCATGGGCTCACCGATCGAATCAGCTACCGGCCGTGGCAACATCTCCGGCGACCCGCAGCATCCCGAGTTCGCCCATCTGCGTTTTGCAAATGGCGCCATCGGTCAACTCCTTTACGAAGACGGCACGTTCTCGACGGATCTGCCGTACGAGGGAGTTTTTGGATGGGGAGGAGGATGGGCCGTCGGTCAACACGATTCTGCAGTTGCCGGCGCAGGAAACTGGCAGCCACACCCGGGGTGCATTCACGTTCACGGGACGAAAGGGTCGCTGCGTATCTTCTATTACGCCAATCTCCTTTATCACCGTAGTTCCGCGGGTGTCTCGCAGGTTCGTGTGCCGGATCGCCCTATGCCGGCCAACTTCGCGTTCCAACTCGAAGACGTGTTGAATGCGATTCGCGACAATCTGCCGACACCGGTTCCAGGCGAGGTGGGGCGCGATGCCTGTTTAGCTTTGCTGAAGATCTACGATTCAAGCGACCGAGCCCGGCTGCCGGCAGAAGCGAAGGCAGCACGCGAGTATGAAGCGAGGTTGGAATGAGGACATCCGTCCATGCGATCCTGCGCTATCTGGCGATCGCTCTGGCCATTACCGGGCAAGAGGGCTTGGCTGATGAAGCTCGACCCCGCGCCAGGGACCTCGGACTGGTAGTGGGTGTGCTTGCATCGGGACCGCTCGATGCAATCACCGACGTCGCCGGTGTGAAGGTCGGGCAGGCGACGCGCATCGAAGGCGACTCGGTGAGAACTGGCGTGACGGTCATACTTCCGCATGGCGGAAATCTATTCGAGCAGAAAGTACCGGGCGCTGTTTTTGTGGGAAACGGGTTCGGGAAATTGGCCGGATCGACACAGGTCAACGAGCTCGGTGAGATCGAGACCCCTATCGCGCTGACATCGACACTCAGCGTACCGAGAGTTGCCGATGCGATCCTCAGCTATACACTGAGCCTGCCCGGAAATGAAAAGGTACGCTCAATCAATCCGCTCGTGGCAGAGACGAATGACGGGCAGCTCAACGATGGTCGTGGACGTCATATCCGCGGTGAAGACGTGCTCTACGCGATCAATCACGCCTCGTCGGGACCGGTCGCGGAAGGCACGGTCGGGGCGGGCACTGGCACGGTCGCGTTTGGATTCAAGGGCGGAATCGGGACTGCCTCGCGTCACCTCCCCCCGCGGTTGGGCAATTGGACGGTAGGCGTGCTGGTACAGAGCAACTTTCCGGGGATTCTTACGATGGGCGGCGCTCCCGTTGGCCAGGAGTTGGGGCAATTCTATCTCAAGGACCTCATTGCAGAATCAACTGAGCACCGCCGCGGCAGCTCTGACCTTCCTGCAGCCGCCTGCAACCGCTGTTCGGGCGAACCGGACGCCCGAGGTTCCATAGTGATGGTCATTGCCACAGATGCGCCCGCTGATCATCGCAACCTCATGCGAATGGCATCTCGCGCCATGCTCGGTCTGGCGCGCACCGGAGCTGCCGGTGTCGGTGAGAGTGGCGACTATGCGATCGCATTTTCCACGGCAACCTCCGTTCGGATCACATCAGATGCACGCTCGCATCCTGCAGCGAGCTCACCGCTTCCCTACCAGCCAATCGCCACATCGTTACTTTCAAACGACGCGATGTCGCCGCTTTTTCTTGCAGTAGTCGAGGCGACGGAAGAGGCCATTTATAACTCTCTGCTGCGTGCTACTACAGTCGAGGGTAACGGACGCCGAGTGAGTGCTCTGCCATTGGCGCCGACGATAGCGATCCTCAAAAAACACGGGGCGCTGCGAACCAACCGCCCTGTCGAACCTCATCCGTGAACGACGCTCCGCAAAATACAGCCCTACGACGAGCCGTGCGTCGCAGTGGCTTCTTCACTCTCTCCTTCGGCGCCGTCATAGGTTCTGGCTGGGTAGTCGTACTCGGCGAATGGCTCAGATCCGGAGGACCGGGAGGCAGCTCACTGGGTTTTCTGGTTGGCGGCCTTGCCATGATGCTCATTGCCGTCTGCTATGGAGAGCTGGCCGCCCGCTGCGACAAGGCTGGGGGCGAATTCATCTATACGCTGCAGGCGTTCGGACCGTTTGCGGCGTTCCTCGTCGGGTGGTTTTTGACGCTGTACCAGGTTTCAGTGTGCGGCTTCGAGGCAATCTCCCTGGCTTGGATGTTGCGCAATTTACTGCCCGGCATCGCGCTGCCAACGGCATACACTCTGGCAAGATACCCAGTTACCTGGGATGCGTTGATCACAGGAGCGATCGGTAGCGTCGTTATCGGACTGACGCACTGGCGCGGAGCTGCAGCAGCGATCCGCTTCCAGAATGTCGTCACGTTCGGCTTCATCGGCGCAAGTATCCTGCTCATCGGTTGCGGTCTGGCGTTCGGTACGATTGCCAATCTGCAACCTCTTTTCAGCGGCCTGAATGGGGGGTCATGGACGCTTGGAGCCCTTTGGACCTTTGCTACATCCGCGTTCTTTTTGAACGGATGGCAGGCGGGGCTGCACGCCATCGAGGAACGTGACGCGCAGGTGAGCGTGAAATCCGCCATCGCCTCCATCATCACCGGACTCGCGGCCGCAACGTTGTTCTACGTCCTGATCATAGCTTCCACTGCCATGTCGGTTCCCTGGCAGAGCTTGCTTACCCGCGAGCTCCCCGCCGCGGCCGCCTTTGGCGCGCTGGGCGGCGGCGGAATCCTGGGTGTATTCATTCTGGTGGCCGCAATTGTGTCACTATCAAAGACCTGGAGCGCGACCGCCTGGATTGCCTCGCGGCTGCTGTTCGCTCAAGCACGTCATGGCCTGCTCCCGGGAGCGCTCGCGTCAGTCGATCCTACATCGCGCGCGCCACGAAACGCGATTCTGGTCGTGACTGTTTTCAGCCTTGCGGAGGTGGCGCTCGGCCGCGGGGCTATCCTCCCAATCGTCGATATGCTGGCCATCTGCTCCGCCCTCAGCATCATTCTGTGCCTCAGTGCTTTGTTACGTATTCGCCGCAAGGACACTGCGGCTCATTCGGGCTTCCGGGTTCCCGGCGGCACACCAACCATATTGGTCGCGCTCGCCAGCGCGTTCATCATGGTTGCGATTGCACTGCTGCGACCTGTGTTAGAAGGCGACGGGCAGATTCCCTTACAATGGACGCTCCTGGCTCTATGGGGAGCCGTCGGCGCCGTGGTCTGGCGCTGCTCGCGCTAACGTACTTCATGCCCTCAGTGGAGGCAGAGCGGGCGGATTCAGGTTTGCCAGGAATGCCAACAAGTCATGACCGGTTGCCTCCCGAATGAGACGCTCATAGATACGATCGCCGCTATCTCCATTGGTCAACACAACGACAGCACTTCCCTGCTCCGCATGTCCGACGGCAAATGTTTTGAAGCGGTTGTCATTGTTGCCGCCATGCGCAAATAGAACTCCCGTGGAAGTTCGCTCCACGCTCCAACCGAGTCCCCAGGTGTAGCTGCCATCGTTCGTGATGCGCTTCTGCGGGGAAATCATCGCGCGCCGCGTGTCATCGCGAATCTCCCAGCTACCGCGGGGTCGATGCTCCATCAGCAGAGTGGTTAGCTTCGCGTACTCGGTCGCAGTGGTCAGTAATGATGCGGCTGCGTTGACATACAGACTGCGAGCGGTGCGTTGTCCGCCTGCGTCAGTCTCCCGAAAAGCCTTTACAAAATCGGCTTGGGACCAACTCTCGAGAGGGATCCCGCCACGGATTTCGATCGACGCGAGTCGCTCCAACTTCACTCGGCGAGGTTGCGGCGTAAGCGCTCCGTGCTCGTGCCCATAGGAAAAGCGCTTTACATTCCTGGGAGTCAGAGTGTACGAGGTCCACTGCAATCCCAAAGGAATGAACAACTTCGTTTGCATGATCGATTCGAGGCCGCGGCCACTCAAGTGTTCCACGACCTGTTGCAGCCAGAAGTAGCCTTCGCCTGAGTACCGGAACGCCGTTCCGGGTTCAAAACTCGGCAAGTAACTCTCCGGCGTATCGCCGCCCCAATTGGGCAGGCCGCTCGAATGTGTCAGAACCTCACGAGCCGTGATGCGGTCGATCCTGGAGCTCGGTGGGAAGTAATCGGGACGGAAGTATTCGGCCAGGGGGCGGTTCAGGTCGATGAGTTTGTCTTCCGCCAGTTTCAACACTACATAAGCGAAGACCGGCTTGCTCATGGACGCAGCTTCGAACAGCGTGTCATCGCTCGCACGCTCTTTCTGCTGGACATTGCTGAGTCCGAACGTATGTGTCCAGACGACCTTTGTCTCATCGACGCACGCAATCTGGACGGCCGGCAAGCTGCCGACAGTCATTGCGGAATGCAGGCCTGCCAGGTGAATATCGCTCGGGATCCAGGCGGACCTGGGTCGTGCGACACTGCGTTTCGAGGTGCCTGCGTAGCAAAAATTCCTCAGAGCGGCAGCCGCTCCCAGAAATGCACGCCGTGTCGTCATTCGAGAGCTCGCATGTGAAGCAGTACCCGGTAGCGCCAATTCGCTGCGCCAGCTGGTGCCAGCGTCCTAATATATTATCATGACAATGATGTTCAATGAAAGGGTGGTAAATTCGCTTCTGCGGCACTGGGCAACCAGCAGCACTGCCCATCTTGACGAGGATGTGTAATGCCTAGCAAACTGCGTAATCAAACAGCACAAAAGGCCATTGGGATATGCCGCGCGGCAGAACAAAAGGGGATCACGAAGCCAAGCGAGCCGAGATTGCCGAAGCCGCGTGCCAGGTTATCCTGCGACTTGGAATCGCCCAGACGAGCCTGTCGGAAATTTCCCGGGAGATGGGCTACACCACCGGCATCCTGCGGCACTACTTTGCCGACAAGGAGGAGCTGCTCCTTTATGCGAAAAATCTTTTCTTCGATCGCTCATTCGAGCGCGCGCGCGCCGCGGCGATTCGCCACGACGGGATCGAGAAGCTGCGGGCCATGGCGATTTCTTTGTTGCCAACGGATACGGAATCGGTCGACCGCTACCGGTTGCTGGCGACCTTCAACGGGCATGCGATCGGCAATTCGCGACTGATGAAATTGCAACAGAAGCGCAATGTGCGGCACTGGCACGTATTTGAGGAAGTCATCACGGCGCTCATTGAAAGCGGCGACCTGCCGGCACAACTCAACCCCAGGCTCGAGGCCTGTGGCATCCTCGCGATGATCGATGGTTTGGCTGACCAGGTCATTATGGAGCCCGGGGCCTGGTCTACCAATGAGCTGGTCCCGTTGCTATCGCGTTATATCGAATCGCTTCGCAAGCCAGCCAGCCTCGCACCGCAGATGGGTCGGACAGCAAAGCAGCGTAGCGCCTAGAACAAGCCGTAACCTGTCCATCGGCGCTCCATTCAAATCAGGGGCGCAGGCGAGATCTACCGCAGGGGCGGCAGGCCCAGCAGGATCCGTGCCTCTGACGCCGTCGCAATCGTCGCACCCAGGTTTTCGACGATAGCTATTGCTTTGGCGACCAGCTCTGCATTGTCGCGCGCAAGAACCCCTTCCCGAATGTGCACGGTGTCCTCGAAGCCGACCCGCACGTGCCCGCCGAGCAACCAGGCCGAAGCAAGCATCGGGAACGCGGCCTTTCCTATTCCAAAAGCAGTCCAGACTGCATCCGCCGGCAACTGCGAGACCAGATAAGACAGCGTACTCATGTTTGCTGGCGCGCCGAAACGCACCCCCAGCACCAACTGAAACAACCCTGGAGCGCGCAACACACCATTCGCCTGCAGATGCTTCGCCAGGTGCAGATCTCCCGAATCGAACAGCTCGAGCTCCGGAATCACGCCGGCGGCATAGATCCGCTGCGCCATGATCTCGATGTTCCGCGGCGTATTGATGACAACGGCCGTACCGGAAAACATGGTATTGAGGTCCAGAGTACAGACTTCCGGACGCAAAGCCTCCACGTGGGCAACGCGGCGTTCCGGCGCAGTCAAGGTCGTCCCTTCTGACGCGCGACGGGGATCATTCTCATCAGGAACAAACCGCCCGCCTTCGCCGGTCGAAAAGTTTAGAATCGCCTCGCAGCCGCTATCACGGATTTGCTCGGTGATCTCCTTGAATAGTTGCACTTCCATGCTGCCGCGCCCGGTAACGGGGTCTCTGGCATGCAGATGAATGATCGCGGCGCCTTGTTTGTGAGCCTCCACCGCCGCTGTCGCAATCTCCTCCGGAGTGATCGGCAGCTTTGGGTGGTGCGCGCGCGAGGTGATGTTACCCGTCACTGCACACGTAACGATTGTCTTGCGACCCATCAGGACCTCCACGGCTCTGCAGCCAGCTCCATCTCGAGCGTCGATGCGAGTTTTTCGATTAGCTCGTGCAGTTCGATGTCTTTAATGGTGAAGGGCGGCGCCAGCAGAACGTGGTCCC
>Ga0070665_100002988_pt1 | contig 18262 bp, 18 predicted proteins | sample KBSS13metaG_FD_65862 | JGI IMG/M metagenome (GOLD analysis project Ga0070665, IMG submission 65862) | Switchgrass rhizosphere microbial communities from Kellogg Biological Station, Michigan, USA - KBS S1-3 metaG | ecosystem: Host-associated > Plants > Roots > Rhizosphere > Soil ...
CAGGTGTGCCCGCAGTTGACTTGCACGGCAACCTTTCTCAGCCCGCTCGCGACCGCAATCTCGCCGCGTTCTCCTCCGGCGACGCGCGGGTGTTGGTGGCAACAGACATCGCTGCGCGTGGCGTGCACGTCGACGGAATCGAGTTGGTGGTGCACATCGATCCGCCTGCCGAGCACAAGGCCTACCTACATCGGTCCGGTCGGACAGCGCGCGCCGGCAACGCGGGCGACGTCGTCACCGTCGTGTTGCCCGAGCAACGCAGGGATACCCAGGCCTTGATGCGCCGCGCCGGCATCAGCGTCACCCCGCAAGAGGTGACCGCCGACTCCGCCGCCGTGCACGCGGTGGCCGGCGAGCGCGCCCCCTACCGGGCTCCCGCGCCCAAGGCCGCTGCCCCCGCTGCCAGGCCGACGCAGCCGCGCCGGTCCGGTGCTCCGCGCCGCCGACGGGGCCGCGGCTCACGCCAGCCTCAACGCAACACGGTCTGAGAATTCGCCGAGCACTGCTACGGTGATGCGCGGATGTTTTTGGTACATCCGCATTGAATGAAAGAGTAAGTAAATGGCACAGGGAACTGTGAAGTGGTTCAACGGCGACAAGGGCTTCGGCTTCATCACGCCTGACGACGGCGCGAAGGATGTCTTCGTGCACTTTTCCGAGATCCAGGGCAGCGGCTTCCGCAGCCTCGAGGAGAACCAGCGCGTCCAATTCGAGGTCGAGCAGGGAGCCAAGGGCCCCCAGGCGGTAAGAGTCTCCGCCATCTAAGCAACCCAGACCTGACGATGGGCTGGTGCGGATAGCTCCGTACCAGCCCATTGGCGTTTTCTAGAGCAACGAGGCAGGGTCCACGGCCGTTGCCGTCTCGCGCATCCGACTGGTCCACGATGCGCTCTCGAGTTGTGCGGCGCGCAGGACGCAATCGGCGATCTCGAACAGTTGAGTGTCGCGTTCCGCGCCCGAGAACGACTTCGCCGCCGCGCAGCGCATCACCATCACGCCGAGCGCCTGCGACGTCATATGCGGCACGACAAGTAGATTTGCACAACCACGCTGCCCCTCGACCACCATCAGGCGCTGCCGCCCCGGGTGGCCACCCTGCATCGATCGGCCGCCGGCAACGGTCTCGTACAGCTCACGCGGTCCCTGCGTGGCCGACCAGTTGATGCAGATGTCGATGATTTCGCCGAGCGTCATGTGCAGAGCGCCGATGAGCTGCGGAAGTTCATCTGCCACAGACGCGGTGTAGGGCCACCACGCTCCGTCGATGTCTGCGCCCAATTGGCGCGCGAGTGCGAGCCTGACGGGACGGGCTAAACGCCGCGCCCCCGTCATGCCGTTCATGAGGTCTGCGGCGTATCAGCAGTCGAGTCTTTTCGGGGGCGGTCGGAGAACACAGGAGCCTGCACCGGCTCGGAAGCCTCGCGATTCGGCACGGCTTCGGGCTGATAGGGATGTGAGAACAAGTCGGACGATTCCATGGCGCGGTCCTTAACCATGTCGGTTCAGCCCGGGGGTAGATCGTCGGGCGAAAGTGGTCGATTCGCAGGCTGATCGTCTTCACGTATAGGTGCACTGTTGGCAAGGCAAATACGAAACGGCCTACGCCCAATCTACACCCGGGGACCTGGGCTGCCACATCGCATTCACAATCGGCGCGTCAGGAAAGCGGCCAGCCAGATGGCCCGCGAAGGCCCGCCGGAACCGCAGCACACTCGAAAGTGCTTGGAGCGCTATCGATTTGCCAAATACTTTCTATCGAACGGCGCCGTTGATCGCCGGCTTGTCGATCATGCCCTTCTCGACACCCCACATCGTCGCGATCGTCTTGTATTCACCGGTCTGCATCAGATGCTCCAGCGCACGCCGCAGCGGCTCGCCCAGGCCTGAGTCCTTGGCCACCGGCCAGCCATAGGGCGCCGTGTCGAAGATCTCGCCCGCCGGCTCCAGCTTCCCGCCCGACATCTTGATCGCGAACCCGGTCGCCGGCGAATCCGTCGTCATCGCATCGACTTCCCCGGCGATCAACGCGGCGTTCAAGTCGTCCTGGCTGACGTAGACGACCTTCTGAATCGCAGGGTTGCCCGCGTCCGTGCACGCCTGACTCTTCGCCGGAAGCTCAACGGTTTCCTGGATCGTCGCGTACTGCACACCAACACGAAGGCCGCAGGCGTTGTTCGGATCCACTCCGGCTCCGACCCTTTGGGCCCACAACGTCCCCGCCTGAAAGTACGTCACGAAATCGACGGAACCCTCGCGGTCCTTCGTATCGGTGAACGACGACATCCCGGCATTGAAGTCCCCGGCGCGGATCGACGGAATGATCGCCTCGAAGCCGGTCTCGCGGTAATCCGGCGTCAGCCCAAGCGTCTTCGCCACCGCATTCATCAGATCCACGTCGAAGCCGACGATCTCACCCGAGGCGTTCTTGAATTCGTTTGGCGCATAAGGCAGATTGACGCCGATCACCAGCCGGCCCGTTTTCTTGATGTCGTCAGGTACGGTCGCGGCGATCTCGGGAACCGCGCCTGCCACGGGTGCCGGAGTCGCCGAACTCTCTGCAACGCCGGCCGGCTTCGTATCCCGATCGCCCGACCGGCCCACCAGCTGCCACACCCCGAACGTGCCAAGGGCCGCAACCAACACCACCGCGGACGCAATCGCCAACGCCCGTCGCGACACTCCCGGAGACCGCTGCCGTGAATGCTTGCCCGACCGACCCGTCGTCCGCACGGGCGTCTCCAGCGCGCGCCGGGCCGCGGCCGCCAACTCGCCTGCCGTCTGATACCGCTTCACCGGTTTTTTCGCCATACCCTTGGCGATGACGTCGTCGAACGCCGACAGCTTCGGGTCAACAGCCGACGGCCGCGGTGGCGGCGACACCATGTGTCCCTTGATCTGTTGCTCGTAGCTCTCCGCCGGGTAGGGCCGCTGCCCGGTGATGCATTCGTAGAGCACGCACGTCAGCGCGTAGATGTCCGCGCGCGGATCGATCTGTGCGCCGTCGAACCGCTCCGGCGCCATGTACGCCAGCGTGCCCAGCGTGTTGCCCGCCGTCGTCAGGCCCTTCTCGCCGGCCGTTCGCGCCAGACCGAAGTCGATCAGATACACGAATTCGCGGTCGGTGATCAGGATGTTCGACGGCTTGACGTCGCGATGGATCAGCCCCGCTTCGTGTGCGGCGTCCAGCGCCGTCCCCACCTGCTCGACCACATTGACCGCGAACGACGCCCCGAGCGGCTCGCCGTCGGCGTCCTCGAGCATGGTGCCGAGGTTTCGGCCTTCGATCAGCCGCATGTCCAGGTAGAGCCGGCCATCGATTTCGCCGTAGCCGTGAATCGGCACCACGTGCGGGTCGTTCAACCCGGCGGCCGCCTGCGATTCGCGCCGAAACCGCTGCTGGAATGTGGCGTCCTCGGCCAGATGATGCGGCAGTACCTTGAGCGCGACGACGCGGTCGGTCTTGGTGTCGTAGGCCCGGTAGACCTCTCCCATACCGCCCCGGCCGATCAGCTTTTGCAGCTGATAGTGCCCGAATGGTGTCGAATCCACCTCTTACTCCTCGCAGCGGCTGTCCCCGCTGTGCCGTATGAAGCTACATCACGTTTGCCAGAATGTCGTGGCGCTCGTCATATACCGGCCACTTCGAGGTAAGTCAACGCTAAGATTCAGGGCGTCCACGCCTCACAGCGGCGGCGCGGTTGGGTTTGAGTTTCCCAGACTGGTCTATCCACACCTCGGTGCGCGACTGACCGAGGAGGACATCATGCAGTGGTTCACGGTGTCGTGGTGGCGTTGGCGCCTGGCCCAGGCCCGTGGGCGCAATCCCCTGGTGCGAACGAGCGATCGCGTCGAGGTCGCCGTCATGGCCCTCGCTGTCCTGATCTCGCTGACCGTCATGCCCTTCGCGGGCGCTATCGGCACCGCGATCCACGACGAACACGCCAAGACCTACGCCGCGCAGCAGCGCGACCGCCATCAGGTCGCCGCGCCCGCAGTCAACGCCGCCGCCCCGACCGGGCCCGCCGCGGTTCTCCAGGCCCGCTGGCGAGCAGGTGATGTCGAGAACGCCGGCGCCCTCGACTGGACCAACCCGACGAAAGACGCTGCGGGCGCTGATATTTGGGTCGACAAGAACGGTCGTGAGGTCGGCCCGCCCGCCGCTTCATGGCAGGCAGGAGCCGACGCGATCGTTGCCGCGGCCGGAGTCTGGCTGGCGGCGACCGCCATCTCCGCGTTGGCCCTCGCTCTCGTCCGACGGGGCCTGAGGCGCGCACGGTCCAACGCGTGGAACCGCGAGATCGCGATCCTGGTGCACGATGACGGAGGCCGCGCCGGTCGGCACCGGTGAATTCGGGCCCGGGGGCGCCTCGGTAGTCCTACCGTGAGCACATGGCAGAACAGTCACCCGCTGTCTTCGTATCGCATCCGCCGGAGCGGCTTCTCCGCGTCGTCAACCCGGCCCTGAAATTCCTGCTCGGCACACCGCTGGCAGGCTCAGCAGGCAAGCAATTGATGGTGCTGAACTTCAAGGGGCGCAAGTCGGGCAATCCGTACTCAATCCCGGTGAGCGCGCACTTTATTGGCGACCAGCTCTACGCACTGGCAGGCGCGGGCTGGACCAAGAACTTCCGCGGCGGCGCCGACGCCGAGGTCCTGCACGACCGCAAGAAGACCGCGATGCGCGGCGAGGTCATCGCAGACCCCGCGGTCGTCGCGGAACTTCAACACCGGGTCGCCGAGTCCTACGGCGTCAAGCGCGCACAGCGCTCGATGGGGCTGGGCTTCCGCGAGCCGCGCATCCCCACCGTCGACGAGTTCAAGGAAGCGTGCGAGCGCGAAGGCATCGTCGCCATCAAGTTCACGCCTCGCACCTGATGCCCGAAACCAACGTGGTCGGCGGACCGCTGGAGCCGTGCGGCACCGAACCGCTCACGGGCTTCTACCGCGACGGTTGCTGCGCGACGGGGCCCGAGGACCTTGGCAGGCACACCATCTGCGCCGTCGTCACCGAGGAGTTTCTCGAGCATCAGCGGTCGATCGGCAACGACCTCTCGACGCCGCGGCCGGAGTTCCGGTTCCCTGGCCTGTCGCCCGGCGACAGATGGTGCGTGACCGCCGCGAACTGGTTCCGCGCCTATCAGGACAGCTGCGCCGCGCCGGTCGTGCTCGCATCCACCCATGCGCGGACATTGGACGTCGTGCCGTTGGCGGCGCTCAAGGAGCACGCGGTCGACGTCCCTGACGACCTGGCGGATCTGTAGCTATCCGACGATGTCGAGTAGCCGCTCCAGCGTCGACAGCTGGTCGGCGTAGTCGCCCTCCAGCTTGGCCAGCAACGTGGTGATGCCTGCGGCCTTGTACTTGTCCACCCGCTCGGCGATACCGCCTTGGGTACCAACGAGATTCGTCAGGCGGCCGAGGTCGAGCGGCACGGCCGCGCGGGCTTCGTCACGGCTGCCGCCCTGCCACAGCTCGGCGACCCTGGCGACCTCGTCGCCGTAGCCCAGCCGGGTGAACGCGTCGTTGTAGAAGTTGCGCCCGCCTGCCCCCATCGCGCCGATCGTGAACGCATACCCGTCGGCGTGCCTGCGCGCCGCCGCGTCGGCGGACGCGTCGTCGTCGTGAAACTCGACCGCCACGGGCGCCACCAGATCCAGGTCCGCCAGCGTGCGCCCGGCGTGCTCGGCACCTTCGCGCAGCGGACCGAGGAACACCTCGGCGGCCTCGGGAATGAACGCATTGCCGAGCCAGCCGTCGGCGGATTCACCGGTGAGCCGCAGGTTGCGGGGTCCCATCGCCGCGACGTAGACCGGCACCGGCCGCGGCCGCACCAGGGGTTTCAGCGCCGCGCCACTGCTGTCCGGCAGCGGAAGCGGGTAGATCTCACCGGGATGCTCGAGCCGGTCGCCGCGGCTGATCATCCGGACGATCTCGATGGTTTCCCTGGTCGTCTCGACCGGCTTGCGGAACCGGACCCCGTGCCAACCCTCCATGACGCGCGGGCCCGACGTTCCGATGCCCAACAGGAAGCGGCCGTCGGAGAGCTCCTGCAGGCTGAGCGCGGACGTCGCCAGCATGGCCGGACTGCGCGAACCAAGTTGCACCACAAAGGTTCCCAGCTTGATCGTCGACGTCTTGGCTGCGACGAACGCGAGTCCGGTCAGCGCGTCGTAACCCCAGACCTCCGGCGTCCACAACGAATCGACACCGAGCCGCTCGGCCGCCGCAGCGAACTCCACTGCGCCCGGCAACCGGGGCTCGATCATGGTTCCGACCTTCACGCCTAACCCCTTTTCCGCCGTGGCATGCTGCAAAAATGCGTTACCGCGATCAGCCCACCTTAGAAGTGACGCAACGCGTGCACTGCGATGTCGAGACCGCATGGAGATACGTCACCGACATCAACCTGCCCGCGCGCTGCTCGACCGAGTTGCAGTCCGTGGAATGGCTCGACGGTGCCGACGGCGTCACCCTCGGCGCCCGATTCCGCGGCCGCAGCCGCCACGATGCGTTCGGCGACTGGCAGACGGTGTGCGAAGTCGTCGAGGTGGAGGATCAGCGCCGCTGGGTGTGGAACGTCAGCGGCCCCGACGGAGTCGGCGCCACCTGGGGGTTCGAGGTGGAGCCTGCCAGCGATGGCGTGCTGATCCGGCAGTGGGGCCGGATGGGACCGGCGTCGTCGGGATTGACGCCTGGGATTCTCGCGCAGCCGGACAAAGAAGCCAGGATCATCTCGCGGCGGCTGTCGGAATGGCAGCAGAACATGCAGGCCAATCTCGACTGGATCCGCTCGCAGGTCGAGGGTTAACCCGGGTCGGCGGCTTGCGGGACGTGGCGCGCCACCGTCTCGTCCATCATCTGGCGTAGTGCCGGAACCTCATCGAGCAGGCGGTTGAGGTCGTTGCGCGCGATGTGCAGCACTTCGGCCTTGCCGGTCGTCGTCACCGTCGCATTGCGGAGTTTGCCGTGGCGCAGCGCGGATTCACCGATCACTTCACCCGGCCCCACCACGGCGATGCGCTCCTGGCCGATGTACACGCCCGCCTCGCCACTGAGCAGGATGTAGCAGGCGTCGGACGGAGTCTGCTCCCGGATCAGCGGCCACGGCCCCGACGTCGAGGTTCGATGGGTCGCCCGGGCGATCCGCGCCAAGTCGCTGTCGGAGAACTTCGCGAACGCCGGGAATTCCTTCAGCCTGCGGGCGTCCTCTGCATATTGCTGCTCACGGGCTTGTTTCGCCTCAGTGGTCTCACGCCTGTTCATAGGTACTCCCCCGATCATGACGGCACTGTCATTCGGGAGCCTAGCGAGAGGGGCCTACGCCGCGACGGTTTTCGCCACTGCCGAGTCTGTCGAGACGTCCGCCGCGTTCGCCGTCGGCAACGACAGCGTCATGCCCGACACGTTCAGCGCGCCCGACGTTGTGATCGTCTCGTATGGGAACGCCGACGCCACCAGCTGCAGCGTCACCGTCTCGCCCGGCTCAAGCGTCTGCGCCACCATCTCCATCGGCACCGACACCGTATGCAGCTTACCGTCCAACGTGACCGGTACCGGCGTGACGAGGTTGCCCAACACCAGACCGGTCGTATCGTCGACCAGCTGCGCGTAGACGTGACGGCTGGTGCCGGTGCCCGAGTACGTCATCGTCAACTGCGGCGCCCCCACGATGTAGGTCGTGTCGGCCGCCGCCGGAATCGTGAGGTTCAACGCGTTGATGGCCCGCGAACCGGACGGGATACCGAGCAGGGTGCCGAGCGGGAACGCGGTCAGTATCCGAGGCTCCGGCCCCGACCCGCCGAGGAACGGAATGAGCGGCAGCACACCACCTTTGGAGGTCGACGCGACAATCGGCGTGCCCTGGTGCACCGGATAGGTGTCCGATGAGAACCGCTGGCCGTGCTGGTCGACCCACTCAAACTGCGGGCCGGTGTCCACGCTCACATCGCCCTTCACGTACCGGTCCAGCCACGCCATGGTCGCTTCCTTGATCATCGCACCGTCGTTGGTGGACGTCAGGCACGCGCCGTGGCCGCCGCAGAACCACACCACCTTGGTCGGAACGCCTGCCGCCATAAGCGCTTTCGCGTTCGCGTCGGCCTCGGCCAACGTGAACAGCGTGTCGACTGTGCCCTGCACCAGCAACGTAGGCGCCGTGATGTTCTTGACGAGGTCACCGGGACCGCGTTCGGCGATCAGATCCTGATCGGCAGGAGTGATCGTTCCGGTGATGTCGCCGTAGATCAGGCCCGGGTAAATCCGCGGATTCACGCGGGCATTCGTGCCGATGAGCGCGGCGACGAGGATCGTGCCCCAGCTGCTCTTGAACGCCTGATCCTTGTACAGCGACGTGGTCAGGCTGTGCCACGCGATGGTCGGCACGATCGCGTCGATGCGATGGTCGTTGACGGCAGTCGCCAACTGGATTCCGCCGCCATAGGAGGCGCCGACCATGCCGATGCGCGGATCCAACGTTTTGGCATCGTCGAGCTTGACCTCGGGCTGCGTCGCCAGCCAGCTGATGATCGCCGAAACGTCCTTACCCTCGAAGTCCGGGTGGTCGACCTCCAAGGTGCCGCCCGAACTCCATTCCCCGCGCGGGTCCCAGGTGACGACGTTGTACCCGGCATGCCGCAGTGTGCCGACACCGATCACGTCGTTCGGGAGGAACTCGTCGTTCATCGCTTCGGGGTTCGTCGCACCCGGCAGGGCCAGGCCCGGGCCGTCGAGGATCGTCGTCGCCTTCTGCCCCGCCCGTAGTCCGGCGGCTGGCATGAAGTGCACGTAGATCGGGGTGCCGTCGAAGGAGATGACCTTCACGTCGCGCGGCACCGGCGTGCCCGGCGCGAGGCCGAACTGCACCGGATAGCCGACGAACCGGTGCAGGACGTCGCCGATCAGCGGGATCTGGTGGATGAACGCGACCACCGGCGTGACGAACATCGGCCCGACGACAGGCAGATGCTGCAACCCCTCCAGCGGCGCGGTCGCGGAGATCGCGACCGGCGGCTGGACGGCGGGCGTGGTGACGGCCGACACCGGGATGGTGTTGGCCTTAGCCAGCGTCTTCGACCTGCTGGATTCCTGTCGCGCGGCGGCCACCATCATCAACGGCAGCGCCGGCTCCACCGGCGCCTTCGGCTTCTGTGCCGCGGCCTCGGCAGGCTCGACGGTCTTCGGTTCCGAAGCGACCGTCACGCTGGAGGTCTTCTTCTTTTTCTTCGGCGTCGGCTCAGCGGTTGGCTTGGTCTCGATGGATTCCTGTGCGGTGTCGGTCTTTTCGTCCTGCGCGGGCTTGGTGTCCGTCGCTGACGACTCATCACCTGACGTACTCGTCGGCTCGGCCGACGCGACTCCCTGCCCGACGAAAACGGCGGCCCCGATTCCCAGAGCCACCGCCAGTCCACCAATCCGCCCCACGTACACCCCAGATCCCATGACTATGCAAATACCGTGCGACGGCCGTCGCGTCCCCGTTTTGGGCGAGATGACACCATCCGATGGTGGCCAACCTCGCCAACGGCACGCAGAACCAACTCGACCGATGGCGGCTCCGTCGTGACGGCGAACCGGTCCAGGGGGCCGGCTCGGTGGTGCTGCCGGTGCGGACATCCGAAGGAGTTCAGGCAGTCCTGAAGGTCACCGGTGACCCCGAGTCCGAACACGAGCACCTCGTGCTGCGGCGCTGGGGCGGCGACGGCGCGGTCCGCCTGCTCAGCGCCGACCCCCCACACCACGCGGTGCTTCTGGAGCGGCTACGGGAACAGAGCCTGGACACGATGCGCGACATCGACGCCTGCGAGGTGATCGCCAACCTATACCGTCGGCTCCACGTCCCCGCCCTACCCCAATTGCGCACGCTCACTTCGTATCTCGAACGGTGGACCGTCGAGTTCGAGGAACTCCCGCGAAGCGCGCCCATTCCACACCGACTGGTTGAGCAAGCGACGGCGTTGAGCCGCGAACTGGCAGATCAACCGGCAGACAACGTGGTTCACGGCAACCTCCACTACGGCAACGTGCTCGCCGGCGACCGTGAACCATGGCTCGCGATCGCGCCGCGGCCTGCGAACGGCGATCCGCATTACGAAATCGCGCCAATGTTGTGGCACCGCTGGGACGAACTCGTCGGCAACGTCCGCGACGGCGTGCGGCGGCGTTTTTACGCGCTCGTCGACGCGGCGGGCTTCGACGAAGACCGCGCCCGCGCCTGGGTCACCGTCCGGGTGGTGCGACAAGCCATCCGCGACTCCGCGAACCTGACCAGGTACGTTGCACTGGCCAAGGCCGTGCAGGACTGATTGGTTGCACAGCAACAGTATTGGGTGCCCGCGCCGACAGGCGTAGTGTCAGGACAGGTGTTAAAGCAGCTGACACTGATCATTTGTCGGTATTCGAGTTTCAACAGGGATGCGCAGTGACAGGTACAGCGAAAACAGCCCCAGTAGCCCAGTCCAAATGGTTGTCCGACTCAGCGGCGAAGGTCGTGGGGTCCAACCCCGACGAGGTTCGGTCGCATTACGACATCTCCAACGAGTTCTTCCGGCTGTGGCAGGACAGCAACCAGGTCTACAGCTGCGCGTACTTCGAGCGTGCCGATATGTCGCTCGAAGAAGCGCAGATGGCCAAGATCGACCTGGCGCTCGGCAAGCTGGGGCTGCAGCCCGGCATGACGCTGCTCGACATCGGCTGCGGCTGGGGTGCGGCCATGATGCGGGCGATCGAGAAGTACGACGTCAACGTGATCGGTCTGACGCTGTCGCACAACCAGAAGGAACACATCGAACGTTTATTTGCCGAATCTGACAGCCCGCGCACTAAAGAGGTTCGCCTGCAGCCGTGGGAGGAATTTGACGAACCCGTCGACCGGGTGGTGTCGATCGGTGCGTTCGAACACTTCGGGTTCGGCAAATATGACGACTACTTCAAGAGGACCTACAACCTCATGCCGGCCGACGGCGTGATGCTGCTGCACACGATCATCATTCCGAGCGACGAGGAGATCAAGGAACGCCAGCTGCCGCTGCTGATGTCGACGGTGCGTTTCATCAAGTTCATCCTCGATGAGATCTATCCGGGCGGTCGGCTGCCGTTGGCATCGCAGGTCGAGGAACATGCCGTCAAGGCCGGCTACCGGGTGACCCGCAAGCAGCGGCTGCGCCCGCATTACGCGCGCACCCTGGACACCTGGGCGGCAAATCTCGAGTCGAACAAGGACGAGGCCATCGCGGTCACCTCCACAGAGGTCTACGAGCGGTTCATGAAGTACCTCACGGGGTGTGCCGACCTGTTTCGCAACGGATACACAGATGTTTGCCAGTTCACTTGCGAGAAAGGCTGATTCGCCCACCTAACGAAACTTGAGGTAGAAACTAAGGGGGTCAGGTCCGTCAAGATCGCGAGAGCGATCTGTGGAGGAGGTCGATACTGGTGGCTGAAGGCAACGCGGGGGCGGTGAAAATGCGGCCGTTTTTCGAGGAGATCCAGGCCCACTACGACCTCTCCGACGATTTCTTCGGGACGTTTCAAGACCCGTCCCGCACCTACAGTTGTGCGTTCTTCACCAGCGACACCATGTCTCTCGAAGACGCGCAGATGGCGAAGATCGATCTCGCGCTCGACAAGCTCGAATTGCGCCCCGGAATGACGCTTCTCGACGTCGGTTGCGGGTGGGGCTCGGTGATGAAGCGGGCGGTCGAAAGATACGACGTCAACGTCGTCGGGTTGACGCTGAGCAAGAATCAGGCGGCGTACTGCCAGCATTTACTCGAGAAGATCGATTCCGATCGCTCGAGGCGAGTGTTCCTGCGCGGCTGGGAAGAATTCGACGAGCCCGTCGACCGCATCGTCAGCATCGAGGCGTTCGAAGCGTTCCCGAAAGACCGCTACGCGGCCTTCTTCCAAACCTGCTACCGAAGCCTGCCCGCGGGCGGCCGAATGGTGCTGCAGACAATCCTCGGCCATCCGCTCAAGCGCTGGCCCGAGATGGGCATCCCGATCACCATGACGGACCTGAAGTTCATGCGGTTCATTGCCAAGGAGATCTTTCCCGGCGGTGCCATCCCCTGTGACGAGGACATTGCCGAATACTCTGGTGCGGCAGGGTTTTCGCTGGAGCAGACGCAGTACCTCAACGAGCACTATGTGCGGACGCTGGATGCCTGGGCGGCCAACCTGCAAGCCGCGCACGACGGAGCGGTGGCCGCGACATCCCAAGAGGTTTTCGACCGCTACATGCGTTATCTGACCGGGTGCTCCGACTTCTTCCGCCGCGGCATCAGCGAACTGGGGCAGTTCACGTTGACGAAGGCGTGACGTTCAGGCGGCGCCGAAGACGACCGCGACGTTGTGGCCGCCAATGCCAAACGAATTGGTGACCGCGTAGCGGTAGTTGCCGCTGCGGGGAATGCCGCTGACGACGTCGAGGTCGATATCGGGATCGAGGTTCGTCAGGTTCAGCGTCGCAGGCACGACTCCGTCGCGCAGCGCCTGCACCGTCAACACCGCCTCCACGGCGCCGGCGGCGCCCAACGAATGGCCAAGCGCGGCTTTGGGTGCGAAAACCGCGGGCCGGTGGTTGCCGAACGCGAGCGCGATCGCGTTCGCCTCGGCGAGGTCGCCGTGCTTGGTGCCGGTGGCATGTGCGTTGACATGGTCGATGTCGGTAGGTGTCAGGCCTGCCAAGTCGATGGCGCGCGCAATCGCGTGGCCTGCGTCCTCGCCGCTGGGGTTCGACTCGACCACGTCGTAACCGTCGGAGGTCATCGCCGCCCCCATCACGCGGGCCAGGATCGTGGCACCGCGCGCCTTGGCGTGTTCCTCGGTCTCGATGAGCAGCAGCGCACCGCCTTCGCCGAGCACCATGCCATCGCGGTCCTTGTCGAACGGGCGGCAGGCGGCCTGCGGGTCATCGTTGTTGGCTGACAACAGCCCCGCCTGCCAGAACGATGCGACGGGCACCGCCTCGACGTGCGTCTCCACCCCGCCGCAGATCGCGATGTCGGCCTCGCCGAGCACGATCTGCCGCCACGCCTCGGCAACTGCTGCGGCACCCGACGCGTCGCCCATGATCGGCGACATGATCCCGGCCTTGGCCTGGCGATCGAGCCCGAGCGCCGCGGCAGGCGAATTGGGCATGTACATCTGCACGGCGAGAGGCGACACCGCGCGCAGCCCCTTCTCCTTCCAGGAGTCGTACTGCGACGGGATCTCCTCGGTGCTGCCGAGCGCGAGGCCCATTGCGATCATCAGTCGCCTGGTGTCGACGTCCGGCGTTCCGGCGTTCTCCCACAACCGCCGTCCCAACACGAGCGACATCTTCTGCATGTAGGCCAGTCGCCGGAGTTCGACGCGGCTGAGGTGTTCGTCGAAATTCTCCTGCAGCGGCCCGCCGATGCGCACCGGTGAATCGAACTCGCCGACGAACGGCTTATCCAGTTCGCGAATGCCGCTTTGACCGTCGAGCAGCGCCCGCCATGTCTTTTCCGCATCGGGCGCAAGCGAGGTGGTCGACGCGACTGCGGTGACGACGACGTCGGGGAAACCGTCGCCCGTTCTCAACGACGCCATGCCTGCCGAATTCCTTCACTCGCGAGATTGTGTTGAGCGGTCTGACACCAGATTACGAGGCTTTGCAAGGCGACTCACAGGCGCTCTTGTCGGTGTTCGTTCGTTGGCTTCTCGGTTCGTTTGCCGCGGCATTAATCCAAGTACTGCATCATTCGGCCCTATATCGGTCTTGGACAAGCATGGATATGACTCCTACCGTTGCTGATAGACAGCGACGACCAGCGACGGCCGAGGACACCATGACAACGACCATGCCCGACACCTCACGCCTGACCGGACAGATGCTCATTGCCGGCTCACCCGTGCGTGGCGCAGGCACACCGATTCGCGGGTTCAACCCGAGCACCGGCCGGCAACTCGAGCCCGACTACCGCTACGGCGACCGGTCGCACGTCGACGCCGCGTGCACCGCGGCCGCGGCAGCCTTCGCCGACTACCGGTCGACAACCGCCGAGCAGCGCGCCCAGTTCCTGGAGAAGATCGCGGCCAACATCGAAGCCATCCGCGACGGTGTCATCGCCCGCGCCGTTGCGGAATCCGGACTGCCAGAGGCCCGCATCACCGGCGAGGTCGGCCGCACCACCGGTCAGTTGCGGATGTTCGCCGACGTGCTGCGCGAGGGCAGCTGGAACGGCGCCCGCATCGACCCCGCCCTGCCCGACCGGAAGCCGTTGCCACGCCCAGACATTCGTCAACGCTCCATTCCACTGGGGCCGGTCGCGGTGTTCGGCGCAAGCAACTTTCCGCTGGCATTCTCCGTCGCAGGTGGCGATACCGCGTCGGCCCTGGCCGCCGGCTGCCCCGTCGTCGTCAAAGCCCACGACGCCCACCCCGGGACCTCCGAATTGATCGGCCGCGCCATCACCGAGGCTGTCGCCGATGCCGGACTGCCCGCAGGCACCTTCTCGCTGCTGTTCGGATCGGGGCCCGAGCTTGGCATCGCGCTCGTCACCGATCCGCGGATCAAGGCGGTTGGCTTCACCGGATCACGCACTGCGGGAACAGCTCTCGTCGCCGCCGCGGCGGGACGTCCCGAGCCGATCCCGGTATACGCCGAGATGAGCTCGATCAATCCGGTGTTCCTGCTCGACGGCGCCCTGGCGTCACGCGGCGCAAATCTCGGCGCCGCGTTCGTCGCGTCGCTGACGATGGGTTCCGGCCAGTTCTGCACCAATCCGGGTTTGGTGATCGCCGTCGACGGGCCAGGCCTTGACACCTTCCTCGGCGCGGCCCGGGATGCCGTCGCGAAGGCGGCTGCCACCCCGATGCTCACGCCCGGCATCGCGTCGAACTACGCCGCCGGTGTGGACACGTTGAGCGGAGAGGCCGACCTGATCGTTCGCGGCGAGGCTTCCGAGAGCGAAACATCCTGCCGCGCTGCGCTGTTCGCGACCGACGCGCCGAGCTTCCTGGGCTCGGAGCGGCTGCAGGCCGAGGTATTCGGCGCGTCGAGCCTGATCGTGCGCTGCGCCGACGCTGCCGAGATGCGCGCCGTCGCCGAGGGCCTCGAGGGCCAGCTGACCGCCACCGTGCACGCCGACGAGTCCGACTACGACGATGCTCGCCAGCTGGTGCCCCTGCTCGAGCTCAAGGCCGGCCGGATCCTCTTCGACGGCTGGCCGACCGGCGTCGAGGTCGGACACGCCATGGTGCACGGTGGCCCATACCCCGCCACGTCCGACTCGCGGAGCACATCGGTTGGCTCGCGTGCGATCGAGCGCTTCCTTCGCCCGGTCGCCTACCAGAACGTGCCGAAGTCGCTGCTGCCCAGTGCAATTGCCGACGACAATCCAGACCACCTGTGGCGGCGCATCGATGGCCGACTCACCCGTGACTGACCCCGAAACACCGATCAAGGAGTCCCAACCGATGCACCCCACGTTTAGTGGAGTTCTGTTCTTCCCTGTCACGCCGATGACCGAGGCAGGCGAGGTCGACCTCGACCTGCTGGCCCGCCACGTCGGCAGCGGCGTCGACGCCGGTCCCGGCGGCGTGTTCATCGCGTGCGGCACAGGTGAATTCCACGCCATGGAGGCCCAGGAGTTCGGCCGCGTCGTGCGAACTGCCGTCGAGGTGGTCGCCGGCCGCGTGCCGGTCTACGCGGGCGCAGGCGGCTCCGTCACCCAGGCCAAGGTATTCGCCGCGACCGCCAAGGACGCCGGCGCTGACGGCATCTTGTTGTTGCCGCCGTATCTCGTTGAGATGCCGCAGGCCGGGCTGGTCGCCTACACCCGAGAGGTCGCCGCAGTCACCGACCTTCCGCTCATCGTCTACAACCGCAACAACGCCCGCTACACCGAGGCATCCGCCATCGAGGTCGCTAAAATCCCGAACGTGATCGGATTCAAGGACGGCACAGGCGATCTCGACCAGGTCGCGCGCATCGTCCGCGCGGTCAGCGATGCGTTGAAAGATGGAGACAAGGATTTCCTGTTCTTCAACGGCATGCCGACCGCGGAGACCACGCAGCAGGCCTACCGCGCGATCGGGGTGCCGCTGTATTCATCGGCGACGTTCGCGTTCGCCCCCGACCTGGCGCTGGCGTTCTTCAACGCGCTCGAAGCCGGCAATGACGCGCTGGCGGACGGCCTGCTGCGGGAGTTCTTCCACCCGCTCGTGCGGCTGCGCGACACCGTGCCCGGCTATGCGGTCTCGCTCGTCAAGGCCGGCGTCGCGTTGGAGGGCACACCCGCAGGACCGGTCCGGGCCCCGCTGGTGATGCCGACCGCCGACGACCTGATCGAACTGCAGGCCATCATCGCGGCCGGACGGAACGTGCTTGCCGAGGCGCTCACCGAGGCCGTGTAGCCATGGCGCCCAGCCGAATTCGCATCACGGGCGCCCGCATCACGCCGGTCGCGTTCGTCGACCCGCCACTGCTCAACACGGTTGGCGTGCACCAGCGATATGCGCTGCGCGCGATCGTCCAGCTGGACACCGACGCAGGCATCGTCGGCCTCGGCGAGACGTATGCCGACCAGGCGCACCTCGGGCGGTTGGAAGCGGCGGCCTCCGCGATCACCGGCCTGGACGTGTTCGCGTTGAACTCGATACGCGCGGCGATCGCTTCGCGGCTCAAGGGCGACTCCCATGCGGTCGGGACAGCCGGAATGATCGCATCGGCCAGCGCGGTCGACCAGGTGCTGTCGCCGTTCGAGGTCGCGTGCCTGGACGTGCAGGGGCACGCCACCGGCCGTCCGGTGTCGGATCTGCTCGGCGGCGCGGTCCGCGATGCCGTGCCGTTCAGCGCGTACCTGTTCTACAAGTGGGCGGCGCACCCCGGCTTCGAGCCGGACGCATTCGGCGAGGCGCTCGACCCGGACGGCATCGTCGCGCAGGCGCGGCGCATCGTCGACGAATACGGTTTCAGCGCAATCAAACTCAAGGGTGGTGTGTTCGCACCCGAGGAGGAGATGGCGGCCATCGAGGCGCTGCGGGCGGCGTTCCCTTCGCATCCGTTGCGGCTGGATCCGAACGCGGCATGGACGCCACAGACGTCGGTCAAGGTCGCCTCCGGCCTGGCGGGCGTCCTCGAATACCTCGAAGACCCGACGCCGGGGCTGGACGGAATGGCCGAGGTGGCACAGCAGGCGCCGATGCCGCTGGCGACGAACATGTGTGTCGTGGCCTTCGATCAATTGGCACCCGCGGTCGCGAAACAGTCTGTGCGCGTGGTGCTCTCGGACCATCATTATTGGGGCGGATTGCAGCGGTCACGGCTGCTGGCCGGCATTTGCGAGACGTTCGGGCTCGGGCTGTCGATGCACTCGAACTCGCATCTGGGCATCAGCCTGGCGGCGATGGTCCATTTGGCCGGCGCAACACCCAACCTGACGTACGCGTGCGATACGCATTGGCCGTGGAAGACCGAGGAGATCGTCAAGCCAGGAGCGCTGTCGTTCGTGGACGGATCGGTGGCGGTGCCGACGACGCCCGGTCTCGGGGTCGAGATCGACGAGGACGCGCTGGCCGCGTTGCATGAGCAGTACGTGCGGTGCGGGATCCGCGACCGCGACGACACCGGATACATGAAGAGCATCGATCCGAGTTTCGAGGCGGCCGGCCCACGCTGGTAGCCCTAGACTGATGCCCAACCTGCGCGTAAACAGTGCGCAGTGATGCGAGGAGTGCATCGGTGTTTTCGCTCGCCCGGTTGTCCTGTTTCGTCGCCGTCGCAGAAGAACTGCACTTCGGGAGGGCCGCCGAGCGGCTGCACATGACGCAGCCCCCGCTGAGCAGGCAGATCCAGCAGCTGGAGAACGAGCTTGGCGTGCAGCTCATCGACCGCACCACACGGACGGTGACGCTGACGCCCGCGGGCGTCGCGTTCCTGCCCGACGCGCGGCGCATCCTGCAGCTGGCCGAGGGCGCCGCACAAACCGTGAAACGGATCCCAGAAGGCGACCTGGGCACTGTCGTCGTCGGGTTCACGGCGGCCTCCGCCCACGTGGTGCTGCCGCGGCTGCTTGGGGCGGCGCGCGAGAAGTTGCCCGATGTGAAGCTGGACCTGCGGGAGATGGTGACGGCGGTGCAGCTCGAGGGGCTGATGACCGGTGAGCTCGACCTGGGCATGGCGCGCCCGCCGGTGAAGCGGCCGGGCCTGGTGTCGAGACCGCTGCTGCACGAGCAGCTGATCGCCGCGGTGCCGGAGGGCCATCCGATGGCCTCGCTGGGACGGCAGCTGACGCTGAAC
>Ga0070665_100002989_pt1 | contig 18261 bp, 12 predicted proteins | sample KBSS13metaG_FD_65862 | JGI IMG/M metagenome (GOLD analysis project Ga0070665, IMG submission 65862) | Switchgrass rhizosphere microbial communities from Kellogg Biological Station, Michigan, USA - KBS S1-3 metaG | ecosystem: Host-associated > Plants > Roots > Rhizosphere > Soil ...
GCAGAAGCTCGTCGCGCTGCACGACGGCAGCGTCACGGCGGCAAGCGATGGCGCGGGGAAAGGCAGCACGTTTCGCGTCGTCCTGTCGAAGGCGTCCGGCGGCGCCGAGGCGGTGACGGCCGCGGATCCTCCCGCGCGATGGCAAGTCAGCGGCCGCGTGCTGATCGTCGATGACAACGCCGATGCTGCCGAGACGACGGCCGCCCTGCTGCGATTCGAAGGACTCGAGGCACGCATCGCCGGCGACGGCGTGAGCGCGCTCGCCGAGCAGGAGCAATGGCGTCCGGCCGTGGCGATTCTCGACATCGGGCTGCCGGTGATGGACGGCTACGAGCTCGCGCGCCGGATGCGGCAGGCGCAGGGGGCGGATCCGCTCCGGCTGATCGCGCTGACCGGTTACGGGAGCCCGTCGGATCGCGCGCGGGCCGCAGCGGCGGGCTTCGACGAGCATCTCGTGAAGCCGGTGGGGCATGACGAGCTGTTGCGCGTGATCGAGCGTCTTCTCGGCGACGCCGGCGAGGCGGCCGGCGCGAGTCTGCGAGTCCGCTAGCCCGACCGGGAACGTGCGGAGCGCGGAAACGCAAAGCCGGCGCGATTGAACCCTAGCGTCGGATCAGCGCGCGCCAGCCTGCGCTGCCGGGCCCCTAGGGAACGACCAGCGCCGTGGACGTTTCGATCTCGATCTCGCGCGCCACCAGCTTCGACAGATCGTGGAGCAGCTTGAGCTGGCTCTCGTCGAAATTGCGCGCGCGGTGATCGATCACGCAGAACGTGCCGACGGCACTGCCATCGCCGAGCGCGAGCGGTGCGCCGGCATAGAAGCGCACGCGCGGCTCACCCGTCACCAGCGGATTGTCCGCAAAGCGCTCGTCCGCCAGTGCATCCTGCACCTGCATCACGTCGTTGCCCAGAATCGCGTGCGCGCAGAATGCGCGGTCGCGATCCGTTTCGCGCGTCTCGAGGCCCACCCGCGACTTGAACCATTGCCGTTCGCCGTCGACCAGGCTCACCAGCGCAATCGGCACGTCGAACAGCGCGGCGGCGATCCGCGTGAAGCGGTCGAAGCGCTCCTCCGCCGCACTGTCGAGCAATCCGCTTGAATGCAGGCGCCGGACGCGATCCGCCTCGTCCGGAGGCCGCGGTGCCGCTTTCCAGTGAACGGCCTCGCGCAGCACCCACGCGCGGATGCGGGCCCGCGCGTACTCCTCCGAGAATGGAAAAATCAGGCAGTCGCTGACGCCGGCCTCGGCATCGCGTTGCTGCGCATCCGGATTCTCCTGCGTCCGCACCGTGACGATCGGGACTTCCGGGTCGATGCCGTCGCCGCCTTGCCGGATGGCATGAACGAGCGCACGCACGTTGGCTTCGGTTTCTTCGTTCTCGAACATCACGAGCGATGGCTGCTCGGCACGAATGGTCGCCGCCGGGTCGCCACCCGCCCGCACGAGCCGCAGACCTTCATGCATCGACGCGTCGTGCAGCACGCGCTCGATGCGCGGATCGCCGACGCCGATCACGATCCTGTGCGCAGCCGCCAGGAGCGCGGGATCGGCGCGCGCGGTTTGACCGCGCCGCCGTACCGGGCGTTTCGCAGCGCGCTCCGCGAAATCGACGACCAATCCTTCCGCGGCGGCGAATACGTCGAGCCCGCTGCCGGCGCTCGCGGCGCGTTCACGCGCGAACTCGGTGAGTGCGTCGACGGCGTCGTCGTTGCGCGTGGGATCGTGATGATAGAGCGCGAGCCGGCGCGCCTTGGCTGCCAGCGCCGTGTCGACCGCGTATTCGACGGTGCTGTGGCCCCACCCGCGCTTGGCCGCGTATTCGGCGGCGGTGTATTGCGCGTCGTGGATCACGAGGTCCGCATTGGAGAGGAAGCGGGCATGGCGCCGGTCCTCGCTCGACGGAGGGTCGCGCGAGCCCTCGGCCGCATGCGTCGTATGCGGTTCGTGGTCGGTGGAATAGACCACGGTGACGCCGTCGGCCTCGAGGCGAAATCCGAGCGTCAGGGCCGGATGATGCAGATATTGCGTCGTGACGCGGATGTCGCCGACGTCGAGCGTCCCCTCGACCAGGTCGTGATAGTGCAGCGTCGCGCCGAGCTCCTTCAACGCGACGGGGAAATAGGCGTATTGCATCTGCCCCGACAGCGATTCGCGAAGCGAGGAACCGACGCCGCGCGGACCGTAGACGTGCCATTCGTCGCGGGCGTCGAAGAGCGGCGCAAAAAACGGAAAGCCCTGGATGTGGTCCCAGTGCGTGTGGCCGATCAGCAGGTGCCCACGCGATGGCGCGCTGGTGCGCGCGAGCATCTGTCCCAATCCATGCGCGCCGGTGCCGCAGTCGAGCACGACGAGCGTTCCACGGGACGAACGCACCTCGACGCACGACGTGTTGCCGCCGTAGCGGACGGTGTCAGGGCCGGGTTTGGCGATGGAGCCGCGCGTACCCCAGAAGCGAACGAGCATCAGTGGCCACTTCTCATCGCGGGCAGGCGGACGTCGATCCGCTCACGTCGATGTCCGGAGCGCCGCGCCGTGCTCGAGCCGGCGGCGGTCACCCTGCCGTACTGCCGCAATCGGCTCGGTGGTGGGCGTGCCATCGAAACGGAGCCAGCGATGCCGATCCCAGTCGTAGAGCTTGCAACGTCGAGTCGTGTCGAGAAGCCATGCGATACCGAACTTGCTTACGACCGCGGCCGAACCGAGCCGGCGATCCAGGTGCGTCTGCGCCCGGTACACGTGATAGCACGGAATCTTCGGATGCAGGTGGTGGACAGGATGGGCGAAAGTGTCGTGATAGAACCAGCCCATCGGGCGCGGCACGACGAGATGCACCGACAGGAGCTCGGTGCGCCCTTCCGCGTTACGGTCCACATCGCCCTTGAACCACGCGATCCGCGGGTCGGTGTGCTGCACGTAGAGCGCGAATCCGTCGTGAACCTCGAAGACGAAAAGCGGCAGCACGAAGCCCAGGAGGATCGCCTCCATCGCACTCAGGTTGGCCGCGTAGAGGGGCGCCGCCGCAAGCAGTCCCAAAAACAAGGCGCAGTAGATGCCGAGCAACGCCGTGTTCCGCCACGCGGCGGGGCGGAGTTCCTTCGGCAGGTAGGCGGGCGGGTAGATCTTGGTCGACCAGTGGCGCTGGAGCAGGTAATAGACTCCCCAGCCCAGCACGTTGGGCGAACGGTAGAAACGCTCGAGCGCACGCCGCCACGAAGGAAGCGCGTCGAATTCGTCCTTGCTGAATGGCTTGTAGGCGTCTGGCTTGAGGTCGTTCGGAAATGGATGGTGGAGCGTGTGGTGCTCGTACACCCACAGCCGGTAGTTGTAGAAGAACGGCGTGAAAAGGACGGTCGCCAGGAACCGGTTGAGGCGCCTGCCGTTCACGATGTTTTCATGCGCGGCGTTGTGCGCGAGCGAGAACATGCGTCCGAGCACCATGCCGGCGAAGATGGCCGCGCCGATTTTCATCCACAGCGCGGGCAGGAACAGCACGCCGGCGATCGCCGTGGTGTACAAGCCGATGTCCAGCGCGAAGAGCGCCAGACCGCGCGCCGTGCTGGATTTGGCGTAAACGTGGACTTCGCGGATGAGTTCGCGCCGCGAGGGAATCGAATGGAGGGCGGGCGGCATTTCCGTCAGACGTCGTTCCCAAGTTGCGAGGCTGCAAATGAAAGTGCGCGCGAACAATCGACGCCCGTGCATGGAGTCATGGACGGGCGCTATGATGTTAGCACCCGCGGAACAGCGGGCAAACGACGTCCCGCGATCGTCCGACGAGAGGCGGGGCGCTTCCTCCTCCGCCTATTTATTCACCCGTCATGGCCACCGATCCGTCGAGTCCCGTACCCGATGTCCGCGAGCAGCCCGTAACGTTTGCGGCGGACGACGATGTCCGCCTGGCGGGCATCTGGTTCGACCGGGGTGAAAACGCGTCCGTGCCGTCGACGGCAATCGTCATCGCATGCGGCGCCGGCATCCCCGCCAGGTTCTACTATCGTCTCGCGCAGTACCTGGCGAGCCAGGGCGCAGCGGTCCTGACGTTCGACTACCGGGGCATTGGCGCATCGCGCGAGGGAAGCCTGCGCAACGTCCAGGGCGGAATGGACGACTGGGCGCTGCGCGATATCGGTGCGGCGTTGAAGGAGGCACGCACGCGCTACCCGATGGTCCCGATGTCCGCGGTGGCGCACAGCGTGGGCACGCTCCTGATTGGCGCCGCGCCCGGCGCCGCGCGGCTCACCCGGGTCGTTTTTCTCGGCGCGCACACCGGATACTGGCGCGACTACCGCGCCAAATGGCGGCTTCCGCTCTACTTCGTGTGGCACGTCCTCATGCCGACCGTCACCAAGGTGGTCGGGTATTTCCCGGGGCGCGCGCTTCATCTCGGCGAAGACCTGCCGAAGCAGGTCGCGATGGATTGGGCGGGCCGAAGGCAGCCCGGGCTCATCCGCACCGCAAAGGACGAGCAGCGGTTTGGACCTTCGATGCCGCGCTTTCGCGATTTCCGTGCCGCGACGCTCGCGCTTTCCGTCAGCGACGATGCCTTCGCGCCGCCCGATGCCGCGCGCACGCTGCTGGCGATGTATCCGAACCTGGTCGCCGCGCGGGAGACCGTCACCCCCGCGAGCCTTGGCTGTCGCCGGCTCGGACACTTCGGCTTTCTTCGGCGGCCGGCCGGCGAGTATTTCTGGCGCAAGACCGCGGCCTGGCTTATTCCCGGCGTGAGCGCGGGTGAGCCGGCCCCAAGCGACGCGCTTGCAACCGGGACGACCGCCGGCCGCTGATGCGGGAAGTTACGCCGGCGCGGCTGCGGGCGGCTGGGTCGACCTCATTTCCAGCATCAGCTGATTCATCCGCTTCACGAACGTGGCAGGATCGTCGAGTTGCCCGCCTTCGGCCAGCAGGGCCTGGTCGAGCAGCACTTGCGCCCAGTCGTCGAACCGGTCGTGCTCGTCGTGAAGCCGCGCCACGACCGGGTGGGTCGGATTGATTTCGAGAATCGGCTTCGCGTCCGGCACCGATTGGCCCGCCGCCTTCAGCATCCGCGCGAGATTGCCGCTGACGTCGTGCTCGTCCGCGACGAGGCACGCGGGAGACTCGGTCAAGCGCCGCGTCACCCGCACGTCCTTCACGCGCTCGCCGAGACTCTTCTTGATGCGGTCGACCAGCGCCTGCATCCCGGTCGCGTCTTCCTCGCTTTTCTCCTTTTCGCTCGCGTCGTCGAGCGCGCCGAGATCGAGCCCGCCCTTCGCCACTGACACCAGCGGCTTGTGATCGAATTCGGCGAGGTGTCCCACCACCCACTCGTCGACGCGCTCGGACAGCAGCAGCACTTCAATGCCCTTCTTGCGAAAGACTTCGAGGTGCGGACTGTTCCGTGCGGCGTTGAAGGTATCCGCGGTGACATAGTAGACCTTGTCCTGGCCGTCCTTCATCCGGCCGATATAGTCGGCGAGCGATACGGTCTCGTCCGCGTTGTCGGCGTGCGTGGATGCAAAGCGCAGCAGGCCGGCGATCTTTTCCTTGTTGGCGAAATCCTCGCCGACGCCTTCCTTCAGCACGCGGCCGAACTCGCCCCAGAACTTCCGGTACTTCTCGTTTTCGTTTGTAGCCAGGCTTACGAGGAGATCGAGTATTTTCTTCGTGCAGCCGCCGCGGATCGCCTCGATGTCCCGCGACTCCTGCAGGATTTCCCGCGACACGTTGAGCGGCAGGTCGTTGGAATCGACCACACCGCGGACGAATCGAAGATACGAGGGCAGCAACTGCTCGGCGTCGTCCATGATGAATACGCGCCGCACGTAGAGGCGAATACCGTGGCGCGCGTTGCGGTCCCACAGGTCGAACGGCGCGTGTGCGGGGAGGTAGAGGAGTTCCGTGTATTCCTGCCGGCCTTCCACCCGCGCGTGCGTCCACGCGAGCGGGTCCTCGAAATCGTGTCCCACGTGTTTGTAGAACTCGCGGTACTGCTCGTCGGTGATCTCGCTTTTCGGACGCGCCCACAGCGCCGACGCCTGGTTGACCCTTTCCTCTTCCGTCGATTTTTCGTACTTGCCGTCTTTCCACTCCTCCTTTTTCATCAGGATCGGCTGGACGATGTGGTCCGAATACTTGCGGATGATCGAGCGAAGCCGCGTGCCCGAGAGAAGATCGTCCTGCTCCTCGCGAAGGTGCAGGGTGATCTCGGTGCCGCGCGAAGGCCTGTCGATGTTCTCGATCGAGAACTCGCCGCCGCCGTCGGACTCCCACCGCACGCCCTGGTCCGCGGCCAATCCCGCGCGGCGCGTCAACACCGTCACCTTGTCGGCGACGATGAAGGACGAATAGAAGCCGACGCCGAACTGCCCGATCAGGTGCGCGTCCTTCTGCTGGTCGCCGGTCAGGTGGGAGAAGAATTCGCGCGTGCCCGACTTGGCGATGGTGCCGAGATTCGCGATGACTTCCTCCCGGCTCATGCCGACGCCGTTGTCGGCCACGGTCAATGTCTTCGCAGCGGTGTCGTAGTCGACGCGGATCCGTAGGTCCGCATCGTTCTCCAGCAGCGACGGGTGGTCGAGCGCCTCGAAGCGCAGCTTGTCGCAGGCATCGGAGGCGTTGGAGATGAGCTCGCGCAGGAAGATCTCGCGATTCGAATACAGCGAGTGGATCATCAGGTTGAGAAGCTCTTTTACTTCGGCCTGAAATCCGAGCGTTTCCGGGCGGTGGTTCGGTGTGGCGGTATCGGTCATGGCGAGTGGGTTCTGCGATGGGTGACGATGGATGCGATTTTACGCGCGGGCGAAGAGGCGGGCGGCTCCGGGCCCTAACGTCTCTGCGGGAGCCTGGCAGAAATGACGATCAGTGACCGTCCGCGACCGACCCGGGAGCGATCACGATGCCGTGCGTTTTTTTCGGAAGGTCGATTTCGACGTGGAGGCGCTCGCGCAGTGGCGGAAAGGACTTCCGGATCGCGTGCGCCAGCCCGCGCGCGAACGGAACTGCTTCGACAGGTTCGTCTTCGACGTAAAGCGTGCGAGAGATCAAGAAATCCGGCGAGAGCAACTCGAAATATCGAACGACCTCGCGCCGCGAGAACTCCTTCCAGTGATGACCGTACGTGGGCGTCCGCAGGATCTCGTCCACCGTGATGCCGCTGCCCCAACCCCGCCACGCGCGAAATTCGTGGAGATGGCGGCGCGTCAGGGCGTAGTAGTTGGGCGTCGTCAGCACGATCCTGCCGCCTTCCGCGAGCACGCGATACAACGCTTGCCACAGGCTCACGGGATTGAACGTCACGTGCTCGAGGACCTCGCCCAGGATCACCACGTCGACCGATCCCGGCGACAGCGATCCGAAGGCGTCCGGTGCGGACAGGTCTCGCACGCAGACAAGGTCGATGCCGCAGGCCCGCGCAAGGCTCACGACGTTCGGCGCCTCGATCGTGGCCGCGAGATCGGCGGCGGTCACCCGATAGCCGTCGACCGCGAACAGCAGGGCCTGATGCAGCCAGTGCGCGCCAACGTCGAGCACGCGCGGCTTGCCGCCCCGCCACTCGGCTTCAAAGATGCGTTTTGTCGCGCAGAACCGCGGCCAGTGCCGCCGGAGATAGTCGACGTCCGTTCCGCCGTGCGCTTCGAGGATCTGAAGGTACGCGTCGAATGAAATCATCGTACCCAAGGGTGCGCCGCTCGCGGGCGCAGGTGGGGGCGGAACGGGAGGCGTCCCGCCTGACGCCGATCGACGCAGCACCTCTCCCCCGACAGCACGGGAGAGAGGCCTTCTGTGGCGTCAGTGCATGATCACCATCTGCGTGAACGGCGGGACATAGGCCTGCAAGGTTACCAGCAAGCCCACGAGGCAGGCGAGCGCCAGGCTGTGGAAGAACACGTAGCGCAGGATTTCGCTTTCATGCCCGTACCAGTTCGTGGCGGTGGAGGCGACCACGATCGACTGCGCGTCGATCATCTTGCCCATGACCCCGCCGGAGCTGTTGGCCGCGGCCATCAGCAACGGGGGCAGGCCGAGCTGCTCGGCCGTGATCTTCTGCAGGCTGCCGAACAGCACGTTGGATGCCGTATCCGAGCCGGTGAGAGCCACGCCGAGCCAGCCCAGCAGCGTGCCGAAGAATGGATACAGCACGCCGGTCTTGGCGAAGGCGAGGCCCATGGTCGCGTCCAGTCCCGAATAGCGCGTGACCACGCCGATCGCCAGCATCGCGGCGATCGTCAGCAGCGAATACTTGACGGTATTGAGCGTGCGGCCGTAGGCGGCGACGATGCCGCCGATGCTGACCTTCATCACCAGTCCCGCGATCACGGCCGCGATCAGAATGCCGCTCCCCGTCGCCGAGAGCCACGAGAACGCGTAGACGGCGCCTTCGGGCTTCGCATTGGCGGGCGCGACCGGCGGCACGCGCTGGATCATGTTGTGCAGGCCGTCGATCGGGAATTGCGGATTGCTGATGCCGTTCAGGAAAGTCTTGAAGGACGGCAAGCCCCAGATGAAGACGATCACGCAGAGGATGATCCACGGCAGCCACGCCGACCACACTTCGGCCGAGGTATGCGTGTGGCGCACCATGCGCTTTTCGGCTTCCTCGACGGTCACGAACTCGGAATCGCGGGTCGTGCCCACCATCACCGACTTCGGGCGCCACACCTTGAGGAATCCGGCGAGGCATGCCATCGACACCAGCGATGCGACGATGTCGACCAGCGTCGGCCCGTGAAAGTTGGACATCAGGAATTGCGGAACCGCGAATGCGACGCCCGTGATCAGGATCGCCGGCCATATCTCGATCATTCGCTTGAATCCCGCGAATGCCCAGATCAGCCAGAACGGGACGATCAGCGAAAAGAACGGCAGCTGCCGTCCCACCATGGCGGACAGGTCTTCGAGCGGCAGTCCGGTCACGCTCTGCAAGCCGAGGATCGGCGTGCCGAGCGCGCCGTAGGCGACCGGCGCCGTGTTGGCGATGAGCGAAAGCGCCGATGCGGCAAGAGGCGAGAAGCCGAGACCGATGAGGATTGCGCCAGTAACCGCGACCGGCGTTCCGAATCCCGATGCGCCTTCGAAGAACGCGCCGAATGCGAATGCGACCAGGAGCAGCTGCAGCCGTCGATCGGACGTGATGCCCGCGATGCTGTCCTGCAGCACCTTGAAGCGGCCCGTCATCTCGGAGAGCTTGTAGAGGAAGATCACGTTGAGAATGATCCAGCCGATCGGCAGCAGTCCGGTCAGGATGCCCAGGAATGCCGTCTTGCCCGCCATTTCGACGGGCATGTGAAACACCGCGATTGCGATCACGAGCGCGACGACGAGCGCGGCAATGGCGGCCCAATGCGCCTTGATACGAAAGATGCCGAGCGCGGCCAGCAGCACCACGACCGGCAGCGCGGCGAGGATGGTGGACAGGAACGGACTGCCGACGGGGTCATAGACTTGATGCCACATTTGGTCTTCTCCTTTGTCATCGCCGGCTCGAAGAGCAACCGGATGAGAACTGTCGTCGCGGGGTGAAACGCTCCTCCCAAGGAGGCGACGTTGCCTGTTCGCATGTCATGGGTTCGTGGGCCGGATTTTGCGATCTCCTGTGCAATATAGGAAGACGGAACGGAACTTCACTGGCAGAGCGTGCCGGGCGAGCGGAACACCTGCCGGGTGATGGATTTCGTCTGGGCGGTGCCATTTACGGTGTAGGCGAACGTACCCGCGTTGCCGTTGCCGAAGTTGAAGGTGGCGGTTCCGACCGGCGTCCGCGTCACGGCGGTGGGATTGAACGGGACGGCGTTGAAGGCCGGACCGATCGACCGGTAGAGCGTGCCGCTGAAAGTCGCCGGTCCGACGCTGGGTGCCGTTGCGGACAGCCACAGCGGATTGCCGTTGGCGTCGTAGGTGAACCATGTGGCGAAGATGATGTTGCTCTGCTCGGTCAAGTTCACACCCCAGCCGGACTCCGACCCTGCCGGCGCGTTCCACCAGATATCCTGGTAGTTGGTGGCGGTCGAGAGATCCGCGTGCAGGCCGAACGTGCAAACGGGCAGCGTGCCGAATACCTGCCGCGTGATGTTCTTCGTCTGCGCGACGCCGTTGACCACGTAGCTGAAGCTGCCATTGTTGGCATCGGTGAACGCGAGCGTGCCGGCGCCTACGGGCGAGAGCGTCACCTGGCTCGGATCGAAAGGCGTGGTGCTGAACGCGGGTCCGCGCGATTGGTAGAGCGTGCCGGAGTAGACATTGGTCGCGGTCCTGGCCGCAGTCATCGACAGCCACCACGCGTTGCCAGCCAGGTCGTATGTGAACCAGGTAGCGAAGACGACATCGCCCTGATGTGCGAGATTGATGCCCCAGCCAGACTCCGATTCAGCGGGCGCGTTCCACCAGAGACCTTCGACTTCCAGGTCGGATGAAGGAACGCCGCCGGTGGCCGCCATCACGGCCGCACCCGCGTCGAGCATGCCGGCGCCGCAGGTGCTGGTGGTGCAGTAGCACTCGAGCTGGTCGACGGGATTGCCCATGGGGTCCAGTTGTGGTGCCGTGCACTGGTTGACCGGACCGGTGCTGGTATCGGCGCCGGTCACGGGAAATGCGCGCGCGGTCGATTGCAGCAACAGCTTGATCTGCTGGGGCGTGAGCGAGGGCTGCGCCGACAGCATCAGCGCGACGGTGCCGGCCACCAGCGGAGAGGAGAAGCTTGTCCCGATCGATGGGTTCAGGCTGTCGGTATAGATCGAATCGCCGGGCGTGGTTGCGCCAGCGTTGGAGGTGGTGAGGATGGGGTAGAGGCAGGGCGTGCCGGCCGCCGTGTTCACGCAATTGCCGCCGGGGGCGCTGACCGTGACGTTGGGCCCCAGATCCGAAAAGCCGACCTTGGTGCCGATGTGGCGCAAGGCTCCAACCGCAATCACACCCGTGCAATTGGCGGGGGTCTGAAGGGCATGCCCTGCGGAATTCCCCGCGGCGACGACGATCGTGCTGCCCGCCGCCACGATGTCGTTCACCGTCTGCTGATACGCGGAGTTGCAGGTGCCGTCGCCGCCCAGGCTCATGTTGAGGACCTGCGCGCGGTTGGTGTTGACAGGCACGCCCGGGACCGAAAGCGCGGCGGCCCAGCGCATGCCGGCGAGGATATCGGAATCGAAGCCGCCGCACTTGCCGAGCACGCGCACGGGCAGCAGGCGCACGCTGCGCCCCACGCTCGCCATTCCGATGCCGTTGTTCGTCAGCGCCGCGATGAGGCCGGCGGTCTGGGTGCCGTGCCACGAGCTGCTCTCGGGCGCTGTGGTGCATTGGTAGAAGGGCCCCCCGCGCTGGGAGATCTCAGCCTGCGTTACCCAATCGCCGGGATCCGACGCGTCGGCATCGCGTCCATTGCCGTCGTTGGCGACGTTCGAGTCGGAGACCATGTCGTAACCGGGGAGCAGGTTGCCGCCCGCCGCGACCGCAAGCAGATCGGGATGCTCGAAGCGCACGCCCGTATCGAGGTCGGCGACCACGATATTCGCGCTGCCGAGCGTGACGTCCCACGCGGGTTCGACGTTGATCGAGGCCTGCACCGCCCCTTCGGGTGCACGCAGGTACCACTGTCCGACCGCAGGTACGCTGCCTGTCTGCCCGCTGCCGTAAAGCGGATCGTTCGGCGCGGTGAAGTGGCGGCGCCGCCGGTCGGGCACTGCGTACTCGACATCCGGCTCGCTCGACAGGCGTGCCGCGAGCTCGTCGGAGGTAACGCCGTCCGCGAACACCACCTGCGTCAGATCCGAGATCGCCCTGCCGTCGCTCATGGCAACGCCGATGCGCGTGCCCAGCACCTTGGCGAGCACCCCGTCGCGACCGGCCGGTGACGCTGCCTTCTCGAGGACAAGAGGGGACGTCGGCCGAATTTTCACGATCACCCGCGCGGGACCGCTGTTCGCGGCAGCATCCGGCACCTGGGATTCAGCGCGGAGCGCGACGGCGCTGCACCAGAGCGCGCTCAATACCACAAGAAGGATTCGCATCGACGACGAAAGAGAATGGGTTCAGAAATCAGCCGCCACCATAGCGCGCCCTGCGCATCCTGGGCGGCGTGAAAGATTTGGTTGCAACTTCAACAGAGAGAAAACTGCTCGATAATCGCCCAACTCCAACAATCAGCGCGCATGACACTGCCACTTTTTGCGGGTCGGGGTCACATGCCGTCAAGCGACAAAACAAACACCCTGCGCACAGGGGCGCGACCGTCATCACCCCGGCGATGCCAACGTCCGGAGCAGTCGACAACGTCGTGGCGGTCGTGCGCCTTCGGGAATGGACAACAACTCTTGGATCAAGTGCCGCGCACCCCGTCTGCGGCTTGCTTGACACTGCCCGACCATTACCGATAATACGGCAGCCGCGGACAGCCCTGTCCGGGAAGGAACTCGACGCAGTGAACACCGTGGTGCAACCGAAGGGCGTGTGTTCGCCTGCGACGCCGGCGATGCCGGGGGCCGCGATTGGATGAGCTATACGTGGCGCCGCATGCCTGGCAGCCATGTCGTCCCGCGATTCGGTTGTTCCTGCTCAACACCTCGCAGCAATCGTGAGATGCGGTGACGACGCATCCGCGTAAGCCGATGTCGATCACGCGATCGGCCCGTTCGCGGCCGATCGGAAACGCCACGCGGCCTTTCGGGGCCGCTGTGTTCACTGCAATCACAACAAAAGTCTGATTGGGAGGAAACATGCCGAGATCGTCGAAGCTCGTTTGCGGAATCGCGCTTTGCCTGGCCGCCGCCTGGCCCGTGGCTGGGTGGGGCCAGGACGCGAAGCATTACCGCTTTGCCTACGATCAGCCGCGCAATACCGGCTACAGCATCGCAGGCGACATCTTCGCCGACAAGTTGAAGGAGCTGTCCAAGGGCACGATGCTGATCGACCAGTATCCCGGCGCGCAGCTCGGCCAGGAGCCGCAAGTCCTGCAACTGATGAAGGCCGGCGACATCGAGTTCTGCATCAGCTCGGCCGCGAATGCCGCGACGATCACACCGCAGGCTGGTGTGATGTCGCTTCACTTCCTGTTCCGGTCGGAGGATCACCTCAAGAAATCCCTGGCCGACCCCAAGGTGGTGCAGGCGGTCAAGGACATGGTCGAGGAGACGGTCCAGGGCGGGCATGTGATCGCACTCATCACGCTCGGCCTTCGCGACATGTACAGCAAGAAGGAGATCAAGAAGCTCGAGGACATGAAGGGACTCAAGGTTCGGGTCCAGGCCACGGCCACCGAGGACACCATGTTTCCCGCTTATGGCGCGCAGACGGTGCACATGCCGTTCGGAAACGTCTATACCTCGCTGCAGACCGGCGTGGTGGACGTGGCGGAAAACGGCGTCAACGTGTATCTCGTGAACAAGCATTACGAGGTTGCGCCCGTGCTGTCGATGACCGAGCACGAGGCGAACAACAACTTCATCTGGATCAGCGACAAGCTCTGGAAAAGCCTGACCGACGAACAGAAGAAGTGGGTTACCGCTGCTGCCGACGAGGTCGGCAGAACGCAGCCTGCCAAGTCGCTCGAGCTCGAGCACCAGTCGGCCGACAAGCTCAAGGCGATCGGCGTAAAGGTCGTGACCGGCGTCGACAAGTCAGGGTTCGAGAAGGTTGCCGCGCCCTACAAGGACAAGCTCGCCAAGGACCTCGGTCCGCATGCCGTCAAGATCAAGGACCTGATCGACGGTGTCAAATAGCCGCGCGCCCGCGAATAGGGGTTCGCCCTCGCGGCCCCTCGTTCGTCCTGTTTCGTTTTCTTCCGCGGTGACCGATGCGTATCGCCCAAAAGCTGGTGCTCGAGCGGCAGCGTCATCTCAAGTGGCGCGCGCTCGACGCCCTTGAGCTCGTCCTCATGATCCTGTGCGGCGTGTTGCTGTTCGGATTCTCGACGACGGTGATGTTCGATATCGTGACCCGAACGATCGGTCATCCCTGGCTCTGGCTGCAGGAGGTGACGCAGACGTTCTTCATCTACGGGATCTTCATCGGCGCGTCGGTGGCGACGCGGCGGAACGATCATCTCTACCTGACGGCAGTGGCCGAGGCCTTGCACGGTACCCCCCGCCTGGTCGCCGAAATCGTGATCCGCCTGGTCGTGCTGGGCGTCGCCTGTTGTCTCATCTATTTCGGCTATATCAATTTCCTGCGCGGATTCTCGAGCTTCCGCATGCCGTCGCTCACGCCGATCGCGTCGCTCTACGCGGCGATTCCCATCGCCGGCGCGCTGATCGCGCTCTTCACGGTCGAGCAGCTCGTCAACGGATGCCGCAAGGGCTTCGATCATCCGGAACCGCCCGACGAGCCGATTGCGATCACGCCGATCGAAGCGCTGCCCATGAACGCGAGCCGCCCGTGACGCCGACGATGATCCTCGGTCTCATGACCGTGCTCTTCCTCTGCTTCGGCTACCTGGGCGTGCCGGTCGCGTTCTCGCTGATGGCGGGAGTTTTCATCGGCGCGGCGTTCACCGACGTGACGTTTCCCGCAATCGTCCAGAAGATCTTCGACGGCATGGATTCCGAGGCGCTGCTGGCGATTCCATTTTTTCTGCTCGTGGGCGAGCTCATGAGCTCGGCGAACGTCGTGTCCCGCATCACGCAGCTCTCGCTCGCGCTCGTCGGCCACATCCGCGGCGGCCTGTCGCAGGTCGTCACGGTGTTCAGCATGTTCTTCTCCGAGATGTCCGGGTCGACCACCGCCGACGTGGCCGTGATCAGCCGTGCGCTAGGCGGTCCGATGAAGCAGGAGGGCTACACGCCAGCCTTCACCGCGGCCATCATCGCCGCGGCATCGACCATCGCCGCGCTGGTGCCGCCCAGCATCACGGCGGTGGTGTACGGCGCCGTCGGCAATGTCTCGATCGCGGGTCTTTTCATGGCCGGTGTCGTGCCCGGCTTCATGATCGGCTTCGGACTCATGCTCTATTGCTATTTTTTCGGACCGGCGGGCATGCGGCGTCCTCGTGCGCCGTTCCGGGATGTCGCGCGTGCGTTCAAGAACGCGTCCCTGCCGCTGATGATTCCGTTCATTCTCCTGGGCGGCATCCTGACGGGCTGGTTCACGCCGACGGAGGCGGGCGTGGTCGCCGCGATCTGGATTCTCTGCGTGATCATCCCGTGCCTCAATCGCGGCCACATCAGGCTTCTGCCATACGACTTCTGTCTCGCGGGCCTCATTTTTTCGCTGCCCCTCATCACCATCGGAGCAGCCAACGCCTTCGGCTGGCTGCTCGCCTATCTGCGCGGCGCCATCGTCATCGCCGAATGGATCACGGGCATCGCGGGCAGCGATCCCCACATCATCATGCTCATGATGGTGCTGCTCTTCACGATCATCGGCGATTTCATCGAGCCGGTTCCGACGATCATCATCTTCATGCCGCTCGTCAACGCGCTCACCCAGGCTGGAAACGTCAATCCGGTGCACATGGGCGTGGTGCTGATCGCGACGCTCGCGTTCGGCCTCATCACGCCACCCTATGGGCTGGTGTTGCTGATGGCGTCGAAATTCGTCGGCGTCCGGTTCTCGCGCGCGCTCCGCGCCGCATTGCCCATCTACGTCGTGTTCCTCGGCACCATCGCCTTCACGATCTATTTTCCGCAGGTGGTGCTCTGGCTGCCGAAACAGGTCATCCCAGAGTCGGTCGGCTGTTTCAAGAATCCCAGCGGCGCCGGCTACATCTGTCCGCCGTGACGCCTCGGCGCAAAGGCTCCAATGGACACGCAACATCCGCCGCGCACACGCACCTACGCAGATGCGAATCCGAACAAGCGGGCCGGGTTGTCCCAGAGCGCTTTTCGCCGGTCGGCAGCATCGGGAAACCAGCGGGCGAGGCAGGCGAGCGCCGGCCCGTAGTCCATGCGCGACTGCATGCGCAGGAAGGGCCAGTCGGAGCCCCAGACGCAGTGCGCTGGCGTGAACGATTCGATCAGCGCGCGCACGAAGGGCTCGGCATCGGGATATGGCGGGGGTTGCCGCGAATAGCGGAAAGGGCCGGACAGCTTGACCGCGTGGCCCTCGCGTCCCATCTCCAGCAAGGCGGCGAAACCCGGCTGCTCGATGCCGCCGGCGGCATCGGGACGACCGCAGTGGTCGAACACCAGGGGAATGCGCGCGGCGCGAAGCGTTCCCAGGCAATCGTGCAACTGGTTGCCTTCGCACTGGACATGAATCTGCCAGGCGAGGTTGCGCACATGATCGAACAGGCGAGGAAGCGCGGCATGGTGCATGAGGCCCACGCCGTCGGTGATGAGATCGAGGCGGATGCCGATCACGCCGGCCGCCGCGAGCTCCTCCAGCACGCGCGCGTCGACGTCGGGGCGAACCCGCGCAATGCCCCGGAAGCGTCCCTTCGATGCCTCGATCGCCGCGACCATGCAGCGATTGTCGTAAACGTAGCCGCCGGTCGGGGTGACGAGCAGGGCATGCGACAGTTCGTGCGCGTCGAGAACCGCGGCGAGTTGTGCACCGGTCCCCGCTTCGTGGGGCGGCGGCCTGTATGCGGCGTCGGGCGAAAAGGGAAACGCGCCCGGGTCGAGCACGTGACAATGGGAATCCACACCGTAGCCCATCAGCGATTCCTCGCACGAACGATTGGCGGCCGGCGCATCGGGCATGCGCCGGTGCATCCGGAAAGGGGACTCCTATCATGAAAACGGCATCGCAAGAACACTGGCCGTTCGAGGCGCGACCATTGACGCCGCACCTGGGCGCGATGATCGCCGGCGTCGACCTCACGGCGGACGTCGACGAGCGCATGTTCCGCGCGCTCTACGAAGCGTTCCTGCGCCATCAGGTGCTTCTATTCGAGCCGCAGGATCTGCCGCCGGAACGGCAGGTGGCGCTGGCGCGGCATTTCGGCGAAGTGCAGGTCCACGTGATGAGCCAGTATCACGCCGACGGACATCCCGAGCTGTACCGCTTGTCGAACCTTGACGCGTCCGGAATGCCGAGCGGGCGCCATCCGGACAAGGGCACGCTCGAATGGCACACGGACGGCTCGTGGCGCAGGGTCACGGGACAGGCCACCATCATCTATGCGGAGATCGTGCCCGAGCACGGCGGCGACACGCATTTTTGCGACATGTACGGCGCGTACGAACGCCTCGACCCGGCGTGGAAAGCGCGGATCGCCACGCTGCGCGCAGTACACAACCTCGATTTCTCGCGCACGCGCCGGCATGGCGAGGATCCGATGACCGACGCGCAGCGGGCCGCCACCCCGCCGGTCGATCATCCGGTGGTTCGCACGCATCCAGAAACGGGACGCGACTGCGTCTATCTCGGGGATCACGCCGAGTCGATCGTCGGCATGCCTTACGCGGAAGGCCGGGCGCTGATCGAGCAGCTGAACGCGATGGCGGTGCATCCGGACCTCACGTACGAGCATCGGTGGACGCCCGGCGAGCTCATTGTCTGGGACAACCGCTGCGTCATGCACCGCGCGACGGCGTACGACCCGTTCACCGAGCGCCGTGTCGTGCGTCGCTGCACCGTGCTGGGCGAAGTCCCTTCGCGGGCCGGCCGCCTCGCATAACGGCTGCAGGTCGCGACGGGCGCGATGTGGGTTGCGCCGCGTGCGCGTCGCGGCTTCGGGGACTCGTCCGGATTACTGCATGAACCAGCCGTGGCTCACCACCAGCGACTGCCCGGTGAGCGCGTTGGACGGAAACGACGCGAAGAGAAGCGCCACTGCGGCGACGTCTTCGAGCGTCGTGAACTCGCCGTCGACCGTTTCCTTCAGCATGATGTTCTTGATGACGTCCTGCTCGGAAATGCCGAGCGTCTTCGCCTGTTCGGGAATCTGCTTTTCGACGAGCGGCGTGCGGACGAACCCGGGACAGATCACATTGGCGCGCACACCGTGCGCCGCGCCTTCCTTGGCGACGACTTTGGCGAGGCCGATCAGGCCGTGCTTCGCGGTCACGTAGGGTGCCTTCAGGAGCGATGCCTCCTTGGAATGCACCGATCCCATGTAGATGATGCTGCCGCCGCGACCGGACTTGTACATATGCGGCAGGCACGCCTTGGTCGTCAGGAAGGCGCCGTCGACATGGATGGCGAGCATTTTTTTCCATTCGGCGTACGAGAATTCCTCGATCGGATGGACGATCTGGATGCCCGCGTTGCTCACCAGGATATCGACTCCGCCGAACGCAGCGACCACGGCCGCGACGCCGTCGTTGACGCCTTTCTCGTCGGTCACGTCCATCGTCACGCCTATGGCTTGTCCACCGGCGGCCCGAATGTCGGCCGCCGCCGCATCGGCTGC
>Ga0070665_100002990_pt1 | contig 18261 bp, 20 predicted proteins | sample KBSS13metaG_FD_65862 | JGI IMG/M metagenome (GOLD analysis project Ga0070665, IMG submission 65862) | Switchgrass rhizosphere microbial communities from Kellogg Biological Station, Michigan, USA - KBS S1-3 metaG | ecosystem: Host-associated > Plants > Roots > Rhizosphere > Soil ...
CCGAGCCCTTCGCCCAGAGGACCTGACCGGTCGCGGGGTCGCTGTAGCGGAGGCGGACGGACTGGGCACCGGCGGCGAGCAGCTCGGCGACCTCGGCCGCGGGGACGTTCCATGACGCGGTGTCCCCGTCGACCGTCGCCCACCACGTCGTCGTTCCGCCGGGGTGCGGGAACACGAGGTCGATCTGTGCCCCGGCAGGCCACCCGTCGGGGGCGACGAGGGCGGCCGTGAAGTCGGAGTCCTCCGCCAGCCGGACCTCCATCGGCAGGGCGTCGAACCCGAGGCTGATCGTCACCGTGCACCTCCTCTCAGCCCGCGAGGCGGGCGAACACGACGATCTGGTCTCGGTAGCTCCGCGCGGCGCGGTCGAACGATCCGCCGCAGGTGACCAGCCGCAGCTCCGGCTCGGCGGTGTCGCCGTAGACGGTGGCGGTGGCCATGCCTCCCGGGTCGTCGAGCTCGGCCTTCGGCCAGGAGTCGACCCGGTACACCGTGAAGGCGATCGGGCCGAGGTTGCCGCGCTCGACGACGACCTCGGCGCCTGGCTGCAGCTCGTCGATCCGTGCGAACACCCCGGGCCGCCCGTCGCCGTCGACGTGGCCGTAGAGCACGGCCGGGCCGGGCAGTCCGGGCTCGGGCGACCAGCTGGCCCAGGACGCCTGTTCCGGGGTGTGGACGTCCGGGACCTCCGGCGACCCGTCGGGCAGCATCCCGGTCTGGATCAGCGACGACGAGGCGCCGATCGCCGGGATCCGCACTGCCGTCGGAGTGGGCGCGACGAGCCGGGCCGTGGTGGGCGGTGGGTGCGGAACCGTGCTCGCCGCGCTGCCGGTGTCCGGGCCGGGCGCCGCGCACCCGGCGAGCAGCAGCAGGCCCGCGAGGAGCCAGACGACCCTCACTCTGCCGGGCCTCCGCCGGTCTCGGCCGCACGGGTGGGGACGCGGTCGAGCTGCGAGAACCCGCTCGACGCCGGAGGCGCCGCGGCGGTGGTCGGGGTCGGCGGCCGGGTGGTGGTCGGGGGCGGGATCACGGGGACGACCTGGTCGCAGTTCAGGGCCTGACGGAGCTGGGTGAGCTGCACCGACGCGTCGAGCTCGACGGTGTCGCGGTCCGGGACGGTCAGGGTGGCGAGCGGGGCCAGGGCGTCGACGAGCGAGGTGCGGGCGACGCCGTCGAGGAGGGCGTCGACCTCGTCGAGGCCGGTGGCGAGGCACAGCTGGGTGACCGACGGCGGGTCGTCGTCGACCGGTGCCGCGGTGGCGGCGGGCGAGGCGGCGACGAGCACCGCGGCGGAGGCGGCGAGGACGGTGAGGGAGCGGCGCATGGCGGGTTCCTTCCGGTCAGCCGAACAGCCCGCCGGGGGCGGTGTCCGGATCGGGTGCGGGCGGCGGGTCTTCTGCGGGCGGATCGGGGGTCGGGTCCGACCCCGGATCGGGGTCGGGATCGGTGCTGCCTCCGCTCGGCGGTGGGCAGGTGTAGGTCGGTGCGGTGTCGAGCGATCCGGGGTCGCGGGTGCACACCGAGGTGGACCCGTCGGCGTACCGCTGGGTGATCTGCACTGGGGCCTCGCCGTCCTGCCCGCGGCACTGCCCGGGCTCGGACAGGCACGGCGGCGACGCCCCATCGGTGCCTCGTTCTCCGCGGTACAGCTCAGGGTTCGCCGCCAACACCGCTGCAGCGGCGGCCTGCACCTGTTCGTCGGATGGTGGTGGTGCCGGGTCGCCGGGCCTGCCCTGCTCTCCGCGGTACAGGTCGGGATTCGCGGCCAGCACACCGCGCACGATCCCGGCGACCTCATCCGGTGAAGGCGTCCGGCCAGGCTCGGCCGGGCGCGCCGCGAGCTCCGCCCGGACCAGCTCGATGACCTGGGCGGCGTCGACGCCCGTCGCGGTTGCCGCGGCGACCGTGTCGTCGGCCCGCTGCGGCGCGGTCGCCACACACAGCGGCGCGGACGGGTCGGTCCCGCCCGGCCCGCACTCGGTGTCGATCAGCTTGAGTAGCGCGATCTTCTCGTCCTCGGCGGACTGGCCCTGCCACACGAAGTACCCGATGCCGCCCACCACGACCGCGAGCAGCACGAACGCCACCCACAGCGCCAGACGGGATCGGTCCGGGCGCTCAGCGGCCGTCGCGGAGCGCGTGGCGGGAGGGTCGGGCACCTCCTCCAACGCCTTCGTCAGCGCCAGGTGACGCGCGTCCTGCGGCGCGGTCTTGCTCTTCGTCGCCGGCATGGAACGCCTCCCAGCTCTCCGGCAGAGGGTCCAGCGGGATACCGCGCTGCCGCGCGATCCGCTGCACCCTGAACATCCAGGCGTCACCGTCGAGCACCATCGCCCGCAACTTCCGGTTCTCCGCCCGATCCCGGGCGGCCTGCCCGGTCAGGTACTTCCCGATGAACCCCAGCGCGCCGAGCGCGCCGAGGACCAGCGGTCCGATCGTCGCCAGATCCATCGGCGTCACCTCCTAGCTCTGGGGCGCCGGTCCTATGTCCGTCACCAGGAGGTGGGCCTCGACCGTCGCGTTCCCGATCACCGAGTAGTTCCGGCCCGCGGTCGTGCCCTGCACCCAGAGGCACAGGCCCACGCTTCCGGCGGTCTCGGCTGGGGCGTCGTACACGGCGAACCCGGTGAGGTGGTCCCAGACCGTGCCGCCAGGCAGGGGGAAGGGCCAGTACCGCAGGACCGGGCTGCCGGGAGCAGCCTCGGCGTCGGGGACGTACGCCAGCCGGGTCTCCAGGCCGGTGAACCCGGACCCGTCCGCCGCGGCGCTGAGGTCGATGTCGATCCGGTAGCGCCGCCCCGGGGCGACGGGCACCGAGGTGATGATGACCGCGGCGCCCTCGGTACCGACAAGGTTCACCCCGTTGGCGGGGGGCCGCTTCGCATAGCCGACCCCGGTGCCGTTCGGGCTGAGTGTGGTCGACCGGGTCGCTGTGCGACGGTCGACCTCGACCAACGCGGCGTCGACGCGGGAGGCCTCGGTGAACTCGGTCGAGGGGACGGGGAGCCGCATCGCTAGCGCACCGCCTCGGCGTAGGGGGCCAGCGGCGCCATCGTCTCCAGCTCCAGCGTCTTGTCGGTCAGTGTGTACCCGGTGACCCGGCGGACCCGCTCGCCGTCGCGGAGGAACCAGTGCCCCTCGGACCGGAACTTCCCGTTGTCCCCCAACGCCCAGCCCCGCAGGGCCGGAAACTCCGGGTCGACCTTGATGGCCTGCGAGGCGCCCGGCGCGGCGTTCACCGCGACGAAGCTGTCGGCCTGGGCCTGCAGCACCATCGGGACCCGGGTCGACACCGTGGAGCGGTCGGTCCGCAGCATGCGCGGCCAGCCGTCCGCGGCGAGCCCGTTGGTCTGGGTAGCGACGAGGCGCTCGTCCTCCTGGCCGTCGCCGAGGAGGGTGCCGTCGGTGAGCATGTTCGTGCCGTCGATGTCGCCGGTCCACTCCTGGATCGTTGCCGGGAAGTCCCAGGCCACCGCGGGCTCGGCCACGCCCAGGTACGGGGAGCCGTACCGGGCGACCCACGTGAGCTGCTGCTGGTTGCCGTCCAGGACGGCGTCGATCCGGACGTCAGGGGCGTCGTCCTCGTCGACCAGCTTCTTGACGGCGTCGTAGACCATCGGGACGTCCGTCGGGGCCCAGGTGCGGTCGAGGACCGGGGCGTCACCGAGGAGCGCCCCGGGGGCCAGCGGCAGCGCCCACGTGCCGGTGAGGGTGGGGCGGCCGAGGAGCGTGACGATCGCGTCGCGCGCCGAGCTGCTCAGGGCCAGCTCGGCGGCGAGGGTGTCGAGGAACAGCGGGCGGCGGGCGAGGAGCTGGGTGATCCCGCCGCAGTTGAAGGTCACCGAGTCGTGCCCCCACCCGGTCGTCATCAGCGGCCCGGCCCAGAGCGCGGCGCCGTCGCGGACCAGGCAGAGCGACCGCTTCCACGGCTCGTAGGACAGACCGGTGACCGCCTCGCGGCGGCTGTCCGTGCCGAGGAGCTTCACGTCGACCGACATGGAGTCGTGGCGGGCGAAGTCGACCGTGCGCTTGAGGTTGAAGCTGGCGTGCGGCAGGTCGTCGAGCACCGCGCCGCTGCGGGTGTCGACGATCTTCACCTGGTGCTGGGGCACCTACTGCACCTGGATCAGGCCGGGGCCGACGTGCAGGCCGGAGGTCGGGACGAGCGGGAAGCTGTTCGGGATCTTCGGCACGCCGGTCTGACGGTTGAGCGTGGCGTCGGTGTTGCGCAGGCCGAACATCCGCATGTCGATGCCCAGCGAGGGGTAGATCGAGGCCGGGAACAGAGGGGTGACCGCACTCTGCCCGGCCCGCACGGTGGCCGCGCCGAGCACGATCGAGGAGAGGCTGTTGAATCCGGTCTCCGACGCCGCGAAGAGCACGGCGGGCATCCACTGATCGCGGACCGAGACCAGCCCGGCGGGCAGCAGGGTGCTGACGTCCCCGGCTCCGCCGCCGACCCCGCTGGATCCGAGCGAGAGGTTCCAGTCACACCAGAGGTCCTTGCCCGCGAGCTTCCACGCGAGGGTCGACACGCCGCCGGTGCCGATCGCGACGTTGCCCGCGGGGACCGACCCGGCGCCGGCGTACTGCCACGTCGCGGACTGCGTCGTCCACGCCGCCGGGCTCACGATCGTGAGCCACTGCGAGCCGGTCCAGATGTCGATCCGGCCGTCGGGGTAGGCGCGCAGGTGCCCCGGGTAGGCGCCGTTCCGGGTGTCCGCCGCCCCGCCCAGTCGCACGCCGCCCGCGGCCGAGGTGAACTGGCGGCGGTCGGTGACGGTGATCCCGGAGCTGTTCACGAGCAGCTGTGCCAGGACAAGGTATCCGGCCGGGGTAGCCGGTGCGGACGGCGAGGCCGACGGGGCGCCCTCGACCGTGAGCAGCCGGGCGCGGATCGTCTGGCCGAGCCCGTCGCCCGCCTCGGAGTCGAGGACCCGCACGCACACCAGGTCGATGCGCGCGTTGGACGCCTGCGCGGTGACCCCGACCGTGGTGGCCGTGGGCACGGTCGCGATGTAGGTGCCGCCGATCGAGGTCTGCAGCGCGCACGCGCCGGGCGCCACGGACACCGAGGTGGCGTTGACCGCCGTGACGTTCAGGGCGTTGACCGCGGGGAACACCCCGGTCTCGGCACCCACTCCCCCGGCTGCGGCCTTCTGGGTGCCGACTGCGGCGAGCGCGTAGCGGGCCTCGTCGCTCGTGACCTGCCCGGTCGCGAACCAAGGGGTGACGGAGATGTCGACCGATGCGATGGGACTCGCCTCCTACCAGTACATGGGGCGCAGGTGGACCGAGCCCGGCCCGCCGCCCGTGATGAGGAACGTCGCCGTCTCGCCGGGGGCGAGCGCGGGCCAGACTCCGTTCGTGATGGTCAGGCCGCCGCCTCCGGCGTAGCCCGACGGGCCGTAGACCGATCGGCCGTACATGAAGGACCCGGCGGGCTGGCCGGGGACGTCGTGGGCATGGTGATGGGAGAGGTTGACCCACATCGACTGCCCGGCTTCCAGCGTCGCGCCGACGGCCCGGACTTCCCCCGCGCCGTCGGTGCGCACGATGCCGGGCGAGGAGCTGGGCCCGTCGAACTGGGCGACGATGATCGCGGGGGCGGACCCGGTGTTCGTCAGCGTGATCGACGTCGGCGCGGGCGCCGTCCCGGCGACGATGCCGGGCGCGGTCGACACGATGCCCGGGGACGTCGCGACGATGCCGCCGGATCCGGGGGTGAAGGCGGGGATCTGGCTGGACTGCCATGGCCCCTGCCGTAGCGGGTTCGCGGCGACCAGGCCGACGGACAGGATCCCCTCGAACCGCGGCGGGTTGAGCGTCACTGTCGTGTCGATCTTCACGTCGCCGGTGGTCTCGACGTAGGCCGTGAGCGGGGACAACTCGTCCGCCACGGTCAGCGGGTAGAGCCGTCGCGGGTCGGGGCAGATCGCTGCGAGGCGCCGCGAGAGGGTGCGCAGCTCGGTGACGTTCGGCGACAGCCACTTCGCCTCCAGGCTGAGCGACTTCGGGCCCCGGAAGGCGTCGCCGCGGAACGAGCCGTCCGCGCCGGGCCGGTCGGTGTGCTGGGTCCGGCGGGCGGGCGCGCCCTCCCAGCCCTCCAGCTTCTCGACGACCAGGCTGTTCCCGCGCTCGTCGAGGATCTCGGTGGTGCCGTAGGCGGCGAAGGTGAACCCGTCGAGGGTCGTGGGGTGGGACTCCCAGGCCATCAGGTGTTCACCCTCCTGCTGAAGTTCCGGATCCGGGCGGTCTCGTGGGCCAGGGCGAACTCGTCGAGTTGGGCGGAGGGGTTGATGACGTACGTGTCACCGGACGAGCTGGTGGTCGCGACGGCCTCCAGCGAGTCGGTCCGAACCGCGGGCCCGGCCGAGGACATCGGGCCCATCCGCTCGAGGAGCGGGACGAGGTCCTCGAAGGCCTCGGTCTGGCGCGAGGAGAGGACCCGCTCGGGGGTGATGACGTCCTTGAGCAGGATGCCCCGCCCGGACGCCAATCCCCCTTCGTCGAAGTACCGCCACTTCTCGGGGAACAGCCGGTCGCCCGCGCCGCGCGCGCCGGGCCCGACCGCGGGGCCGTGCCCGCCGTAGGACTCGACGTTCGTGCCGAGCAGGGTGCCCGCCATGTGGCCGATGCCGCCGCCGGTGTTGCGGCTGTTCCCGACGACGAACGGGCCATCGTTCCCGGGCCGGAACATGCCCCAGGGCATCGAGGCGGTGGTCCCGATGCGGCCGGGTGCCTTGCCCATGATGACGTTCGTGATGCCCGCGATGAACCCGGAGCAGTCCCAGCCGGGGTTCCCCGAGCCGCCCCAGGTGTAGGGCTTCCCGACCTGCGACTTGGCCCAGCCGAGCGCGGCGGCGAACCCGGATCCGCCCTCGCCGGTGTAGTTGCCCTCGCTGTTCTCGATCGCGCCCGCCAGGGTGTCGACGACCTTCCCGGCCATCTTCACCAGCATCTCCGACCAGGCCCCGGAGCCTGCGACGCCGCCGACGACCTGCTCGAGGAGCGGCTTCATCACCGCGCGCCAGTCACCGCCGGTGAAGATGTTCGCGCCGACCGAGGCGAGGTCCGCCGACTGGATCAGCGAGCCGACGAACGGCAGGCCCTTCGCGGCGTTGACGATCGCGCCGACGATGCCGCCGTCGGCGAACCGCTGCCGCCAGTCGCCCATGTAGCCCAGGTCCCCGTCCTTGCGCGGGCCGGTGCCCTGCCCGCCGGAGGAGCGGCCGCCGGAGAAGTAGCGGTTCGCCCAGCCGATGAACCCGCGGCCGAGGCCCTTCACCGCCTCGGGCACCAGCCAGCCCTCACCGGGCGAGGCGAGGACGGGGATGGTGTCGCGTCCGGGCGCGTACCCGGGCAGGACACCACCGTGGGCCATGCGGACCTCGCCGAGCTCGCCGAGCCCGAAGGTCTTCGCCACGCCGTTCCAGACCGGGCGGATCCCGTTGTTGTAGACGGTGTTCACCAGGAACTCGGCGGGCTTGCGCGCGAGGTCCTGGAGGTCGGCCCAGCGGTCGCCGATCCACTGGACCACGTTCTGGACGACCTGCCACACGCCGTCGAACGCGCGCCCGACGGCGTCGAGCGCGGGCTTGAGCACGTTGAGCCAGACCCAGTTGATCCCGTCGAGCAGTCCGCGCCAGCCCGCGGCGATCCAGCCGAAGACGGGCGATAGCACGTTCGACCAGAGCCACTGTCCGGCTGCGGCGAGGGCCTGCCAGGCCGGGTAGAGCAGGTTCTGCCAGTACCACTGCATCCCGGCGAGCAGGGCGGCCCAACCGGCCTCGATCCAGCCGAACACCGGCGCGAGCACGTTGGACCACAGCCACGACGCGGTCGCTTGGATGGCCTGCCAGACCGGCAGGAGCACGTTCTGCCAGGCCCAGGCGAAGGCGGCGAGCAGCGCGGCCCATCCGGCCTGCATGCCGGACCAGATCGGCAGGAGCACGTTCTGGTAGAGCCACCCGGCCGCGGCGGCGATGGCGTCCCAGCAGGGGCTCAGCACGTTCTCCCACCACCAGGAGATCCCGGCGACGAGGCCTTGCCAGGCCAGCAGCAGCGGCGTGATCAGGACCGTGATCACGATCGCGGCGACGACCCGGGCGGCGACGCCGAGGGCGGAGAACACGGGCGAGAGCACGTTGGACCAGAGCCAGGAGAACGCGGATCCGACCGCTTCGGCCGCGACGACGAGCCCGGACCAGACCGCGACGAACACCGAGCCGATCCACGATCCGGCTGCCTGCAGGAACGACCAGACCGCCTGGACGGCGTTCCGGAACCACTCGAAGTTGTTGTAGGCGTAGACGACCGCGGCGACCAGGGCGGCGATCCCGACGATCCAGAGGGTGATCGGGTTCATGGCCATGACGGCGTTGAATCCGGCCTGTACCAGGGACCAGAGCTTGATCGCGCCGACGATCGCCAGGAGCACGCCGAGGGCCACCCCGCCGGAGGTCAGGAGGAAGTTGAGGACCTCCGGCAGCGGGCCCCACGCGAACGCCCTCTGGCCCCAGTCCAGGACGGTCGACAGGATCGGCAGGACCTTCCCGCCGAGGACGTCGATGAACGCCATCTCGAACGTGCGCTTGAGCGCCTCGATCCGGGTGGCTGGGGTCGTCATGGCGGCGTCCGCCTGCTGGGCCGCTCCGGCGATGTCACCGAGGCCCTGGGCTGCCGTCGAGGGGTCGAGGGCGAGCAACGCCGCGCCCAGGTCCTCCGCCTTCGTGCCGAAGAGGTCGACGGCCGCCTGGGACTGCAGCGCCGGGTCCTTGATGCTGCGGAGCCCGTCGAGGACCTGGCCGAGGCCCTCCTTGGCCGCGGGGCCTCCGGCGGCGATCTTCGCCCGCATCTGGTCGGCGTTCAGGCCGATGAGCTGGAACCCCTCGGCGGTCGACTTGCTGCCGTCGATCGCCCGGATCGAGAACTCCTTGAGGGCGTCCGCGACGAAGTCGCTGTCGCGGGCACCGGCCTTGAGGCCCTGCGACAGGATCCCCGTCGCGGTCGCGCCGTCGAGGCCGAGCTTCTGGAACTGGCCGCTGTACTCGTTCAGGGTGTCGAGGAAGTCGCCGCCGACGTCGACGCCCTGCTGGAACCCGCGATAGATGATGTCCATCGCGGTCTCGGCGTCCGGGGCCAGCCCGTTGCGCATCATCGTGCCCGCCGCCCGGGCGCCCTCGGCGACGTCGACTCCGAAGGCCTGTCCCAGGCCGAGGGCCTTCGCGGTCATCGAGCCGATCTGCTCGTCGGTGGCGTCCTCCATCAAGGCCCCGGACTGGACCACGGCGCGCAGGGCGTCGTTCACCTCGCCGAGGGACTCGCCGTAGCCCTTCGAGTAGAGCGACCCGGCGACCTTCCCCATCTCGGCGGCGTACTCCGGCGTGCCGCCGAGCTGCGCGGCGAGCTTGCCCTGCGCCGCGGACACGTCCAGGGCACCGACGAGGGCGAGGCCGATCGCGGCCCCAGCACCGGCGAGCCCGGCCGCGGCGATTGGGCCGAGCTTCGCGCCGAGGTCGGACACCTTCCCGCGGACGCGGCTGGCGAACCCGTCGACCTCCTGCTCGGCCGGGCGGGAGTCCGCGCGGATCTCCAGCCGCTCCGAGCGGCCGACGGCGGACCGCTCGTTCGACTCCGCCTTCTTGAGGATCTCCGCCGCGGCGGCGGACTTCCGGCGGGCCGCCTCGACCCGCTCCTCGGCCGCGGCGATCTGCGAGGCCTTCGCGTTCGCACTGCCGCGCAGCTCGTCCAACTTGAGCTCGGCGACCCGCACCGCACCCGCGGCGTCGGCCTCCTTGGTCCGCGCCTCGGCGACCTTCGCCGCGGCCGTCTCGACCTGCTGGCGCGCCTTCGCCAGCGCGGCCGGGGAGACGACGGGTTCGACGTTCTGGACGACCGGCTTGTCACCGATCTGGCTGTCGAGCCTCTTGGCCCAGCCCTTCGCCGAAGGCATGACCTCGACGTACGCTCCGCCGGCCATGAGGTCGTCGGCCATCGGTCACCCCCTCCGGGTGTGTCAGGTGCGGTTGCGGCGGGCGGTCGGACGGAAGCGGTCATGGCCGAGCGCCGCCAAGGCGATGTCGTCGAGGCGTTCGAGGCGCTGCTGCTCGCGGCGGCGGTCCATCGCCCCGACCGGGCGCGGGCTGTTCTTCGGCGGTCGTCCGCCCTTCCCCTTGAACTTCGGGGACGCGGCCCACTCGGCGTGCTCGATGCGGCGCAGCACGTCGAGGATGTCCTGCATCAGGGCCCGGTCCCGGGTGTGGCCGAGCAGCGGGGGCCGGTTCCCCTTGGGCTTGGCCAGCTGGCCGGCGTCGATCAGCTCGTCGATCCGGGCGGCGAGCTCGTCGTCATCGCGGCGGGCCGTGTCGTAGTGCCCGCTCTCCGGCATCCGCGGCAGCAGCCGCAGCAGCAGCGACCACGGGTAGCGGTCGGGCTGGCGGAACCAGTCGATCAGCAGCAGCCCGGATCCGGAGAACACCAGGTCCGCCTCGATGGCCGCGCCGTACCTGTCGACCTCGTCGACGATCGCGGCCATTCCCTGCTCGGGCGGGTCTGCCAGGACGAAATGCTCGAGGAGCTGGCCCACCAGGTCGGTGAGCTCGTGAGCGGGCCGGTCCTCCAGCTCGTCGAGTAGCTCGTCGGCCAGGTCCTCCCCCGCGAGGAGGTCGAGGATCTCGGCCGGGTCTGTCACATCGTCGAGGTCGGCGACCGTAGCGGAGGTGGGGACCTCGATCTCGACCTCGTCGAGGTCGCCCACCTTCCCGCGCCAGGGCCCGCGGAACTCGTCGAGGAGCTGCTCGAACAGCGACGGGGCGCTGTCCTCCTCGTCGGTGTCCGGGTCGTCGACCACCGTCAGCGGCGGCGGGCGCGGCCGGTGCGACGCTGGCGCCGCTCCTCGCGGTTCACCTCGGTGGTCAACGGCTTGTCGATGCCGAAGTGCAAGCCGATGTCCTGCAGCAAGCCGACGCAGTCCTCCCACTTGAGCCGGTCGACGTACTCCTCGATCTGGTCCCACTGGGTGGCCCCGATGTAGAGCCGCAGCGCGCGGCGGATCGAGGTCTGGGGGTCCAGGATGTCCATCACCGTGCCGCCGTCGGGTTCGTGCACGGTGATCGTCGGCGAGTCCGGAACGTCGAGGTCCGGGACTCCGGGGATCCGGAACACGAACGCGTCCTTGTCGTCGCGCTTCTCGTCCCCGTAGACGCGGACCTGGGCGTCCTTGGCCGCGGCCATCAGCTACCCGCCGCACCGCCGGTGGCGGGCGTGGTGGCGCCCGGGACACCGGCCTGGGGGACGACGGTGCCGGTCCGCTCGGCCGCGGCCTTGGCCGCCTTCTCGTCGCGGAACCGGTAGCCGTAGGCGGAGGTGAGGAGCTGCTCCTCGGCCTCGCTGGTCGGCTCGTACTCCACGGGCTTGCCCTTGCCGTCGACGCGCGACGGGTGCAGCAGCACCGCAGGCGTCCACTCGCTGGTCTTCTTCTCGGCCATGGCCGTGTCCTCCTCGGGGTGTGGTGCGGTGCGGATCAGGGGGTGAGGGCGGGGAACCCGGCGTCCTCCAGGACGGCCTTCCAGCCGGGCCCGCCGAAGTAGTGCCGGACGGCGACGCCGGGGCCGATGCCGGTGTCGACCATCCCGTTCAGGGTGGTCGGCCAGCCCATCGCGCCCTCGGCGGTGGTCCAGGTCTGCTCGCCGATGTCGGCGACCTCGCCCGCGGTGAGGCAGCGGCCGACGTAGATGGTGTCCGCGCCGATGCCGTCGCGGGCGATCGCGAGGTACCGGTTGCGGCGGACGGGAGCGGACACCTGGTCGACGACGATCGACCCGGTGAGCGCCTTCGGCTGGGCCGCGGAGAGGTCCATCCCGGTGTGCCGCTCGATCGAGTAGCGGTTGGTCTCCAGCGCGGTGAAGGCCAGCCCGGTGACGTCGGAGGTGAAGTCCGACCGGACCGGGTCGCGGTAGCCGAGAGCCCGGATGTCGGCCTTCTCGACCTCGCGGGACCACGAGATCGCGTCGTCCTCCAGGATCAGGCCGGCGTCGACCCACCCCTCGGGCAGCTCGGCGAGCGCCGCGCTGGCGCCCTCGCAGATGTCCACGGGCACGGCGACGGACATCGGGGCGATGAAGATGCGCGCCTCGAGGGGCTTGATGAGGAGCTCGCGCTGGTGCCGGGCGATCTCCAGCTCGGCGATGGTGCTGGGCATGGCGGGGTCCCTTCGGGGTCAGGCCCGGCGGCGCCGGGGCCGGCGAAGCTCAAGGCGGTAGAACCCGACGTGTCGGGTGACGTCGGGGTTGTCGTAGGGGACGGGCTCGGGCGGGGTGTCCGTGCCGCACCGGTCGACGAGGACCGGACGGTCGTGCCCGGCCACGTTGTCGACGCCCTGGCCGCCGAGGACGAGCAGCAGCTGGCGGCAGCGCTCGCCGAGGCGGCGGGCGTGGTCGAAGTCCAGGCCGTAGGCGGCGATCTCGACGCGGGGGAAGTCGCTGTTCCCGTCGTCGCGGCCACCGACGCGCAGCACCCGGACAGCGCCCTCCGGCGGGATCGGGTCGGGCTTCTCGGTGTCTGCCTTCGGCCCGTCGAGCGTGGCGTCGAGGTAGGCGATCAGGACGTCGTGAATGTCGGGGAAGTCGACGTCGGGCAGCACCGCCATCAGCGACGTCCCTCGATCGCGTTGATCGCCGCCTGGAGGGCGTGCGAGGCCGGGGTGTCGCTGGTCCCGAACTCGATCGACAGCGACCCACCGGTGCGGCGGCGGGAGACGATCCGGACGCCCGCGCGCCCGTCCCAGCCCGTCGCGTCCTCGACTGTGACGTCTCGTGCGTACTCCCCTGACACCCGGGGAGCGGCGGCCTGGAACGCTGGGACGCCCTTGCGCTCGGCGACCCGGCGGCAGACCCGCCGCATCCTTGGAGACGCCAGGATCTTCCGCATCCCGGCGCTGTTCGGCTGGTACTTCCTCTGTGCCATCAGCCCTCCCAGAGCTTGAGCAGGCCCTCGCAGTGGTGCGGCTGACCGGCGAGGGTGGTGCGGACTTGGACGCGGCCCTCGACGTGGAGCCGCAGCGTGGTCGGCTCCAGGCCATCGACGAGGACCAGGTCCTCCGGTTTGGGGATCACGGCCGGGACCGGGCCGACGATCCGCCAGCCGGACTCGACGCTCTGTCCGAACGAGCGCCGTTCGGCTGTGTCCGCGGGCAGCACCAGCGCATCCGGCCAGGGGACGGCGGGCTGCTCGATCCACGTGCCCTTCTTGCCCTGGACGCGGGGGACGATCCGGACGTCCTGCTGGCTCACCACCAGCCGCCCCCGCGGTGCAGGACCCGATCAGCGGGATCGGGCCACGGGGACGCCGGCGGGAAGGTGCCCCGCGGGGATCCCGTGGACCCGTTCCCGCTGTCGAACCCGTGCCCGTACTTCGCCTTGGCCTCGGCGAGGATCTCCGCCCGCCGGGCGACGTGCCACTGGTCGGTGACGGTGTCGACCGTGCGGGACTGGAGGGTCTCGGGGTTGGCGAAGGCGATGGAGGTCAGCTCGAGCGCCCACGCCCACAGGTCTTCCGGCGCGGGGTCCGGCCAGCCCGTGCCGGGGATGACCGACCGGAGCCAGCCCTCCGCGACGCGGGCTGCCAGCTTGGCGCTCTCCTGGTCGACGGTGTGACGTTGGAGGAAGTGCTTGAGCTGGGCCGGGGTGACCAGCGCCTTCACGGGTCAGTCCGTGGGCGCGTCGAGCCGGTCGACCGCGGCGATGATCTCGGCCTTGCTCAGCTTCGACACCTCGTCGCGGTCGAGGCCGCGGGCCACGGCGTGGTCGACCCAGACGCCCTTCGCCTCGACGGTGGCCGGGCGCTCCGGGCCGTCCGGGTCGCTGCCCTGGCCGTCGTCTTCCCCATCCTCGACGCCGGACTCGTCGTCCGGCTTCGGCAACATGGCCAGCGCGGCCTCGTAGGCGAGCCTGGCCCGCTCCGCTGCCTCGCGCTCCAGCGTGCCCGGCTTGACCGCGGCGCCCGCCGTGACGAGGCGTCGTGCGGTCGCCTCGTCGAGGTCGACCTTGTCGCCGCGCCGCCACCGGCGGAATGTGAACGGCTCGCCGGGCTTGCTCGTGCGCTGGTCCCACCGCTCGGCGCGCAGCTCGTAGGTGCCCGCGCCGATCTCGTTGATGTCCACAGCAGCTCCGCTCACGGCTCGTCGATGCCGGTGATCCAGCACGCGGCCAGGGGCTGGTCGACGCCGATCACCCGCTTCCAGGTCAGGTCCGAGCGCCACGACTCGGTCGGTCCGCCGTTCGGGCCGTTGCCCTCCGGGTAGAGACCGGTCATCTGCAGAGCTCGGGTGTCGGAGAAGAACCCGAGCGTCTGCCGCTGCAGGACCAGCGCGCGGTCGGTCGGCCAGAAGTCGGCCTCCATCCCGATGAGCGGACCGACCTTGCGGGGCAGCACGCCTGTGTAGGCGGGCGACTCGCCAGCGATGTCGCCGACGTAGATCTTGAGGAAGTCCTCGTCGTCCATCACGACCGGCCCGATCCCGCCGGGCAGGATGATCGTGTCGGCCTTGAACCCGAGGAGGTCCTCGCTCGTCGCGCCGGCCGGCTTGGCGGTGCGCACGACCTCGGTCGCGTTGGCGACGTCCCGGCGGATCTTCGATCCGGTGGTCCCCCACGCCTCGGTCGCGGCGATCGTCGGGATCGACGGGTGCATCAGCGCGTGTCGCAGCGCCCGCTCCCGCGCACGGCGGGCCGTGTTCGCCAGCTGGATGATCTGGCGGTTGACGTCGTCGATGCGGTTCTCGTCGCGCATGTCCTTCGACACGCGTACGCCGAGGCCCTTCCGCGAGCCAGCCCAGATCCGCGGGAGGCCTCGCTGCCCGGTACCGACGGGGATCTCGCCGAACTCCGCGACGTCCTCGACGTCGTCGCCGAGGAAGAGCGGGGTGGACTCCTCGCCGGAGACCAGCCCGTTGGTGTTCGGGCCCGCGTTGCGGAAGATCACCGAGTCGAGGAAGGCATTGTCGAGGAGCTCCAACACCCGCGTCGGGATGAGGAGCGGAGCGCCGACCAGCTGGTCGACGGTCGTGCGGGGGCCGTCGCCCACGCTCACGATCGGGACGGTCATCGGTTTCTCGCTTTCTTCGGTCGGGGGACCCGACCGTCAGGAGGTCCGGATCAGGGCGTAGGTCCCGGCGGCGGTGACGCCACCGGGTTCGGTGCACTTGCCGACGATGGCGCGGGGGTCGACGTCGGCGGCGGTCGCGGGCGTGGCCCGGCCACCGGATGCCGCGACGAGGGCCTGGCCCTCGTCGGCGGGGGCCGCGTACTCGACGAGGGTCTCGATGCCGCCGTAGGCGACGGCCGTGGACCGGGGCAGCGGGGCCGCGTCGAGCACGGGCCGCCCGTTCACGATGACGGGCGTCGAGACCATGCCCTCCGGGGCGATGGCGTCGGACAGCGCGACACCGAGCACCGTGGTGCTACCGGCGGCGGCGTGCGCACAGCGGCGCTCGCCGTCGACCGGCGGGCGCGGCTCGACGAGGTGTCCGCCGGTCACGGTCTGGCCGGCGGCGGGGGTGTAGGTGCGGGGGCCGGTCTTGGTGACCTGCGGGATCCCGGGCATCTCACATGCTCCAGTTCTTGTAGGCCGCGGACGCGCGCGTCGCGGTGACGGGGTCGGGCTCGTCGGCTCCGCCGCCGGCGTGCCCGATCGGGGCGCCGACCGGGACGAGGCCCTTCTCGAGCGAGGCCAGGGTCTCGGCCTCGCCAGGGTCCTTCTCCAACTTCTTGATCCACGCCGCCTTGCGGGCGGGGGCGATCCGGCCGTCGGCGACGGCCGCGCTGACCAGGCTCTCGCGGTCCTCTCGCTGCTGGCGGGCGTGAGCCTGGCGGCCGAGCTCGGCGTCGGCGCGCAGCGCGGCCAGCGTGCCCGCGTCGATGCTGACCACTCCAGCCGCGGCCTCGGCGTTCGCCAGCGCCTCGGTCTCCGTCTCGGTCTCGGTCGAGGTGTCCTCGGTCTCGGTGTCGTCGGTGTCGTCGCTCTGGCCGATGGCCTCGACGATCGCGGCCTCATCCGCGTCGTCGGGCAGGCCGAGCGTCTGGCGCATGGTGTCGAGCTGCTCCTCGGTGAGGGCCACAGCACGGCTCCTTCCTCGCTGGGTGGGCCCGGCCGCGGACGCGGCGGGTGTCTGGCGGCCCGGCATGGCCGGAGCGGGCGCACGGTCGCGCCCGGCGTAGGTGAAGGCGGACAGGTCGAACCGGTCCTGGGCGCGCAGGCTGTCCCAGAAGAACCAGTCGTCGAGTGACGACGACCGGCCTGGGGTGATCTGGTCGCCCTCGGCCGTTCCGGTCTCGTCCGCTGCGGCGACCCTGTCGGCCAGGCCAGCCGTCACGGCTTCCTCGGCCGTGTACCAAGTCTCGGCCTTCATGACCGCGCGCCACTCCTCAACCGTTCCTCCCGCCTTCGCGGCGTACGTCGCGGCGAGGGAGTCTCCGGTCGAGTTGAGCGCCTGCAGGTCGCGCTCGATCTCCTCGACGTTGCCCAGGGTGTAGATCCAAGGGTCGTGGATCATCAGCTGCGAGCCCAGGCCCATCACGACCTCGTCGCCGGCCATCGCGATGACCGAGCCAGCGCTGGCCGCGAGCCCGTCGACCCGCACCACTACCCGGGCGCGGTGCGCGCGTAGGACGTTCGCGATGGCCACGCCTTCGGTCGCGTCGCCGCCCGGGGTGTTCAGGTGAAGGACGATCTGGTCGACATTCAGCGAGGCGACATCGCGGACGAAGTCGTCGGCGTCGATGCCGAACCAGCCGCCGATCGTGTCGTAGACGTAGACGTCGGCGGTCGCGCTGCTGGTCCCCTCCCCCTCCTCGGCGTCGTCCTCGGCGAGCGCGAGGACCGGCCCGATGCGGTACCAGGGCGGCGGCCCGGTCCCGGCGTGCGGGGCCTGCGGGGGGCGGGTCGAGTTGGACAGCGCGGCCACGCGGGCGCGCGCAGGATCGCGGCGGGTCACAGGTCCTCCATGCCCGGCAGGAACAGGCCCCCGGGCGAGATCGGGCGGCCGCGGCGTGCTCCGGGCCGAGAGAGGGCGGCGCGTGCCGCGGCGGCGGATCCGCCGTCGGACGGGTCGGCCGGGGGTGTCGCCTTCGGGGGCAGGCCGAGGCCCTGCCGCATGAACTCCTCGAGGTCGCGGTCCGGGCGCAGGATCCCGGAGTCGACGAGGAGCTTGATGGCCTGGACGAGTGCGGCCTGCTGGCCGCCGATCTCGTCCGGGACGACCAGCGGCGCGGGCTCGTCGGGTCCCCAGTTCCAGTCGACCAGGTCCTCGACGATGTGTTGGTTCGCGACCTCCTGGACGGTGTCGGCGAACGTCTGCAGCGACATCACGAAGAAATCCATGAACGTCGTGCCCAACGCCCAGGACCCGGTCTGCGTCCCGAGGTTCAGCGCGTGCGCGAGCGCGGCCCGCGCGATCTGCTCGTCGTGGTACCGGATCGCGGGGTTCGCGTCCGGGAGGTCGCCCTCGACGCCGACGAGCCGCAGCTTCCCGCCGGGCGGGGTCGCGCCGCCAGCGTTCTCCCCGGACCGGTAGGAGCGGGCGAGCTCCTCGCCCTTGCTGTAGTCCTTCTCGTCCGGCCCGGCCTCGTAGATCGGGACGCCCATCCCGTTGCGCTCGATCGTCTGCGCCTGGACCCGCAGCAGCCGGTCCTTGATCAGCCAGTTCTTGTACGCGGGCCGCAGCAGGCTCCGCCCGACCCAGTCCCCCGCCTCCTGCTGGTGGATGTACGCCACGAGCCGAGACACCGGGATCGGCTTCTCCTGGACATGCCGCTGGCCGGGGAGCTGCGGGCGGGCGTGCTGCTCGATCGACACCAGCCCGCCGTCGGGGGCGACGGTGATCGCGGACAGCGTGCGCGCGGGACGCGACCGGAGGTGCGCCAGCCGGGCTCGGCCGCGATCGTCGATCCGGACCTCCTGCTCGAAGTAGGCGTGCCCGTAGCGGACCATCAGCATCGCCTCGGCGAGATGCTTCTGCCAGGAGAACCGCCCGCGGGCCCGGCCGGGGACCTGCTCGGATCCGCCGACGATCGGCAACCGCAGGTCCTCGGCGATCTGGGCGACGACCTCGTCCCGGGCGCCGTTCGGCTCGACGCGCCAGGGCGTCCGCAGCACCGGGAGCATGATCGCGCGCAGCACCGAGGCGACCTGCGAGTCCTGGTCGGACATGGCCTCGAACACCCGCACCGAGCCGGGCCAGCGCAGCTCGGGGGTCTGTTCGCG
>Ga0070665_100002991_pt1 | contig 18259 bp, 14 predicted proteins | sample KBSS13metaG_FD_65862 | JGI IMG/M metagenome (GOLD analysis project Ga0070665, IMG submission 65862) | Switchgrass rhizosphere microbial communities from Kellogg Biological Station, Michigan, USA - KBS S1-3 metaG | ecosystem: Host-associated > Plants > Roots > Rhizosphere > Soil ...
TAGCGCGCCTCGTCTGCGCGCCGCTCAGCTTCGACGAGCGCGGCGGTGCCGCCCGCCTTGACCGTGTTGGCGATGTCGCGGGTCGTTGGCTTTGCGGCGCCGAGATCGAAGAGGAGCGGGAAAGAGGACACGGCCGAACCCCCGGGAAAACCCGATCGTATTCGCTTTTGTTTCGCCTAATAATCGGGGGGTTCGCGCCGCCGTGTCAAGCGCGGGAATTAGACCGAGTCGCCTGGAGCAGAGTCGCTACTTCGGCTTGGTGGACGGCTGCGACTTTGCCGGAGCCTTCTTCGCGGCCGGCTTCGTCGCCGTCGAACTCGATTTCGCGGGCGTTGTGGATGACTTCTTCTTGGCACCCGCGGCCTTGGTGGACGAGGCTGCAGGCGCCGCGGCGCCCGACGCGACGCGCGACGAATGCTTCGTCCGGTGCCGGGTCGTCTTTTTCGGAGTGGCGGCTTCGGCGACCGACGACAGCGCAAAGGCCGCGATCAGCGCCACTACCAGCATCCTCATCGTCTTGCGCATCATACGAATCGACCTCCGACCACAGCAGTTGTGCAGGATTTCCGTAAAGATAACACGGCTACCGGCGATCCGACACCTCGGCGCACGCTAAAGCAGGTACGCAAGCGCGAAGCCGATCTGCGCGACGAACATCATGCGGTACATGTGGGCCCAGGAGACGTGGTTTTCCTCGACCGCGAGATCTTCGGGTCGTCTCAACATCAGGTAGAGGACGTAGAGACCGTACACGGTCATTACGGCACCGAGCAACTGAAGCAGCCAGAAGTTGCCCGTGAGCACCCCTGTTAAGGCGCCGATGTTGATCATGATGAACGGGATCACGAACGACGGAGAGATCATCCAGGCCGCCCGGCGCACGCCGTACTGAATCGGCAGCGTTCGACAGCCGCCGCGGCGGTCTCCTTCCATGTCCGCGAAGTCCTTCGTCGTTGTCGCGCCGAGGAGAAACAGGCCGAAGATCGCGCCGATGTACCAGGGTTCAAGGCCGACGATGGTCTTCACCGACGACCAGCCGGCGACTTTCAGCAGCACGCCGCGAGGAATGGCGATCGTGACATTGGCCCAGATCCCCAGCCGCTTCGTGCGAAACGGCGGCACCGAGTACAGGTACGTGCACACCACCGCGACAGCGACCAGCCAGAAGCATTCGTGCCTTCCCTTCGGCGCGACGAGCCACGCGAGGACAAGCGCGAGTGCGTAGGTGATGTTCGTAAACCACCAGACTTCCGCGATCGTGAGCCTCCCGCTTGGCAGCGGCCGCTTCGGCTTGTTCACGCGATCGATCTCGAGGTCGTAGATCTGGTTCAGCGCATTGTTGCCTGCGTTCAGCAGCGCGGCCATCGTGGCGCCGATGAACGGTGCGATCAGGAGCGTCGGCGACCATGGCTCGCGTTGGGCTGCGCCGATCGCGGTGAGCGCTCCCGAGATGAATCCGAGCGCGGGCGCGACGAGCGTGAACGGACGGCCGAGGTCAACGTATGCCCGAAACGTTCGGCGTTCGGCGCTCGATGTTCGTCGGCCGTCGTTCGCCGTTCCGGTCACAGCAGCACCAGGGCGACGACAGCCGCCACCGCCGTGTTGATGAAGTTCAGCATGTCGTTGTTCAGGATACCCGGTCCCTCGAGTGTCGCGCCGAGCGCGCTCTCCACCAGAGCGCCAGCCGTGGCCGAGATGACGACGATGACGATCGCGGACGCCGCGATCAGGCCGAGCGCTGTACCGGCTGCGGCGAGACCCAACGCGGCCAACACGCCGGCGATCGTCCCTTGGAGTGACATCGCTCCTGGCGTCCCCGCCTTGACACGCCCGAACGTCGTTACGAGGAACGTCGAACGTCCCCAGGCTTTTCCGATTTCGCTGGCGACCGTATCGCTTCCGCCGGCCGTCAACGCTGCCACCAGCGCCGCGAGCGCGGCCGGGGCATAAGGTGTGGTCGCCGCGGCGATGGCGGCCATCACCGCGACACCGCAGTTCGCGAGCGCATTCCCCGCGCCGCGACGGCCGCCGCGCTCTTCCGCGATCCCGAGCCGTTGCTTGCGCGCCAGCCCGAGCCGCGATGCGACCGATGCGACGATGAAGGTGGCCAGCAGCAGCACCCACGCGCTCGCGCCGCCGCAGGCGTAGATGATGGTCCCGACGAGGACTCCGCCGATGAAACCCGACATCGAAACAGTCTTCGCCCGATAGCCGAGCCATCCCGTGACCACGTTGACACCGAGCGCCCACGGCAGCGTTCCCAGGACTCGCTCATGGGACAATTCCAGCGATGACGATGTCATCAGGCTGCCGAGCCACAGAACGATCGCAGCCGCCAGCGGAACCGAGATGTTGTCGTCGAGTCGAATCGGGATGGTCTCCACGAACGCCGCGATGACGGCGGCCGCGAGCGGTGCGGCGATAGTGAACGCCATCGGCGGCAGCGGCGCGATCGAAGGCCGAGTCCACCACGCCAGCGCCACGGCCGCCAAGCCGCCGCAGACGACGAACGCGATCGTTCCCGCCCACGATTTGTCTGGGTTCCAGGGGATACGATCGGATGGAACCGCCGAGACCGCGGTTCCTTCTCTACGTGATCGCCCGACAAGCGTCGCGAAGCCGTCGCCGAACGCGAGGATGCCCCAGGCGGCGGCGGCGATGTCGAGCCTGGTCGGAAACGCCAGCGTCAGCATCAGGACCGACAGTGGGTACAGCAGGATCCCCAGCGGAAACCCGCGATCGTGATCGACTGGTCGATACAGACGCTTTCCGCCGAGGCGCGGCAGCAACAAGGCGTTGAACACCAGCGCGGCGAAAGCCAGCGTCGCGGCCTGCCATCCGTTGAGCACACGCAGTAGCAGCGCGAAGAGACCCGAACCGACATGAACCCACTGACGCGCCGTTTCGGAATGCGAGGCCGGTGCGCCGGTCACGACGGCCGCGGCTCCGGGGTGGAGCGTGTATCGCGGATCGAATCGAGCGTGCGCCTGATGCCATCGGCGAGCGGCGTGAGCTGGTATCCGAGCTCGCGAACCGACTCGCTGCTGTCGAGCGACCAGTCATGGCGAAAGATGTCCACGGCTCCGCGCGTGATGAGCGGCGTCCCGCCGAAACATCGGACCCGAAGCTCCTCGGCGGCGCCGAGCAGGTGTGCCACCGGATACGGAATGCGTGGCGGCGGACGGCGTCCGATCAGCTGTTGCACGATCTCGAACACGCGGCGTTGCGGAGCGTTCTCGCCGCCGAGCACATAGCGTCCACCCGCGCGTCCACGTTCGAGCGCTTCGCAATGTCCGGCCGCGACGTCCTCGACATAGGCGTAGGACCAGCGCTGCTCGGGACCGACGAGCCCTGGGAGCCTTCGTCGCAGGTGATCCGCGATCAGACGGCCGACCAGGTTTCCCTCAGTGAACGAGCCCGGCCCGTACACGACGCCGGGGTAGACACGGACGAGCGGGCAGCCGTCGCGGACCGCCTCGCCAGCGACTCGATCGGCGGCCACTTTTGTGCGCTGGTAATCGTTGGCCGTCAGCGGTTCTGTTCGACCGAGCGGGGGAAGCGCGACGAACGAGGAGGTGTACAGCACACGCGGCGTGTGCAGCGTCGCGGCGGCCGTCAGGATGTTTCTGAGCCCGCCGACGTTGACCTCGTCGAAGTCTTCGGAGCGGCGGCGCCAGATGCTGACAAGCGCGGCCGAGTGCGAAATCGCGTCGCAACCTCTCGCGGCGAGCTCCACCGCGCGAGCATCGCGAATGTCGCCGTCGATCGCCGTGCCGGGAAGGCCGCTGCGGCTGGCGTTGCGCGAGAAGATCACCAGCTCGTGACCGCGCGCATCCAGCGCCCTGACGACGGCGCGGCCGAGATATCCGGTGCCGCCCGTCACCAGTATCTTCATGGCGTTCGTGTGCGCCAGTATTCGAGCAGATCGTCGAGCGTCCGCTCCATCGGAATCTGCGCGCTCCAGCCGAGCTCGTCGCGCATCCGCGCCGGGTCGCCCAGGAGCAGCGGCGTATCGTTGGGTCGATAGCGAGCCGGGTCGACCTTCACTTCGACGGGCACGCGCGCCCGCGCGATGAGCCGCTCGAGCAGATCGCGGATGGCGATCGCGTTGCCGGAACAGACGTTATAAGGCCGGCCCGGTTGACCGCGCTCCATGATGATCTGGTACGCCCGCACAGTGTCGCGCACGTCCATCAGATCCCGCCGGGCGTCCAGATTGCCGACCGAGATGACCGGCTCCCATCGTCCCGCCTCGATGTCGGCGATTCTCCGTGCGAAGCCGGAAGCGACGAAGTACGGATCCTGACGCGGACCGATGTGATTGAACGGCCGCGCGATCGTCACGCGGAGCCGGCCGTTCGACCGCACGCCGAGCATCTCCTGCGCCAGCTTGCTCAACCCGTAGGGATTCGACGGGCGGAGCGGCTGATCCTCGTCGAGTGCCCGATCGGCCGAGGCGTACACGAGGGCCGAGCTCGGTACGAAGACGCGTGCTTCCACGCCGGACCGTTCGAGCGCCCGCAGCACGTGATGCGTGCCGCGCACGTTGGTCGCGAGCGTCGACGCCGTGGAGTCCCAGGCGCGCGCGACATGAGCGGCGCCGGCGCAGTGATAGACCGCAGCCGGCCGTGCACGGTCGATCGCCGCCTGCACCTGCGTCTGATCGAGGAGATCGACGGCGTCCCACCGCACGCCGGCACGTTCGCGCGGCGGCGAGCCGCCGGGCCGGTGCCAGGCGACGAGCGTCGCTCCCGACTGCGACAGGAGATCGACCAGGTGGCTGCCGGCGAACCCCGCGGCCCCGGTCACGAGAATGTCGGTCGGCATCGTGTAGACGTTCGTCAGTGTGGCACGCCGCTGAGCGCGCCGTTGAACGGCGAGAAGTTACCCAGGCCCGCCAGCGTGAAGGACAGGAAGAAGCGATGGTCCGCGGGGATCGGCGACGAAGAGTACGGACCGTAGTTGTACGTCTGGTACTGAATCGCGATGCCGCAGCACTGCGCGTTGTAGAACAGCGACATCTGCTCCTGCTGCATGTATCCGCGCAGGATGTCGTAGTTGAATGAGATCGTGGCGCCAACCTTGTTGTCTTTCGTGTGCAGGTTGGTCATGACGTTGATCGCCTGATCGAGCGACGCCGGCGTGCACGCGAACGGCGTCTGGACCGTCCGGCAGTCGTTGAACGCCGGAATCTCGGGAATGTAGCCGCGCTTGCTCCAGCCGCCGGTGACCTGGATCCGATTCGTCCAGATGTACGAGCCCTGAGCCGAGATCGTGCGCAGGCTGTGATAGCGCGCGTCGAATTCCGCGCGGAGATTGGCGTTCAGGAAATCGGTCGGCAACGCGCGGAAGTTCAGCGCGATCGGCGAAAAATTTGTCGGCGTTTGCGACACCACGCCAAGCGTCGTCTGGTACTGCGTGTCGTACTGGGCGGCATTCTGGTTGGTGTAGTAGCTCTGGCTCAGCTCGACGTCGAAGATCTCCCGGGACACCGCCGGGCCGCCCGGCGTGGTTTTTCGTTTGGCGTAGAAGCGGTTGTTGAGGCCGTAGGTGAGCGTCGTGCCGCCGATGAAGTTGTCGACGCCATCCAGCTTGACGATCTCGTTGATGTTCTCCACGTTCGACGTGCGGTTGATGGTCAGGACCGGCTCGATCGAATGCTTGAATTTCTCCGCGTAGCCATTCTCGGGAGTGTCCCAAACTCGATTGAACACGGGACCGACCACCTGGGCCTGAAGCGTGTAAAGCGTCCTGTTTAGTCCCGTGTCGATGACAACGCTCGGCAGGACGTTGGGATCGTTGGTGGGTGCGTAGCTGCGCGTGTAATAGGTCTCGCGCCAGCCGACGGTGGAGTTCACCGTGAACCACGCCCACTTCTTGAAGGGAAAACGGACCTGCGGCGCGAGATCGACTCGGCTGAGACCGTTGTCGGTCGATGTGATGACCGTGTTGTTGTTGGCGTCGGTGATTCCCTGGTTCCGGGTGCTGAGCGAGCTCAGAAACTCCGTATTCAGTGAAAAATACACCGGCGAGTCCCCGATCGGCCGCTCGTTTCGTGCGAACGCCACGCGCGGCCAGCTGCCGGACAGCGTCGAGTCGGTCAAATTGTAGAAGTACTCGCTGTGATCGAACGTGGCATTGAGGGAGTACTTGCCCCAGGCTCCGACCAGGTTGCCGCCGAACGATCGCATGTTGCGCGAGGCGTCGTAGATGTTGGTGTTGAACTGCTGCGAGGTCTCGATGCTGGAGAAGTAGTTCACGTTGGCGCGAGCCCGCATGTTGAACGGCAGCTGCTGGTTCAATCCGCCGCGAATCTCGTAGCTGCGCGCTGCGGACGTCGTCGTCGTGTTGCCGAGATCGTCGGTGTACGACGCCCCGTGCTGGTCGTCCAGGTACGCCCGGATGTTGCCGTCGCCGGTGCCGGCGTTGTACCGGTACTCGCTGCCGAATCCCTGCCCGGTCTTCGAGTAGTAGTCGTACAGGAACGTGGCGTCCTGGCTGCGATCGATCGCCCAGAAAAACGCGTTGTGAAGCGTCTGTCCACGGAGAGACGAAGCGCCGTAGGTCGGTATCAGGATGCCGGTCGCGCGATCCTCGCGTTTCGTTGGATAGTAAAGGTAAGGCGTGTAGAACATCGGGACGCCTTTCACGCGCAGGATCGCGTTGGTCAGCGTCGTGTAGTGGTCCACGTTCAGGACCACCGTGCCGGCGTGCAGGTCCCACCGCGGGGTCGGCTGCGAGCAGGTCGAGAACCCTCCGTTCGTGATGCGGAATTTCTTCGGTCCGATCTTCTCGATCTTTTCGCCGAAGAAAATCACGACGGTTTCCTGTCCGACGACCGGGGGAGGCGTCATGACGCCGGCTCGCGGCGGCTGCGGCTTGGGCGGCTTTACCGTGGAAAAGCCGGTCGCGTTGTAGAACGTGCCCAGCTTCGTTTCCGTGTCGAACTCGGCGTGCTCCGCCGAAATCCGGTTGTCGCCCTGCGCGAAGACGACGTTGCCTGTCGCGAGCGCGCGGTTCTCTCCCGTGTACAACCGTACATCGTCGGCATAGATCTTCGTGTCGCTGCCCTGGTCCATCTCGACGTGGCCGATGAAATGCCAGTCCTTCTGGTTGTTCGAGCCCTCACGGCTGTCGCTGACCGTCGTGTCGGCGCCAGGCTTGGGCGGCGGCGCCGGTGCTGCCGGCTGCGGCGGTTGCGGAGGTTGCGCGAAGGCCGAGGCTGCCCACAACACGAACGACAGAGATGTACACCATCGGAAAAGGTTCAGCATCCGGCCACGCTGTGCAGGCTTTCGAAGCGTATCACGTTGCGCTGATCCCCTTCATGACGTCGCCGAGCAGAAAAATCGATCCCGCGACCACGATACGCGGTCCTGCGCGCCACGCCATATCGAGCGCGTCGTCGAGATCCGGCGAGACGGTGATCGGCAATGCCGGAGCCGCGGTGCGCGCCTGTTCAGCCAGCGATGCCGGATCCGCGGAGCGCGCGTTCGAGGCGCGCGTGACGATCAGGCTGGCGACTGCCGGCAGAAGTGCGGCGAACATACCCGTCACATCCTTGTCGCGCATCGCGGCAAAGACGAGCGGACGCAGTGCTCCGCCTTCCGCTTTCAGGTAGGACGCGAGCGAGGCGGCGCCGGCCGGGTTGTGCGCGGCATCGAGCAGTAACTCGCGTCCGTCAGCGAGGCGGCGCACGTCGAGACGGCCCGGCCAGTGCGGCTCGGCGAGGCCCGCCGCGATGGCATCCCGCGGCGTCGGAAGACCGTTCGCGTCGGCGAGCTGGAGCAGCCGCAGCGCGACGCCCGCGTTCGCTCGCTGGTGGACGCCGGCCAGCCCGACTGTCATTCCTTCGCAGTCGTGCGCGCTCGCTCGAATCACCGGCGCGTGCAGCCTCGCCGCTGTTTCATCGATCGCAGCGGCCGCTTCAGGTTCGAGCGGTCCGACGACGACCGGCACGCCCGGTTTGATGATGCCGGCCTTCTCGAGCGCGATCTCCCGGAGCGTTGTTCCCAGATAAAGCTGATGATCGAACGCGATCGAGGTGATCGCGGTCGCGACGAGATTCGGTGGCGTCACCACGTTGGTGGCGTCGAGCCGCCCACCGAGGCCGACTTCGAGCACCGCGACGTTGACCTCGGCGCGGCGAAACAGCTCGAAGGCGACGGCCGTCGTGACCTCGAAGAACGTCGGCTGCACCTCGAGGCGGCCGCGCGCACGCAGGTCATCGATGGCCGCTCGCACCTCGTTGATCGCCGACTCGAGGGCGCCCGCTCCAACAGGGCGGCCGTCGATGACGAACCTCTCCGAGAGGTCGATCAGATGCGGCGACGTATAGCGCGCCGAACGATGGCCGGCGGCGCGAAGCGCCGCGTCGACCATCGCCGTCACGGATCCTTTGCCGTTGGTGCCGGCGATGTGAATCGACCGGAACGCGCGCTCGGGATGGCCGAGTCTTTCGACGATGGCGGAGATGTTCTCGAGACCGAACTTGATGCCGAACTGCTCGAGCGCGAAGAGCCAGGTCAGGGGTTCTTGCACGGGATACCGCAGGAGGGCTTAGGACTCAGGGCTAAGGGATTAGGGCTAAGGGCTGATGATCGATGGCTTATGGGTTGGCGGCGGTTGTTTCCGCAACGGGTACCTGTGTCTCGACTGCCGGCGGCCGGCTGGCCGGCGACTGCATGAACCGCAACGCGTTCGCAATCGTCGCCTTCATCTCGCGCCGGTCGACGACCATATCGAGCATGCCTTTCTCGATCAGGAACTCGCTGCGCTGGAATCCCTCGGGCAGCTTCTGCCGGATCGTCTGCTCGATCACGCGCGGGCCGGCGAAGCCGATCTGCGCTTTCGGCTCCGCGATGTTGAGATCGCCGAGCATGGCAAAGCTCGCCGTCACGCCGCCGGTGGTGGGATCGGTCAACACCGCGATGTACGGAAGCCGCGCGCGGTCGAGTCGCGCCAGCGCTCCGGAAATCTTGGCCATCTGCATCAGCGACCGTGCGCCTTCCATCATCCGTGCCCCGCCCGAGCAGCACACGATGATCACCGGCAGCCGCCCCTGGATCGCCCGTTCGATCGCGCGTGTGATCTTCTCACCGACGACGACGCCCATGCTGCCGCCGATGAAGCCGTACTCCATGGCGGCGACGACGGCGGGAATGCCGTCGATCGTGCCCGACGCCGACACGATCGCGTCGTTGAGTCCCGTGCTCTCGATGCTCGCCTTGAGGCGCGCTTTGTACGGCTTGGTGTCGGTGAAGCCGAGGGGATCGGTGGACGTCAGCCCCTTGTCGTGCTCCGTCCACTCGCCGTCGAAGAGCATGCGCAGCCGCTCGGTCGCGTTGATGCGGAAGTGATGGGCGCACTTCGGGCAGACGTTGAGATTGGCCGCCAGATCCTTGTTGTAGATCACCTGCGCGCAGCCGGGACACTTGACCCAGAGTCCTTCCGGCACCCGGCTCGGCTTTTCCTTGGCCGGTGCGGCCATCGGCTTACGCGCCTTCTTGAACCACGCCATATCAGGGACAGCTTAGCAGGGCTTGGGGATTAGGGCTAAGGGCTGACGGCTGTACGAAGGGCTGAGGGCTGAGGGCTAAGGGCTAAGGGCTAAGGGCTGAACGAGGGCTGGGGGCTACGCGCTGAGGGATTCCCTATGATTGGCCTCGTGAGGTGTAAGGCGTAGCCCTTCGCCCTTAGCTCTCAGCCCTGCTTGGTCCTGGGTACGTAGTACCTCGTGCCGGGTCCCATGTTTCGAACCTGCTTGATCAGATCGTCGAGCGCTTCGTCGCTGGCGTCTGAATCGAACTGCGACGTTTCGACCACGAGCAGCGGCGCGGCGTTGTAGTGGAAGAAGAAGTGTGTGTAGGCCTCGTTCAGTTCCCGCAAATACTCATCGTCCGGCTGGAACGCGACCGCTTCCGCGTCCATGCGACGGCTGTGCACGCGGCGCAGCAGCACGTCGGTCGGTGCCTGGAGATAGATGACGAGATCGGGCGGCGGCACGTCGCGGACGAGCAGATCGTACAGGCGCTGGTAGATGAAGAGCTCGTTGTCGTCGAGATTCAGGTACGCGAAGATCTTGTCCTTATCGAACACGTAGTCGCAGATCGTCGTCTGGCTGAAGAGATCCGCCTGGCGTAGCGTGGTCTGCTGGCGATGGCGGTTGAGGAGGTAGAACAGCTGCGCCTGCAGCGCGGCGCCCGGGCGGTCGGCGTAGAAGTCGCCCAGAAACGGGTTCTCCATTTCTTCCAGCACGACCGTGGCGTCGAGTCGAGTGCCGAGGCGCTCCGCGAGCGCGGTCTTGCCCGCGCCAATCGGTCCTTCAATGGCGATGTAGCGGAACTGCAAGGCGCCCGATGATATCATCGCGCCGTGAAGATCGAACGTCTGGAGCTGCGTCTCATCAGGCTCCCGCTCGTCCACTTCTTCGAGACCAGCTTCGGCCGCATCGACGACAAACATTTCATTCTGGTACGCGTCGAAGGCGGAGGCGTGACCGGATACGGAGAGTGCGTCGCGGAGCAGGATCCGTACTACAGCTCGGAGACCAACGAGACTGCCTGGCACATCATCTCGGATTTCATCGCGCCGAGGATACTCGGCGCCGGCTTCGACCACCCGCGTGACGTGTTTCCCGCGCTGAAGGCGATTCGCGGACACAACATGGCGAAGGCGGCCGTGGAGATGGCGGCGTGGGATCTGTTCGCGAAGCAGCGCGGAGAGCCGTTGAGCCGTGTGCTCGGCGGCGCGCGCGATCGCATCGCGTCGGGGGTGTCGATTGGCATCCAGCGGTCCCTCGACGAGCTCGCAGGGAAAGTCGAACGCGAGCTCGCCGCCGGCTATCGACGCATCAAGATCAAGATCAAACCCGGGTGGGACGTGGCGGCCGTCGAGACCGTGCGCGCGCGGTTCGGCGGCATCCCGCTGATGGTGGACGCCAACGCGGCGTACACGGTGGCGGACGCGGATCATCTCGCCACGCTCGATCGCTTCGATCTGATGATGATCGAGCAGCCGCTCGACTACGACGACATCGCCGAGCACGCCGCGCTCCAGCGCAAGCTGCACACGCCCATCTGCCTCGACGAGTCCATCAAGACCGTCGGCATCGCACGCGAGGCGATCGACGCGGGCGCCTGCCGCATCATCAACATCAAGCCGGGGCGCGTCGGCGGATTCGCCGAATCGATCCGGCTGCACGACCTTTGCCAGTCGCGCGGCATCCCGGTCTGGCACGGCGGGATGCTCGAGTCGGGCATCGGCCGCGCCGCGAACATCCATCTGTCGACGCTGGCCAACTTCACGCTGCCCGGCGACATCGCGGCGAGCCGGCGCTACTTCGATCCCGATCTGATCGATCCGCCGGTTGAAGTTGCCGCGGACGGCACCATCGCCGTCCCGACTGGTCCCGGCATCGGCGTCGCGGTCCGCGAGGATCGAATCGCCGCGGCTACTCTGAAACAGACCGTTCTCGAGGCCGCTCACGCATGATGCGTCGACCGCTGACTGCAGCCTTCCTGGTTCTGACGGCCGCGTGCGCCACCGCTCCACCGCCGGCTGCGCCTCCGGCGGCCAAGGCTCCGGACGTCGTAGCGTTCGAGCAAAAGATGTCGTGGATCCTGAGCCTTGAGGATCATCGGTTGCTGCGCGAGGCGGCTCCGCCCCCGCCGCCAGCCGCGCCACCGCCGGCAGCGGCCGCCCGCGGTCAGAGGGCGGCGCCCGCTGCTGCGCCGCCACCGCCGCCAGTGCCGCCTGATCTCACTCGCATGTTGTCGGATGGGGAAGCGCGGATCCGCCGGAGAGCGGCGCTGGCCATCGGCCGTGTGGGCTTGCGCGACGGCGTGCAGCCGCTTCTGGGGATTCTCAACGATCCGGATCCGGAAGTTCGTCAGATGGCGGCGTTCGCGCTCGGGCTGCTCGGTGACGCACGCGCACGCGATCCGCTGGTCGCCGCCCTCGGCGATTCGTCGCCGCTGATGCAGGGCAGCGCCGCCGAAGCGCTCGGCTTGATCGGGGACGCGTCGGTGGCCGACGCCATCGGTTCGCTCGTGAGCAAGGTCGTCCAGTCCGGCGCGCTGGCGCAGCCGCCCGGCGACGCCGACGATACGCGCCGCGATACGCCGACGGCCGCTTGCCGCCTGGGACTATTTGCGCTCGTTCGGTTGAAGGCCTATCCGCAGCTGGCGAACGCGGTGCTCGATGTCAATGGCCAGCCGAAGGTCCGCTGGTGGCCGGTGGCGTTCGCGCTGCAGCGGCTCGAGGACAAGCGTGCGCTGCCGGCGCTGTTGGCGCTGGCGAAGGACGCGAACCCGTATACGCGCGCATTCGCCGTGAAGGGCCTCGCCGCGCTCAAGGATCGATCGGCCATGCCGGTGCTGCTGCCGCTGATGTCGAGCGGGGACCGGGGCGTGCTCGTGGAGACGATTCGCGCGCTCGGCCGCATCGGCGATCCTGGGGCGGTCCAGCCGCTGATGAAGGTCATCAGCGACGGCACCGTCGACGCTCAGGTCCGTCTCGAAGCCGTCTCCGCCATCGGTTCGATTCACCAGCAGGAAGTGTCCGACGTGCTGCTCGACGTCCTGGGCGATCCCAGTCCGTCGATCCGCGCCGCCGCGCTGCGATCGCTGGCGGCATTCGATCGCGAAACCTTCGTCACGGCGTTGTCGGGCCTCGATCCCGATCCGCACTGGAACGTTCGCGCGGCGCTCGCCACCGCGCTCGGCAGCTTGCCGCCGGAGAACGCGTTGCCGCGCCTCCAGGCGATGCTCGGCGACTCGGATCAACGTGTGATTCCGTTCGTGCTCGGCTCACTTGTGAAGTTGAAGGCGCCCACGGCGGCTGCGACGCTGCTGGAACGCCTGAAGGCCGAGGATCCGGTCGTCCGAATCGCAGCGGCCGACGGGATTGCCGAACTCAAACCCGCCAACGGCGCAGCGGCGCTCGAGGAGGCCTACCGATTCGGACAACGCGACAGCGCGTACGGCGCGCGCGCGGCCGCACTGGGCGCCATCGCGAAATATGGCGCGGCAACGGCGACGCCGGTCCTGCGCAGCGCGTTTGCCGACAAGGACTGGGCCGTTCGTGTCCGAGCCGTCATGCTGCTGAAGCAACTCGATGCCTCGGCGGGGGCGAACGCAGACGCGCAGATCCGGCCGGCGCCCACGACGCTTTCGCCGGACTCATACACGACCGTGCGCCTCGGGAATCCTCCGGTGTCGACGCAGATCTTTCTCGACACCGACCGCGGAACCATTCAGATCGAGCTCGCCGTCCTGGACGCGCCGCTGACGGTGGAGAATTTCATCTCGCTCGCGAAGAAAGGCTTCTTCAACGGGCTCAGCGTCCATCGCGTGGTTCCCAATTTCGTGATGCAGGACGGCGATCCGCGTGGAGATGGAGAAGGTGGTCCCGGCTTTTCGATCCGCGACGAGTTGAACGAGCGGCCTTACCTGCGCGGCACGGTCGGCATGGCGCTGGATCCATGGCCCGACACCGGCGGAAGCCAGTACTTCATCACCCATTCACCGCAGCCTCACCTCGACGGCAGGTACACCGTCTTCGGCCGCGTGATCGCCGGCATGGACGTCGTCGACAAGATTCAGCAGTGGGATGTGATTCGGCAGGTGCGGGTGTGGGACGGTGTTGCGATGACGCCGAAGTAGCAGAGTGGTGAGCAGAAAGTGAAAAGGGGGCGACGGCCGCCCCCTTTTTTTCGTACGGGTGAAGTTACCGCTTCTTGCCGGCCTTCTTCTTCCCGCCCTTGGCTTTCTTCGCCATGTTCTGTTATCCCCCCCTTCATGTTGGGATACTGCGCAAGCGCTCACTCGCATCCTGTGGCTGCCGCCTGGCACGCTCACCCGATGTCGGCGCTCGTCGCCTTTCGGTACCTTCCGGTGGTGTTGGAAGGGCTTCACTCAACTTTTCAGCCGAGCTTCACTAGGGATGGCATAAGTTCACCACCCTCATACCAGATGTAGATTATGAACCTGAACTTTTCAGTGTCAAGCACAAACGTGCACAAAAAGTCAAAAAAATTGCGGCGCGATGCGTCTCACATGCTCGTGCGCAGCAACTGTTTTTCCGCGTGACGTTCGATCGCGAGCGCGATCAATCGATCGAGCAGCTGCGCGTACGTCAGCCCGCTCGCGTTCCACATCTTCGAGTACATGCTGATCGTCGTGAAGCCCGGGATGGTGTTCACTTCGTTGAGATAGAGCACCTGGCTGTCGCCCGCGAGGAGAAAATCGACGCGCGCCATGCCGGCGCCGTCGATCGCCTTGAACGCCGCGATCGCCAGCGCGCGCACCTCCGCGGTTCGCGCCTCGTCGATATCCGCGGGGATCACCGTGCGCGAGTCGTCGCTGACGTACTTGGCCTCGTAGTCGTAGAACTCGCGCGACGGGATGATCTCGCCGGGAACGGACGCTTCGGGATCGTCGTTGCCGAGGACCGCGACTTCGATCTCCCGCGCGCGCGGCACGGCCGCTTCGATGACGATCTTGCGGTCGAACTCGGCGGCGAGCCCCATCGCCGTGCGCAGCTCCGCGGCGTGCTTCGCTTTCGAGATGCCGACGCTCGAACCGAGGTTCGCCGGCTTGACGAAGACCGGGAAGCCGAGCCGGCCGGCGATCGTCTCGAGCACGCGCCGCTCGTCGCGCAGCCAGTCGCGCTTGAGCACGACTTCGTAGTCGCAGATCGGCAGCCCTCGGGCGGCGAACACCGATTTCATCACCGCCTTGTCCATCCCCACCGCTGACGCCAGCACGCCGGCGCCGACATACGGCACATTTGCCAGTTCGAGCAGCCCCTGCACGGTCCCGTCTTCACCATAGGGACCGTGCAGCACCGGAAAGACGACGTCGAGCGCGAGGCCGGAGACGGCAACCTCCGATCGTCCGGACTGCGGTGCGGTCCGCGAAAGCGTCAGGAGCGTCTCCGCTCCCGGGTGGGCGACCAGGTGCGCTTCACGCAGCGGTTCGGCGCGCGGTCCGCGATCGGCAGCCGACGCGTCGAGCTGCGCCGCCGCGATGACGTCGGCGGCCTTCATCGTCTTCGGCGGTTCGGGCGGAAGCGTCCAGCGTCCGTCCTTCTCGATGCGGATCGCGATCGCCTCGTAGCGGTCGGGGTCCAGGTTCTGGAAAACCGAGGCCGCGGAGGCGAGTGACACTTCGTGTTCGCCCGAGCGACCGCCGTATATGATCCCGATTCGAAGCTTTTTCACGTTGTCCACCACTGATCAAACACAAAGGACGCCAAGGACGCCTCGAAAGAAATTGTAGTCTCTATCAGTGACACCTCCAGCATTCGGCTTCGAGCTCACGCACACAGACGGCCTCGCGCGGCGCGGCCGCATGCGGACAGCGCACGGCGATGTGGAGACGCCGGCATTCATGCCCGTCGGCACGCAGGGAGCGGTGAAGGGCATCACGCACCGCGAGCTCGACACGCTCGGCGCCGAGATCCTGCTGAGCAACACTTATCACCTTTATCTACGGCCGGGCGACGACCTGATCGCGCGCCGCGGCGGCCTGCATCGCTTCATCGGCTGGAACAAACCGATCCTCACCGACAGCGGCGGCTATCAGGTGTTCAGCCTGTCGGACCGCCGTACGATCGACGAGAACGGCGCGCACTTCCGGTCGCATCTCGACGGCTCCGCGCATTCCCTTACACCTGAGAAGGCCGCAGACATTCAGGCGCAGCTCGGATCCGACGTCGCGATGGTGCTCGACGAGTGCCTCGCGCATCCCGCAACCGAAGAGGCCGCGCGCCTGTCGATGGAGCGGACGCTGCGATGGGCGGCGCGCGCACGCGATCGGTTCGTCACGCTGCGCGAGGGAACCGTGCCCGGAGTGACGATGAGCAATCCGGGCCAGGCGCAGTTCGGCATCGTGCAAGGCGGCGTGTTTCCGGGATTGCGCGAGGTCAGCGCGGGCGAGACGGTGAAGATCGGATTCGAGGCGTATGCCATCGGCGGCCTGAGCGTCGGGGAACCGCCGGCCGTCATGTATGACGTCGTGTCGAGAACCACCCCGTGCCTTCCCTCCGATCGGCCGCGCTATCTGATGGGCACGGGAACGCCGGGGGACCTGGTCGAATCGGTGGCGCGGGGGATCGACCTCTTTGATTGCGTGCTGCCGACCCGCAACGCCCGGAATGGGCAGCTGTTCACCAGCACGGGGCGCATCAACATCAAGAATGCCCGGTATGCGGAGGACGACCGCCCGCTCGATCCGGCCTGCACCTGCTACACCTGCCGCACCTGTTCGCGGGCCTATCTACGCCATTTGTTCCAGGCGGGAGAAATCAACTCGTCTACCCTTAACACGTTGCATAACCTGCACTTTTACCTTGACACTCTCCGGCAGATTAGGGACGCTATTGTGTTCGGGCGGTTTGAAAGTTTCAGGCTCGCGTTCCATCAAAGCTTGTCCCGCCAGCCTCACGATTCATGATGATGTCAGGGTGTTAGCGTGTTTGGCATGAGCCCAGAAGGCGGCAGCCTTCTCCAGATGATCGTTCCGCTGGCGATGGTCTTCGCCATCTTCTATTTCATCGTCATCGTACCGAACAAGCGGCAGCAGAAGAAAGTCCAGGAATTCCTCGACGGTCTGAAGGTCAACGACAAGGTGATCACCACGAGCGGCATTTTCGGCCAGGTGATGCGCATCGACGACCAGAGCGTGCAGCTGCAGATTGCCGACAAGGTCAACATCAAGGTGTCGAGAGCGGCGATCGGCGGCTATCAGGGGCAGCCACCGGTCGTCGAGCAGACCACGAACCCATAGAGAGATTTATGTCCTCCAACCTTCGCTGGAAGGTCGTCACGATCCTTACGGTCTTCGTCATCTTCTTCGGGCTCGGCGTCTATCCGATCCTGGCCTCGCGATACCACGCGCCGGCTCCGGGCTGGCTGATGGACAAGCAGCTCAAGCTCGGCCTGGACCTCAAGGGCGGCGTTCACCTCGTCCTCCGCGTCGAGACCGACGATGCGCTGAGGCTGGTGACCGAGCAGGAGATGGAGCGCCTCCGCGAGGAGTTGAAGACGCGAAACATTCCGGTGGGGACGCTGGACGCGCCGGACGTGATCCACTTCAAGGTCACCGGTGTTCCGCCGGCGCAGGACGCCGCGTTCCGGACCGCGGCGAACGAAGTGCAGGCGAACTTCGACCGCGGCAGCGGCGTGAATGGCACCTACACCTTCACGATGAAGCCGAACATCCAGGTGAACCTGCGTGAGGAGTCGGTGATCCAGGCGCGCCAGACGATCGAGCGCCGCATCAACGAGCTCGGCGTCGCCGAGCCCAGCATCGCGCAGCAGGGCACCGATCAGATTCTCGTGCAGCTTCCCGGCGTCACCGACATCGACCGTGCCAAGAGCATCATCGGATCGCCGGGCCTCCTCGAACTGAAGATTGTGGAAGGTTCGCCGTCGGCATCGAAAGAAGCGCTGATGGTCAACGGTCAGGTGCCGCAGGGCATGGAGATCGTGCCGGGCGCGGGCAGCGCGGGCGACACATCGACGGTGTACTACATGGTGAAGAAGGTCGCCGCCGTCACCGGCCAGGATCTGCGGAGCGCGCGCGCCTCGGTGGACGAAAACAACCGGCCGGCCGTCAGCTTCACGCTGAGCAACGAAGGCGGACGGAAGTTCGGCAAGGTCAGCGGAGAGAACATCGGCCGCCAGCTCGCGATCATCCTCGACGGCCGCGTCCAGTCTGCGCCGACCCTCGAGACCCGCATCAACTCCGAAGGACGCATCACCGGGAGCTTCACGCCGGAAGAAGTTCAGGATCTCTCGCTCAAGCTCCGGTCGGGCGCGCTGCCGGCCAAGCTCGATTATCTGGAAGAACAGACGATCGGACCGACCCTGGGTGCCGACTCGATTCGCTCAGGTGTCTGGGCCTCGGCGGTCGGTCTGGGCCTCGTGATCGTGTTCATGCTCATCTACTACAAGGCGTCCGGCATCAACGCCGTCGTGGCGTTGATCTTCAACCTCGTCATCCTGCTCGGCATGATGGCGTATGTCGGAGCGGTCATGACGCTGCCCGGCATCGCCGGCTTCGTGCTCACGATGGGCATCGGCGTCGACTCGAACGTGCTGATCTTCGAGCGCATCAAGGAAGAGATTGAGGCGCAGCGCGGCGTCCGCGCGTCGATCAACGCCGGGTTCGGCCGCGTGTTCTGGACGCTGTTCGACACGCACATCGCGGCGCTCATCTCGGTCGCGTTCCTCTTCCAGTTCGGCACGGGCCCG
>Ga0070665_100002992_pt1 | contig 18254 bp, 13 predicted proteins | sample KBSS13metaG_FD_65862 | JGI IMG/M metagenome (GOLD analysis project Ga0070665, IMG submission 65862) | Switchgrass rhizosphere microbial communities from Kellogg Biological Station, Michigan, USA - KBS S1-3 metaG | ecosystem: Host-associated > Plants > Roots > Rhizosphere > Soil ...
AGGGCGATAACCGTCGCGCCGTTCACCCAAGGTGCGAGCGGGGCGGCAAGCCCCAGCCACTGTCCGAGCGGCAGCGTCCACAGCATGCCGATCGAGGCGAACAGGATCACCGGCACGCAGATCGTGTGGACCAGCGCATTGGTCGGGTTGCTGTGGGTCTTGCGGTACTCGTCGAGGAATTGCTGTTGGCTGCGCATCCAGGCCTCCTGGCATGGTAGTCTGCGACACATACGATCAGAAGTCGATCAGGCTGTCACACCACGTCATTGCGAGGAGCGCAGCGACGAAGCAATCCAGGGCCGTTAGCCCGATACCAATCGATGAGGCTCTGGATTGCTTCGCTGCGCTCGCAATGACGAACGAAGGTAAAGCCTTACGCCAGCGCCCGGCGCATCGAGTTGGCGAGGTCTTCGACCTTGAACGGCTTGCGTAGGATGGAATCGGTGCCGACGACGCGCTCGACCGCCTTGGTGTCGGCATAGCCGGTGACCAGGATCACCGGCAGGCCGGGTTGGCGGCGCCGCGCCTCGGCGGCCACGGCGGCGCCGTTCAGGCCCGGCATGGCGAAATCGACGATCAGCAGCGTCGGCCGGTCGGTGTCGAGCCGCGCCAGGCCAGCCTCGCCGTGCTCAGCCTGGGTCACGTCGTAATCGAGGGTTTCCAGGCACTGGACGATGAAGCGGCGCACATCCGGATCGTCGTCGATCACCAGCACCTTCTCGTGATGCCCGCGCAGCACCGTCTCGGGCGGCGCGTCGACAATATGCTCGGCATGCTCCACCTGGGCCAGCGGCAGCCAGATTTCGATCGTCGTTCCCTTGCCGAGCGCGCTGCGTATCCGGGCAGCGCCGCCGGATTGCTGGGCAATGCCGTAGACTTGGCTCAACCCAAGCCCGGTGCCCTTGCCAACGGACTTAGTGGTAAAGAACGGGTCGAACACCTTGTCGAGCAGATCGGGCGCGATTCCGGTGCCGGTATCGGACACCGATATGACGATATAGCGGCCGGGCTTCAGATCCTCGCCCCAGCCGTTTTCGACCCGGCTGGCGATGGTCAGCGCGCCGCCGTCGGGCATCGCGTCGCGGGAATTGATCGCGAGGTTCAGGATCGCCAGCTCCAGCTGGTTGGCGTCGGCTCGGGCGGTGAGCGCGCCGGCCTTCAGATCGGTCGCGACCTGGATCGTGTGGCCGAGGGATCGCAGCAACAGGTCATTCATATTGTGGATCAGCCCGTCGATATCGACGGGCTTCAAAACCAGGTTCTGGTTGCGGGAGAAGGCAAGCAACTGGCTGGTCAGCTTGACTGCGCGCTCCACCGCATCGCGGGCATAGCCGGCCATCCGCTGGATGCGCTCATCGGTCGAGCGGCGGCCGATCAGTTCGACATTGCCGTGGATGGCGGTCAGCAGATTATTGAAATCATGCGCGATGCCGCCGGTCAGATGGCCGATCGCCTCCATCTTCTGCGCCTGCACGAAAGCCGCCTGCGCCTTCTCGCGCTCCGCGATCTCGTCGATCAGGCGCGCATTGGACTCGCTCAACTGCGCGGTGCGCTCGGCGATGCGGCTCTCCAGCGTTTCGTTGAGGCGGCGCAGCTCAGCCTCGGCGCGCTTGCGCTCGGTAATGTCGAGCGCGACGCCGGTCAGCCGGACCGAACGCGTATCCGCCTTGCGGCCGCCGCGGATATAGACCCAATGGGGCTCACCGCCCGGCCAGGCGATCCGGTACTCGATGTCGAAATCGTCATGCATCCTCAGCGCATTGCGGACCGCGGCTTCCTGGTGGGGCCGATCGTCGGGATGGATCGCCGCGACGAGGTCGGCATAGGTGAAGTCGCCTTGCGGCGCGCGGCCGAAAATCGCCTTGCAGGTGGCCGAGGCGCTGAGCGTTCCGGTCGCGATGTCGAGATCCCAGGTGCCCATCCTACCGCCGTCGAGCGCGAAGCGGAGCCTATCCTCTGCCTGGACCTGCGCGGCCATGTGATCGCGCGCCTGGTATTGCCGCCGCCTCGCACGCTGGGCCGAGGTGACCGCGCTGATCAGCGTCTCTCCATTGAGCGGCCGCTCCAGCAGCACGACATTGCCGATGGCGTGCAGCCGGTCGGCGGCCTGCACGGAACGCGGCCCCATCTGCCTGGTGGCGAGGATGACGAACGGCAGGTCGGACCAAGGCGGCTGCCGCTCCAGCCAGTCCACCAAAGGCCCTTGGTTCGATGCCGCCAGAACCTCCTCGGTCACGATCACCGCCGCGACGCCGGCTCCGACCTCGGCTAAAAGCCCGGCCAGATCAGGGATCGCCAAACAGCCGACGCCAGCCCCCGCGAGCAACCCGCCGATCACATGGGCGTCACGTCCCCGTGGCGCCAGAATCAGAACCCGCTCGTCCATTACGGCCAATATGTCAGCCCTCAGTCCCCAACAACTGCGCCTTGCCACGATAGGCCGGCACACCGGTCAGCACCCCTTCGAAGTCGGTCAACGGCTCGCCGACCTGCATGCCCTCGGATGTTAAACGGAACTCGCGGATAGAATGTTCGTGCGCCGCGGTCCGGCTCTTTACGACCGAGATCGCGCTGCGCAGCCTGCCTCCGGCTTCGAAGAAGCGGAACAGCACGATCGTGTCGCTGAGATAGCTGAGATCGACATCCGTGCGCACGTCGCCGATCAGGCCGTGCTGTCCCAGCACCAGGATCGTCGTGATCCCCTGCTGGTTCAGATAGGTCAGCAATTCATGCATCTGCAGCAGCAGGAACTTCTCACCCGGCATCGCCTGCAGGTAGGCATTGAGGCTGTCGATCACGACGGCACTGACGCCGGTCTCCTCCACCGCGTCGCGGACCCGAGAGGCGAATTCACCTGGGCTGAGCTCGGCAGGATCGATCTGCATCAGGATCAGCTGCCCGGATTCGACATAGCTTGCTATATCGAGGCCCAGCGCGGCCGACCGTGAGATCAGCGTCGCCAATCCCTCGTCGAACAGGTAATAGGCGACCTTCTCACCGCGCTCGAGCGCAGTGAGTGCGATCCGGATCGACGTGGTGGTCTTGCCGATGCCGGAGGGGCCCATCAGCAGCGTGTTGGTGCCGGGTGTCAGGCCGCCGCCGAGCAGCCCGTCCATGCCCGCATTGCCCGTCGTGACAAGGCCGGCGTGATAGCTTCGCTTGTGGCCGGCGGCGACAAGGCGCTGGAAGACCTGAACGCCGCCGGTATCGAGGTTGAAGTCGTGATAGCCGCCGCGGTACTTGATGCCGCGCATCTTGACGATCTGCAGCCGCCGGCGCTGGCCGCCGAAATTCTGGATCGCCTGCTCCAGCATGATGACGCCGTGGCAGATAGAGTGGAGCTGCAGGTCGCCCGATTCCGACGTCTGGTCGTCCAGCATCATCACGGTGCAGTTCAGGTTGGCGAAGAAATGCTTCAACGCCATGATCTGCCGGCGATAGCGCAAAGGGTTCTGCGCCAGCAGGCGCATCTCGGACAGGCTGTCGAATGCCACGCGGGTGGGCCGGGTGGTCGTGATCCGGTCCATGACCGAACGCGTGGTCTCACCCAGCTCGATCTCGGAGGGATGCAGGATCGATTGCTCGCTGTCGGAATCCAGCGACCCGATGTCGATCAGCTCGAAGATGTCGATGTCGTCGAGCACCCAGCCGTGCGACGCCGCGACCGCGCGCAGCTCGTTCGCCGTTTCCGAAAGGGTGATGTAGAGCGTCCGCTCGCCCCGCCTGGCGCCTTCGAGCAGGAATTGCAGCGCCATCGTCGTCTTGCCGGCGCCGGGCGCGCCCTCGATCAGGTAAATCCGGTCGGGGGTCAGGCCGCCGCCGAGAATATCGTCCAGACCGCCGATGCCGGTCGAAATGCGTAAGTCGGTGAGTGAGATATCCATGATTGTCCCCGGAAATAACGCCTTCTTCTAGGTGTTAAAGGTCCACTGACAGTGCAGAGGCTTGGAGCGCTCACGTACCGCCGCCGGGCCTATCGTCGGCTCTACAACTCGCGGACTGCTACATCGTTCCAAGCTTGGCCAGGGGTGGAGAAAATTTTTACGTCGCGATGGCGCCCAATACCGGGACGGGAACGTTCGGGCGTCCCGAAGCCTTCACATGTCATCGCGGGCGAACGCCCGCCGACAGATGGAGATGTTGAAATGCTGAGGAATTTTGCCCTCGCCGCGGGCGCGCTGACGATGGTCGCGGGCTTCGCCATGGCGCAGCAGGCACAGCAGACGACCACCTCGTCCCAGACGGTGACCACGCCAGGGGCGCCGGACATCAACGCCCAGGCGGCCGAGGCGCAGGCCAAGGCACGGGCCCAGGCCAAGCCGGGCGAGGAGTATGAATGGTCGGTGGACAGCACCACCACCCATGTCCCGGTTCGCCCGACGGTGATCGAGAAATCGACCACCACCAACGTCGCGCCGCCGCCGGTGATGGAGCATCGTCGCACCCAGACGACAACCACCACCACCCAAGGTGGCGAGTAACGTTTCGGACGGCGGAAGCGGTCAGCCGGCCGCTTCCGCCGCAGCCATCAGCAGCGAGGCGTTGCCGCCGGCCGCAGTCGTGTTGATGGTCACCACCCGCTCGGTCGCGAACCGGCGGACATAGTTGGGACCGCCGGCCTTGGGCCCTGTCCCCGACAGGCCCTCGCCGCCGAACGGCTGGGTGCCCACCGTCGCACCGATCATGGTGCGGTTGACGTAGAAATTGCCGACACAGGCGCTGCGCCGCACCCGCTCGACGGTCTCGTCGATGCGCGTCTCCAGCCCTAGGGTCAGGCCGTATCCGGTCTCCCCGATCGCCTCCAGCACCGCGTCCAGCCTGTCCGACTGATAGCGCGCGACATGCAGGAACGGGCCGAACACCTCCTTGCCCAATGACGCGATGCCGACGATCCAGACCGCGCGCGGGGCGAAGAAATGGCCGCGCGCAGCCTGTGTTTCATTCATCGGCGCGACGGCGAACGGCTTGCCGATCTCGCCGGCATGAGCGTTGAGGGCCGCCAGCGCATCCTCGTCGATTACTGGGCCGATATCACTGGACAGATCCGCAGGGTCGCCGACCTGAAGCTCGGCGATGGCGCCGGCCAGCATCGTCGTCAGGTCGTCGGCGATCTCATCCTGGACATAGACGCAGCGCAGCGCCGAGCAGCGCTGGCCGGCGCTATCGAAGGCCGAGACCATGATGTCGGCGACCGCCTGCTCCAGCAGGGCGGAGCTGTCGACGATCATCACATTGATGCCGCCGGTCTCGGCCACCAAGGTCGCGATCGCGCCGTCGCGGGCGGCCAGAGCACGGTTGATCGCCTGGGCCGTCGCGGTCGAGCCGGTGAAGACCACGCCGGCGACGCGCTTGTCGCCCACCAGCTTCGCGCCGACCTTCATGCCGTCGCCGGGCAGGATCGACAGCACGCCGTGCGGGATACCGGCCTCATGCAGGAAGCGTATCGCGCGGGCGGCGATCAGCGGCGTCTGCTCGGCCGGCTTGGCGATCACCGCATTGCCGGCGACCAGGGCGGCGCTGACCTGGCCCAGGAAGATCGCCAATGGGAAGTTCCAGGGCGAGATGCAGACCATCACCCCGCGCCCGGCATAGGTCAGCTCGTCTGTCTCGCCGGTCGGGCCTGGCAGCTTGACCGCGACCAGGCTCCCCCGTGCCGAGGCGGCGTAATAGCGGAGCAGGTCCACCGCCTCGCGCACCTCGGCGACGGCGGCGGTGAGGCTCTTGCCGGCCTCGCGGACGGCCAGCGCCATGAAGCGGGCACGGTCGCCCTCTATGCTGTCGGCGGCGCGTTCCAGGCAGGCGGCGCGGACATCGACCGGAATGCGCTCCCACTCACGCTGCGCCGGCACGGCGGCGGCCAAGGCGGCCTCGATATCGGCCGGGCCGGCTTCATGGGCTAGGCCGACGACCTGATTGCGGTCGGCAGGATTGTGGATGGTCCGTACGCCCTCGCCCGCGCGCTTGACCCCGCCGACCACCGGCCAGGCATCGTCCTCACCCACCGGCTCGGCATTCAGCAGCCGGTCGAGCTCGGTCAGCGCCGCCGGATCGCCGAAGTCGAAGCCCAACGAGTTTTTGCGCACCGGCTCATAGAGCGCCGGCGGCAGCGGAATGCGCGCCGGCGGCAGCGAGGCGACAATGGCGGCCGGGTCCCGCGCCAGCGATGCGATGGGCACGTCCGGATTGGCGAGCTGGTTGACGAACGAGCCGCTGGCCCCGTTCTCCAGCAGCCGGCGGACGAGATAGGCGAGCAGATCGTGATGAGCGCCGACCGGCGCATAGATGCGGCAGGACACACCATGCCCCTCCTCCATCAAGAGGTCATGCAGCGCCTCGCCCATGCCGTGCAGGCGCTGGAACTCAAAGTCGTGTCGCCCATTCGCAAATGCGCAGATCGCGGCGGCGGTGGCGGCGTTATGGGTGGCGAACTGCGGATAGAGCCGGTCGCCTGCTGCCAGCATCTTCCTTGCAGCCACCAGGTAGGACAGGTCGGTCACATCCTTGTGCGTATAGACCGGATAGTCGGGCAGGCCCTGCTCCTGCGCCCGCTTGATCTCGCTGTCCCAATAGGCACCTTTGACCAGCCGAACCATCAGCCGGCGGCTGGCCGTTTCCGCCTCGGCCACCAGCCAATCGATCAGCGGCAGGATGCGCTTTGAATAGGCCTGGACCGCCAAACCCAGCCCGTTCCAGCCCTTCAGTTCCGGCGCATGGATCAGCCGGCCGATGATATCGAGCGACAGGTCGAGCCGGTCGGCCTCCTCGGCATCGATGGTGCAGCCCATGTCATAGCTCTTGGCCAGCACAGCGAGTTCCAGGATGCGGGGGTATAGCTCGCCCAGCACCCTGCCCCGCTTCTTCAGCTCATAGCGCGGATGCAGCGCCGACAGCTTGATCGAGATGCCCGGCCCCTCGATCGGGCCGCGGCTGGCATTGGCCGCGCCGATGGCATGAATCGCGGCCTCGTAGGATTTGAAATAACGCCTGGCGTCCTTGTCGGTCAGCGCCGCCTCGCCCAGCATGTCGTAGGAATGGCGGAAGCCGCGCTTCTCGTTGGCACGGGCGCGCGACAGGGCTTCGTCGATGGTGCGGCCGAGCACGAAATGGCCGCCGACCACCGCCATGGCGCGCAGCATCGCCTGGCGCAGCATCGGCTCGCCCATGCGGGCGCCCAGACGCGGCCAGATCTTCTTTTCCTGGGCGGCGCGCAGCGCCCGGCCGGTGATGTCGAGCGCCCGGGTCGACAGGTTGACGAAGACCGAGGGCGAGGCGCCGATATGCTTGGCGAAATCGGCCGAGGCCAGCTTGTCGCGGATCAGCAGGTCGCGGGTGGCGGCATCGGGGATGCGCAGCAGCGCCTCGGCCAACATCATCAGCACCAGCCCCTCGTCGCTCGACAGGTCATATTCACGCATCAGCGCCTCGACCGGCCCTGCCCCGCTGTCGCGCCGGCGGATCGCCGCGATCAGCTCCACGGCATGGGAGGTAATGGCGGCCCGCGTCTCGGCCGGCACCGCATAGGCCTGCAGCAGCCGGCCGATGGCAGCCGCCTCCGGCTCGCGATGCAGCGCCCGGATCGCGGCGCGTCCGGCATCGTCCTCATAGGTTCCGAGATCGAAAATGCGACGCGGGGAAGATGGCATGGCGGACACCCTCAAAGGGATGGTGGAATTGCCCGGCATTCTATCGGAAAACCAGCAGAATATCCCACCGAATTGCCTGCCTTGTGGTAGGATCGCAAGATTTTATGCTAGGATTTTGGCCATGACGCCGCATAGAACACTAGAGAGCCTCGACCGCATCGACCGCCATATCCTGGGCGTGCTGCAGGCGGACGCGCGGATTTCCAATGTCGACCTCGCCGCCAAGGTGGGGTTGAGCCCGACGCCATGCCTGGAGCGCACCCGGCGGCTGGAGCGGGACGGCTTCATCGACGGCTATGTCGCGCTGCTGAACCCCGAGAAGATGGAGATGGGCCTCCTGGCCTTCGTCGAGGTCTCGCTCGACCGGCCGACGGCGGAGGTGTTCGACAAGTTCGCCGAGGCCGCCCAGGCCGATCCCAACATCGTCGAATGCCATATGGTGGCGGGCGGCTTCGACTATCTGATGAAGGTGCGGGTCGCCGATATGGATGCCTATCGCCGCTTTCTCGGCCACGGCATCGCCCGCCTGCCGGGCGTGCGCGAGACGCGGACCTACGTCGTCATCGAACAGGTGAAATCGAGCACCTTGCTGCCCACGGAGCCGTGACCATGCAGATCAATCGACGCAGCCTGATCGTCTGCGGCAGCGCATTCATCACGGTGCGGAGCGTGGCGGCGGAGACGCCCAACCCGCGCACCGTCGTCACCACCGAGCTGGGCAAGTTCACGATCGAGGTCTATCCGGACAAGGCGCCGATCTCGTCGAAGAACTATCTGGCCTATGTCGATGGCGGATACCTGAACGGCAGCAGCGTCTACCGGATCGTCGCGCCGAAGAACCAGGGCGACGATGTCGCCTACAAGATCGCGGTGATCCAATGGGGCCGCGGGCCGGAGCGGGCGGACAATCCGCCGTTCCCGCCGATCGCCCATGAGGATACGCGCGCTAGCGGCCTGAAGCACCTGAACGGCACAGTCTCAATGGCGCGGCGCGAGCCCGGCAGCGCGACCTCGGAATTCTTCATCTGCGTCGGCGACCAGCCCGAGCTCGATTTCGGCGGCCACCGCAACCCCGACGGCCAGGGCTTCGCCGCCTTCGGCCAGGTGGTCGACAGGATGGACGTGGTGAACAGGATCTATGCCCGGGCGGAGGATAAGGGCCTGCTCAAGACCCCGATCGCGATACCGACAGTGGCGCGGGCTTGAGCGCCTGCTCGGCCCCCGGCCCACCTTGGGCATAACGCCGGGCCAGCACGGCGCAGACCATCAGCTGCATCTGGTGGAAGATCATCAGCGGAACGATCATCGGCCCGACCGTCGCGGCCGGAAACAGGACGCCGGCCATCGGCACGCCTGAGGCGAGGCTTTTCTTCGATCCGCAGAAGACGATGGCGATCTCGTCCTGCCGGTTGAAGCCCAGGCGGCGGGCGCCGATCGTCGTTGCGAATAGGGCGAAGAACAGGACGGCGCCGTCAAGCAGGGTGACGACGATCAGGTCGCCGACGGACAGCCTGTGCCACAGCCCCTCGACGACGGCGGCGCTGAAGGCGGTGTAGACCACCAGCAGAATCGAGCCGCGGTCGACGACGTTCACGATGGGCTTGTGGCGGTTGATCCACGTCGCGGTGAGGGGCCGCGACAGGTGGCCGAGGATGAACGGCGCCAGCAGCTGAAGCAGGATGCCGCCGACCGCGCCGAGCGAGACGCCCCCGCCGCCGGCGTTCTGGCCAAGCTCGCTCACCAGCAGGAAGCCGACCAGTACCGGCGTGACGAACATGCCGAGCACGTTGGAGGCGGAGGCGCTGCACACGGCGGCCGGCACGTTGCCATGGGCGATCGATGTAAAGGCGATGGACGATTGCACGGTCGAGGGCAGCAGGCACAGGAACAGCAGCCCGTCCAGCATCGGCGCGCTGACCCAATGGCCAAGGCCCGCCCTGAGCGCCAGGCCGATCAGCGGAAACATGACGAAGCTGGATGCCAGCACGGTCAGGTGCAGCCGCCAGTTGCCGATCCCGTCGAAGATCGCCTGGCGCGACAGCTTCGCCCCATGCAGGAAGAACAAGAGCGCGATGGCGGCATTGGTGATGAAGCCGAAGATGACCGCGCCTTCGCCCTCGCACGGCGCGAAGGTGGCGAGGATCACGGCGGCGATCAGGCCGACGATGAACCAGTCGATGGCAGGCGGAAGCTTGAAGCGGGGCATGGGCCGGGAAAAACAGCGGACAATGCCCCGGCACATGGGCGATCACCGCCCGATTGTCCAGCCGTCGGTTCGGATTGCGGGCGAAATATCGATGGAATCCTCATCCGAAAGACGTAACTCACATGACTCATGCATTTAAAGTCAAATGGCCGAACGGTATGATCCCGCGATACTGACCAAAGCACCGGCACACAAAATGGCAAAAATCGTGCGCGCCTATGCGGGACTGATCCCGATCATCCTGCTGGTCGGCCTGCTGCTCGGCTTCGGTCTCTATAACCGGAATGCGACCCGGGACGCGCAATATTGGGTCGACCATACCCAATCCGTCATCCAGCATCTCCAGCAGGTTCTTCAGGGCGTCGTCGATGCCGAGACCGGCGCCCGTGGCTATATCCTCAGCCAGAGCGAGGATGCGTTGGTTCCCTATAACGCCGCGCGCCAGTCGATTCCCGAGAATATCGAGGCGCTGGAGCGGCTGATCGCCGACAACCCGCAGCAGCTGGAGCGCACGCAGCAGCTGGCCAAGCTTATCCAGACGAAGATCGATGTGCTGACCCAGGCGGTCTCGCTGGCCAAGGCCGGGCATCGCGACGAGGTGATCAACGGCCAGCATACCGGCGTCGGCCGGGCGCTGATGACCGATATCCGCAACCGGATCGGCGAGATGACCGGTATCGAGCAGAACCTGCTGGCCGCCCGCCGCGCCACGGAGGAAGATGCGCGCCAGAAGGTCCAGCTGATCATCTATGTGCTCGCTGGCGCCGCATCATTGGTCGCCGTAGTGCTGCTGATGCAGGCCTCGCGTGACCAGAAAGAGCGTGACCAAGCCGCGGCCGAGCTGATGCGGCTCACCGACGAAGCCCAGGCGGCGAACCGCGCCAAATCCGACTTCCTGGCGACGATGAGCCACGAGATCCGCACGCCGATGAACGGCATCATCGGGCTTAACAGCCTGCTGCTCGACACCCCGCTGACGCCCCAGCAGGAGGGGCTGGCCAAGGGCGTCCAGACCTCGGCCGACACGCTGCTCAGCGTCGTCAACGACATATTGGATATCTCGAAGCTCGAGGCCGGCCGGGTCGAGATCGAGGCGATCGATTATTCGCCCTCGGCCGTCATCGAGGCGGCCCTCGACAATTTTGCCGTGCAGGCGCAGCAGAAGGGCCTGGAGATCGCAGCCGTGATCGACCCGGAGGTGCCGCGCTGGGTCCGCGGCGACCCCGCGCGGCTGCGCCAGGTCATCCTCAACCTGATCGGCAACGCGATCAAGTTCACCAGTGTCGGCTATATCGAGATCACGCTCGCGGCCAGGCCGGCGGCAGCCGGCGACGGCACGCTGTGCATCTCGGTCACCGATACCGGTGTCGGCATCCCCGAAAAGGCGCGTGCGCAGCTTTTCGAGAAATTCATCCAGGCCGACACGTCGATCGCCCGCCGCTATGGCGGCACCGGCCTGGGGCTCGCGATCTCGAAGCAGCTGGTGACGCTGATGGGCGGGACCATCGAGGTCGAGAGCGTCGTGGGCCAGGGCACCAGCTTTCGCTTTACCGTGCACTATGCCAAGGCACAGAGCGCACCCGCCATTGCGACCCTGGTCCGGCCGGACCTGCTGAAGGGACGGCGGGTCATCGTCGTCGACGATACCGCGATCAACCGCCGGGCCATCGCGGGCCAGCTGGAAATGTCGGACGTCATCGCCAGAACGGTGGCGGAACCGGGAGAGCTGATACCGGCGCTGAAGGAGGCGATCGCCGAGGGCCGGCCCTATGACGTGGCAATCCTGGACCAGAACATGCCCGACATCAGCGGCATCGCACTGGCCCGCTCGATCCGCGCGACGCGGGCCTTCTCCGACCTGAAGCTGATCCTGGCGACCTCCGTCGGGCTGCCCAACCCAAGCGACGACGCCCGCCATGTCGGGTTCGACGACTTCCTCGCCAAGCCGCTGAAGCATGGGCCGCTGATCGACTCGCTGTGCCGGGTCCTGGGGCTGGAAGGGCCGACCGCAGCGGCGGCGCCTGCGACCGGGCCCGCTGCGAATGGCCCGGCGCTGGACATCCTGGTCGCCGAGGACAATGCGATCAACCAGCAGCTGATCACCACCCTGCTCAGGAAATGGGGCCACCGCGTCACCATCGTCGACAGCGGCATGGCCGCGGTGACGGCGGCGGCGGGCGGCGATTTCGACATAATTCTGATGGACCTGCAGATGCCGGGCATGAGCGGCATCGAGGCGGCGCAGCGCATCCGCAAGCAGGGCGGCAAACGCGGCCAGACCCCGATGATCGCGCTGACCGCCCATGTGCTGCAAAGCATCCGCGAGGAGGTGATCGCCGCCGGCATGCAGGATCACGTCACCAAGCCGATCGATCCCGACGCGCTGGCCGCGTCCATCGCCCGGCTGGTACCGAAATCCGCCGAGCCGGCCGCGCCCGTCCCTGCCCCTGCAACGAAAACCGCGCCGGCAACGGCGCTGAACGATGCGGTGCTCACCCGCCTGGAAGACCAGATCGGGCGCGACGAGGTGTCGGAACTGGCGGCGATGCTGCTGGAGCAGACGCCCGACCGGCTGGCCGAAATCCACCGCACGCTGGCGGCGGGCGACGCGGCGGCAGCACGGCAGATGGCGCACGATATCGCCTCGACTGCCGGCAATCTCGGCATCACCGAGGTGGCGACCCTGGCCCAGGCGCTGGAGCATAAGTACAATGAGGGCGCCTATGACGATCTGAAGCCGATCGCGGCACAGATCGACAGCGCCTATTCGGCGGCGGCGGTGCAGCTCAAGGCGCGGTACAGCCTGCCGGCTTAGATTGTAGACCCACCGGTCAGGAGCGAGGGAACATGTCGAAGGCGCCAACCCATCTGATCGCATCCGGATTTCTGGCCCTGCTGCTCGCGGCGTCGAGCGCGCCCGACCGGGCATTCGGCGCGGACATCGATTGGAGCAAGGCCGAGACGATGACGGTCAAGCTCACCGACTTCGAATATTCTCCCGCCTATCTGAGATTTCAGGCTGGGATCCCAGTCCGCCTCATCCTCATCAACCAAGGCACCGGCAAGCACGATTTCAGCGCGCCGGAATTCTTCTCGGCTGTGACCTTCCGACCGGGCAGCCCGGCGCCGGCGGAGGGTGGGATCGACATTGCCAAGAACGAAACGAAGGAAGTGGACCTGCTGCCGGTCGCGACCGGCCGCTACAAGCTCAAATGCACCCATTTTCTGCACAACGCGTTCGGCATGCACGGCGTGATCGAGGTGGTCGGCGGCCAAGCCCGATAGCCCGGCTGGGTCGGTTTTGGCCGAGGGGTGTTCGGCCGCGCTGCGCCTATCCCGGTCACTGTCGCAGCTTGGCGAACGCCCTAAAAGCAGACAAGGTGCCTCGGGACCCATCCGGCCGAATTGCGGCGGTACGGCGTCGCCATAGGGCTGAAGCGTCGAAACAGAGACGCGCGGCATTCCACCGGAATCAGCCAGCGTCGTAGAAAAACTGCTCCTGCACGATTTTGCCGTCACGCACGCGATACACGCAGATCTCTTCCAACTTCATGCGGCCGCGACCCTTGAAGGTCGCGTCGAACATCAATGCAACGCTGAACCAATTGCCTGCGACTACCGGCTCGCTCACGCTGCCGCCATGCACAGCCTCGATCGCTGCCTGGAACTGTCGCCCCTTCTCGATAATGGCCGGCAGGCCCTTGGCATTGCCGAGTGCTCCCGGCGGCAACCCCTCCGGCTCGATGCTGACGGCATCCGGGGCATAGAGTTCTTCTTGCGCTTGTTCAAATTTGCCTTCACGGCACAGGTCGACCAACCGTTGGGCGATAGATTCGATAGGCATGGGGGTTCTCCAGGTTGAGGACGAGGTACGCTAGCGCTCCTATGTGAGAACACGCTTACCTTGTCGCTGGGTCCATGATTCAAGTGCGTCGGTCAGGCGGCCCCGATCATCGCCATGAACGGCAACCGGCTCCCGTCGTTCATCGGCAGCGCGCCCCATTTAAGACAATCCCCCCAAGGCCCTGACCGACTGACAACGGACATTCGTCGACTGCAATGGATCACGCCTCCGGCCGCATGGATGGGAAGCGGACAGATTGGTTGCATTACGTTCAACCACATTGGTTGACTGCGAGCACTTGCAACTATCCTTTCTGCAAGCAATACGGCGATCCATGATGGAGCCAGGACTGGCTCCATCATGGAGAGCAGATGTTTCTCCGGTTCACGAGACCAATTTAAGTGTGGCTGCCCGCCAGATCGTTGACAGTGCTATGGACAGACGTCGAATAGGTGATTGCCGTGCCGCCCGAGCCGTCGTTTGCCAGATGGAAGCCGGCGGCGACATACTGGCCGAACAAGGTCACTGTTGTGTTCAGCGGCCCGTCCATAATGGTCAGCGTCCCTTGCGTTTCCGCCGCGTTCTCGGTGAACCGCGCCGTCTCGGATGTGGAGTAGCCGAAAGCGGCCAGATCGAGCACGTTGGTCCGGCCGAACCCGGACAGGCCGGCATCAATGCCGGTCGTCCCGTCGATGACCAGATCGCCGTTCTGGCCGAATGTCACCGTCCCGGTGGCGGCGCCGCCATCCTGAACGATCGCGAGCCCGCCGCGCAGTGTCGTGTCGACCGCGGTTCCGCCGGACGAAACAGTCGCAAGCCCGCCGCTTTTTACGATCGTGTCGCTGACGACCGCGCCTGAAAAAACGAACATTTTTCCCCCGCTGTCGACGGTCGTGCGGTTTGCGCTACCGAAATACTCGATGGCCGCGGTTCCGCCGCTGAGCACTGTGGTGCCGTCCACCGTGCCACTGTTGAAAACAGCCGCGGAGCCTGCGCTGATCGTCGTCCGGCGCGCCAACCCGCCGAACGCAACTATCTCAAGCCCGCCATCCAGCACGGCGCCGATCGATTTTCCGGACGTATCAACGATTTGCACGCCGCCATCGATGCGTGTGCCGCTCGCCACGCCACCGCTGGAGATGGTCTGGTCCCCGCCGCTGTCGACGGTCGTAAAGCGCGCGACGCCGCCGGCCAGGATGAATTCGAGCCCTCCACTCAATACCGTCGCAGCGCTGGTTATGCCGCGCTTGAAGACGTCCTCGAGATCTCCGGCGCCGACGACGATGCCGCTTGCCGTGCCGCTGACAGCGGATGCAATCTGATAGGCGGTCTGAATATTGGAAAACACCACGACGTCGGCGGAAACGACCGCGCCGCCGGATTGCGTGTTCGTGCCTGTTGCCGATCCGCCTGGAAGGATGATCAGGCGACCGCCGCTCTCCACATCCGTCCCACGCCCCCGGCCGCCGGACGAAACAACCACGGTGCCGCCGCTGCCGACAATCGTGTGACGCGCAATGCCGCCGGCGGATACGATCTCGTAACCGCCGTTGCTGACAATGGTATCGCGCGTGATTCCACCAGACGAAATATTCCCGATCGCGCCGCCGCTGATAATTGCGTCACTGGCGACGCCGCCGGAATAGACTGTTTGGGCGCCACCGGCATCTATAGTCGTCTCGAAGGCGGTGCCGCCGGCATAGACGCCCTCGATGCCGCCGCTGCCGACGAAGGTTCCGCTCGCGGTTCCGTGGACGTTCTCACTGCTGGCATCGCCGACAATGGTTCCGCTCGCGGTTCCGTTGACATCTATCGATCCGAATGCGGCCACGTCTGTCGCGTAGGCGAACCCACCGACGGCGATTGTCTCCGTGCCGGCATTCTCGACGGTGGTCGCGCTCGCGACGCCACCGGACGAGATGATCTCTTGGGCGCCATCGCCCTGGACTATTGTCCCGAAGGTAATACCGCCGGCAGCCACGAACTCCGTGCCACCGTCGCCGAACGGATCGGCTGTGACCATGGTACCGCTCGCGATACCGCCCGAGGACACGATCTGGTTGCCCAGGCTGAGTGTCGTGAAACGTGCAATGCCGCCGGAGAAGATCGTCTCGACGCCCGTGAAATCGACCACTGTGCCGCTCGCGATGCCGCCGGAGGAGACATATTCCGCGCCGCCGGCCACGATCACGGCACTCGCCGCGCCCTGGATTTCCAGCACCCCACCGCTGCCGACGGTCGTTGCGACCGCGAACCCGCCATTGAGGACCAGTTCGCTATCGCCCGAACTCAATACGATTCCGCTCGATGTCTGGCCGGAAGAGACCACATAATCCGTCATCGTCTTGCTCCTGTTTCACAGACAAAAGAATGGATTCAGGAAGAATTACCCGGAACGGCCCGGTCGTTCGGCGGGGATTCAGGCTAGCTTCAAGATAAAAGTGGCCTGACGGGTGATACCAGAACGTCGCGAAGCGCGGCACAGCCCTTCTTAATCCTTCCATCTATGGTCAAATACTAGATCATGTGGTCACAGCGTAGACAGTTTCCTTACGGAGTTCTGTGACAAATCTCGGGCAGCTGCGATGATCGGTCGTGCGGTTGCCTGCGACGGTTGCTGCCTTCCGAGGGCAGAGGTCGTGAGTTCGAATCTCGCCGGGTGCGCCAAGAAACTTCGCCTTCCCGAGGCTGCTTCGTGCCTCGCGGAAATGATAGAAGCTGTAAACGAGGCGCCGGACCCTATATCATTGCCCTGGATCATTGATTGTCTGGCAATAGGACAGGCCGCGACGTGAAACCGCTTTTCGTGAAGATCAAATGCGAGCTTGGTGCGACGTTCCAGGTCGCGAACCGTATTTACGATGAGATCGAGGAGACGAGCGAGGTCTATTCGACATCCGGAGACTACGATCTTCTCGTCAAATTCGGCCTGCCGGAGTCCTGCAGCCCGGGGCGCTTCGTCGCCGAAAAGCTGCACAAGATTCCGGGTATCCGCGACACCAATACGATCATCGCGTTCCGCATTTACAGTGAGCAGGAAGAGCGCCTCGGCGGGGAAAACCCGTCCGGCTGAGGTCCCCTCAAGCGCCGGTCAAGGATAGGGCTGAGTCAACGAGCCAGCTCGGGGTCTGACCCGCCGCCAACAGTATGTCGAAATGATCGTGCGCCGGGATCTCGGTGCTGCTGACGCGGCGCCCATGACGCCGCATCCAGTCGCCATAGTCCCGGCTTTGCCGCTTGAATTCCTCGGTTTCGTGCTCGCCCCAGACGAGAGCAATCGGGCAATCGCAGACAGGATCCAAGCGGACCGGACTCCAGGCCGCGACCTGGGCTTCGGACAGATGCAACGGTTCGTTGACGTAGGAGAGGCGGATCGGCTCCAGATCGTAGACCCCGCTGACCAGCACGGCGCCCTTGACCGCCTCTTGGGGCAGCCTAGTCGCCGCCCAATCGCGCGCGCCCCAATCACGTGACAGCAGCATGGCGCAGAGATGGGCGCCGGCGCTGTGGCCCGAGATCGTGATGCGGTTTGGGTCGAGCCGCCACCGGCTTGCATGGGTGTACAGCCAGGCCAATGCCCGCGCGCACTGCTCCGTCATTTCGCCGATCGTCGCAGCCGGCGCGATCGTATAGTTGATCGACGCGAAGGCAATTCCGCGGTGCTGGAACGCCGGCCCGATGAAGGCGAAGTCACGCTGGCTGAGCGCCTGCCAGAAACCGCCGTGAATGAATATGTGAAGCGGCCAGGGCCCCGCCACCGCTGGAACGAAAAGATCGAGCACCTCGTCGGGGTCCGCACCGAACCTGAGATCGGTCAGAACCCCCGCACCGGACAGCGCCGCCTGCGAAAGCGCGGCATACCGATCCAGATAGGGCTGAAGTCCGCCCTGGATCAGCGCGCTCGGCGAATATTCCAGATCGAGCGCCTGCCGGTCGAGGCCGCGGAAAAGGGCGGGCATCGCGGTTCTCAGGTGACCGAAGCGGTTGCCTGGAAACGCGACTGCCGATACTCGGCGGTTGCGATCACCTCGGTCAGGTGACGCGCCGCTTCCCAGACATCCTCGTGCGAAAGATAGAGGGGCGCGAAGCCGAAGCGCAGCAGCCCCGGCGCACGGAAATCGCCGATCACGCCCCGCGCGATCAGGGCCTGGACGATGGCATAGCCGTCCGCATCGCGCACGAAGGCGACCTGGCTGCCGCGCCGCACCGCCTCGACCGGCGTGATCATGGTCATGCCGTCCTTGGCGCAGAGCGGCTTCAGCAGATCGATGAACAGTGAGGTCAGGGACAGGCTCTTTGCCCTCAGCGCATTCATGTCGACGCGCTGCCAAAGTTCGAGGCTTGCCTCGAGCGCGCCGAGCGCGAGGGCCGAATGGGTGCCGGTGAGAAACTGGCGGATATTCGCAGCCGGACGATAGGCGCCGTCGAATGCGAAGGGGGTGGCATGCCCGAACCATCCGGTCAGAGGCTGGACCGCCTGCCCCTGCAGATCGCGCCGCACATAGAGGAACGCCGGGGCGCCCGGACCGCCATTGAGATATTTATAGGTACAGCCGACCGC